>LUMR01000102.1_pt1 | contig 29796 bp, 25 predicted proteins | sample 730041 | NCBI WGS metagenome assembly LUMR01 (sample SAMN03860258, study PRJNA289734) | marine metagenome | biome: seawater column; feature: ocean; material: water; isolation source: Red Sea water column Station 12 - depth 10m | place: Saudi Arabia: Red Sea | collected 2011-10-15 | depth 10 m | reverse complement strand
GGGCTTGGTTGAGGGCTGGATTCTGCTGGTGCAGCTGCTGGGTTGGCGTCCAATGGTTGGGCTTGGGTTTGCGGCAGTTCCGGCGTTGGCACCGGAGCTGACGCTGGTGTTGCTGTGGGTGCCGGCGTTGGGGCCGGTGCCGGACTTGGGGGCTCGACCGCGGCTGGGGCTGTTGCGACCGGGGCTGTTGCCAGCGGAGGTGGCATGGCGGGGTTGCTGGCCTCCAGCACCAGCTGCCTTGAGCCTCCAAGTGCTTTGGCCACGGCCTGTTCCAGCAGGGATGCCCGGCTCTGCACCATCCCCATCCAGTTGCCTGCCACCTGCACAACGGCACGGTTGGCATCCAGCCGCACCAGTTGGGCCTGCTGCGACAGCAGCATCCGGGTGGAAGGCAGTTCGAGGCTGCCAAGGATCTGTTGCCATAGCTCGGGCAGGTTGGTGCTGGCTGCCGGTGCAGGGGTGGAGACCGTCGGCAGTTCCGGTGATGGCGCAGGGGCAGGTTTTGGGCTGGGGGTTGGCGCCTCGATTGCAGGGGTTGCTGCAGGGGCTGCGGCGGAAGGCGTGGGAGCAGGAGGGGCGACTGGTGTTGTCGGTGGGCTTGCTGCTGCCGGCTGCGTTGTTGCTGGTTGTCTTGGGGCCGGAGCTGCGGCTGCGCTCTGAGCTGCCACCGGTTCCGCCAGCAACCCCAAAAGCAGCACTTCCAGCCACAGGCGCGGCTGCACGCTTTGGCGCAGTTGTTGCTCGGTGCCGCGCAGTTGGGCCTGCCATTGCAGCAAGCGGGCCCGGCCGATGGCCTTGGCGAGGGCGGGCAGCTGCTCGCGGAACTGGGGCGACACGCTGGTGAGTTCCAGTCGCTCTGGAGCGGCGGCCATCAGCACCAGATCCCGCAGCATCCCGGCCAGACCCTGCAGCACGGCCCCGGGATCCCGGCCCCGGTCCAGCAGGTTGCGGGTGGCCTCCAGCAGCTGCACAGGTTCGGCGCTGCTCATGGCCCCCACCAGCTCCAGCAGTTCCTGTTCGGGCACGGCCCCCAGCAGATCCCACACCGCAGCGGCTTCGATCGGCGGCGGCAGCAGGCTCAGCTGATCCAGCAGGCTTTCCGCATCCCGCAGGCCTCCCTGGGAACGCTGGGCCACCACATGAATGGCCTCAGGCTTGATTTCGATCGCTTCCTGTTCGGCGATCCAGCTCAGATGCTTGTTGAGGGCATCCAGAGGAATGCGCCTGAAATCAAAGCGTTGACAACGGCTCAAGATCGTCGGCAGCACCCGTTGCGGGTCGGTGGTGGCGAGCACGAACACCACCTGCGGCGGTGGCTCCTCCAGGGTTTTCAGCAGGGCGTTGAAGGCTGCGGTGGAGAGCATGTGGCACTCGTCCACCACGTACACCTTCCAGCGGGCCTGCACCGGTGCGAAGCGGGAGCGTTCGATCAGCTCGCGGATGTTGTCGACGCCGGTGTTGGAGGCGGCATCGATCTCGATCACATCGAGGGCGGTGCCGGCGGCGATCGTGGTGCAGAGCTCGCAGGTGCCGCAGGGTTCTGGGGTGGGCCCCTCGCTGTTCAGGCAATTGAGCGAGCGGGCCAGGATGCGGGCGCTGGAGGTTTTGCCGGTGCCGCGGGGGCCGCTGAACAGATAGGCCGGGGCAATCCGATTGCTGGTGAGGGCGTGGCCCAGGGTGGCGGCAATCGCCTCCTGCCCCACCAGCTGATCAAAGCGCTGGGGCCGGTATTTGTGATGCAGCGGCTGGTAGGCCGAACTCATGCGCCGCGAGCGTTGAGAGGAGATTACTCAGAGGAATCGGAGCCTGGAAGGGCGGGGTGCTGCTGGAGCAGGGCATCAATCCGTTGTTTCAGGTCTTCGACGGCGGCCAGTTCATCGGCCAGGCTCTGGCCCGTGAGCAACAGCCGGCGATCGGTTCCCTCTCCCGCCCGTTCCAGCAGACCCTCCAACTTGTGCAGCAGCGAGAGGCGCAGGCGTTCCAGCTTCTCCACACCCCGCCTGGCCATGGCACGGGCGTCGTCATCGAGCAGGCCCCGTTGCACCAGGAGCTCCAGGCCCCGCATCAGCGCCGAAGGCATCAGCCCGCTCCAGTGGCGGGCGCGCTCCAGCACGGAGTCCACCTGGCCACTGCGATGACGTCCGGTTTTGCACCAGGTGGCGAAGTGCTCGCAGTTGTTGAACAGCAGGTTGTAGTCCTGTTCCCCAAGGCGCCCCATGGCCCGGCGCAGGGTCACACCCTGCGGAGATGCCTCGACGTAGTTGATCACCCGCAACGGTTGCCCCTGGCAGAACTCCTCCAAGGGGCTGCGCAGGATTTCACGCCCTTCCAGATAGTGAGCGACGGTTCCGTCGCCGAGGTCGATGCCGTGGTGGTTGAACAGGCCGTGCTGACGCGGCACCTCCAGGTGGTCAGCGGCAGCCAAGACTTCAGGCGGTCTTCTGTTGTTCCGTGCCAGGCAGGGGGAGCACCTTGCCGCCCGTGTGTTCCTCCACCATCGCCCGGGTGACGGTGAACTCCTTCACCGATGTCTGCGATGGCAGGTCGTACATCAGGTCCAGCATCAGCTCCTCAACGATGCCGCGCAGGGCGCGGGCACCGGTCTTGCGCCGGTGAGCCTCCTGGGCAATCGCCTCGATGGCGTCATCGGCGAACTGCAGTTGCACGTTGTCCATGCTCAGCAGGGTGCGGAACTGCTTCACCAGAGCATCGCGGGGCTCCGTGAGGATCGATTGCAGGGCGCTTTCGTCCAGGGGCTCCAGCACGGCGCTCACAGGCATCCGGCCGATGAATTCGGGGATCAGGCCGTAGCGCACCAGATCATCCGGCTCCAGGTGCCGCAGCACTTGGGCGGCCTGAAGGTCGCGGTTGGCGCGGCTGCGTCCACGGCCGTCGCTGGGCATGAAGCCGATGGCATTGCGGCCCATGCGTTTCTGCACCACGTCGTCCAGACCGACGAAGGCACCACCGCAGATGAACAGGATCTGGCTGGTGTCGATCTGGATGCAGTCCTGATAGGGGTGCTTGCGCCCGCCCTGGGGCGGCACGTTGGCCACCGTGCCCTCCAGCATTTTCAGCAGGGCCTGCTGCACACCTTCGCCGGACACATCCCTTGTGATTGAGGGGTTCTCGCTCTTGCGGGCGATCTTGTCGATTTCATCGATGTAGATGATCCCCCGCTGGGCCTGGTCCACATCCATGTCGGCCTTCTGCAGCAGCCGCAGCAGGATGTTTTCCACGTCCTCACCCACGTAGCCCGCTTCGGTGAGGGTGGTGGCATCGGCCACGGCGAAGGGCACGTCCAGCATTTCGGCCAGGGTCTGGGCCAACAGCGTCTTGCCGCAGCCGGTGGGTCCGATCAGCAGGATGTTGCTCTTGTGCAGCCGGGTTGCTGTTTCCTCGGTTTCACCCTGGCCATCCCCCTGCCAGGCCAGACGTTTGTAGTGGTTGTAGACCGCCACCGACATCACCTTCTTGGCCGCGTCCTGGCCGACCACCTGCTGATCCAGGAAGCTCTTGATGTCCTGAGGCCTTGGAATGGAGGCCAGGGTCGGGGCCGGTTTGCTGCTCTTGCGGGCGGCTGGCGTGGCCTTCCGGCTCGGCTCATGGCTGTGGCGGGGGTTGCCCTGACCATCCACCAGCTCTTCATCCAGGATCTCGTTGCAGAGATCGATGCATTCGTCGCAGATGTAAACGCCAGGTCCGGCGATCAGCTTGCGCACCTGGTCCTGGGATTTCCCACAGAACGAACACTTCAGATGGGCGTCGAACTTGGCCATCGAACGCTGGGCACCACGCAGGAGAACAACTCAGGAATCAACCGATGGGGTCTCCCTGAACACACAGGATCGAGAACGGAAGGGCGTCTGTCAGCCCTCCGTAATGATTCCTCCGTCCCCGGAACTGTCCACCACGCGATCGATCAGGCCGTATTCAACCGCTTCTGCCGGAGAAAGGAAGTAGTCGCGGTCGGTGTCTTCCGAGATCTTGTCGAGCGGCTGGCCGGTGTGCTCCGCCATCAACCCGTTCAGGGTTTCCTTGAGGTAAAGGATTTCCTTGGCCTGGATCTCGATGTCCACCGCCTGCCCCTGGGCGCCACCGAGGGGTTGGTGAATCATGATCCGGGCATTCGGCAAGGCAAGACGCTTGCCCTTTGTGCCTCCGGAGAGCAGGAAGGCACCCATGCTGGCGGCGAGGCCGTAGCAGATGGTCACCACGTCAGGGGCGACCTGCTGCATGGTGTCGTAGATCGCCAGCCCAGCGGTGACCGACCCTCCCGGCGAGTTGATGTAGATCTGGATGTCCTTCTCTGGATCCTCGGCTTCGAGGAACAGCATCTGCGCCACCAGGGCATCGGCAACGGCGTCATCCACGCCGGTGCCAAGGAAGATGATCCGCTCCCGCAGCAGGCGGGAATAGATGTCGAAGGCGCGGTCGCCGCGACCGGACTGTTCCACAACCGTGGGCAGTGGCCCCGGTGCCGAGACGGGCATGGCGGCCCGCCAGCGGTTCTGGATGGGGTGGTGACTGCGGGCGTCGATCACGCGATCGGTATGCGGTGAAGTTGGGTCAATCTATGGGCGTTGCTCAGTCCTTGGCGTCCGCCTTGGACTTGCTCTTGGCCGCGGTCTTCTTGGCGGCGGGCTTTTTCTTGGCCGCAGGCTTGCTGTCATCCGCAGCCGGTGCCTTTTCGGTGAGGGTGCTGTTCTCCTCGAGCCAGCCCATCAGACGATCCTGCATCAGGTCATCCATCACGGCCTGACGCAGGCGCTCGGGATCGATCTTGGCGTCGGCGGAGAGCTCTTTCTTCACCTCCTTGATCTTGGCGTCCACGTCCTTGTCGTCGAGCTTGATGTCCTCCGCTTCAGCCAGGGCGGTGAGGGCAAAACTGCGGCGCAGACGCTCTTCAGCCTCGGGGCGGGAGTTCTGCATGAGGTTGCGCACCAGGTCGGGAGTGAACAGCGACTTCACATCCATGCCCTGCTGGGCGAACTGGGCTGCGGTCTGCTCCAGCAGGTTGCGGCTTTCCTGTTGGATCAGGGCTTCCGGCAGCTCCACCTCCAGCTGCTCCACCAGGGCGGCGACGAGGGCATCGCGGCGGTTGCTGGTCTGACGGCGTTCGGCGTCGTCCTTGAGCCGCTGCTCCAGATCTTTGCGCAGGTCTGCCAGGGTCTCCTGCTCGCTGGCCTGCTTGGCGAATTCGTCGTCCAGCTCGGGCAGTTCGCGGGTCTTGAGGTCCTTCAGCTCGATCTCGAAGGCGGCCTTACGTCCGCGGGCGTCCTCCTTCGGGTAGTCGTCAGGGAACTGGCAATCCACGGTTTTGGTCTCGCCGACCTTCATGCCGATGACCCCTTCGATGAAGCCGGGGATCATCCGGCCGTTTTCCAGGTCCACATCCATCGAATCGGCACTGCCGCCCTCGATCTCGCTGCCGTCATCGCTGTAGGTGCCCTTGAAGCCGAGCACAGCGATGTCGCCGTTCTTGGCGGCACGACCTTCCACCGGAACGACCGTGGCCATCTGCTTGCGGGAGTCCTCAAGCATCGCGTCGACCCGGGAGGCGTCGTAGGCGACGGTTTCAAATTCCGCCTTCAGTCCCTTGGTGGTTTTCAGCTTCGGCGTCGGGGCGACGTCGGCTTCCAGGGTGAAGGTGAGTTCCTTGCCGGGCTCAAAGCTCTCCAGCAGGCCGTCGAAACCACTGCTCAGATCAGGCTGACTGATCGGTTCCAGCGATTCCTGCTGGATGGCGTCACGCCAGGCGTTATCGATCAGCTTTTCCAGAGCCGTGGCTTTGATCCGCACGCCTCCCAGCTGCTGCACCAGCACCGTGCGCGGCACCTTGCCCTTGCGGAAGCCCGGCAGGTTGATGCTGCGGCTGAGGCTGGTGATGGCGTCTTCGTAACTCGTCTTGCAGCGCTCCCCAGGAACGGTGACCGTCACCGCCAGGCGGCTGCTGGGGCGGGCTTCGGTGGTCACCTTCAGGGCTGCAGCGCTCATGGGGGAAGGGAAAGGGCAGCCCAGCACTTTATGCAACCGATGAATTCAGGCTGGATCGGTAAGCTGAGCGCGTCGCTAGGTCGGCATCACGTTCTCTACGCAGTGATGTCGGATTTGAGAAACGACGGGTTTTCGTTCAGATCGTTCACTCCACCGCTTGTCTTCGACCCTTCCCAATCGCCCTCTCAACGTTGCAGTTCTCGGTGCCAGCGGTGCTGTTGGCCAGGAACTGCTGCTGCTGCTTGAAGAGCGCCGTTTCCCCGTTGGCGAGCTGAAGTTGCTGGCGTCGGCCCGTTCGGCTGGCCAAACTCAAAGCTGGAATGGCCGCACCCTCACGGTGGAAGAGGTTTCGGCCCAATCCTTTGAAGGGGTCGACCTGGTGCTGGCGTCAGCCGGTGGTTCTGTTTCCAAGCAGTGGCGCGAGGCGATCACCGCCGCCGGTGCGGTGATGGTGGATAACTCCAGTGCTTTCCGGATGGAGGACGGTGTGCCGCTGGTGGTGCCCGAGGTCAATCCCGATGCGGCCTTCGCCCACAAGGGCGTGATCGCCAATCCGAATTGCACCACGATCCTGCTCACCCTGGCTTTGGCTCCTTTGGCGGCCAAGCGGGCGATGCGCCGGGTGGTGGTGAGCACCTACCAATCCGCCAGTGGTGCCGGCGCCCGGGCCATGGAAGAGCTGAAAAACCTGTCGCAGACGGTGCTGGATGGCGGCACTCCGAAGGGAGAGGTGCTGCCTTACTCCCTGGCGTTCAACCTCTTTCTGCACAACTCTCCCCTGCAAGCCAACGGCTATTGCGAGGAGGAGATGAAGATGGTGAACGAGACCCGCAAAATCATGGGTCTGCCGGATCTGCGCTTCACCGCCACCTGCGTGCGGGTGCCCGTGCTGCGGGCCCATTCCGAAGCGGTGAACATCGAGTTCGAGTCCCCTTTCCCGGTTGATGAGGCACGTGAGCTGCTCGCGGCTGCACCTGGTGTGGAGTTGATTGACGACCCGGCGGCGAACCGTTTCCCGATGCCGACGGATGTGACCGGTCGCGATCCGGTGGCGATCGGGCGGATCCGGCAGGACATCAGCGATGCCAATGCTCTGGAGCTCTGGCTGTGTGGGGACCAGATCCGCAAAGGAGCGGCGCTGAATGCTGTTCAGATCGCTGAACTATTGATTCAGAAGTGATGACCCAGGCCGCCACCCTCTCGCCAACGCCCTTCGGCCGTGTGGTCACCGCGATGGTGACCCCCTTTGATGCCAGCGGTGCTGTGGATCTCAGCGTTGCCGCAAACCTGGCCCGGCACCTCGTGGATCAGGGCTCCGATGGATTGCTGGTGTGCGGCACCACCGGTGAATCGCCGACCCTCAGCTGGGATGAGCAGTTGCAACTGCTGCAAGCAGTGCGCGAGGCCGTGGGCGGTAACGCCAAGGTGTTGGCGGGCACGGGCAGCAACTGCACGGCCGAAGCGGTGGAGGCCACCAAGGAAGCGGCGGCGGCCGGCGCCGATGGCGCTCTCGTTGTGGTGCCCTACTACAACAAGCCTCCCCAGGAGGGTCTGGAGGCCCATTTCCGGGCCATCGCTGAAGCGGCACCTGAGCTGCCGTTGATGCTTTACAACATCCCTGGCCGCACCGGCTGCAGCATCGCCCCGGCCACGGTGGCCCGGCTGATGGACTGCCCCAACGTGGTGAGTTTCAAGGCCGCCAGCGGCACCACGGAAGAGGTCACGGCCTTGCGCTTGGCCTGCGGTCCGCAGTTGGCGATCTACAGCGGTGACGACGGCCTCACCCTGCCGATGCTTGCGGTGGGTGCCGTGGGCGTCGTGAGTGTGGGCAGCCATGTGGCGGGCCCTGAGATCCGCGCCATGATCGAGGCCTATCTGAACGGCGATGGTGCCTCCGCACTCGCCCTGCACGACGCGTTGATTCCTCTGTTCAAGGCCCTGTTCGCCACCACCAATCCGATTCCCGTCAAGGCAGCCCTGGAACTCAATGGCTGGTCTGTCGGTGCGCCTCGTCCGCCCCTCTGTCCCCTCTCTGACGACATGAAACGTTCGCTTTCCAACGCCATGGCCGCCCTCCGTCAGACCTAGCCCGGTCCGGCTTATCGGCTTACGCAACCCGCTCTTTTACCAATCGTTTTTCATGGCCAACAACGCGCGATCCAGCAAGGGTCAGGAGCCCTGCCTTCGGGTGATTCCCCTGGGTGGTCTGCACGAGATCGGCAAGAACACCTGTGTGTTCGAGTACGGCGATGACCTGATGCTGGTGGATGCCGGTCTGGCCTTCCCCAGCGACGGCATGCACGGGGTGAATGTGGTGCTGCCCGACACCAGCTTCCTGCGCGAGAACCAGAAGCGGATCCGCGGCATGATCGTCACCCATGGTCATGAAGACCACATCGGTGGCATTGCCCACCACCTCAAGCACTTCAACATTCCGGTGATCTACGGGCCGCGGCTGGCCCTCTCGATGCTCACCGGCAAGATGGATGAGGCCGGTGTCCGCGACCGCACCACCCTGCAGACCGTCGGTCCGCGCGATGTGGTGAAGGTGGGTCAGCACTTCTCCGTGGAGTTCATTCGCAACACCCACTCGATGGCCGACAGCTTCTCGCTGGCCATCTCCACACCGGTGGGAACCGTGATTTTCACGGGTGACTTCAAGTTCGACCACACCCCGGTCGACGGCGAAAACTTCGATATGGCCCGTCTCGCCCACCACGGTGACAAGGGCGTTCTCTGTCTGTTCAGCGATTCCACCAACTCCGAGGTTCCTGGCTTCTGCCCGCCGGAGCGCTCGGTGTTCCCCAACCTGGATCGCCACATCGCCAATGCCGAAGGGCGGGTGATCGTCACCACCTTCGCCAGCTCGATTCATCGCGTGTCGATGATTCTGGAGCTGGCCCTGAAGAACGGCCGCAAGGTGGGGCTGCTGGGCCGCTCGATGCTCAATGTGATCGCCAAGGCGCGGGAACTGGGCTACATGCGCGCGCCGGATGAACTGTTTGTGCCGATCAAGCAGATCAACGATGTGCCCGATCGCGAAACCCTGCTGCTGATGACCGGCAGCCAGGGTGAGCCGCTGGCCGCCCTGAGCCGCATCTCCCGTGGTGAGCATCCCCAGGTGAAGGTGAAGACCACCGACACGATCATCTTCTCGGCCAGCCCGATCCCGGGAAACACGATTTCCGTGGTCAACACCATCGACAAGCTGATGATGCTGGGCGCCAAGGTCGTTTACGGCAAGGGCGAAGGCATCCATGTCTCCGGCCATGGCTTCCAGGAAGACCAGAAACTGATGCTGGCCCTCACCCGGCCCAAGTTCTTCGTGCCGGTGCACGGTGAGCACCGGATGCTGGTGCAGCACTCCCGCACCGGCCATTCGATGGGGGTTCCGGTCGACAACACCCTGATCATCGACAACGGTGATGTGGTGGAGCTCACCCAGGATTCGATCCGCAAGGGCAATGCGGTGAAGGCGGGCATCGAGCTGCTGGATCAATCCCGCAATGGCATCGTCGATGCTCGGGTGCTGAAGGAACGTCAGCAGCTGGCCGAAGACGGCGTGGTGACGATCCTCGCTGCCATCAGCACCGATGGCGCCATGGTGGCTCCGCCGCGGGTGAACCTGCGGGGTGTGGTCACCACAGCTGATGCCCGCAAGATGTCGTTGTGGGTGGAGCGCGAAATCAAGTGGGTGCTTGAAAACCGCTGGAAGCAGCTCTGCCGCAACACCGGTGGCAAGGCACCGGAGGTGGACTGGATGGGTGTGCAGCGTGAAGTGGAGGTGGGCCTTGGCCGCCGGATGCGCCGTGAACTGCAGGTGGAGCCGCTGATCCTCTGTCTGGTGCAGCCGGCCCCTGGCGGCACACCGGTCTACAAGGGCCGTGCCGATGCTGAGCCCGATGACCGTCCGGCTCCCCGCGGTCGCGGTGGCCGTGGCGGTGGCTCTCCCTATGGCCGTCGCAACGGCGGTGGCGGCGGAACCCCCGCTCCGGTGCGGAACAACCAGGGCAACGGCCGGTCTGGCTCGGCAACACCGGCCCCCGTCCGTGCCGCTGCGGCAACCGCAGTGGTGGAGAAAGTGGCTCCTCAACCGGTGGCTGAAAAGGCAGCCCCTGCTTCCCCGGAGCCGGAGATGCCTGCAGGCCGCACCCGTCGTCGTCGTTCAGCGGCCAGCTGATCGGACGAAGACCCCTTTGATCCTGTTGATCAGCCCCATCGGCTCCACGGAGTCGGTGGGGCTTTTGGTTTCAGGCTGGAGTTGAACGCGGAGCCATGAGTGTTCCAAAAGCTTGGTGCCTGCAGGCTCCTGGGGTTGGGGCGCTGGCTCGATGGTGTCGAGGGGTGGTTCTTCTGCAGTGGGTTCTGGTTCCTGGTTCGCCATCTCCATCTCCACCTCGACGTCTGAACTGGCTTCTGGCGTGACCGTTGGCTCTGGGCTTGGGACAGGATCCGGCACAGGAGTCGCCGTGGGAGAGGGATCCGGCGACTGCATGGCTCGGGGTTCCTCCTCACTGGACAACCACGGCATTGCGGTGACCACATCAGCCGGTGCTGGCCTGGCCTGATCGGGATCGGTGCTCAGGAAGGGATCCTTCAGCAGGTCTGGGATGGCGCCATTGGTTGCGGGTGTCATGTCTGCTTCGCTGGCGATCTGTTCTGATCGGCAGCGCTTTAGCCCCTGTTCCGCCAGGGCGGCGATGGTGGCGTCCACGTCACCCTGCAGCACCCGTTCGTAGGAGATGGCGGCTTGCTCCGGTTGCTGGAGCCCATGCAGCTGGATGTGACCCAGGAGCAACGACACCACCGCCCGCCAGCCCAAGACGAGGCTGGGGTCGTGGTCCTTCGATGCGCTTTCAAGTTGACCCCACAACGCCGAGGCGATGGCATGGGCCTCGGCGTACTCCCCGAGGCCATAGGCCCGTTCCGCGGCTTGGTAGTGCTGCTCGAAATCGGCGTCCACGCGTTGGGGGGCCAGTCCCCCCGTTGTAGACCGTTAGTCGGGGTCGTGCGGTGAAGCGGTGCCTTGGGCGGTGTGACGTTCTTCACCTGCCAGCCCGAACCCGGCGTGCACCACCTGGAGCGCCTTGACGCCAGCATCTTCGGCCACCACACAGCTGGTTCTGATTTCGCTGGTGGCGATCAGGCCGATGTTGATGCCCGCATCCGCCAGTGCGCGGAACATGCGCCCCGCCGTCCCTGGCGTTGCCGGCATCCCAGCGCCCACAGCACTCACCCGGGCAATGGCCTCACCATCCTCCAGAGCGGCACCGGGCCACTGGGCCAGCAGGGGGGCCAGGGCTACATCGGCGCGGGCACGGTCGTCTTTGCGCAGGATGAAGGTGATGTCCCGCGATCCGTCGCTGTGCTGACGTTCCGATTGAACGATCGCATCGAGGCTGATGCTGTTGTCCGCCAGGGCTGAACACAGCGCCGCTGCGGTGCCGGGTCGATCGGGCACGTGGCGAACACTCAGTTGCACCTGGTCGCGGTCGAGGGCGACGCCGCGCACTTCCGGTTCGCCGTTGCCGTTGTCGGTGGGATTGATGCGGATTTGCGAGTCCTCCAGGTCGAAGGCCTCCTGCACGGCTTGAACCGCCTTGCTGCCGGCGCCGGAGTCGATCACGCAGCTCACCTTCACCTCACTGGTGGCGATCAGGCGGAGGTTGATGCCTTGCTGACACAGGCAGTTGAACAGGCCGGCGGCAATGCCAGGGCGCCCCATGATTCCGGCCCCGCTGATGCTCAGCTTCGTCAGCCCTGCTTCGGATGCCAGATCGCCGCCCAGTTGATCCAGAACCTTCTGGCTTACAGCGCGGGCCAGCTCGAGATCCGCTTCCGCCACCGTGAAGGTGATGTCGTTGCTGCTGCCCTCATGGGTGGCCTGAATGATCAGGTCCACATTGATGCCCGCCTCGGAGAGGGTTTCAAACAGGCGTGCCGCAATCCCAGGCTGATCGGGAATGTGGGAGAGGGCGAGCACGGCCTGTCCGTCCACTTCCTCCATCCCATCCACAGGGCTGCCGAGCTCCAGGCCACTGCTGCTGATCGGACGGGCTGAACGGCTGGTGATCCGGGTGCCGGGGGCATCGCTCCAACTGGAGCGCACCACAAGGTTCACGCCGTAGTTGCGGGCGATCTCAACGGCCCTGGGATGCAGCACGGAGGCCCCAAGGCTGGCGAGTTCCAGCATTTCGTCGCAGCTGATCGTCTCCATCAGCTGGGCATCGGACACCTTGCGCGGATCGGTGCTGAGCACACCCGGAACGTCGGTGTAGATCTCGCAGGCATCGGCACCCAGGGCCGCCGCCAGGGCGACAGCAGAAGTGTCGGAGCCTCCGCGCCCGAGGGTGGTGATTTCGTTGAGGCCATCGCTGCTGGTGCTGGTGCCCTGGAAACCGGCCACCACCACCACCTGGCCAGCCGCGAGGCGGTTGCGGATTCGGTCGGTGCGAATCCCGAGGATCCGGGCCCGGCCATGGGTGGATTCCGTGGCGATGCCCACCTGTGGACCGGTCATCGACGTCGCACTGACCCCCTGGGCGTTCAAGGCCATCGCCAGCAAGGCGATCGACACCTGTTCGCCACTGGCCAGCAGCATGTCCATCTCCCGCTGGGTGGGGGCAGAGGTGATGGCGTTGGCCAGACCCGTCAATTCATCGGTGGTGTGGCCCATGGCGGAGACCACCACAACCACGTCGTGCCCCTCCTCCCGGCAACGTCCGATCCGATCAGCCACCGCCTTGATGCGTTCCACGCTGCCGACGGAGGTGCCCCCGAATTTCTGCACCAGGAGGGCCATGGACCGGGCTTCAGCAACGCTGGATTTTCTCACCTGGCGGGCAGCGATCAGCCCAGCAGGCCGTCGCGGAAGGCGTCGCCCGGTTGAGCGCCGCGTTTCAGACGGGCCTCCACCTCCAGGAGACGGCCCAGCAGCGAAAGGAAGCGCTTGGGCGGGCGGCCCTGCAGCTGCTTGCGCATCACGTAGATGCGTTTGGGGTTACCGATTCCAGCGGCCTTGGCGATCACCGCCACATCCCGTTCCCCCTGCTGTTCCAGCAGGCTCACCCAGAGCCAGCCGCGGATCTGACCGGTGAGGGTGGCCACGATGCGCAGGGCTGGTTCCCCGGCTTCGATCAGGGCATCCCAGCGGGCGATCGCTTCGCCGGGGTTGCCCTCCAGCAGGGCATCGCCCACGGCCAGGGCGTTGGTGGAGCGTCCTCCCACCAGCTCCTGCACCCGTGCAGCGGAAATGCTGGTGTCCCGCAGGGAGAGCTTGCGCAGTTCCGATTCCAGTCGGGCGCTGTCGGTGCCGATGGCCTCCACCAGGGCGTCGATGGCATCCGGCTCCACCTTGAGGCCCAGGGCTTCGGCGGTGCGTTGCACCAGCTGACGCTGGCCGTTGCCATCCCAGGCGGCCGGCAGCGGAAAGCTCTGTTCGTGATCGAGCCCGCTTTTGATCCGTTTCTGCAGGGTTTTGGTGGTGCGCAGGCGACCATCGGGTTTGGCCGGGTTCACCAGCACCAGGTGGCTGCTGTCGGGGATGAGCTCGAGGGCGGCCTCAAACCGGTCAGCCAGCTCACTGGGGCAGCCATTGCAGAACGGACTGCGCTGCAGCAGCACCAGCCGTTCGCCCGTGGCGAAGGGAGGGGTGCGGGCCTCCTCGAGGGCCTGCAGGGCCTGACCAGCGTCCGCCCCATCCAGGCGGCTGAGGTTGAGGCTGCTCCAGCTGGGGTCGACAACCTTGCCGATCAGGGCATCGATGGCCCGGTCCCGCGCAGCGGCGTCATCACCCCAGAGCAGATGGATCGGCATGGGTTGATGATGGCGTGGATGGCCCAGGACCACCCGATCTTCACCGAAAGCATCCGGCGGATCCGGGCGGCTCTGGGGGAGACGGGTCTGCCGCCGCTGCAACAGCAGGTGCTGGAACGGCTGGTGCACAGCAGCGGCGATCTCTCGTTGGGAACACTGCTGCGGTTCAGCGAGGGGGCCTGTGAGCAGGGTTTGGCAGCGCTGAAGCAGGGGGCGCCGATCCTGACGGACACCGCGATGGCGGCGGCGGCGGTGGCCCCGATGGCCCAACGCACCCTCGGCAGTGCCGTGCACACGGTGCTGGAGTGGGCACCTGAGGTGGCGCCGGCGGGTTCAACGCGCACGGCGGCGGGCATGGAGCAGGCCTGGCGCGCGCTCGCGCTGGACTCACCGGCTCCGGTGGTGCTGATCGGCAGTGCGCCAACCGCCCTTGAGGTGCTGTTGCAGCAGGTGGCCGCCGGTGCTCCAGCCCCCAGCCTGGTGATCGGCATGCCGGTGGGTTTTGTGGGGGTTGCCGAAAGCAAGAAGCATCTGGCGGCCAGTGGCCTGGCCCAGATCCGTTTGGAGAGCAGCAGGGGTGGAGCGGGTCTGGTGGCCGCGGCGGTCAACGCTCTGCTGCGCGCTGCTGCAGCACCAGCTCCGCCCCTTTCCAGCTGAGTTGCCAGCCCCCGGCAAGGTCGGCCGCACCGCCGGGGGCACCCCCTTCCAGTCGCCTGCTGAGCTCGTCCAGCTGGCTGGCCGGCAGGGCTGGCACCCCCTGCTGCTGCAGCCACTGCGCCAGCAGCAGGCGGCGGCTGGCTGAGCTCAACGCCCCCAGGCCGCGGCGGTCCAGGCCGGCAGCGGTTTGCAGAAGCTTCAGGGCCATCCGGCTGAGTTCCGTCTGACTGTCCCGCACCTGGGACACCCGTTCGGCCAGATCGCTGATCCGCTGACTGCAGCCCGGATGCAGTTCCTCGAGCACGGGCAGCACCTCCTGGCGAATCCGGTTGCGGGCGAACTCGGGGGATTGGTTGCTGGGGTCCTCCCAGATCGGCAGGGCCAGGTCCCGGCAGATCTGGAGGGTGTCTCTGCGCTGCAGGTGCAGCAGCGGCCGGCGCAGCCGGGGGCCTTCCGGGCTGAGGGGGCGGACGCTGGGCAGGGCCGCCAGGCCGGCCAGGTCGCTGCCGCGGGCCAGCTGCAGCAGCATCGTTTCGGCCCGGTCGCTGGCGGTGTGGCCCGTCACCACATCGGCGCCCGCTTGGCGGCCCCGTTGTTCCAGCCGTTCGTAACGCCATTGCCGGGCTTTGGCTTCGCTGGGCACCTCTCCCGGCGCTGCCTGGTCCACCTGCAGGGAGAGCTGCCGCTTCTGGCACCAGTTGCTCAATTCCGCGGCGATTCGGTTGGAGTTGTCGTGCCAGCCGTGATCGCCGTGCCACAGGTTCAGGCCCCAGCCATGCAAGGGCGCCAGATCCTGCAGCAACGCCAGCAGGGCCATGGAGTCCTGTCCGCCGGACACCGCCAGCAGCAGAGAGCTGCCCTGGGGCAGCAGCTGCGGCTGCATCAGCAGGCGCCGGTGCAGGCGGTCATGCCAGGACGTCCAGCCCAAGGAGGTGGGGTGCGTTTCCCCCACGGTGTGAGAATCAGGGCATCGCTGTCCAGTCCCCCATGACCCGTCTTCAGCAGCTGCCCGTTTCTCTGCAGCGCAGCCTTGAGCAGCGCTCTGCGCTCAAGGTGATCGCTGGCCTGATGAATTTCGATGCCGCCAGTGTGGAGCGGGTCGCCCGTGCCGCCGGGCGTGGCGGTGCTGATCTGATCGACGTGGCCTGCGACCCCGCCCTGGTGCGTCTGGCAATCGAGGCCTCCGGTGGAGTGCCCGTGTGTGTGTCTTCGGTGGAGCCTGAGCAGTTCTCCGCGGCGGTGGAGGCCGGTGCGCTGATGGTGGAGATCGGCAACTACGACGCCTTCTATCCCCAGGGCCGGATCTTTGATGCGGCTGAGGTGCTGGAGCTCACCCGCCGCACCCGCCAACTGCTGCCCAACGTGGTGTTGAGCGTCACCGTGCCCCACGTGTTGCCAATGGATGAGCAGGAGCAGCTGGCCATCGATCTGGTGGCCGCCGGTGCGGATCTGATCCAGACCGAGGGCGGCACCAGTGCCAAGCCCTTCAGTGCTGGCCACCTGGGCCTGATCGAGAAGGCTGCCCCCACCCTGGCGGCGGCCCACAGCATCAGCCGCGCTGTTGATGTGCCCGTTCTCTGTGCTTCGGGTCTGTCGGCGGTGACGCTGCCGATGGCCATCGCTGCCGGTGCGGCCGGCGTGGGCGTCGGTTCAGCAGTGAACCGCCTGCAGGATGAGCTGGCGATGGTGGCCGTTGTTCGTGGTCTGCGTGATGCCCTCGGCAGCGCTGTCGCGACCCGCGTCTGAACCTGAATCTCCGCTGAGCGGAGGCCTCTTCCCCTTCATGGTGTGAAGAGTGCTCCGCTCGCTCGCGGGAGCAACAGCTCTCGTGTGAAAATCGACCCCTGACTTCCAGTTCCATGCAGTTCATCAACACGCTGACCGTTCTGGCCCTGGTGGTGGCGTCCTTCGCCTTGATCGTCGCTGTGCCTGTGCTGTATGCCTCCAGCGAAGACAGCGGCCGCTCCAACCGTCTGATCCTGCTGGGCAGTGCTGTGTGGGTGGCGCTGGTGCTGCTGAACTGGGGTGTGAGCTTCTTCGTCGTCTGAGCTCAGCCTCAGGCAGAACCTGGCGGGTGCCACGATGGCTGAGATTCAGTCGGCACCTTCCCAATGGCCACGTTTGAAGGACGTTTCTCTGACGCAGCCGGGCTGCGCGTCGGCATCGTCGTGGCCCGTTTCAATGATCTGGTCACCGCCAAGCTGCTGAGCGGCTGTCTCGACTGCCTCAAGCGCCACGGCGTGGATGTGTCGGAGACCAGCTCCCAGCTGGACGTGGCCTGGGTGCCGGGTTCGTTCGAATTGCCGATCGTGGCGCAGCAGATGGCCCGCTCCGGTCAGTACCAGGTGCTGATCACCCTGGGGGCGGTGATCCGCGGCGACACGCCCCACTTCGATGTGGTGGTGGCGGAGGCCAGCAAGGGCATTGCTGCGGTGGCGCGCGACACATCCGTGCCCGTGATCTTCGGTGTGTTGACCACCGACACGATGCAGCAGGCGCTTGAGCGGGCGGGCATCAAGAGCAACCTCGGCTGGAGCTACGGGCTGGAAGCCCTGGAGATGGGCAGCCTGATGCGGGCCTTGCCGTCGGCTTGAGGCTTCAGGCCGCCAACTGATCCAGCACCTGACGGGCCCGTTGCACCACGGGCTTGGGAACGCCGGCCAGGCGTGCCGCTTCGATGCCGTAGCTGCGGCTGGCGCCGCCGGCCTGCACCTGATGGAGGAAGACCAGATCTTCACCGGTTTCCTCCACCAGCACCTGGAAGTTGGCCACGTTGTCGCGTTCGGCGGCCAGGTTGTTGAGCTCGTGATAGTGGGTGGCGAACACCGTGCGGCTGCCCAGGTCGCCCGCCAGGTGCTCGCTCACGGCCCAGGCGATCGAGAGGCCATCGAAGGTGGCGGTGCCCCGCCCGATCTCATCGAGCAGCACCAGGGAACGATCGCTGGCGTGGTGAAGGATGTTGGCGGTTTCGGCCATCTCCACCATGAAGGTGGACTGGCCGGCGGCCAGATCATCCACGGCACCCACCCGGGTGAAGATCCGATCGGCAATGCCGACCGTGGCGGATCGGGCCGGTACCCAGCTGCCGATCTGAGCCATCAACTGGATCAGCCCGATCTGGCGTAGATAGCAGCTCTTGCCACTGGCGTTGGGGCCCGTGAGCACCACCAGATCGGTGCCCTCACCGAGCTGCACATCATTGGGGGTGAAAGCGGTTTCCACCAGCCGCTGCTCCACCACCGGATGGCGGCTGGCCTCCAGCTGCAGCCCCCGGCCGTCGGTGATGGTTGGTGCGCAGTAGCCACCGCTGGCGGCCACATCGGCCAGGCCGGTGAGGGCATCGAGGGCAGCAACGGCGCGGGCCGCCTGGCGGATCGGGGCGGCCATGGCCCCCACCTGCTCGCGCAGCTGGCAGAACAGCTCGTATTCCCGCTGGCAGGCCCGGGCCCGCAGCTGGAAGATGCGGCCCTCCCGCTCCTTGAGATCCGGGGTGATGAAGCGTTCCTCGTTGGCCAGGGTCTGGCGCCGGATCCAGTGGTCCGGCACGGCGGTGGCCTTGGCTTTGCTCACCGCCAGGAAGTAGCCGAAGGTGCGGTGGTGCTGCAGCTTCAGGGTGCTGATGCCACTGCGTTGGCGCTCCTGCATCTCCTGGTGGCTGAGCCAGGCGTCCTGATCGTCCAGCTGGTTGCGCAGCCCATCCAGCAGCGGGTCGACGCCGTCATGGATCAGGTCGCCCTCGGAGAGGGAGAGCGGTGGGGCCTCCACCAGCTTGTGGCGAATCGTCCGGGCCAGCTCCGCCAGGGCTGGATCGGGGCTGAGCAGCTGCTGCAACCACTCCGGCCCTGCGCTGATCGCAGAGTCCAGCCGAGCGGTGAGCTGGGGTAAGCGTTCCAGGCCATCGGCGATGGCCACCAGATCGCGGGCACCGGCATGGCCCGCTCCGGCCCGGCCGGCCAGCCGCTCCAGGTCGCCCATCGGCCGCAGCAGCTGGCGGATGGCCAGCCGCAGGCTGCGGTCACCCACCAGGCTGCTCACCAGATCCTGGCGCTGCTGAATGGCCTGGCGGTCCATCAACGGTGCTTCCAGCCAGCGGCGCAGGCAACGGCCGCCCATGGCGGTGAGGGTGCGATCGATGGCCCAGAGCAATGACCCTTGCAACTGGTTGTCGCGCTGGGTGGCAGTGAGCTCGAGGTTGCGGCGGGTCTGAGCATCCAGCACCAGAGCATCACCGCGGTGCACGATCGTTGGCACCTCCAGGGGAATGTGGCTGTCCTCCTCCAGGGGTTGGGTGTCCTGCAGGTAGCGCAGCAGGCCGCCGAGGGCCTGCAGGGCCAGGGGGTGCTCCGGCAGGCCGAGGCCATCGAGGCTGCTGAGGCCGTAGTGCTGCTGCAGGGTGCGCTCCGCCTCCGCTGGGCTGAAGGGGGTGCTGGCCATCGGCGTGAGCCGCAGCCGTTCGGGACACCAGGCCGGCCGCTCAGCATCGAGGGCGGCCGCCCAGAGCAGTTCGGAGGCCTCCTGCTGGGCCAGCTGCTGGTGCAGGGCGCTGCTGTCGTCCCGTTGCATCACCTGCACCTCGCCGGTGCTCACATCGGCGCTGGCCAGGCCCCAGCGCAGCGGTTGTTTTCCCTGGGCCGGCTCCACCACCACAGCCGCCAGCCAGTTGTTGCGGCGGGCGCTGAGCATGCCCTCCTCCAACACGGTGCCGGGGGTCAGCACCCGGGTGATGTCCCGCTTGAGCAGGGCACCCTTGGTGGGGGTGGTCTCGAGTTGATCGCAAAGGGCCACGCTGTAGCCCTGCTTGATCAGTTCGGCGCAGTAGCGCTCGGCGGCGTGGTGGGGGATGCCCGCCATCGGCACCCGTCCGATCGCCTTGCCGCCTTCCTTGCCGGTGAGGGTGAGTTCCAGCACCCGGGAGAGTTCGATCGCGTCTTCGAAGAAGGCTGAAGCGGATCCAGCTGGCTGTGGTGGGCCCAGGCTGGTTCGTCGCTGCTGGGTTCTGAATCGTTTGCAGCAGGGGCTTCGCTGCTGTCTTCGCTTGCCGTGGCCTGTCGCTGGCGGGGCCTGGCGGCGGCATCGGCGCCGAGCTCGTCGTCGCTGAGATCGTGGCTGGCCTCCTCAGGTTCGCTGGTGGGTGCAGTGGGTGTGGCCGGCTCCGGCGCCCCGAACAGATTGCCCTGCAGGGCGTCGTCAGGGGACTGGGACGCGGACCGGGGCATCGGCTGATCTGACGGATCCGGATCGTACCGGGCCTGACCGGATTGAGATGCCTCAGCGGCGCAGCACCATCAGCTGCTGGGGGTTCGCATCCTGGAAGCCCAGTTGCCGGTAGAAGCCGGCGCTCTTGGTGGTCATCAGATACACCCGTTCCACGCCCACCACCGGCGGGGTGTGCAGCAGTTCTTCGATCACCCGGCGGCCGAGGCCGTGGCCCTGCAGATCGCCGGCCACCACGATGTCCCAGAGCACGGCCCGGCTGAAGCCATCGGAGGTGGCCCGGCCGAAGCCCACCAGCCGCTTGCCGCGCCAGAGGCTCACCACGGCATCGCTACCGGCCAGCAACCTCCGCAGCTGAGCAAAGCTGCGGCCGCGGGCCCAGAAGGCGTGGCGATCGAACAGCCGTTGCAGCTTGAGCAGCGCCCGGCTGGGGCGCAGATCCGGCCCGAGGCCCAGCCAACGCAGGCCGGGGGCACCGGGGGCATGGTGAACCAGCCGGATCGGGGTCACGGGTCGGGGAGCCGCAGCACTTCATCTTGCTCCCCGGCGATAATTGACGGCCGCCGTCTGGCCCCGCACCCATGCCCGCCTACGACCTCACGGCTCCGTATTCGCCGAAGGGTGATCAGCCGACGGCGATCAAGCAGCTGGTGGCGGGGGTGAACAGCGGCGAGCGCTATCAGACGCTGCTGGGGGCGACGGGCACGGGCAAGACGTTCACGATGGCCAACGTGATCGCCCAGACCGGCCGGCCGGCGCTGGTGCTGGCCCACAACAAAACCCTGGCGGCCCAGCTCTGCAATGAGCTGCGGGAGTTCTTCCCGGAGAACGCCGTTGAATACTTCATCTCTTATTACGACTACTACCAACCGGAGGCCTACGTACCGGTCAGCGATACCTACATCGCCAAGACGGCGTCGATCAACGAGGAGTGTTTGAACGGCGCGATGTGATCGTGGTGGCCTCGATCAGCTGCATCTACGGCCTGGGGATTCCGAGTGAATACCTCAAGGCGGCAGTGAAGTTCGAGGTGGGTGAGACCCTCAACATCCGCAGCCAGCTGCGGGAGCTGGTGAACAACCAGTACAGCCGCAACGACACCGAAATCGCCCGCGGCCGTTTCCGCATGAAGGGGGATGTGCTGGAGATCGGCCCGGCCTATGAAGACCGGTTGGTGCGGATTGAGCTGTTCGGCGACGAGGTGGAGGCGATCCGCTACGTCGATCCCACCACCGGCGAGATCCTGCAGAGCATGGATGCGGTGAACATCTACCCGGCCAAGCACTTCGTCACCCCCAAAGACCGGCTGGATTCCGCCATCAGCGCCATCCGCTCAGAGCTGCGGGAGCGGCTGGATGTGCTCAATGGCGAAGGCAAGTTGCTGGAGGCCCAGCGGCTGGAGCAGCGCACCAAGTACGACCTGGAGATGCTGGGCCAGGTGGGCTACTGCAATGGGGTTGAGAACTACGCCCGCCATCTGGCCGGCCGCGAAGAGGGCACGCCGCCGGAGTGCCTGATTGATTATTTCCCGGACGACTGGCTGTTGATCGTGGACGAGAGCCACGTCACCTGTTCGCAGCTCCAGGCGATGTACAACGGCGACCAGGCCCGCAAGAAGGTGCTGATCGAGCACGGCTTCCGCCTGCCCAGCGCAGCGGACAACCGGCCGTTGAAGGGGGCCGAGTTCTGGGAGAAGGCGCGGCAAACAGTGTTCGTCTCCGCCACCCCGGGGGATTGGGAGATGGAGGTGAGCGGCGGAGAGGTGGCTGCACCAAGCGGATGGCGGAAGACCTCACGGATTATCTGGCGGAGAACGAGGTGCGGGGGCGCTACCTCCACTCGGAGATCCATTCGATCGAGCGGATCGAGATCATCCAGGATCTGCGCCTGGGGGAATACGACGTGCTGGTGGGGGTGAACCTGCTGCGGGAGGGCCTCGACCTGCCGGAGGTGAGCCTGGGGGCGATCCTCGATGCCGACAAAGAAGGCTTCCTGCGGGCCGAGCGCTCCCTGATCCAGACCATCGGCCGGGCCGCTCGTCACGTGGAGGGGGTGGCGCTGCTCTATGCCGACAACATGACCGACTCGATGGCCAAGGCCATCTCCGAGACCGAACGACGCCGGGCGATTCAGCAGACCTACAACCAGAAGCACGGGGTGGTGCCTACGGCGGCGGGCAAGAAGGCCAGCAACTCGATCCTCAGCTTCCTGGAGCTGAGCCGCAAGCTCAAGCAGGACGGGCCCGATGCCGATCTGGTGGAGGTGGTGGGCAAGGCCGCCAAGGCCCTGGAGAACGATCCCGATGCCGGCTTGGCGCTGGAGGCGCTGCCGGAGTTGATCGATCAGCTCGAAGCCAAGATGAAGGAGGCGGCCAAGAAGCTCGACTTCGAGGAAGCCGCCAACCTGCGGGATCGGGTGAAGCAGCTGCGTCAGAAGATGGCCGGCTCCCGTTGAAATTCGCGGTGGGAACCCTTGGCAATTGACCATTGGTCCCTCCGTAAGGCAGAGTCTCCAAGTCGTCAGGGACACGCCCGCGTCGACACCTGCGGATGTAGCTCAGTGGTAGAGCATCTCCTTGCCAAGGAGAGGGTCGAGAGTTCGAATCTCTTCATCCGCTTGATTCAGAACCCAGTCCAGAAGGGCCTTCTGCGAGTGAGCCTCCATTAGGCTGCACCCGATTCGGTTGCCGTTTTCCATGCTCAAGCTCCTGCTGGGTGATCCCAATGCCCGCAAGCTGAAGCGTTACCAGCCGATCGTTTCGGATATTCAGCTGCTTGAAGAGGAGATCGCTCCGCTCTCCGACGATGAGTTGCGTGGCAAAACCGCTGCCTTCCAGGAGCGTTTGGCCAATGCCGGCAGTCTGGCGAACCAGCGGCCGATCCTCGACGAGATCCTGCCTGAGGCCTTCGCTGTTGTTCGTGAAGCCGGCAAGCGGGTGCTGGGCATGCGTCATTTCGATGTCCAGCTGATTGGCGGCATGGTGCTGCATGAAGGTCAGATCGCCGAGATGAAAACTGGCGAAGGCAAAACACTGGTTGCCACCCTTCCGAGCTATCTCAACGCCCTCACTGGTCGTGGCGTGCACGTCGTGACGGTGAACGATTACCTGGCCCGCCGTGATGCCGAGTGGATGGGCCAGGTGCATCGCTTCCTCGGTTTATCCGTGGGTTTGATCCAGCAGGACATGCGTCCTGAGGAGCGCCGGCGTAACTACAACTGCGATATCACCTACGCCACCAACTCAGAGCTGGGCTTCGATTATCTGCGCGACAACATGGCCGCCGATATCTCGGAGGTGGTGCAGCGGGAGTTTCAGTACTGCGTGATCGACGAGGTGGATTCGATCCTGATCGACGAAGCCCGAACTCCACTGATCATTTCTGGTCAGGTGGAACGTCCTCAGGAGAAATACCAACAGGCCGCCGAGGTGGCCAATGCCCTGGCTCGCGCCGCTGAGTTGGGCAAAGACGGCATCGATCCAGAAGGTGATTACGAGGTCGATGAAAAGCAGCGCAGCTGCACACTTACCGATGAAGGCTTTGCCAAAGCCGAGCAGATGTTGGGGGTGGCGGATCTGTTTAACCCTCAGGACCCCTGGGCTCACTACATCACCAACGCCCTCAAGGCCAAGGAGCTGTTCGTCAAGGATGTGAACTACATCGTGCGCGACGGCGAAGCGGTGATCGTGGATGAGTTCACCGGTCGGGTGATGCCGGGTCGCCGTTGGAGTGACGGCCAGCATCAAGCCATCGAGGCCAAGGAGGCCCTGCCGATCCAACCGGAAACGCAGACTCTCGCTTCGATCACGTATCAGAACTTTTTCCTGCTCTATCCGCGCTTGGCCGGTATGACCGGCACGGCAAAAACGGAAGAGGTCGAATTCGAGAAGACCTACAAACTCGAAACCACAATCGTCCCCACCAACCGGGTCCGGGCGCGTCAGGACTGGGCCGATCAGGTCTACAAAACTGAGGCTGCCAAATGGCGCGCTGTGGCCAACGAAACAGCTGAGATCCACAAGAACGGACGGCCTGTGCTCGTGGGCACCACCTCGGTGGAGAAAAGCGAACTGCTGAGTTCGTTGCTGGCGGAGCAGGAGATCCCCCACAACCTGCTCAACGCCAAGCCGGAGAACGTGGAGCGCGAATCGGAGATCGTGGCCCAGGCGGGTCGGGCTGGCGCCGTGACCATCGCCACCAACATGGCGGGCCGTGGCACCGACATCATTCTTGGCGGCAACAGCGACTACATGGCCCGCTTGAAGTTGCGGGAGGTGCTGTTGGGCCGTCTTGTGAAACCGGAGGAAGATCACAAGCCGCCCGTCCCTTTGCAGCGCAGTGCTCCGGGCGGGTTCGCTGATGCTGCGGCGCCTTCGCTGCCCCGCAGCGGTGAGAGCCTCTATCCCTGCCCCCTCACTGATGACACTGATCAAGCCCTCGGCCAGCTGGCGCGTGATCTGGTCAAGGCCTGGGGCGACCGTGCCCTCACGGTGATTGAGCTGGAGGAGCGCATCGCCACTGCTGCGGAGAAAGCTCCCACTGAGGATCCCCAGATTCAGGCGTTGCGCGAGGCGATCGCCCGGGTGAAGGGTGAATACGACGCCGTGGTGAAGCAGGAGGAAAGCCGCGTTCGCGAGGCCGGTGGCCTGCATGTGATCGGCACGGAACGGCATGAGTCCCGCCGTGTCGATAACCAACTGCGTGGCCGTGCCGGCCGCCAGGGCGACCCCGGTTCCACCCGCTTCTTCCTCTCTTTAGGAGACAACCTGCTGCGGATCTTTGGCGGTGACCGTGTTGCCGGTTTGATGAATGCCTTCCGCGTGGAGGAGGACATGCCGATTGAGTCCGGCATGCTTACCCGCTCGCTGGAGGGGGCCCAGAAGAAGGTGGAGACCTACTACTACGACATCCGCAAGCAGGTGTTCGAGTACGACGAGGTGATGAACAACCAGCGGCGTGCGGTGTATTCCGAACGCCGCCGGGTGCTGGATGGCCGTGCCCTCAAGAAGCAGGTGATCGGCTACGGCGAACGCACCATGGGCGAAATCGTGGAGGCCTATGTGAATCCGGATCTGCCGCCGGAGGAATGGGATCTGGGCCAGCTGGTGGGCAAGGTGAAGGAATTCATCTATCTGCTGGAAGATCTCACCCCTGATCAGGTGCAGGGCCTTGGCATGGAGGAACTCAAGGCCTTTCTTCAGGAGCAACTGCGCAACGCCTACGACCTCAAGGAAGGCCAGATCGAACAGCAACGTCCGGGGCTGATGCGGGAGGCCGAGCGTTTCTTCATCCTTCAGCAGATCGATACCCTCTGGCGGGAGCACCTTCAGGCGATGGATGCTCTGCGTGAATCGGTGGGTCTGCGGGGCTACGGTCAGAAAGACCCTCTCATTGAATACAAGAACGAGGGGTACGACATGTTCCTTGAAATGATGACCAATATGCGTCGCAATGTCATTTATTCCATGTTCATGTTCCAGCCGCAAGCTCCCAAAAACTAGTCTTTATGATTCAGGGCAAAGGCGCTCCTCTGGGGAATTTTTAATCAATATTTCCTTAGGCATTGTTGGCAGTGGTGAAATCTCTGCCGGCTAAATTGACTGCATCAGTTTAGTTTTATGGGGTCGTGCAATATGTTTTTGCTTGTCCAGAGAACAACCCAGGTCTTGCTTGTTTTTAGTGCTGCAAGTGGGATTAGTCCTGAATAATGGCTTGTTTTTGCGCAGTGTGTGTTTCAGTGCTTCCTGACGGCAAGCTCCGCCCTGGAGGATCAATGTGAATTTTCTGGTTCAAAAGTATTGGCCATAGAATTAATTAAATCGGCCAGCTGTGAGCACTTTATCTAGTGCTATCTCCCAGGAATTCCAAGATTTCTCGGTCTTTGAGATTCTGGGCTTCACCGGAGCATTCTTCAAGGAGCTGCCGACCGGCCGCCACCTCCTGCAGGCAGCGTTTGAGGTTCGTCACCGTGTTCTCCAGGTGATCGATCCGTTCCATCAAGTTGCGGATCACGTTTGCTTCCGCATCCGGAAGGGCCGAATGGGCAAGGGGATTGATCCGTACACCGCTCTGGTGGATCACCCTTCCGGGGATGCCCACCACTGTGCAGTCGCTCTCTACATCGCGGACCACCACGGATCCAGCGCCGATGCGGGTGTTGGTCCCGATCGTGATTGCACCCAACACCTTGGCGCCTGCACCCACCACCACATTCTCCGCCAGGGTTGGGTGGCGCTTGCCGTGTTCCTTGCCTGTGCCTCCCAGGGTGACACCCTGGTACAGCAGGCAGCGGTGGCCGATTTCGGCGGTCTCGCCGATCACCACCCCCATGCCATGGTCAATGAACACGCTGTGTCCGATCCGGGCGCCGGGGTGGATCTCGATGCCGGTGAGGGCGCGGCTGACTTGGCTGAGGCAGCGGGCAGCCAGCTTCAGGGGCAGACGGCAGGTCCAGAGGCGATGGCTAATCCGGTGCAGGCTGATCGCCTGGAAGCCGGGATAGCAGCACACAATCTCCAACCAGCCACGGGCAGCCGGATCACGCTCGCGAATGATCGCGAGGTCGGCACGGATGTGATCAAACATCGCAGGAGAATTAGCTGGCGGCGGCCGGAATTTGCAGACCAATCTCCTTACGGAGCAAATCAATCGTATCGGTGCTGAGGTAGCTCTCGGCGCAATGCACCTGGGGCATGCGCATCAGTTGGGAGCGATTCTGGCGCAGGCTCTGTTCCACCAGGGGAAGGCTGGGTCGATCGCAGAGCACGTGGCTTGAGGCCCGTAGAAGGGCCAGCAGGCGGCTGCCCACATCCGGTGTGGCGGTCATCAGCAGCAAATCATTGCCACGCATTGAGTGGAGAATCACTTCCGCAGCCCGCAGAATGCCGGGGCTAATGCTTACCAGGCCCACACAGCTGCCAGGACGCAATTCCTTGAGCATGGCCAGCTCCTGCCGGAAGTCGTTCAGGTCTACGGCCACAGCACGGACGCTGTGTTTCTTGGCCAGCTCCTCCACCGGTTGGAGGAAATAACGGCTGGTCACCACCGTGCCGTTGCTGGAGTTCTCCAGCACGCTTTCCAGCTCTTCCAGCGGCACCACTTCCACCGGTACATCCAGGCAGGGTTCCAATTCCTCTGCGATCAGCATCGAGGCGCCGATGTCTTCCCGGGGTGTGCTGACCAGCACGCGGGCGCCGCAACGCAGCCGCCAGTCGATCTCACGGGTCAGTAATTCGCGGGTTTGCTGCAGGGTGCATCCTGCATTGAGCAGGCCATCCACGCACTTGCGCACTTCCCGGTCGAGGTCGGTGACGCCCCGGTTGCGGATGTGCGGAGGCGTTTTGATTTCCCGGGGTTTCTGCTGGTCGCGCACATAGATGCCAGAGCCGGCCATGGCCTCCACCACGCCATCGGTTTCCAGTTGGCGGTACACCTTGCTGATCGTGTTGCGGTGCAACCCCGTTTGCATCGCCAACTGGCGGGTGCTCGGCAAGCGATGTCCCGGCGGGTAATGCCGCGCTGCGATGGCAAAACAGATCTGGTTGTAGAGCTGTGTCGATGCCGGAATGTCACTTTCCTGTTGGATATGGAATCGCACGCCGGTGGGACAGGTCTGAATGCGGCCACCATACGGACCGATTCCTTTGGTGACAATTGCCTGTGTGTCCTATGCAGTTATGGAAGCTTCTGAGTCCTCCCGGGGCGTCTGGGTTGAAGTTCGGAATGGCTCGGTTTGCTTGCGTTGCTGGCGGGCAGAACCGCAACGCACTGCGAACGATATTGACTCAAAATCGCCTTTAAAACGTGCATATATCGTGCTCCCTGAGGTGTTTGGTGTGAATGCCTGGGTGCGCAGCGTGGCCGATCGCTTGGCCGCCCAGGGGCATCCGGCCCTGGCGGTGCCGTTGTTCTCCCGCACGGCTCCTGATTTGGAGTTGGCCTACGACGCCTCCGATTTGGCTGAAGGGCGCCGTCATAAGGACGCCACCACCAGCGAGCAGATCCTTGCTGATGTCGCCGCAGCAGTCAGCTGGTTCAGGGCTCGTTACCCGCAGGCCGCCATCCATGTGGTGGGCTTCTGCTTCGGGGGGCATGCCGCTTTTCTTGCGGCCACGTTGCCCGGGGTTGAGCACGCCTTTGATTTTTACGGTGCCGGTGTGAGCCGAATGCGGCCTGGTGGTGGTGAACCCTCGTTGGCCCTGCTGCCTGAAATCAAGGCGCGACTCACCTGTGTCTTCGGCACGGCTGATCCACTGATCCCTCTCGAGGATCGCGAAGCGATAGGGGTTGCCCTGAGCAAGGTTGATCCCGCCTGCCAGCGCTTGCGCTTTGTGGAGTACGCCGGTGCCGACCATGGCTTCATGTGCGAAGCCCGCAGCGCTTTCAGTCCCCAGGCGTCAGCCCAGGGATGGCGCTTGCTGCTGGGTGGCGACCCTGTGGCTTAGCCCTGGGGGCTGGCCACCTTGGCGGCGGTGGGCTTTGGCGGTGCAGGGATGGTGCGCACGGCCTTGCTGGCGGCCTGCTTCTTCTCCTCTTTTTTCACCAGCGGCGTTTTGCGCGGTGTGAGGAACATGATCATGTTCCGGCCCTCCCGCTTGGGCGCCTGCTGGATCTCGGCCTTTTCCTCGAGATCTTTGGCCATCCGCCGCAGCAGGGTTTCGGCCAGCGCCGTGTGCTGAATCTCACGGCCGCGGAAGATCACGGTGCACTTCACCTTGTCGCCCGCCTTGAGGAAGCGCTGGGCCTGACCGATCCGCACGTCGTAGTCGTGCTGGTCGATCTTGTAGCGCATCTTGACCTCTTTGACTTCGGTCTGGTGCGACTTCTTCTTGGCCTCTTTGGCTTTCTTTTCCTGCTCGAACTTGAACTTGCCGTAGTCCATGATCCGGCAGACCGGGGGGTCAGCCTTCTCGCTCACCAGCACCAGATCCAGTTCCCGGTCGCGGGCCACATCCAGGGCTTCTTCGCGGCTGATCACGCCCAGCTGAGCGCCGTCTGAGTCGACCACCCGCAACTGGGGGTAGTTGATCCGGTCGTTGATGTTGGGCAGCTCCCGAACCGGGGCACGACGGTCAAAACGGGGACGTGGGGGCATTCAGGCGGTGACGGGGACAGGTGCAGACAACTTCGCTGAATACAACGTCTGCATCTTTCACCTTAGATGTTGCTCGATCAACGTCATTGCATCCGTCAGCGTTGCCTGGTCGGGCAGCCAGTGGGGGTTGTGCTGACGCCGGAACCAGGTGCGTTGGCGTTTCGCGAACTGGCGAGTGCGTTGGCAAGTGATTCGAACCGCCTCTGAACTGCTCAGGCTGCCGGCGATCACCTGCAGCGCTTCGCCGTAGCCGATGGTCTGCAGCAGTGGCAGATCGGCGCCATAGCGCTCGCTCAGTCGCCGGGTCTCCTCCACCAGCCCATCGCGGTACAGCTGCTCGGTGCGTTGTTGGATGCGCTGGCGCAGGTTGGCGGGATTGATGCCCAGTTCCAGCACCCGCCAGGGCGGAGGGGTGGCCGTGGCCTGACGACTCATCGGTTGCCCGGAGGCATAGAGCACCTCCAGGGCGCGCTGGGTGCGCACCGCATCAGCGGGAGCGATTTTGGCGGCGGCCATTGGGTCGGCGGCCTGCAGCAGGGGGTGGCAGATGCTCTGGCCCAGGGCCGTCAGCTGCTGGCGCAGTTGCGGCTGGGGGGGCACCGCTGGAGGCTGAAGGCCACTGGTGAGGGCCTTGAGATACAGGCCGCTGCCGCCCACCAGCAATGCCACGCCCCGCTGCTCCAGCTCACGGTTGATGCAGGGATTGGCGTCCGCTTGAAACTCCTGCAGCGTGATCGGCTGGTCCGGCGCACGCAGGTCCAGCAGATGGTGCGGCACCCGCGCCTGTTGCTCCGCCGTCGGCTTGGCGGTTCCAATGTCCATCTCCCGATAGAGCTGGCGGGAATCAACGTTGAGCACCGGCAGATCCAGCCTTTCGGCGATGTCCAGCGCCAGGGCGGTCTTGCCGCTAGCGGTGGGCCCGAGCAGGGTGATCACCAGGGGGTCGGAGCTGTTCAAAGGGGTGAGGGGGTGCAGCCCGGCGTGGAATGGGCGCTGAGAGGCCTCTGCAAGCCTCTATAG
>LUMR01000153.1_pt1 | contig 30193 bp, 48 predicted proteins | sample 730041 | NCBI WGS metagenome assembly LUMR01 (sample SAMN03860258, study PRJNA289734) | marine metagenome | biome: seawater column; feature: ocean; material: water; isolation source: Red Sea water column Station 12 - depth 10m | place: Saudi Arabia: Red Sea | collected 2011-10-15 | depth 10 m | reverse complement strand
ATCTACCACCGCCAAATATATCTCCAAAAATATCTCCAAATATGTCTCCAATATCAGAAAAATTCATGTCATTGAAATTTGGGCCTCCGCCCATGCCTTGCACTCCTGCATGACCAAACTGATCATATGTAGATTTTTTTTGTGGATCAGATAAAACATCATATGCTTCGGCAGCTTCTTTGAACTTTTCTGCTGCTGAATCATCATCAGGATTTCTATCAGGATGATACTTCATGGCAAGCTTTTTAAAAGCTTTCTTTAATTCTGAATCCGAAGCACTTTTAGAGACTCCCAAAACATCGTAATAGTCTCTTTTTGACATGATAAAGAAGTATTACTACTTATCCTCTTCTTGAACGGAGTTAATACATCATTTAATGATTTAGTTGCTTCTTCAATTTGTTCAACATTTTCTGCTTTAGCTGCATCCTCAAGACCTTTAACTGCTGCTTCAATTTGTTCTTTTTCCTCATCTGATAATTTATCACCCGAATCAGAAACTGTTTTTCTTGTAGCATGACATAGCATGTCTGCATTATTTTTAACTTTTACAAGTTCTTCAAACTTGGCATCATCCTCAGCATTTGCTTCAGCATCTTTTACCATTTTTTCAATGTCTTCATCTGATAATCCACTTGAAGCTTTAATAACTATGGATTGCTCTTTGCCAGAATTTTTATCTTTTGCTGAAACATTCAAAATACCATTAGCATCTAAATCAAAAGAAACTTCTATTTGAGGCATTCCTCTAGCTGCTGGGGGTATATCAGTAAGGTTAAATTGCCCTAATGATTTATTTTGAGCTGCCTGTTTTCTTTCACCTTGGATTACATGAACTGTAACAGCAGTTTGGTTATCCATGGTGTAACATCTAAAAGAAGTACGTCTTTTGTGTCGCCAGATAGAACTGATCCTTGAATCGCTGCACCAATTGCAACAGCTTCATCAGGGTTTAAATCTTTTCGTGGCTCTTTTCCAAAAAAGTCTTGAACTTTTTTCTGAACAAGAGGCATTCTAGTTTGACCACCAACTAGAAGAATATCATCAATTTTATCCTTTGAAAGTTTTGCATCTTTTAATGCTGTTTCAAGAGGAGATATACTTCTATCAACTAGATCTTCAACTAATGACTCTAACTTAGCCCTGGTAATTTTTTGAACAAAGTGCTTTGGGCCACTAGCATCCGCAGTAATGTAAGGCAAATTAACTTCAGTCTGCTCTGAAGAAGATAATTCTATTTTTGCCTTTTCGGCAGCCTCTTTCAATCTTTGAAGAGCTAACGGATCACTTTTCAAATCAAACCCTGAATCTTTTTTAAACTCTTCAACAAAAAAGTCTATCAGTCTTAAATCAAAATCCTCTCCTCCAAGGAAAGTATCTCCATTTGTTGATAGCACCTCAAACTGATGTTCGCCATCAACTTCCGATATTTCAATTATCGAAATATCAAAAGTTCCACCACCAAGGTCATATACAGCAATAACTGAATCTCCTTTACCTTTATCAAGGCCATAGGCCAATGCAGCTGCAGTTGGTTCATTAATTATTCGCTTAACTTCTAAGCCTGCTATCTTCCCGGCATCTTTAGTAGCCTGTCTTTGGGAGTCATTAAAATAAGCTGGGACAGTTATAACTGCTTCCTTAACATCTGTGCCAAGATAATCTTCAGCAGTTTTTTTCATTTTCTTGAGTATTTCTGCAGAAACTTGTGGTGGCGCTAATTTTTTGTCATCTACCCCAACCCAAGCATCACCATTGTCTGCTTTGATGATCTTGTAAGGAACCATATCAGCATCTTTTTTAACAACATCATCGCTAAACCTTCTTCCAATTAATCTTTTAATGGCATATAGAGTTTTATCAGGATTGGTTACAGCCTGTCTTTTGGCAGGTGTTCCAACAAGAACTTCATCACCATCAGTATAAGCAATAACTGAAGGAGTGGTTCTTCCACCTTCTGAATTTTCAATAACTTTTGGCTGTTGCCCCTCTACAACAGCAACACAACTATTTGTTGTACCTAAATCTATTCCTATTATTTTTGACATAAATTTCCTCTAATTTTTTACGACCACAACTCTTGCTGGTCTAATAACTCTCTCATGAAGTTTCCATCCCTTTTGCATCACTTCAACAATCTTGTTGTCAGCATGTTTTCCATCCTTAACTACAGAGACAGCCTCGTGCTGAATAGGATCAAAATCCTCACTAATGGGATAAATAGGACTAATTCCAAATTTATCAAGAGCAGACTCAAAAGACTTAAGTGTTAGCTCAATACCCTCTTTATCAGAGTCAGAAACATCCTTACTTAGATTCTTCAAAGCGTGTTCTAAATTATCTACAACAGGCAATAACTCTAAAAGCAATCTCTCAACACCATATTTATGAGCTTTTTCAACTTCAGCTACAGAACGCTTCTGTGAATTATCAAGTTCAGCTCTTAATCTAAGTATCGTGTCTTCTAATTCAGCTATTCTTTCTTCATCTGAAACTTCATTGGACTCCTCAAGTTCATCAGTTTCAGATTCGGAATGAATATCATCTGTGATATCTTCATTCTTTTCTTTAGACATATTTTCTCCCTAGAAGATATATAGGGATTTGTGGAATTACTTCAAGCTTTTTTTAATTAGTCTTTTTAACGAAAATAACTGAACTTCTCTCTACAATCTCATACCCATGAGAAGCTGCAATATCATCCTGTCTCTTTTCAATTTCTGGATCATGAAACTCGATAGTTTTTCCAGTATCAACGCAAACCATATGGTCATGATGATGATCTTGGGTCATCTCGTAGACTGAGTGCCCCTCTTCAAAGTTATGCCTGGTAACTATTCCAGCAGATTCAAATTGTGATAGAACTCTATAAACAGTTGCTAAGCCAACATCGTCACCACTCGTGAGAAGATCTTTATAAATATCTTCTGCGCTTAGATGAACTTCACTATCAATAGTTTTAGCCAATACCTCAAGTATCAACATTCTTGGTAAAGTTGCTTTAAGTCCAGCTTTTTTAACAGCGTCTTGTGTGCTCATAAAGTTATAGATTAATTTACTTCCTTTAGTATAATCGATGAATATTATGAAAGAAAATCTAAAAGTTTCAACTGCATTTCTACTAATTTTTTTAATTTCTTCCTGTTCATCTTTCAGTTTCTATAAAGTACCTGTTACTCAAGGTAATATTTTTGAAGAAGAGGATATTGAAAAGCTTCAAGTCGGCCAATCAATGGATCAAGTGCAGTTCATTTTGGGTTCGCCAATGATAAAAGATCCTTTTCACTCAAACAGATGGGATTACTTAAATCTTATTACGGTTGGAGATGAGAAAATTGTTGAAAAGAAACTTGTTGTAATCTTTGATGACAAAAATCTTTTATCATCTTGGAAAATTGTTTCAGAATAGAATTTCTTTTTTTAGTTCTTTGTTTTATTTCTAGCAGCTAAATCATTAACAAAGCTATCAAGAAAAACATTTACAAATTTTTCTACTGTTGAGTCACTTAAGAGGATCCCTAAAAAATAAGGAACCTTTGCATTAGCTTTAAATGAAATCCTACAACTTTTATCATTTAGATTTTCGACATCCCAAGAAGCATTCATTTCCTCAAATGGTCCTTTAATTTGAGTTATCAGAATTCTTTCATCTTCGATAACGTTTCCTGACTTAATTTTATAACTCACGCCGGCAATCTCAAATTCAAGCTCGCCAATTTGAGAAAAATCTTTGTTGTCAGTATTTAATGACCTTGATGCATTACAAAAGGGTAAATATTGTTCATACCTTTCAAAGTTTGCTACTTGCTCAAATACTAGAGTGTGCTTAAAAGGAAGAATACGAGTTACTTCGAAATTTCTTTTCATTAATCATATTTGTGTAATTAAAATCGCTCCCACTGCAATTGGGGCCACAAACCTTATAAAGAAGTACCAAGTATTTAAAAATCCATCACTTAATTGCAATTGTTCTTGAATCAGTTCTTTTTTCATAAACCAACCTACAAAAATTGCCACAAAAAGCCCGCCTAAAGGTAAAAGTAAGTTATTTCCTATAAAAACAATAGAATCAAGGATTGTTCTATCTCCGAGAAGTTGGAAGTCGCTTAAAATATTAAAACTAAGGACGCTTCCTATTCCAAGAAACCATGCTAAAAAGCCAAAGATGAATGCGGCACTCTTTCTTGAAATAATATTCTTTTCTGAAAAGTAGGCTACGCTTGGCTCCAATAAAGATATAGAGGAACTCAGTGAAGCAATAACAAGCAGTATAAAAAATAAAGGTCCAAAAACTTGTCCTAAAAACATTGTTTCGAATGTTTGTGAAAGTGTTATAAACACTAACCCAACTCCACCACTATTGACTTCAAGTCCTGATGCAAAGATTATTGGGAATATTGCAAGACCTGCCATTAGGGCAACAAGTGTATCCAAACCACCAACGGTGACTGAAGTACTTAATATTTTTTGATCATCTGACATATATGCTCCATATGTCATGATTGCTCCCATACCTAAACTTAAACTAAAAAAAGCTTGCCCCATGGCGCTTAAGAATGTCTGAGGATTTACCTGACTGAAATCAGGACTAAATAGGAACTGTAGACCTCTTAGAAAATCACCATTAATAACTGCATTTAAAACCATTAGAATCAAAATGAAACCAAGAAGAGGCATAAGAACTCTTACAAATCTCCCAATTCCATTTTTAATCCCACTAGCTATAACTCCTGCAGTAACTAATATAAAAACAGTATGCCAAATCAGTAAATTAGAGGCTGAAGATGTAGTAATACTGAACTGCTCTTCAGAGGATAGTTGTAAATCAGGAAGAGCTGAAATAAAAATATAATTTATACAAATGCCAGCTAGGACACTGTAAAAGGATAGTATTAATATACCAGCAACAAGTCCGCCCCACCCTATAAGCTGCCAATTGGAAGATCTATTTGAGTCTAAAGCTGCAGACTTCATTGAGTTAACTGGACTGCTAGATGCTCTTCTTCCAATTATTATTTCAGCCATCATAATTGGTAAGCCTATTATTAAAATACATGCTAGATAAATTAAAACAAATGCTCCACCGCCATTGGTGCCAGCCATATAAGGAAATCCCCATATATTTCCCAATCCAACAGCAGAGCCAGTAGCTGCTAAAATAAAGGTCCACTTTCCTGACCATTTTCCATGAGATTTTAACTGTTCCATTATTGCCTCCAGCTAGGTATATGGGTTAAAAACAAATGCAAGACATATAAAATAGCAGATTGTTACTAATAAACAATAAGATAGTTTTCAAGAGCAAAAAATATAATTACCAAATTTATAAATGTGCATGCTATCCCAAATCTTATATTGGCCGAACTATTCGGAGTCCATCCCCAAGCCGTCCCACCCAAGAATGAAATAATTACTCCACCATAAAATGATATTGCCTTCAGAGAGATTTCAGAAAAATCAGAACTAAGCCATGGTGCTATCGTAAAAAGTATAAATGGCAGTACTCCAAGATATCCGTAAAATTGAATGGTTTTTAAGGGCATATATAATTTTATTGCGTCTATTGATTCTAAGTTAAAATTATAAGTTATGACCGCAATTGTCACTAATAAAAATGCTTCAAGGAACTTTACTTTTATTAAGTCTTTCGAGGCAGGGATTATGCTCAAGGGCTGGGAAGTTAAATCTCTGAGAGAAGGAAGAGTTGACGTTAAAGATTCCTATGTGCGGCTAATTAAGGAAGAAGCTTGGCTTATTGGCCTTAAAATTGATCCACCAAGTTCTCTGAAAAATGAAAACCTTGATCCGACAAGATCAAAAAAACTTTTATTAAATAAAAAAGAAATATTTCAATTGGATGATTCCGTTAAGAAAAAGGGTCTTACGTGCGTTTTAAAAAAGATGTATTGGAAAAACAATCTTGTTAAATGCGATATCGTAGTTGGAAAGGGTAAAAAATCATATGACAGAAGACAGGATATTAAAGAAAGAGATTGGAAAAGAGACCAGGCAAGGACACTAAAATCTTCTCTTAAAAATAAATAATATTGTATAATTTCATCCCTTTTTGGGGGCGAATAGGATTCGACGTTTTTATTGGATTCCAAAGCGCATGTCAAGAATGAAGTTTTCTTGTAAAAATTACTTCAAAATTTTAGTTGCAAATAACGACAACTACGCTTTAGCTGCTTAAATAGCTAAACCTGCTGTAAAGAATGGTTACGGTCTGAAACAGCGGTCATTTACGTAGCCTAGTTAAGTTTTGTTTCTCGAGCATAACTTGATGAAACTTAAATCGAGATCTACCTTGATGTCCTGCTCTTCGGGTTTTCAAGGCAAATGATAATAGAATGAGCTAAGCATGTAGAAGCGAGGTTGAAGGACTAACGGACGCGGGTTCAATTCCCGCCGCCTCCACCATTTAGTATAAAATGATTACATGAAATCTATACTAGTTACAGGATCGTCTTCAGGAATTGGGGCTGCAATATGTGAACACTTCTCACAAATTGGTTGGAAAGTTTTTGGGAGTGTACGAAATCAAAATGATGGAGATAAACTAACAGATATATGTGGAGAAAATTTCACTCCTCTTATCTTTGATGTCACAGATATTAATGCAATTAATGAGGCGGCTAATTTAGTTGAATCTCATTTGGGCAAAAATGGCTTAAATTGTCTCGTAAATAATGCAGGTATTAATATTTCTGGCCCGATGGAGTATGTAGAATCCGATGAAGTAAGAAGAGTCTTTGAAGTCAATGTAATGGGACCATTAAATTGCTCGCAATCATTCCTGCCAATGCTTAAAAAATCTACGTCAGCAACTATAATTAATATTAGCTCAATGGCCGGTAAGATTGGTCTTCCAATGCAGGGATCATATTGTGGCAGTAAGTTTGCACTTGAAGGAATTTCTGAATCAATGCGCAGAGAACTTCAAATTCATAATATCAAAGTAGTTGTAATTGGTCCTGGTGCAATTGAATCATCAATTTGGGATAAGTTTGAAAAAGATGAGAAGGAAGAACAATATAAGGATACAGAATATATGACAGCAATAAAAAAAATGGATGGCACTCTTAAAAGAGCAAGAAGTATAGCTATTCCAGCTCATCGAGTAGCCAAAAAAGTTGAGAGAATTGTTAACTCTAAGAATCCTAAACCAAGATATGTAGTTGCTGGTATAACAGATAAAATGTTAAATCTCATTCCAAGAAAGATCCTTGATAAAGCTTTTAAGATGTTATTAACGAAATAACCTGAAGGGGTGGACATTTTATGCACAGATGATTAAACTTGCACAACTTTTTATAACAATTTATGGCTAATTCAAAACAAGCAGAAAAGAGAGCTAGACAAAATAAAGCAAGATATAAGCTTAGACATAGTCAGAGGTCTCAAACAAGAACAGCAGTAAAAGCTGTCAGATATGCAATTGAGGAAAATGATGCTACAAAAGCTTCAGACCTCTTAAAAACTGCTGAAAAAGTCCTTGATTCAGCCGCTTCAAAAAAAGTCATTCACAAAAATGCTGCTGCCAGAACAAAGAGTAGACTAACTGCTGCAGTTAAAAAAATCTCTAAATAAGAATCTTTCTCGATATATCGTCAAGAAGTTCTTGAACGCCCTCACCCGTTACTGAAGAAATACCAAAAACATTTGTAAATTCCTTAGCATTAAAAGTATTTAAAGTTTCTAATCTAGTCTCTTCATCAATTAGATCAATTTTTGTAACAACTATATAAAACTCTTTTTCTAAAAGTCTTTCTGAAAAATCTCCTAATTCTTTCTTCAGTTTCAGAAATTGATCCTGTACCGAAATTTCTGAAAAAGCTTCAAGAAAGAAAAGAAGGATTCCTGTTCTTGATATATGTTTTAAAAACTTAATACCAAGCCCATGACCATCAGATGCGCCTTCTATAATTCCTGGTATATCTGCAATTACAAAACTATTATCAGAGTATTTAATTGTTCCAAGGTGAGGTCTCAATGTAGTAAAAGGGTAATCTGCTATTTTGGGCTTTGCCGAAGAGACTGTGTTAAGAAAGGTAGACTTCCCAGCATTAGGGAATCCCACTAAGCCAACATCCGCTAAAGACCTAAGTTCCAGTTTTATATTTATGGATTCGCCATCTTCACCTTTTGTAATTTTTCGTGGCGCTTGATTTGTACTAGATTTGAAGCGTGCATTACCTAAGCCTCCATCACCTCCCTTTGCAAGCAAGTAGTCTTTTTCTTCATTGCAATCAATTATTAAATCACCAGTATCTGCATCAAGAACAACGGTCCCTTGAGGTACTGATAAAAAAATAGATTCTCCATCTTGACCTTTCATATTTTTACCAGAACCATTTCTGCCATTTTTGGCTTGAATAACTTTTTTATGATGAAAATCAACTAATGTATTTATGTTCTTATCAGCTTTAAGAAAAACATCTCCGCCTCTGCCGCCATCCCCGCCATCAGGACCGCCTCTGGGTATATATTTTTCTCTTCTAAAGCTCAGGCAACCAGAACCACCTGATCCTGCTTTAATTTCAAGCAGAGCTTCGTCTATGAAATTCATGAATTTACTGAGGAACTATATTTACAGTTTTCCTCTTTCTTGGACCTTTGTAAGTAAATTGAACAACACCTGATTCTTTTGCAAATAATGTGTGATCCTTACCCATTCCAACATTTACACCTGGATGAGTGTTTGTTCCTCTTTGTCTGATAATTATTTCACCAGCCTTCACAAGCTGACCACCAAACCTTTTAACTCCAAGTCTTTTGGATTGGGAATCTCTGCCATTCTTACTGGAACCACCAGCTTTCTTATGTGCCATTATTTACTCTCAAGTTTAATTTTATCTATCTCTATTTTAGTATATTTAGCTCTATGCCCTTGTTTACGCATACTATGCTTTCTTCTTCTAAATCTAAGAATTGATAATTTAGTTCCTTTAACTTCGTCAATAATCTTTGCAGTAACCTTTACATTTGAGAGATATGGTTGCCCTATTTCGACAGTCTTATCATCAGAGTATAGAAGTACATTATCAAAAGTGATCTTTTTTTTATCATCGGATATAAGATCAATTAGAAGAGTTTGACCCTCCTCTACTTTGTGCTGTTTTCCACCTGTTTCAATTACTGCGTACATTATTAAATCCGAAAGTTGGCAAAATATACGCTGATATGCGGAATTTATCAATAGTTAGGTATAATTTTTAATCCAAATCATTAACATGCCTAATTTAAGTAAAAATCTAAAAAAAGATCTCAAAAAAGTTGAAAGCTTGATGAGGAAGAATTTAAGTAAGGAGCCTGTGGTAAAGGACCTTTATGATTACATTTTTGATAAATCTGGAAAGAAGGTGCGAGCATCTATAAGTCTAATTAGCTCTTATGGAATGAATAAAAATCAGCAAAATAGAGTAAAGCTCGCAGCTATCATTGAACTTCTCCATACTGCAACACTTGTTCACGACGATATTATTGATAATTCTGACCTTCGTAGAGGTAAAACAACTGTAAATGTTGTTTGGTCAAACTCACATGGCGTGCTAATAGGTGATTTTATTTACTCCAAAGCTTTTATGCTGATGAATGAAATAGGTAATTTCAAAGTAATTGATGAGCTGAGCTCTGCTACTAACAAAATTGCTGAGGGTGAATTAATGCAGCTTGCAAATAAAAATAATTTAGATGCCTCACTCCAGCAACTTAAAAAAATTAGTTATTATAAAACTGGGAGATTATTTGAAGCCTCTGCAAAAAGTGCTGCAATGCTTTCTGGTAAATCAACCTCATTTATTGAGAATATTTCAAAAGCTGCAAAACTTATTGGAATTGTATTTCAAGTAAGAGATGACTTGCTTGATTATGGAATAAGTAAAGGAAATATTGGAAAACCGAAAATGCAAGATATCCTTGAGGATAAAATAACTTATCCACTCTATTTCGCGCTTAAAAGTTCAAGCAAAAAAGATAGTTCAAAGATCTTAAAAAAACTAAAAAATAAAGACTTTAGTGTAGAGGAAGTAGCAGACTTTGTTTCTTCTTCGAGTGCTTTTAATAAATGTAATTCTCTAATCCAAAGCTATAGTAATGAAATTAGTAAATGCATCAATAAGATATCTAATAAAGAAATTCGTGATGAGATGTTAAACTTGTCTGAAAGCTTAAAAAATAGATATGAATAAAGTATTTAAACCTAAAGACAGCTATTCAAAAGAAGATCTTGTTGATTGCGGATTTGGTCAACTATTTGGTGAAGGCAATGGCAGGCTTCCAGTTGATCCAATGCTTATGTTTGATCGAATCACTAAGATAAATAATACTGGTGGTAAATATTCAAAAGGCGAGGTTTATGCAGAGCTCGATGTAAATCCTGATCTCTGGTTCTTTGATTGCCATTTCAAAGAAGATCCTGTTATGCCGGGGTGCCTTGGGCTTGATGCAATGTGGCAATTGCTTGGTTTCTTTCTATGCTGGAGTGAATTACCTGGGATTGGAAGAGCTTTAGGAGCTGAAAAAGTTAAATTCTTTGGCCAGGTGCTTCCAACAGCAAAAAAAGTTAATTATGTACTTGATATAAAAAGAGTTGTAAATCGTGGAGCTGTAGTTGGTTTTTCTGATGCTGATATGTTTGTAGATGATAAGCATGTTTATTCAGCAGATAACCTTAAAGTAGGCCTTTTTGCTGACCCAAGCAAGTTTTAAAATGCGTGAAGTTGTTGTTACAGGAATGGGATTAATATCCTGTATTGGTAATGATTTAGATACTGTCTCAAAAAATCTTAAGGCAGGTAAATCTGGTATTAAATTAAATCAAGAATATGTGGATATGGGTTTTAGGAGCCATGTATGTGGATCTATTGATATAGATTTGAAGCCATTAATTGATAGAAAAGTTTTAAGATTTATGGGTAATGCATCTGCATATGCTTATCTCGCTGCTAAAGATGCTCTCACGGATGCTGGGCTAAATGAAGATGATATATCTTCTCCACGTATTGGTCTTGTTGCTGGTTCTGGAGGAGCTTCTTCTGCAATTCAAATAGAGGCTGCAGACATAACTAGATCTAAAGGACCAAAACGAGTTGGGCCCTATGCTGTTCCTAAAGCAATGGGAAGCACTGTTTCTGCTGTTTTATCAACAGCATTAAAAATTAAAGGTGTTAACTACTCGATTACTTCGGCTTGCTCGACAAGCGCGCACTGTATCGGTCACGGAGCAAACCTTATTCAAAACGGTTTGCAGGATATTGTGATTGCTGGTGGTGGTGAGGATGAACATTGGTCGTCATCATCTCTGTTTGATGCAATGGGAGCATTAAGTTCAAAATTTAATGAGCAGCCAACGCTAGCATCAAGACCATTTGATAAAAATAGAGATGGTTTTGTTATTGCAGGTGGTTCTGGGATGGTAATACTTGAAGAAAAAGAAAATGCATTAAAAAGAGGTGCAAAGATTTATGGAACTCTTAAAGGCTTTTGTGCAAATTCAGATGGTTATGATATGGTTGCTCCCTCCGGAGAGGGAGCTGCTAGATGCATGAGTGAAGCTCTTTCTCAATATGGACAACAAGTAGACTACATTAATGCACATGGAACAAGTACTCCGGTAGGAGATATTGCTGAAATAAATGCAATTAAAGAGGTGTTCAGTACTCAAAATCCCTTCTTAAGTTCAACGAAATCCCTTACAGGTCACTCACTAGGTGCAACTGGAGCTCAAGAAGTTATTTATTCAATGATAATGATGAATGAAGGCTTTATTTCACCTTCAATAAATGTTGAAGATGCCGTAGAAGAAATTGGTGATATTAATTTAGTAACTAAAGAAAACAGTGAAAACATTAATTCATTTATGAGTAACTCATTTGGTTTCGGCGGTACAAATGCATGCTTAATATTTAGTAAAGATTAATTTATCCATCAATGAGGAGGTAAATATGTTTAGCCATATAATGATTGGGACAAATGACATTGAGGAATCACGTGTATTCTACGATAAATTATTTGAAGTTCTTGGTGCAAGGCCTGGAAAAATGATCCCAAGCCGCACTGGCTTAAAAAGATATTTTTATAACTTTAAAGATACAGGTTTTGCAATATCTGAACCTCTTGACGGGAAAGAAGCGACTGTTGCAAATGGAGCTACGATTGGATTTAACTTGGAAAGCGTTGAGCAAGGAGACCTATGGCATATGGCTGGAGTTCAAAACGGTGGAACTTCCATTGAAGAGCCTCCTGGTATTCGTGAATATGATGACTATAGTTTTTACTTAGCTTACTTAAGAGACCCAACCGGGCATAAGTTATGTGGGCTGATGAGAGTTAAATAAAGTTTATTTCTTTTCAATTTTCTCTAGAAAATCTTTTGGCAAGTCCTCTGATACTGAATTTGGAAAGTCAGCAGGTCGCTTTTCCAAAAATGAGGTTACTCCTTCCCTAGCATCTCCAGACTTTCCTCTGGAGCTTATGAAGATACTTTCCAAATCATGCGATCTATCAGGTCCATTATCTCCAAGCGAAGTCCAAAATAATCTTCGTGCCATCGCAACTGAAACAGGAGCAGATTTCTTGGCAAGATCTTTGCAATAATCTAGAGATTTCTGAAGCATTTCATCGTCTTCAAAAATATATGAAACAAGCCCAATCTCTTTGGCTTCGTTAGCATCAATAATCTTTCCAGAGAAGCAAAGCTCTAAGGCTTTTGATATGCCTACTATTTTTGGAAGGAACCATGAGCTACTTGCATCATTCACAATTCCTCTATTTAAAAAAACAAATCCGAACCTTGCACTTGTTGAAGCAATTCTAATATCTGCTGCCAGTTGCAGAGTTGCTCCAACACCTACAGCGGGACCATTACAGGCCGTTATGATTGGTTTAAGTGACTTATACATTCTGAGTGTCAAAATACCGCCAGCATCTTTATTGTAATCTTGAGGATATTCTTCAGATGTATCAAATTTATCGACAAAGGTATTTTCTCCTCCTGAGAGATCAGCACCTGCACAGAATGCCCTTCCAGAACCAGTTATAAGTGTTGCTCTTATTTTGTCATCATTATCTATGACATCAAAAGCATCACAAAGCTCTTCCATCATAGTTAAAGTAAATGCATTGAGTTTCTCTGGTCGATTCAGCTTTATCAAAGCAACCGAATCTTGAGTTTCAAATTTTATGTGCTTGTAATTCAAAGTCTAGAAAGGGATATCTTCTTCTGAGAATTCGCCACTGTCTTGATTTACATTCTCTTCACTCATACCTGAGTTATTATTTTCAAAGGAGGATCCTGAAGAATCGCCTCTTGAATCAAGCATCGTAAGCTCTTGTCCCAAAACCTCAGTTGTATATCTATCATTTCCTGCCTGATCTTGCCATTTTCTTGTTTGCAATTTGCCTTCAACATAAACTTTAGATCCTTTATCAAGATATTGTTCTGCAATCTCAGCAAGTTTTCCAAAATATACGACCCTATGCCACTCAGTCTTTGTTTTTAAATCGCCGCTGTCTTTATCTTTCCATGATTCCGAAGTTGCCAAACTTAAGTTGGCTACTGCGGTATTGCTTTGGGTATACTTCATGTCTGGTTTTTGACCTAAATTACCTACTAAAATTACTTTATTTACACCTCTACTCATATTTACCTCTTATAATATTAAAAGTTTAACCCATATTTCTTATTACATACATTTTAAATGAAAAGCATATCAATTAAAGGTGCTCGTACTCATAATTTAAAAAATATTGATGTTGATATTCCTAGAAATAAACTTGTTGTAATTACTGGATTATCTGGATCAGGAAAGTCATCTTTAGCGTTTGATACCTTGTATGCAGAGGGTCAGAGAAGATATGTTGAATCCCTCTCGGCATATGCCAGACAGTTCTTATCAATGATGGAAAAGCCTGATGTTGATCAAATTGAAGGGCTTTCTCCAGCTATTTCTATAGAGCAAAAATCTGCGTCTCATAATCCTAGGTCAACTGTAGGAACTGTTACTGAGATTTATGACTACTTAAGACTTCTCTACTCTCGAGTTGGTACTCCAAAATGTCCAGATCATGACATTGAGCTAAAAGCTAAATCTATTTCTGAAATTACCGATCAGATATGTAGTTTTGAGGAAGGCCAAAAAATAATGATTATTGCTCCAATAATTAGAGGAAAAAAAGGAGAACATCTTGCTGTTTATGAAGACCTTCGACAAGAAGGTTTTGTGAGAGCTAAAGTTAATGAAAAGATTTATTCATTAGATGAATTTCCAGAGTTAGAAAAAAATAAAAAACATAATATTTCAGCAGTTGTAGATAGGCTTGTAATAAAAAATAATGAAGAATTTAGGCAGCGTGTAGCAGAGTCAGTTGAGACAGCCTCAAACTTTTCCGATGGAATAATTGAAATAGACTTTATTGATGGAAAGAATGAATCTATTCTATTTTCAACAAATTTTTCATGTCCAGAGTGTGGTTATTCTATTCCTGAGCTTGAGCCAAGAATGTTTTCTTTTAATAGCCCTTTTGGAGCATGCGATGCGTGTGATGGGCTTGGCATAATTCAATATATTGATCCCTCAAAACTTATTCCAGATGAGGATGTCTCAATAAATAATGGAGCCATTAAGGGATGGACAAGAAGAAATAGATTTTATTTTTATCAACTAAAGTGTCTTGCAAAGCATTATGATTTCTCGCTTACAACTAAGTGGTCAGATCTAGATGAAAAATATAAAGATATTATTCTTTGGGGAAGTGATGATGTCATAGATTTTTCAAAAAGATGGCGAAGTGGGAGTAGGTTAGTTAGAAAACACAAGTTCGAAGGTGTAATTGTAAATACGCAAAGACGATTTAGAGACACAGATTCAGAATTTATGAGGAATGAGCTATCTAAACTTCTTTCTGATAAAAATTGTGATGCATGTGATGGTTCTAGACTAAGAAAAGAATCTAGAAATATCTTCATCGAAAATACTCCCATTAATCAAATAACTGAAATGAGGATAAATGAAAGTCTCAAATTCGTATCAGAGTTAAATCTTATTGGTAACAAAAAAAAGATTTCTGAGAAAATACTTAAAGAAATCAATGATAGGCTATCGTTTCTTGAGAATGTTGGTCTTGGATATCTTGCTCTAGATAGAAGTGCAGAATCTTTATCAGGTGGAGAAGCTCAAAGAATTAGACTGGCTAGTCAAATTGGCTCCGGCTTGGTGGGAGTTACATATATTCTTGATGAGCCAAGCATAGGACTTCATCAAAGAGATAATGGGAAATTAATAGAAACGCTTAAAAATTTAAGAGACCTTGGTAATACTGTAATAGTTGTAGAACATGATGAGGATGCAATGCGTGAGGCTGACTATATTATCGATATGGGCCCTGGCGCAGGAGTTCATGGTGGAAAAGTATGTGCTGAAGGAGACTTTGAAAAAATTATTAAAGATAAAAAATCTATAACTGCAAAATTTTTATCTAAAAAAAGAGAGATCAAAGTCCCAAAAAAGAGGTCAAAACATCAAGACAAATTTATTGAAATTAAGTCTGCATTTGCTAACAACTTAAATAATATAGATATTGAGATACCTATTGGGCTATTTACTGCAGTTACAGGAGTATCTGGCTCCGGAAAATCATCACTAATTAATCAAACTCTTCTTCCAATGAGTTCTTTTATGCTTAATAGAGCAAACCTTAAAAAAGAAGTTAAATGTAAAGAAATAAGAGGTCTTGAGCATCTGGATAAAGTTATTGATATTGACCAATCACCGATAGGAAGGACTCCACGCTCCAATCCTGCAACTTACATTGGATTATTTTCAAATATTAGAGATCTTTTTGCTCAAACTATTGAAGCGCGAGCAAGAGGGTATAAGCCTGGAAGATTTAGCTTTAATGTTAAAGGTGGAAGATGTGAGTCTTGCCAAGGAGATGGTCTTATCAAAGTGGAAATGCACTTTCTAGCTGACGTTTATGTCACATGTGATGTTTGTCATGGTTCAAGGTATAACGATCAAACTCTGGAAGTAAAATATAAAGATAAGAATATAAGCGATGTTTTAAGTATGACAGTCGAGGATGCTTTGTCTTTCTTTGATCAAATCCCAGCAATTAAGAATAAACTCAAAACTTTAAACGATGTAGGTCTTGGCTATATTACTCTTGGACAATCTGCTACCACCCTTTCGGGTGGAGAAGCTCAGAGGATAAAGCTTGCTAAAGAACTATCAAAGAGAAGTACAGGTAAGACTTTATTTATTCTTGATGAACCAACAACTGGACTTCACTTTCATGATATTGAACTACTATTAAAAGTTTTACATAGGTTAAAAGAGCAAGGTAATCCTTAAGGTCGGATACTTCAGTTTCAGCATCTTCAGTCGATCTATCGACCCACTCAACAAAAGCCATATCAGCCTTATCACCAGGCCTGAAGCCAGCTTTAATTATTCTAAGATAGCCCCCGGGTCTAGAAGATGATTTTGGGCCAATCTCTTCAAATAGTTTACCGACTGATTTTTTACATCTAAGCTTATCAAAAACTCTTCTTCTGTTCGCTACTGAGTCATTTTTAGAAACAGTAATCAGAGGCTCAAGATATTTTTTTAGCTCTTTCGCTTTTGGAACAGTTGTTTTTATGATCTCATGTTCTATAAGAGCAAGAGATAAGTTCTTAAACAAAGCTTTTCTATGTGCTGAGTTTCTATTTAATTTTCTGCCTGATTTCTGATGTCTCATTTTTTAACCCATCGGTGGCCAGTTATCTAACACCATACCTAAAGAAAGTCCTTTCGAAGCTAGGACATCTTTAATCTCATTAAGAGACTTTTTACCAAGATTAGGTGTTTTTAGAAGATCAAATTCAGATCTTTGAATTAAATCACCAATTAAGAAAATACTTTCTGCTTTTAAACAATTAGTTGACCTTACAGTTAGCTCAAGTTCTTCTATAGACCTAAGGAGTAGTGGGTCAAAGTCATTTTGCTCTTTTTTAGCTTCTTGTTCTGCAATTGCTTCTAAATCAACAAAGGCTGCAAGTTGTTGCTGCATTATAGTTGCAGAATGCTCTATAGCCATTTTTGCATCGATAGTCCCATCAGTTTCTAACTCAAGTATTAATTTATCTAAGTCTGTTCTTTTCTCAAATCTTGCATTCTCTACAGAATAAGAAACTCTTTTTACTGGACTAAATGAAGCATCTACTTTTAAACCTCCTACAGTATTATTTTCATCATCTCTAATATCTGCAGGCTCATAACCTCTTCCAGTTCTTACAAAAACTGACATATTTAATTTAATTTTATCTACAAGTGAGACAACATGATGATCGGCATCTGTTAACTCAACATTTCCAGGAGCCTCAAATGAAGAAGATGTTACTTCGCATGGTCCATCAACAGATAGTTTAAGTTCTGCTTCATTTCCTTCAATCAGTTTCACTGGCATATCTTTAAGATTCAATAGAATATCTATTACATCCTCTCTAACTCCCTCAATTGTTGAATACTCATGAGAAATACCATCGATCACAACATCTGTTACAGCAGCACCAGGCATTGATGAAAGAAGAATTCTTCTTAAGGCATTACCTAGCGTATGACCAAAACCTCTCTCAAGCGGCTCTAGCGTTACCTTCGATACAGTATCTGAAACATTTTCGACTTGTATCTCGGTTGGTACTAATAAATCTATTACTGATATTTGCATAATTACCTCTAACCCTCTTATTTTGAATAAAGCTCAACTATAAGATTTTCATTTATTTCTGTACTTAGATCAGTTCTATCTGGTACTGATTTAAATACGCCCCTAAAATTCTTTGCATCTACTTCAAGCCAATTGCACTCTTCTCTTTGTGCTGCTAGATCTAAAGCTGATTGGATTCTTAATTGGCCCTTCTTATTTTCTCTAACTTCAATCACATCTTCAGGCTGAACTTGGTACGAAGGTATATTTACTGTACTGCCATTAACGAGTATTGCTTTATGAGAAACAAGTTGTCTTGACTCTGCACGAGTACATCCAAATCCCATTCTATAAACAACATTATCTAATCTTTGTTCTAAGTAAGATAAGAGGTTTTCACCTGTATTACCTTTAGACTTTGCAGCTTTCTTATAATAATTTCTAAACTGTTTCTCTAAAACTCCATACATCCTTCTTACTTTTTGTTTTTCTCTAAGCTGTAATCCATAATCTGACAACCTACCTCTTCTAAGCCCATGAACTCCTGGTGCAGTTTCCATATTACATTTGGATTCAACAGCTCTTACACCGCTCTTTAAATAAAGATCTGTGCCCTCTCTTCTTGAAAGCCTTAATGATGGTCCTCTATATCTAGCCATTATTCTCTCCTAAACTCTTCTCTTTTTTGGTGGCCTGCATCCATTATGAGGAAGAGGTGTAACGTCAGTTATGCTCTTTATCTTAAGACCACATGCATTTAATGATCTAACTGCAGACTCTCTTCCAGCTCCAGGGCCTTTAACTTTTACATCTAAACTTGTCATACCGAAATCTTCTTTAGCAACAGTTCCAACTTTTTCGGCAGCAATCTGAGCTGCAAAAGGTGTGCTCTTCCTTGAGCCTCTAAAACCTGACCCACCAGAGGTAGCCCAACATACAGCATTGCCCTGCTTATCAGTAATAGTGATGATGGTATTGTTAAATGAAGAGTGAATATGTGCCACTCCTTCACTTATTACCCTTTTTGTCTTTTTACTTTTAGCCATTCTTTATCCTCTCATAGGCTTTTTAGGGCCTTTTCTTGTTCTTGCATTAGTCTTTGTTCTTTGACCTCTAGTTGGAAGTTTTCTTCTATGTCTAATACCTCTGTTAGTTCCCAAATCCATTAGTCTTTTAATGTTTACGCTGACTTCTCTTCTTAAGTCTCCCTCTAAAGTATATTTTGCAACCTCGCCTCTTACTTTTTCTAGCTCATCTTCAGAGAGATCAGAAACCTTTTTAGAATATTCAAGGCTTAAGGCATCGCAGATATCTTGCGCCCTCTTTCTACCAATACCGAAAATATGAGTAAGAGAAATCTCTATGTGCTTATTTTCTGGAATATTTACACCTGCTATTCTTGCCATAATATTTAACCTTGTTTTTGCTTATGTTTTGGGTCAGTTTTACAAATTACAAATAAAACACCTTTCCTTCTGACTATTTTGCAGTCTCTACAAATTTTCTTAACTGATGCTCTTACTTTCATAGTTACCTTCTATAGTTCTTTAAATTTGCTTTCTTCATAACAGATGCATATTGACTAGACATCATATGAGATTGAACTTGAGACATAAAATCCATTAAAACTACTACAATAATTAAGATTGAAGTTCCACCTAGATAAAAAGAAACTCCAGCAAAATTAATTAAAGCAAGTGGCATTAAACATATTAGTGTCAGATAGATACTTCCAAAAACTGTTAATCGAGCTAATACACTATCAATATAGTTTGAGGTTTGCTCACCAGGTCTTATGCCTGGTATGTAAGCTCCTGATCTTTTCAGATTATCTGCCACTTCTCGAGTATTAAATGTAAGTGCAAGCCAAATAAAGCAGAACGATATAATTAGAGCCGAAAATACTAATACATATAACGGCTGACCAGGATTAAGCGCAAGGGTAAGTGATTGTAAAAATCCAGATGGATCACCTTGGCCAAACCATTGAGTCAATGATTGAGGGAACAACAAGAAAGTACTTGCAAATATAGCTGGTATAACACCAGCCATATTTACCTTAAAAGGTAAGTGGCTTGCTTGTGCTTGCATCATCTTTCTGCCTTGTTGTCTTTGTGCATAGTTAACAGTAATCCTTCTTTGGCCTCTTTCTATAAACACTACTGCCGCAATAACTGCCATAGCTAATACACCAATGCCGATAAGAAGTAATATGTTTAGATCACCCTGTCTTGATTGCTCAAGAGCTTGACCAATAGCTCCGGGCATTCCTGACAAAATACTTATAGCAATAATTATGGATATACCATTTCCAATTCCCCTTTCGGAAACCTGTTCTCCTAACCACATTAGGAATATTGTTCCAGCAACTACAGAAGCTACAGTAGATATGTAAAAAGATATGAAAGGTATATCTAAGTATTTAAGACCAGATGCATTTAGAGTAAATGCAAGTGCAGATGCTTGAATAAGAGCAAGTAAAACTGTTCCATATCTAGTAAATTGAGTTATGGCATTTCTTCCTGCCTGGCCATCCTTTTTAAGCTCTTGCAAATATGGTATAGAGTTAGAAAATAGCTGCATGATAATTGCGGAAGAAATATAAGGTATTACATTTAAGGCAAAAACACTCATTCTCTCTAAGGCTCCACCAGAGAATAAATTAAACATCTCAAGAATGGTTCCTTGATTTTGAGTAAATAAGTCTTCTAATCTTTGAGGATCAATACCGGGAATCGGAATATGGGTACCAATTCGATATATAACTATCGCTAGGATTACAAACCTAATCCTTTTCCATAAATCTGACATGCTACTATTTGCCATTATTAGCTAACCTTGCCTCCGGATTCCTCAATTGATTTAAGTGCGCCCTTAGTAACACTTAAGCCATTTACATTTAATGCTTTTGAAAGCTTATGATCACCATAGATTTTTACTTTATTAATCTTTTTATTAACAAGTTTTTTCTCTTTGAGAATCTCTAAACTTACTTCCTTCATTCCATCAAGCATTCTTAAATTGATATCTGTCGATAGATTGTTTACTCTAGAAGAAAAACCAAATTTTGGTAGTCTTTGCTGGAGTGGCATTTGTCCACCTTCAAACCATCTAGGTATAGATCCTCCAGACCTAGATTTTTGACCCTTGTGGCCTCTTCCAGCTGTTTTCCCATTACCTGAACCAATACCTCTTCCTACACGTTTTCTATTTGATTTAGTGCCATCATTAGCAAGAGAGTTTAGGGAAAGTGTATTATTTTCTTTAGTCATCTTATCCAACTACCTCAACCATATCTGAAATCTTATTAATCATTCCTCTATTACTTGGTGTATCTTCAACAGTTACAACTTGATTCAATTTTTTAAATCCTAGCCCTTGAATACATAGCTTATGTTTCTTTATTCTGCCAATGCCACTCTTTATAAGTTTTATTTGGATAGTTTTGCTTGCAGTCATAGCACTTCCTCTACTTTTTTACCTCTTCTTTCGGCAACCGTTTCAGGAGATTCCATTGATTTGAGGCCATTTATTGTAGCCATAACAACATTAACAGGATTAGTTGAACCGTAACATTTAGCTAGAACATTTTGGACTCCAACGAGTTCAAGAACTGCTCTCATGGCACCACCCGCAATAATACCTGTACCTTCTGCAGCAGGCTGCATGTAAACATTTGCAGACCCATGTTTAGCTTTCACTGGATACCAAATCGTAGATCCATTTAACTCAACATCTACCATACTTCTTCTGGCATTTTCCATAGCTTTTTGGATTGCTATTGGAACTTCTTTAGCTTTACCTCTTCCAAAACCAACCTTACCTTTGCCGTCCCCAACAACAGTAAGTGCAGTGAAGCCAAAAATCCTTCCGCCTTTTACAACTTTAGCAACCCTGTTCACTTGAACTAGCTTTTCTTCAAGTAAATCTCCTTGTTGGTTCATATTTGCCATTTCCTTTGCCATATTGCTATATCTCCAAACCTTTTTCTCTTGCTGCCTCAGCAATCATTTTTATCCTTCCGTGATATCTGTATCCTGATCTATCAAAAATAACTTTCTTAATGCCATTCTTGATAGATAAATCTGCAATCTTTTCTCCCACTTCCTTAGCAGATTGCACGCTTCTACCTTTTGATTTAATACTCTTATCAAGCGTTGAGGTTGCAGCTAAGACTTTTGACCCACTAGAATCAATAATTTGTGCATAAATGTGCTGAGAGGATTTAAATACAGTAAGCCTTGGAAGATCCTGAGATTTTATTCTCATTCTTGTTTTTTTAGCTCTTCTAAGCCTTGATTCATTCTTAATACTCATTAGGCACCACCTGCAGCTTTTTTAGCTTCTTTTCTCTTAATTCTCTCATCCGAATATTTAACACCTTTTCCTTTATACGGTTCAGGTGGTCTAAATGCCCTAATTTCTGAAGCAACTTGCCCTAAGACTTGCTTATCATGACTTTTAAGGACTATTTCTGTTTGTGATGGAGTTTCTGCGCTAACACTTTCGGGAAGCTCATATTTAATTGGATGAGAGAAACCTAAAGTTAAATCTAAAGTCTTCCCTGATGCTTTTGCTCTATAACCAACTCCAACTAACTCCAATTTCTTTTCAAAGCCTTGGGAAACTCCCACAACCATATTGTTTAAGATAGCTCTTGTGGTTCCGCCCATAGCAACTGATTCTTGATAGTCTCCATATGAAACTAAGACTTCGTTTTCAGAAATATCTACTGTCACATCTTTAACTAGCTTAAATTCCATAGAACCATTTTTGCCTGAGACTGAAACTAAATTTTCATTCAGCTCAACCTTGACGCCTTCTGGAATAGTAATAGGTTGTTTTGCAACTCTAGACATTTAAAAAACCTCCACCAAAATCTCACCACCAACATTCTTGCTTTTTGCAGCTCTGTCAGTCATTAAGCCTTGATTCGTAGATAAAACGTAAATACCTAAACCAGCTTTAACATTGGATAGATCTTTAGTGCCTGAGTATTTTCTTAGACCTGGTCTAGAAATCCTCTTTAGATCTTTAATAGCAGGTTTTCCATTAAAGTATTTGAGGTTGACACTAATCTCATCCTTGCCGCCGTTATCAATCTTTTCACAAGAATTTAAATATCCTTCCTCAATTAATACATTAACTAAGTCATGCTTTATCTTAGAATAAGGAACGATAACAGAATCTTTACCTCTCATGAGGCCATTCCTTATTCTGTTAAGGCAATCTGATATAGGATCTTGAAAACTCATAATATATTTACCAACTTGATTTAACCAATCCAGGAATATCGCCACGCATAGCGGCTTCCCTTAATTTAATTCTACTCAGACCAAACTTTCTATATACAGCATGTGGCCTACCAGTTATTGAACATCTTCTTTGAACTCTTGATGGGCTAGCATTTCTAGGAAGCTTTTGTAATTTTCTATATGCTTCAAATCTTTCCTCATCTGTCTTACTCATATCTAAGAAAGTTTTTTTGAGTTCAGCTCTTTTAGTTGCATATTTAGCAACCGTTTTCATTCTTTTATTTTCTCTCGCAATAAGTGATTTTCTAGTCATAATTCCTACTTCTTAAATGGGAAGTTCAATTCTTCCAATAAAACTTTTGCATCAGCAGGGTTGTTTGCTGATGTATTAACACAAATATCCATACCTCTAATTTGATCTATATTGTCATAGTTTATTTCTGGGAATATTATTTGTTCCTTAATCCCAAAACTATAATTTCCTTGTTTATCAAATGATTTTGGATTTAGTCCTCTAAAGTCTCTTTCCCTAGGAATAGCAACGTTGATAAGCCTTTCAACGAAGTCATACATTCTTTTACCTCTCAGAGTAACTTTACATCCCATAGGCCAACCCTCTCTGATTTTAAAACTTGCAACTGATTTTCTTGCATTAGTTACAAGTGGTTTTTGACCGGAAATTGATTGAAGATCATCAACAGCGTTTGTAAGATGCTTCTTATCATTTACAGCTTGTCCAACACCCATGTTGATAACTATTTTTGTGAGTTTTGGTAAAGCCATAACATTGCTTTCCCCAAGCCTTTCCTTGAGTATAGGCACAATTTCGTCTTTATATTTTTGATGCAAACTAGCCATTTTTTATACTACTTTTCCTGTTTTTTTGTTAAGTCTTTCTTTCTTCCCTGTCTTCTCATCTATTTTCATTGAGATCCTTGAGCCTTTTTTTGTTTTTGAGTCCCATATTTGTATATTTGATAAATCAATTGGTGATTCTTGCTCAACGATCCCGCCAGTAATCCCTAACTGTGGATTTGGCTTGGTATGCTTTTTCACAATATTAATGCCTGTAACAAAAGCTTTATTTTTCTTGATACTTGTAATCGTTCCAGTCTTACCCACATCTCTACCTGCAATAACTACAACCTCATCACCAGTTTTAAGTCTTGTTCTTACATTACTTTTCATTTAAAGAACCTCCGGTGCAAGTGATAAGATTTTCATAAAATTACCAGATCTTAGCTCTCTAGTAACTGGCCCAAAAACTCTTGTTCCAATAGGTGCGTTTTGCTGGTTGAGAAGAACTGCAGCATTTTCATCAAACTTTATTAATGATCCATCTCTTCTTCTTACTCCTTTCTTTGTTCTTACCACTAGAGCATTTACCACTTGTCCTTTTTTTACTTTACCAGTGGGTATAGCTTCTCTAACAGCAACCTTAATAATGTCCCCGACATTTGCATAGCGTCTCTTGGAACCTCCAAGGACCTTTATGCACATCACAGATCTAGCTCCGCTATTGTCAGCAATGTTAAGTATTGATTGCATTTGTATCATTAGGAATCGCCTCCGCTTGAATCTGATTCCTCTAAAATCCAAGTCTTTGTTTTTGAAAAAGGCTTACACTCTTTCACTGATACGAAATCACCGATATTTGCAACATTGTTTTCGTCATGAGCATGAACTTTAGTTGATCTCCTCATTATCTTTCCATATAAAGGATGTTTAACTTTTCTTTCCACTTTAACGGTGATAGTTTTATCAGCTTTATTGCTTACAACAACCCCTGATAATATTCTTGGATTCTTATTTTCCATTTTCATCACCTGCATTATTTTTCTCAGATATAACCGTTTTAATTCTTGCCACCTGTTTTCTGTTAAGTCTAATTTTATGTGTTTCATTTAGCTGGCCAGTCTTAAGTTTTAAGTTATCTTCAAACTGTTCTTTATATATAGTTTCAAGACTCTTGTTGAGATCAGAAACTGACATACCTCTTAACTTATCTAATTCTTTATTAGCCATTTTTAATTCTCTTTTTCCTTAAACACAGTCTTAACTGGAAGCTTTGCACTAGCCAATCTGAATGCCTCTCTTGCAACTTCCTCACTAACACCAGACATTTCATACAAAACCTTTCCTGGCTGAACAAGAGCAACCCAATACTCAACATTTCCTTTACCCTTACCCATTCTGGTTTCAAGTGGTTTCTTTGTTATTGGTTTATCAGGAAATATTCGTATCCAAATGTTTCCACCCCTCTTTACATATCTTGTCATGGCTCTTCTTGCAGACTCAATTTGACGAGATGTAATTCTTCCCCTAGTTTGTGCAACTAGTCCAAATCTTCCAAATGCAACAGTATTACCATTTTGAGCAAGACCTCTGTTCCTGCCTTTATGCATTTTTCTATATTTTGTTTGTTTTGGCTGTAACATAATACTTAACTGCTCACTCCCTCTTTAATTGGATCTCCAATAATTTCGCCCTTATAGACCCAAACTTTTATTCCAATAATCCCATATGTAGTTAAGGCTTCAGCAGTTCCATAATCCACATCAGCTCTTAAAGTATGAAGAGGAACTCTTCCCTCTCTGTACCATTCAGTTCTGGCAATCTCAGCACCATTTAACCTTCCAGAGATTTCTACCCTTACGCCTTTAGCACTTTGTCTTAATGCGCTTTGGACAGCTCTTTTCATAGCTCTCCTAAATTGGACTCTTCTCTCAAGTTGTTGGGCAACTGATTCAGCAAGTATTGTTGCATCTAAATCAGGCTTTCTTACTTCCTTTATATTTACTTGCGTCGGAAGATTAACAATTTTTTTAATTTGTTTTTTAAGATTTTCTATTTCCTCACCCTTTTTACCTATAATTATTCCCGGTCTCGATGAGTGGATATTCACAACATAAGCTTGAGCAGATCTATCTAATTCAACTTTGCTGATTGATGAGAATTTAAGCTTAGTACCAATGAACTCTCTAACTTTAAGATCTTCATTTAAGAATTTTGGATAATCTTTACCTTTTGCATACCAATTAGCATTATGCTTCTTGATAATTCCAAGTCTCATTCCTGTTGGATGTACTTTCTGACCCATTAAGCTTCTCCGTCCGCTAAAATAATTTCTATATGGCAAGTTGGCTTTATAATTCTGTCTGCTCTTCCCCTTGCCCTTGGTTTCATTCTCTTCAATCTCAATCCTTGATTAACTATTACTGACTTAACAAAAAGTTTGTCTATGTCTGCATTCTCATTATGCTCAGCGTTCGCAATTGCAGACTCAAGTAATTTTTTCATAACTTCTGAGCCTTTCTTTTTGCTGAACGAAAGGAAGTCCATTGCTTCTTGAATGGTTTTACCTCTGATTACATCCGCAACAAGACCAGCCTTTTGTGGCGATAATCTGGTTCCTTTTAAATATGCTCTAGTTTCCATTATTTTGCCTTTCTATCTCCTGAATGCATTTTGAAAGTTCTAGTTAATGCAAATTCACCGAGTTTATGACCAACCATGTCTTCATTTATGTAAACGGGAACATGTTGTCTTCCATTATGAACAGCGATCGTAAGACCAACCATTGTAGGCGAGATCATAGATCTTCTTGACCAAGTCTTTATAGGCTTCTTATCATTATTAGCTATCGCAGCATCTACCTTTTTCTGCAAAGATAAGTCTATAAATGGTCCCTTTTTAAGTGATCTTGGCATTATTAGTTCCTCTTACCTCTTTTTCTGACAATTAAGTTATCAGATCTCGTATTCTTTCTAGTTTTGTATCCCTTAGTTGGAACACCCCATGGAGTAGAAGGATGTCTTCCACCTGATGTTCTTCCCTCACCTCCACCATGTGGGTGGTCAATAGGGTTCATAGCTACGCCTCTTACAGTTGGTCTCTTTCCTCTCCATCTGTTTGCTCCAGCTTTTCCAATAGACTTAAGATTATTCTCTTGATTTGATACTGTTCCAAGAGTAGCTCTGCAATCAGAAAGAACTTTCCTCATCTCTCCTGATTGTAATCTTAAGGTTGAGTAGATTCCTTCTTTTGCTACAAGTCTTGCAGAAGTCCCAGCACTTCTTGCTATCTGTCCACCTTTACCAGGTTTCATTTCTACACAATGAATATTTGTGCCAAGAGGAATATCCTTTAATTTAAGCGAGTTACCATCCTTAATATCGGCTTTATCGGAGGAAATAATTTCCGTACCTATTTCCATTTTACTGGGGCATAAAATATACCTTCTCTCTCCATCAGCATATTTAAGAAGAGCAATATTAGCTGATCTGTTTGGATCGTATTCAATTCTTTCGACAATAGCTGGTATATCAAGCTTATTCCTCTTAAAGTCAATTACTCTGTAATGACGCTTATGACCTCCACCTTGATGTCTTACGGTTATCCTTCCGTTATTATTTCTTCCACCTTTCTTAGATTTTGGCTCTATAAGGCCTTTGAAAGGCTTACCTCTATGCAAATTGTTTTTCTTAAGAGAGACAACAAATCTTCTGCCTGGGCTAGTTGGTTTTGCTTTTTGAACAGGCATCTTAGTTCACTCCCTCGAATTGAATATCAGAATCAGGACTCAAAGACACAAAGGCCTTTTTGTAATCAGATCTTTTATAAACTCCAAATCTATTTCTTTTAGTCTTACCTTTAACAACTGAAGTCGTTACTTTGACAACCGTTACATTGAAAAGATTTTCTACAGCTTTCTTAATTTCTCTTTTGTTAGCTCCTTTATCGACCTTAAAAACAATTTGCTTTAAATCTTGGCTGAGTTGCGAAGATTGTTCAGTTATATGAGGGGCTTTAAGAACTTTATATAATTTCATATCCATTAGATAAGCTCCTCTATCTTCTTAAAAGCTGCAGGTGTAATTGCAACCTTATGTGGCTTAAGCAACATAACCGGATTAATTTCAGCGGTTGTGACAACATTCACATGAGGAATGTTTCGAGATGCTAAATGTAAATTCTTATCAATTTCATCAGTGATAATTAGTACATTCTCTAACGATAGTTTAGATAAGAAACTTACCATTTCCTTTGTTTTTGGATTCTTTATTTTTGGATGCTCTATTGCAATAAGCTTTTCTTGTCTGAGAAGCTCAGAAAAAATTGACCTCAATGCAGCTTTGTACATTTTCTTGTTTATTTTTTTTGAATAATCTCTTGGTCTTGAAGCAAATGTAACTCCTCCACCTCTCCAAATTGGACTCCTAATGGTTCCAGCTCTTGCTCTACCAGTTCCTTTTTGTCTATATGGCTTCTTTCCACCGCCTCTTACTTCAGATCTGTTCTTCTGCTTATGAGAGCCCTGTCTCATGCCAGCAAGATAGGTTACAACTGCTTGATGAACTAAAGATTCGTTATAGTCTTTAACAAAAGCATCGGAAAGAACAATATCTTCTTTCTTACTTTTTGATGTGGACAATACGCTTAACTTCATTTCTTAATCGATGGTTTGATTGTTACTTTTGAGCCATTAAAGCCTGGTATAGCTCCCTTAATAAATAGAAGATTATTTTCAACATCAACATTGATGATTTCTAAGTTTTGAACAGTTTTTCTTTCATTTCCCATGTGACCAGACATCTTTTTACCCTTCCATACTCTTCCAGGAGTCTGACATTGTCCTATAGATCCATGTGCTCTATGGGATAGTGAATTACCATGAGTAGCATCTTGCATCTTAAAGTTATGCCTTTTTATAACTCCGGCATATCCTTTACCCTTAGATGTTCCAGTTACATCAACATGTTGTCCCACTTCAAATAGGTCTGCTGTAAGATGATCACCAATGTTTCGATCAGAATTCTCACTTAACTTAAATTCATTGAGTGTTCCTGGAGTAACATTTACTTTAGCGAAAAACTCTTTTTGTGATTTAGAGCGATTTTTTTTGTTTTCAGTTTTTGAGACAAGAACAGCGTCGTAACCGTCAGATTCTTTCGTTTTGATACCTGCGACATAGTTACCAAATACAGAAACAATGGATACTGGAATTGAGTCTCCATCTTCTTGGAAGACCCTAGACATTCCCGATTTTTTTCCAATTAAGCCTAAACTCAATTTATTCTCCTTATTACGGGGCTTAAAACCCTCTATGGCCGCTTACGCGTTTACTCTTAGCTAATGCTTATCTGCACATCAACACCTGCAGATAAATCTAGTTTCATTAATGCATCAACAGTTTTATCTGTTGGCTTAATAATATCTAAGAGCCTTTTATAAGTTCTTATTTCATATTGATCTCTAGCATCTTTATCTTTATGCGGCGAAATCAATATAGTGGTCCTCTCTTTTTTAACAGGCAGTGGAATCGGACCTTTTACCACTGCGCCTGTCTTTTTTGCGGTTTCTACGATTTGTCTAGTAGAGGCATCAATAAGTCTATAGTCAAAAGCTTTTAGTCTTATTCTTATAGCCTGATTTTCCATTATTTAAACTAAAATTCCTCTATTAAAAATATCTCGCAAAATGCAAAATGTGGCGTATTTTAGGTCTCTAGAGCCTAATATGTCAACAAAAAAACAATATTTATTTTAATAAAAAAATTAAGCCGTTTTTAGCTCTTCTGCAATGCTTGATGGAACGTCTGCATATTTAAGAAATTCCATTGAAAAACTCGCTCTTCCTTGGGTTTGAGACCTTAAATCTGTTGCATAACCAAACATCTCTGATAAAGGAACCTCTGATTGAACAGTTTTACCTGAAGGAATCTCATCCATGCCTAAAATTATTCCTCTTCTTCTGTTTAAATCACCAACTACATCTCCCATATGCTCTTCAGGAGTTACTACTTCAACTTTCATAATTGGTTCAAGGATAACTGGTTTTGCTTTAAGTGCACCTTCTTTTAAAGCCATAGACCCGGCGATTTTAAAAGCCATCTCACTTGAGTCGACATCATGATAAGAGCCATCATATAGTGTTGCTTTTAAAGCTAGTAATGGATAACCGGCAACTACACCATTTTGCATTTGTTCTTGAATTCCCTTATCGACAGCAGGAATGTACTCTTTTGGTACTACTCCACCAACTATCTCATCGACAAATTCGTAGTCATCATCAAGACCCAATGGCTCTAACTTAAGCCAAACATGGCCATATTGCCCTTTACCACCACTCTGACGAACAAATTTACCTTCAATATCTATTGTTTCCTTAATAGTCTCTCTGTAGGCAACTTGTGGTTTACCAATATTAGCTTCAACAGAAAACTCTCTTTTCATTCTATCGACTAGAAC
>LUMR01000049.1_pt1 | contig 30401 bp, 32 predicted proteins | sample 730041 | NCBI WGS metagenome assembly LUMR01 (sample SAMN03860258, study PRJNA289734) | marine metagenome | biome: seawater column; feature: ocean; material: water; isolation source: Red Sea water column Station 12 - depth 10m | place: Saudi Arabia: Red Sea | collected 2011-10-15 | depth 10 m | reverse complement strand
GTCTCAAGGAACGCTTCACTCATCTCAATCTATAGAATATGGAACTAATGTTGTTGGTGGCGTAACTCCTGGAAAAGGTGGAACCTCACACTTAGATTTACCTGTTTTTAATTCAGTTAAGGAGGCAGTTGAACAAGTACAACCAAACGGATCATTAATATTTGTTCCAGCACCCTCTTGTAAAGGTGCAATTCTCGAAGCCGCAGATGCTGGAATAAAGTTTATTGTTTGTATAACAGAAGGTGTTCCAACTTTGGATATGTTGGAAGTAAAAAAGATTGTTGATGGCTTAGACATTACTCTTATTGGTCCTAACTGTCCTGGTGTTATTACTCCTGGAGTTGGGAAAATGGGAATTATGCCTGGTGAGATTCATCTTCCTGGAAGAGTTGGAATTATATCTAGATCAGGAACACTTACCTATGAAGCGGTTAAGCAAACGACTGATTTAGGTCTGGGGCAATCTAGTTGTGTTGGAATAGGCGGTGACCCAATTCCTGGCTCTTCTTTTATTGATATTTTGGAGCTTTTTGAAGCTGATGATCAAACAGACGCAATTGTCATGGTTGGAGAGATTGGAGGAAGCGCTGAAGAGGAAGCTGCTGAATTCATTTCACAGAATGTCACTAAACCAGTTGTTTCATATATTGCTGGTCAGACTGCACCACCGGGCAAAAGAATGGGCCATGCAGGTGCCATAATCTCTGGAGGTAAGGGTACGGCAGAGGATAAAATTAAGAAACTAAATGAGAGCGGTGTTGTTGTTGCAAAAAATCTTCTTGAAATAGGCTCTACTATAAAGTCACTGATGTCTTGAGGTTTGCGTCTACAACCTTTTTCAATCGTAAAATTCCAAGCAAACAAAATACTGAAAGGCCTAAAATCATACCAATCCACATACCTGCTGCTCCCAATTTGGGACCAATAATTCCGTAAGTCATTATAAATCCAGCAGGAAGAGCAATAATCCAATATGAAATTAATATTAATATCATTGGCACAAAAGTATCTTTAAAACCTCTCAAGCTTCCAACTGCTGACATCTGAACTCCATCAGGTATTTGAAAAATAGCTGCATACAATAATAAACTCACTCCAAGAGCAATAACCTGCGGATCATTTGTATAAAGAGAAACCAAGAACTCTCTGAAGGTATAGATGGTAATTGTTGTAATTATTGCAATTACAAAACAGAGCAAAAGAGAACTTCTGGTTGAAAATTCAGCATCCAGCAATCTTTGTTCTCCGATAAGATTACCAACTCGGGTAGCTGTTGCAAGACCAAATGCTAATGGAAGCATGAAAAATACACTCGTTATATTGATTGCTATTGTATGACTAGCTATTACTCCTACACCCAGGGCGCTGATTATCAAAGCAGCACCACTAAACATACTTAGCTCTATAAAAATACCAAAACCTATGGGGATACCAAGCTTAAAAACTTCTTTAAAGGTTTCTAATTTAGGTAAAGTAATCGATTTAAAGATTCTTACGTCCTTATAAAGTTTTGATTTCATGATAAGAACAGATATCGCTATAGTTTGGAAAATAGCTATTAAAGAAGTTGCATAACCACATCCCACTCCACCAAGTTTAGGAAAACCAAATAAACCATTTACCAAGATAATATCTAGTGGGATATTGATTAGCATCCCAGTAAAAGCAACATAAAAAACAGGAAGTGTTAAGGTCATCCCTTCACTAAAACATCTAAGACACGTAAATAAACCCATAAAAACAGCACCTATCGCGATAGCTCTTAAATATTCACTTGTAATGACTGAAACCTCTAAATCAATGGGAAGTAGTTTTATTATTGGACCAATATTTATAAGTATTAAAGATAACGCTAAGCCAACCATTAAAGCCATCCACAATATTTGCCTTACCTTATCTTCAATCTGATTAAATTTTTTCGCTCCAAATAATTGCGCAACAATAGGTGTAACTGCAAATAGGACACCACTTAGGGCAAACCAAAGCGGATTGAAGATTGAGTTTCCTATTGCTAAAGCAGCGAGATCTGTTGTATTGGCTCTTCCTGCAACTATTGTATCTGTAACTCCCATAAGCATGTATGAGGTTTGCGAACCAAATATTGGCAATCCTATAATTACAATACTTTTAATTTCAGAGATATATTTATTCACAAAAGACCACAAATAATTTTCATGTACTTTATCATATAGATTGATATTTAAAAGGAGATAGAAATTAGAAAAGACAACAGACCATACTGGCTTAAAAAAATTTCTAAAAAGCTTGTAAGCATGTATGTGAAACATTATCTTCGTCCCCAATTTAAACAGCTTGGCAAAGGAGGGGCGTTCTTTAAACCTCAATATCTAAAACTTTTTGGTTCTCATATAAGTGTTGATGACTTCCCAACAATTATTGGAGCACGGGATGCGAATGTTCAACTTACCAGCTGGAATATTGGAGATTGGAAAGGAGAATTAAAAATTGGGAAATATTGTCTAATTACTCCGGGAGTCAGAATCATGGCAGCTGAATCAATTGAAATAGGCGATGCTTGCATGTTTGCTCATGGAGCATACATATCAGATGCTGATTGGCATGGCATTTATGACAGAAGTGAGCCAGTTGGTAACACTAAACCAATTATCTTAAAAGACAATGTTTGGATTGGAGACAGCGCAATTGTATGTAAGGGAGTCACAATTGGAGAAAATTCAATAATAGGGGCAGGTGCTGTAGTCACTAAAAATATTCCTGCAAATGTAGTTGCGGCTGGTAATCCAGCAAAAGTAGTAAAAAATCTTGACCAAGGAGATTTTATTTCTAGAAAAGACTTCTATAAAGATCCTATTCAACTAGCAAAAGATTTTGATAATCTTGATAAATTTAATCTTAAAGATAACACTTTGATAGGATGGCTTAGGAGTATTTTTGCCCCATCTAAAGATAATTAATGAAATTATTGGTAGATAATAAAATACCTTTCTTTAGGGAATATCTAAAAAAAATTAAAAATCATGATCAATTCATTATTAAATATTTTGATGATAATAATCTTGAGAATGATGATTGTTTGAATGCAGATGCATTATTCATAAGGTCTACAACAAGAGTTAATTCAGAACTACTTTCAAACTCACCAATAAAATTTATAGGTTCAGCTACTTCTGGATATGATCATTTTGATAATAATATTTTAAATAATTCAAAATACTCTACATACGTAGCTTCAGGATGCAATGCGTCAGCAGTTGTGAATTGGGTACTTTCATGTATTGGTCTTCTGGTTTTTAAGAAAGTGATTTCAAGAAATAGAATGTTGGGAATCATTGGCTATGGAAATGTTGGAAAACTCTTATCAAAGATTTTAGGGAATCTAAATATTAAACATAAGATTTATGATCCTTATTTAGATCTTGGAAATATTAATGATATTAAAGATTGTGAGGTTGTATCGATTCATGCATCCTATTCCAAAATCGGTAAATTCCCTTCGCATGAATTAATAAATTCTGATTTTTTAAATGGCGCATCCGCAAAAGTGATAATCAATTCTGCAAGAGGTGAAATTATTGATGAAGACTCTATTCTAAATAGTGATATTCTTTATTTATCAGATGTCTTTAAGGGTGAGCCATCACCAAATACAGAACTTATTTCTAAATGCTTTATAGCAACTCCTCACATAGCAGGATACAGCATACAGGCAAAACATAACGGAACTATAATGATTCTAAAAAATTTTTGTGAAACCAGAAATTTAGAAAATGATTTGATGGATTTATCTAAAGTCATGGAAATTAAAAATCTTCAACCATTAGAAGATGACTACATATCAAATGGATACCCGGTGAGTTTCTTTAAAAATCTAATTGATGTTGAGCAAATCTCTATCGATTTCAAAGAATCATTTTTGAAGAAGGATATTCCTTTCAACAATATAAGGAATAACTATGAACTCAGGAATGACTTTTTAGGAATTAAAAAAAACTCTGAAACTAATAAACTCTCTTTATTTAGTAATTTATATAAAAATATTTAGTTTCTGTTAGTTATAATTTAAAAATGGCAAAGGAAGATTTAAAAAATAAAGACTGGAAGTCAATTCTTGACGAAGATGCTTATCAAGTTACAAGATGCTTTGCTACAGAGGCGCCTTACTCTGGTAAATTTCTTGATAACAAGAGAGAAGGGACCTATATTTGTATTTGTTGTAAAAAGGAGCTTTTTTCTTCTTCCACAAAATATAATTCAGGTTGTGGATGGCCAAGTTTTTTTCAGCCAATTGATGAAGCATGCATCACAGAATATAAAGATTCATCCCATGGAATGATAAGAACAGAAGTAAGATGTTCTGATTGTGACTCACATTTGGGGCATGTTTTTGATGATGGGCCGCCGCCGACATTTTTAAGATATTGTATAAACTCTCTTTCTTTAGATTTTAATGAGCGCAAATAAAGAGCCTTCAGAACAAAACTTTTTAAGCTCGATAAAAGTAAGTTTCTGGACCTTTTCTTCTAGGATTTTTGGTTTGCTTAGAGATATATCTACAACAAATCTTTTTGGCGCATCTCTGTATCATGACATTTTTGTTGTTGTGCTAAGAATACCAAATCTTTTCAGAAGATTCTTCGCAGAAGGGGCATTTAATCAAGCTTTTGTTCCAATCTTATCGGACATAGAAAAAACAAAAGATCCTAAACAAGTAAAAGACTTCATAGACAGCTTAGCGGGAATCTTAATTTCAACTTTATTTGTTTTTACTATTATTTGTTTATTATTTGCTCCATTTGTGATTTTTATTTTTGCACCTGGGTTTTATTTCGATTCTGAGAAGCAGGACCTTGCGGTAAATGTATTAAGGATTATGTTTCCATATTTAGCACTGATATCTTTGGTTGCATTTGCAGCCGGAATTCAAAATACTCATTCAAGATTTTCATTGCCAGCAGCTACACCAATTATTTTTAACTTAACTTTAATAATCTTTGCATTGCTAATTGCCCCAAGAATGAGTACGCCTTTAATTTCTCTCTCATGGGGTGTCTTCCTTGCAGGTGTCCTGCAGCTTATTATTCAATTTGCTCCTTTAAAAGCTATTGATAGACTGCCAGTTCCTAAAGTTAATTTTAATAATTCAGATATTCCAAGATTCTTTAAGTTAATAGTTCCAGCAGTTTTAGCTGGAGGAGTTACACAGATAAATTTATTGATAGATACGATATTTGCTTCGTTGCTTGAGACAGGCAGCCCAACTTGGCTATATATATCTGATAGATTGATACAATTTCCTCTGGGAATATTTGCTATTGCTATTGGAACTGTTCTTTTACCTTCATTATCACGTTCGGCAGCGAATAAAGATAATAGTCAGTTTAAGGCGTCCCTAGATAACAGCTTTAGATTGGTAATTTTCATAGCTATACCTTCTCTCATTGGCTTAATATATTTTGCTGAGCCTATTATTGCTTCGTTGTTTTATAGAGGTGAATTTTCTGAACTTGACGTTATTAAATCATCTTATAGCCTTGTATTCTTTTGTTATGGTTTACCATTCTTTATGTTAATGAAAGTCTTAACACCCGCATTTTTTTCTAGACAGGACACAAAGACACCATTTTATGTTGCATTATTTAGCCTCTTTCTCAATGCAATCCTCAACTATATTTTTGCCTTTAAGCTTGGGTATGGTCATGCTGGACTTGCCATTGGAAGCTCTCTTGCTGTTCTAGCAAGCTCATGCATATTATTTTTTGTTTTAATAAAACAAAACCTTCTGAGTTTAAGTATTATTTTTCATAAAACTAATTTTGCCGCAATTTTTTCTTCATTAATTATGTTTTTTGCATTTGATTATTTTGTGGGAATTGATTCTGAATGGATGTCAAAATTTTATGAATACTCAGGATTGGTTAGAATTTCGCTTGTCACAGTTATTGTTATACTTAGCTGTCTATTTTATTTTTTTATCTCTAAGTGGGTTTTTAGAGTCTCAAATAAAGATTTTTATTTATAAACATGTATCTGATAAGAGGCCAAAATAATATTAAGCTTTTTAAGAAAAGATTTCCCGAGATTTCTTTGAGTGCAACAATTGGAAACTTTGATGGAATGCATCTTGGCCATAAAGCAATTCTAGAAAAAGTTAAGAAAAATGCTAAAGAAAAAAATCTTTCTACCTTGGTTATATTTACCGAGCCTCATGCCGCCGAGTATTTTTCTAAAGTTAATAATACTTCTCCACCGCCAAGAATAATACCTTGGAGAGATAAGCTAAGGCTTATATCTGAAAATGGCATAGATTTTTGTATGCTACTAAGATTTGATGAATCTCTTAAATCTATGACGCCAGAGCAATTTACAGAAAAAATATTAGAGGAACTCCAAATTAAGTCCCTTACGATCGGTGATGATTTTAAATTTGGAAAGGATAGAAAAGGTGATTATCAATTTTTGAAGAACTGGGGTGAATCAATGAGCATTGAGATTGATAAAACAGATACTATAAAAGTTGATTATCAAAGGGTAAGCAGCACAAGAATTAGACAGGCTTTGATTTCTGACAATTTTCAAAATGCTAACGTCATGCTTGATTGGCATTACAGCTACTCTGGAAAAGTAGTTTATGGAAATCAGCTAGGAAGAGAGATTGGGGTGCCTACTGCAAATATATGGATACCTAAACAAAAACTTCCCATTTCTGGTGTATATGCTGTTAGATGCTTAGTTGATCATGGAAAATATTTAGGTATTGCGAATATGGGAATTCGACCAACAGTTGGAGGCACTAGACCTGTTCTCGAAACACATATCTTTGATTTTGAAAAAGATATTTATGGAAGACGTATTACTGTACAATTCATTGAAAAAATAAGGGAAGAGGTTAAATTTGATAGCATTGATCTTTTAAAATCCCAGATTAAAAAAGATATTGAAGAGGCAAAGAAAATCTTAGATTAAAGAAATGGAAAAAGATTACAAAAATACCTTAAATCTGCCAAAAACAGATTTACCTATGAAAGCTGGTTTGCCAAATAAGGAACCAGAAATTCTTTCTTTTTGGGATTCAATCAATCTTTATAATTTAATTAGAGAAGAAAATGCTAAAAAAGATAAATTTATCCTTCACGATGGCCCGCCATATGCAAATGGCGATATTCATCTTGGCCACTCAGTAAATAAAATACTCAAAGATATTGTAATTAAGACTAAGACTTTACAAGGTTTTGATGCACCTTATGTTCCTGGCTGGGATTGTCATGGATTACCAATAGAACTGAACGTTGAGAAAAAGTTTGGAAGAGATAGTGATACTGTAAAAGATAAGTCAAAATTTATTAGTGCCTGTAGAGAATATGCTCTTTCTCAAATAGAAAATCAAAAGAAAGATTTTATAAGGCTTGGAGTCTTGGGCGACTGGGAAAATTCATATAAGTCTCTTGATTCATCATTTGAAGCAGATACCGTCAGGTCTTTAGGCAGAATAGTTACAAACGGCCATCTTCAAAAAGGGGAGAAACCTGTCCATTTTTGTTATGACTGCAAATCAGCCCTAGCAGAAGCAGAAGTTGAATATGAAGATAAAGTTTCTAAATCTATTGATGTAGGTTTTAAAGTAAAAAAAGATTCACTTGTTAAGTTAAGCGCAGCATTTTCAAAAGAAATAGATAGTTGCAGCTTTGTAATTTGGACTACTACACCATGGACCATTCCAGCAAATGCTGCTGTCTCAATTGGTCCAGAATTAAAATATACCTTATGTAGTTCTAAATTTGGAAACTTAATATTAGCTAGTGATCTCATTGATCAATGTTCAGAACGCTGGGGTGAGGATTTAGAGAAGATCAGTGAGGCTAAAGGCAGCGATATTAAAGATGTAGTTCTAGAACATCCTTATCTAAAAAGAGATTCTATTTTAGTTCATGGAGATCATGTCACTACTGAAACTGGAACAGGTTGCGTTCACACGGCACCAGCTCATGGTGTAGACGACCATAATATATGCAAAAAATTTAATATTGAGACAATACATGCTCTGGACGGTAATGGATTTTTCAATGCAGAATATGAAGGCTTAGCTGGTCTTCCCGCAATCAAAGCTGACAACATTGTAATAGATATTCTCAATGATTCAGGAGCTTTAATAAATGCTGAAGATTTTCATCATTCATATCCATATTGCTGGAGACACAAAACTCCACTAATTTTTGCATCGACCCCTCAATGGTTTATCTCAATGGATAAATCAGGTTTGTTAGAAGGATCCATCCAAGCGGTTAAGGATGTTGAGTGGGAACCTTCATGGGGATATGAAAGAATTAAATCTATGCTTGAGGGAAGGCCAGATTGGTGTATTTCTAGGCAAAGAAGCTGGGGAGTTCCAATTCCTTTAATCATTAACAAAAAAACTGGAGAAATACACCCAAAACAAAACCTCTTATTCAACGAAATTGCTGATCGTATCGATGAGCAGGGTTTAGAAGCATGGGATAAAGCTAATTTAGAAGATTTAATTGATGATCATGACGAATACATAAAGGCTACTGATACTCTTGATGTATGGTTTGATTCTGGCTCAACACATTTCTGTGTTCTGGATAAGCTATATGGAAAAGATTTAATAGCAGACTTATATCTTGAGGGGTCAGACCAGCATAGGGGTTGGTTTCAATCTTCTTTATTAACTGGAATAGCTATAAATGGTAAAGCCCCTTACAAAGCTGTTTTAACTCATGGATTTGTTGTAGACGAAAATGGTAGAAAGCAATCTAAATCGCTAGGAAATGTAGTTTCTCCTCAAAAAGTTTGTAACAACTTGGGCGCTGATATTCTCAGACTATGGGTAGCATCTACGGATTTTAGGAGCGAGATGGTCGCAACTGATGAGATTTTGAAACAAGTTGCGGATCAATACAGAAGAATCAGAAATACTTTCAGATTTATGATGGGTAACTTAAATGATTTTAATGACGATTCAAAAAATATTAATCAAAATGATTTAGTTGAAATCGACAAGTGGATAATTAGTGCTGCAATTAAGCTTGATGAGGAAGTAAAAAATTTAAATGATAGTTATGCGTATCATCATGTTGTTCAAAAGATTCATAATTTTTGTGTTCATGAACTTGGTGGTATTTATTTGGACATCATCAAGGATAGAATGTATGTAACAAAAAGCGACTCGCATGCAAGAAATTCTGCTCAATTCGCACTTTTTGAAGTAGCAGATATTTTAATTAGACTCATTTCACCAATCTTAGTATTTACAGCTGAAGAAATTTGGCAATCTCATGATCTTTTTAAAAAACAATCTAAGTCAGTATTTCTGTGTCCAAAAAAATCACTTAATAAGATTGAAAGTTCAATATCTGATGATGATTGGAAAGTAATTTTTGCTGTAAAAGATTCAGTAAATCAAAACATCGAAAAAGCAAGAGCTGATTCTGTTATCAAAGGATCGCTCGATGCAAAAATAAAAATTTCTTGCAGCTCTGAAATCTATGGTGCGCTCAAAAAGATTGATAACGAGCTTAAATTTGTCTTTATTGCATCAGAGGTAGAGCTAATTGAGGATTCAAATACAAAATTAAGTATTGATATAACTAATTATGATCAAAAGAAATGTATAAGGTGCTGGAACAAATGTGAATCCATTGGATCGCATGAAGATGATCCTGAGATTTGTTCAAGGTGTCATACAAATGTTTATGGCGATGGTGAAGTTAGAAAATTTGTCTAAAGGATATTTAGTCACCCTATGTTTTCTTTTATTCATTGATTACTTATCAAAAATAATCGCTTTAAATTATATTGAAGTTCTTCAACAAAATGACTTCCTTCCATTGATAGATTTCTTAATAGTTTTTAATTCTGGTATTGCCTTTAGTTTTCTAGATTTAAATAACTTTGTTTCCAGATATGTCTTATTAATAATTGTCTTTTTTATAACAATGTATTTTTTAAAGATTTTTTTGGATGAAAAAGATAATTTGAAAAAGAAATCTTTTTTACTAATTATAGCCGGTGCTTTAGGAAATTTTATTGATAGGTTGCCAGATGGCGTTGTAACAGATTTCCTCCATTTTAAACCTTTTGATTTCTCATTATTTATTTTCAATTTTGCTGATGCATATATTACTATTGGCGCAGTAATTTTTATATTTAGCGAACTTATTTTGTTAAAATCCAAAAATGAGTCAAAAAACTAAGTTGTCACTTGCAAATCCTAGAGGTTTTTGCGCAGGCGTAGATAGAGCTATTGAAATAGTAAATAGAGCTCTTGATATGTTTGGAAGCCCCATCTATGTAAAGCATGAAGTTGTTCACAATAAAGCTGTAGTTAATGATTTAAAGGAAAGAGGAGCCATATTTATTGAAGAAATTTCAGATGTTCCTGATGATTCAATTATTATTTTTAGTGCTCATGGAGTCTCAAGCAAGATTGAAGAATCTGTTAAATCAAGGAATCTAAAGTTTTTTGATGCAACCTGTCCGCTTGTAACCAAAGTTCACATGGAGGTCATGCGACATGGAAGAGCTAATAGGGACATTATATTAATTGGTCATGAAGGCCATCCCGAGGTAGAAGGAACAATGGGAAGGTATTTTAGTCAAAATGGAAAAATATATCTCGTTCAGGATCTAGAAGAGGCAAAGGAAGTTTCTGTAAATCAACCGGAAAATCTAGCTTATGTTACACAAACTACTCTTAGTGTTGATGAAACAAAAGATATCATAAATGAGTTAATGAAAAGGTTCCCAAACATTGCAGCTCCAAAAAAAGATGATATTTGTTATGCAACCCAAAACAGACAAGATGCTGTTAAACAACTAGCTCTTGAAACAGATTTCATTATAGTTGTTGGATCAAAAGCAAGTTCAAATTCAAATCGCCTGAAGGAGCTTGCAAATAAGTGTGGAGTTAATTCGATATTAATAGATGAATTTGCTGATCTTGACTTAAATGAATTAAAAAACTGTAGGAATATTGGGCTTACCGCTGGAGCATCTGCACCTGAATCAAAAGTTCAAGAAATAATTTCAAATCTGAGCATTTTCCTTGATGCAGAGATTGAAGAGAAAGGTGGAGTTAAGGAGGATATTTCTTTTAAACTCCCACCAGAATTAAGAGCAAGTTAATGCTCATCTCAAATCACATTCTAGACAGTGCAAAATTAGTCAGATCGCCTAATTATTCCGAAAGGATAAATGACTACGATATACGTTTAATAGTTATACACTGCATAAGTCTGCCACCGAAAATCTATGGTAATAGCTACATTGAAGATTTCTTTTGTAATAAATTGAATACTAATGATCACGAGTACTTTAGAGAAATAAAAGATTTGAAGGTATCAAGCCATGTTTTAATAAAAAGGAGTGGTGAAATTATTCAGTTTGTCCCTTTTAATAAAAAAGCTTGGCATGCTGGATTGTCTTCTTTTAATAATGAAGAAAATTGTAATGAGTTTTCTATAGGGATTGAGCTTGAGGGCTATCACACAGAAAAATATACAAATAACCAATATGAATCATTGGTAGAAGTCTCCAAAGCGCTCATAAATAACTATAGAGATTTAAATAAGGATAATATAGTTGGGCATAGTGATATTTCTCCAGACAGGAAGGAAGATCCTGGGAAATATTTTGAATGGAGCTATTATCTTGAAAGATTATGAATAAAAACTTAACAATGACAGGTCTTGGATTTACTTCAGGTCTGCCTTACATGTTGATCTTTTCAACTCTTTCAATTTGGCTTAGAGATGCAGGCATTGATCTTACAATTATTGGTTTTTTTGCTTGGATTAGTTTGACTTACTCTTTGAAGTTTCTTTGGTCCCCTTTAGTAGATAGATATTCGATACCATTCCTCAATTATTTTGGAAGTAGAAAGAGTTGGATCATTTTAATGCAGATTTTCATTATTATTTTTCTTATTTGTCTTTCAAATGCAGACCCAGTAATAGATATTAAATATTTAGCGACATTCGCAATTTTGATAGCTTTAGCAGGCTCATTTCAAGATATTGCAATTGATGCATTCAGGATAGAGCTTGCAGGAATTGAAGAGCAAGGGAACTTGGCAGCTTATTATCAATTTGGATATAGAGGAGCTATCTTAACTGCAACATCTTTTGCATTAATCTATGCTGAAAATTATTCCTGGGGAAATGCATATTTCTTGATGGCTGCTTTAATGCTTATAGGGCTAATTGCTTTATTAATTACTCCTGAGGGAAAAAATAATGAAAAAAGAGAGCTTACTTTTTTAGAAAATTTTTATGAACCAATTAAGGATTTCATAAAAAGATTTAATCTATTCGCTGCATCTATTTTGCTGCTAATTGTTGCAACATATAGGCTTACCGATATCGTCATGGGACCAATGGCCAACCCATTTTACATAGATATGGGCTTCTCATTGACTGAAATTGGATCTATTGTAAAAATTGTAGCTTTAATAGCATCAATTTTTGGTCTCTTTTTAGGAGGAATACTTATTAAGAAAGCTGGTCTTTATAGATCCCTGCTTTTTGGAGCATTTGCAGTGATGATATCAAATGTCCTTTTTTCAATTGTCGCTATTTCAGAACCAAATTTAAATCTTCTTTCAATAATTGTATTCACTGATAGCTTTTCAGCAGGCATTGTTGGTACTGTCAATATAGCATTCTTAACAAGCTTGGTTTCAAAGCAGTTTACAGCAACTCAATATGCACTATTAACTTCTTTCATGATGCTACCAGGTAAGATATTTAGTGGCTTTTCAGGAATACTTGCTGATTATTTCCAATCTATCTCAGGTGCGGATTATGGCTGGATGCTATTTTTTATTTTCACTTCAATGTTGGCAATACCCGCAATTATCCTAATATCTTTAAATAAAAGTTTAATTCAGAGATGATTCTAGTAATCAGAGGCACTTTCTTTTTATCAATAATTTTAATATTTTATTTAAGCTTAATTCCTGCTTCAGAACTTAAATTTTTTAGTGCTCTATCTTTCATTGGAGATAAGATTTCGCATGGAGTTATTTTCTTTTATCTTGCAATACTTGGAATGTTTTGTAATTTTAAAATTAATAATCAAATCCTAATGGTAATAATATTTTCTTTTGGGTTAACTATTGAAATTGTTCACTATTTTCACCCCTACAGATATTTTGAATGGGCAGACTTATTAGCAAATTTTCTTGGAATTATTCTTGCAGGAGCAATTCATAAAACACTCCAAAAAACTTAAAAAATCCTATTGAATTAAAACTTTTTAACCATATTTAGCACAATAGGAATATAATTGCATTTTTTTAAGAGGGAATTAATAATGAAATTTACACCTTTACACGATAAAGTTCTTGTTAAAAGAACTGAAGAAGAAGAAAAATCTGCTGGGGGTATAGTTTTACCTGGTAGCGCTACGGAAAAACCATCTCAGGGTGAGGTTGTTGCTGTAGGCCCTGGCAAAAAGACTGAAAATGGCGATGTTTCACCGGTTGGTGTTGCAGTTGGTGACACAGTAATTTTTGGTCAATATGGCGGAAATGAAATCAAAATAGATGGCGATGAGTATCTAATTCTTAGTGAGTCAGATATTTTTGGCGTCGTAAGTTAATTTATCTAGAGGGAGAAATAATATGTCAGCAAAAGATGTGAAATTTGGTGATTCAGCAAGATCTCAAATGCTTGATGGGGTAAACACACTCGCAAACGCAGTTAAGGTTACACTTGGGCCTAAAGGAAGAAATGTTGTTTTAGATAAGTCATTCGGAGCTCCAACTGTTACTAAAGATGGTGTTTCAGTTGCGAAAGAGATTGAGCTTGAAAACAAGTTTGAGAATATGGGCGCACAGATGCTTAAAGAAGTTGCTTCGCAAACCTCTGATGAAGCGGGTGATGGAACTACAACTGCTACTGTTCTTGCTCAGTCGATTGTGAATGAAGGTAACAAATCAGTTGCCGCAGGAATGAATCCAATGGACCTTAAAAGGGGTATTGATAAGGCAGTCACAACAGCAGTTGAGTTTGTGAAGTCATTAAGCGTTCCATGCGCGGATGACACTGCAATTGCGCAAGTTGGCACAATATCTGCTAATGGTGATACTGCTGTAGGAGAAATTATTGCAGAAGCAATGGGTAAGGTCGGCAAAGAAGGTGTCATTACAGTCGAAGAAGGAAGCGGTATTGATAATGAACTTGATGTTGTTGAGGGTATGCAGTTTGATAGAGGCTATCTATCTCCATATTTCGTTACTAATCAAGATAACATGACTACTGAACTTGATGATCCTCTTATCCTTCTTCATGACAAGAAAATCTCAAATATAAGAGATATGCTTCCACTACTAGAATCTGTTGCCAAAGCTGGTAAGCCATTACTAATAATTGCAGAAGATATTGAAGGTGAGGCACTTGCAACGCTTGTAGTTAACAATCTGAGAGGTATTGTTAAGGCTGCTGCATGTAAAGCTCCAGGTTTTGGAGATAGAAGAAAAGCTATGCTTGAAGATATAGCAATCCTCACAGGAGGAACTGTTATTTCTGAAGAGGTAGGTTTATCTCTTGAAGGAGCTACTATCGAAGATTTAGGAACTGCTAAAAAAGTTGTTTTAAATAAAGATAATACAACAATTATTGATGGTTCTGGTGATCAGGCAGCTATAGAGGCAAGGGTTAACCAAATCAGAGTTCAAATCGAAGATACTTCTTCAGACTATGATAGAGAGAAGTTACAAGAGAGAGTAGCAAAACTTGCAGGCGGTGTTGCCGTAATCAAGGTTGGAGCTGGATCTGAAGTAGAAATGAAAGAAAAAAAAGCTCGTGTAGAAGATGCATTACACTCCACTAGGGCAGCCGTTGAAGAGGGCGTTGTTCCCGGTGGTGGGACTGCTCTAATCAGAGCACTTGAATCTCTTGAAAAGCTTGCAGGCGATAATGAAGACCAAAATGTAGGTATAAGCATAGCAAAGAGAGCTTTAGAAGCTCCATTAAGACAAATTGCATCTAATGCTGGTGAGGAGTCATCAGTTGTAGTTGCAGCAGTCAGAGACGGTAAGGGTTCTCATGGCTTTAATGCAGCTACTGGTGAATATGGCGATATGATTGAAATGGGTATTCTCGATCCTGCAAAAGTTACCAGAACCGCGCTTCAAGCTGCTGGTTCTGTAGCTGGAATGATGATTACTACTGAGGCTATGGTTACTGACATTCCTAAAGATGAAGGAGCTGCACCTGCGATGCCAGATATGGGCGGAATGGGCGGCATGCCAGGAATGATGTAATAAGAAATTAATTTCTACATCTTATAAGCGGGGTTAATCCCCGCTTTTTTTTTGCCCTCTTTACTTCAAATAATTTTAATATTATATTTAATAAACATTTCATATAGGGAGTATTATGGATATATTGGCAGATCAATCTTTTTTTAGAGCTTTTCATATTTTGTTTGGAATAGCTTGGATAGGACTTCTTTATTATTTTAATTTTGTACAAGGGGAATATGTAAAAGTAGCTACTCCAGATGCAAAAGCTGACGTTTTCGAAAAGTTAGCACCAAATGCCCTCTGGTGGTTTAGATGGGCAGCATTATTTACGTTTCTAACTGGAGTAATTCTCATTCATCAGATAACAGCAAGAATTGGAACTGAGATCATATTAGGTTTAGTTATGGGAACACTTATGATGTTAAACGTTTGGGGCATAATTTGGAGAAATCAGAAAATAGTTTTAGGAATGAAAGAGGGTGATGCAGCTGTTGCTGGTGCAAAAGCAGCCCTGGCATCAAGAACCAATACATTATTTAGTGTTCCAATGCTTATGTATATGGTTTATTCAGCTCATGGACAAGTACCATCAAATATATTGGTTCATCCTGAATGGAGCAGCCTCAGTCTCTATATAGGCTTAGGCATTATTCTTGCAATTGAAGCTAATGCAATTTGGGGAAAAATGTTACCTATGATTGCCTCGGTGAGAGGTGTCATTACATCATCATTTGTACTTGCAGTTGTATTGAAATTAATTACAGATTTACTCTAAGTTTAAATTTTTTGGATTTTTACAGAAGTAATTGAATTATTTTTTATCTTAAGAATCTCAAACCTATAAGATTCATTTGTAAAACATAAATTCGCAATAGGAATCTCGTCTATTGTTTTTAAAATTAAACCATTGATAGTTTTTGCGTTTTCATCGTTAATAGACCAATTCATAAAACCATTTAAATCTCTTATTTTAGAGTTACCATCAGTAACTACTGAACCATCAGGCTGAAGAGAAAATTCTTTCTCTTGCTCAATAATATCACTTCCAAATTTTCCAACTATTTCTATGAAGATATCTTCTACACTAATTAATCCTTCTATTTCCCCATACTCATCTACAACTAAAGCGATATTATTATCAGTGTCCTGAAATGCATGAAGTTGCTTGGTAAGGTTTGTTGTTAAAGATGCAAAATATGGTTCAGATAACGAAGAATCAAGTGACTTATTAGACTCAAAAGCGGTCAAAAAGTCTGATGAGTCTTTCAAATGAAGCATACCAATGCAATCTGAAATGTTTTGATCATAAACAGGAAGTGTTGAATAAGGTGAATTTTTTATGCTACTTTTTATTTTTTTTAGATCATCTTTAATATTAATTCCCTCAATTTCTGCAAGGGGTATCATAATATCCTCAACAATGAGATTATCCATCCCGAGAACTGCGCTAAGCATTTTTCTATAATCGTTTGGAATTAAACTATTTGAATCATCTAAAAGCGTTTTCAGTTCATCAGTATTTAAGTTATCAGATTCTGTCGATTTTTTTATATCAACATTTAATAGTTTTAATAATCTTGAACTTACTTGATTTGTAAAAAAAACAATTGGTCTAAAAACAACGCTAAGTCTTGATAGCACCCAGGATGATTTTGAGGCGAAGCTTTCTGGATATGCGGAAGCAGTTGTTTTAGGTGTTATTTCTGAAAAGATTAAGATAATTATGGTGAGAACAATTGATCCAAGAAGAACTCTACTCTCAAAAAAGTTTATCATTAGGATTGTAACCAATGCAGAGGCAAGAATATTTGCAAAATTATTACCTACGAGAATTACTGATAACAAGTTATCAGGTTTAGCCAAAAGCTCTAAGGCTCTTTTGGAGTTTTTTTGACCAGATTTTGCTTTATTTCTTAGCTTAATCTTATTTGATGCCATCATTCCAGTTTCTGAGCCCGAGAAGAATGCTGACAATAATAGTAAAAATACTATGGATAAGATTAAGACTAGTAAGGAGGGTTCTTCAGACATCTAAAACTAAATATTCACAAAAAAGGCGATCATTATAAAGATTATTGATAAAAAACTATAGCGAACAATGAATTTTGTTTGTAGATTGAAGTAACGCATTCTTATGAAGGTAGTCATGTAAGTAATCCATGCCATGACCGTGAAAACAATCTTTACAATCAAATAATCAACATTATTAAGATCTAGCATGAATCCAGATGCTAAACCTATTGAAAGCAAGACTAAGGTAAGACCAATGAGCCAAAACACTGTTTTATATCTTGTTTCAATGGGAATATGATCACTTGTAGAAGTATTTAGAGATTTAGTAAGTCTTATTTTTCTAGTTAACAAAATTATTTCTAAAAATGACATTGTTAAAACCAAGATCGCTAAGCTTGAAAAAAATATATGCAATCTAAGAGCATCAAGTTGATTGAAATTTTCATTAGGAATTAGGCCCCAATAATAGACATTATTTGAACCCGCAACATCGGGTAACAAAAAAGAGAAGGCTAATATTGATAATGTTGCAGAAATTAATGTCGAAGATTTTAATCTTATAATGAATCTTAAGCCTACAAAGACTAAAACACTCAAAAGTAGGGCAAGCGGGAAAGGTTCTATCATTTAAAGAAATTATACTTTTTTACTACCAAAATCATCAAGGTTAACCTAAAATACTCCAACAAAATTTAACTTATAGGAATTATGGTAGTTATTAGACTTTCTAGGAGTGGGGCGAAAAAAAACCCTTACTACTTTATTACAGTTGCAGATTCAAGAAATGCAAGAGATGGCGCTTTTATTGAAAGACTTGGATTTTACAATCCTTCAGCTCAAGGCCAAGAAGAAACATTACGTATAGACATTGAAAAAGTGGATGAATGGGTATCAAAAGGTGCTCAGATTAGTGATAGAGTCAAAAGATTAATTAAAGATTCTAAATTATCACCTGAAGAGCTTGATGCAAGAAAAGCTGCAAAGAAAGATAAAGCTGATGCAAAGAAAGCAGCTGCATTAGCTGCTAAGCAAGAAGAAATCAAAAAACAAGCAGAAGAGGCTGAGGAAGAAGCACCAGCTGAGGAAGCTGCACCAGAAGAAGCACCTGCTGAGGAAGAAGCACCAGAAGAAGCACCTGCTGAGGAAGAAGCTCCTGCAGATAATCCTGAAGAATCATCTGATTCCGAAGATGAGGATGAAAAGTCCTAACGATATTTCTAGCTCTGATTTAATAGCAATCGGCTCTATTGGAAAAAGTCATGGCCTTAAGGGCGCATTCTTTTTGAACTCCTATTGTGATCCTGAAGATAACTTTTTTAATTACAAGCGTTTTTTTCTAATTCAGGAAAAAAAGATCTTAGAGTTCAATATCAAATCAAAGCATATTAAGTCGAGCAAAAATATTGTAAATATTTCAGGAATTGAGACCGTTGAAGAAATTAAAAAACTTACTAACTCTGAAATTTATACTTTAAATGAATATCTTAAACCTGAAGATGGTGAATATTATTGGAAAGACCTTATTCAGCTGGAAGTCTATAATGAAAATAATGAGTTTATTGGTATTGTTAGTGAAATAAGGAATTATGGTGCAAATGATACTTTGGTAATAAAGAACAAAACTTCTCAGTTACTAATACCTTACGTAAAAGATATATTTATTAAGAAAGTTGATTTAGTTAAAGGTTTTTTGATAGTTGATTGGGATAAAGATGAACTTTAATTTAGTAACAATTTTCCCTGAAATTACGAAATTATTTGATTTTGGAGTTATTGGAAAGGCTATTGAAAAAGATTTAATTTCTATGAATAGTTTGAATCCGAGGGATTTCTCAAAAAATACCAATAAAAATGTGGATGATGCACCTTATGGCGGAGGCGAGGGAATGGTTATGATGGCAGAGCCGTTAGCACTAGCAATGAAATCAATAAAAAATAAGGGAAAGGTACTTTTGATGAGTCCTCAGGGAGAGCGTTTATCCAATACTCATATCGATGGGTTGCTGGACGAAAAATCAATTACTATCATTTGTGGAAGGTATGAGGGCATCGATGAAAGATTTATTGAAAATTATGTTCATAAAGAGTTTTCTATAGGCGACTTTGTCCTTAGTGGTGGAGAAATACCAGCATTAGCTTTAATAGATGCATTATCCAGAAAGATTCCAGGCGTTCTTGGTAACCAGGAATCTTTTAAAAACGATTCATTTGAAAATAATCTTTTAAAAGGACCTGTATATACTAGACCACAGAAATTTGAAGGAAAGGATGTCCCTGGAATTTTATTATCAGGTGATCATGAGAAAATTAATGACTGGAAGATTTTATCTTCATTACAACGAACTATTGAAAGAAGACCCGATCTATTAGATAGTGTAAAATTAACAAAAAAACAAAAAAAACTCTTGGATAATTTGTTATCTAAGCGTATCCTATAGGCCTTTTTAGAGCTAATTATGAGTGACGATAAAAAAACAGAAAATAAAGGTTTCTTTTCCAGAATATTTGGAGGACTTACAGGTTCTTCTGAAAGTGATGTAAAAGAAAAATCATCTGTTGAATTGCCATCTCTTTCAGCAATAAAAGCTATGAAAAAAGCTGATATTGTTTCTACTGCAAAGGAGCATGGTTTAGAGCTTGATATTACAAATACTAAGGCTCAACTCCTTGAGTCATGGGAAAATCATTTTTCAAATGATGACTCTCCATCTGCAGTGGACGATGCAGCAGAAGCAATGGCAGAATCTGCAGCAAAGACATCTGAGTCTATTGAAGAAGCTCCTGTAGAAGAAGCACCAGCTGAAGAAGCTGCACCAGAAGAAGAAGCTCCTGTAGAAGAAGCACCAGCTGAGGAAGCTGCACCAGAAGAGGCACCTGCAGAGGAAGCTGCACCAGAAGAAGATGCTCCTGTAGAAGAAGCTGCACCAGTCATATCTGATGTTGAGAAATCACCTGCTTCAATTGTAAGTGATTTTGAAAAATCACAACTTAAAGAAAACGTGCCATCATTTAGACCAGGTGACACCGTTTCAGTGTCAGTAAAAGTTAAAGATGGTCAACGAACAAGATTACAGGCTTTTGAAGGTGTTGTAATGTCAGTAAGAAATTCAGGACTGAACTCATCATTTATTGTAAGAAAAATATCTAGTGGCATCGGTGTTGAAAGAACATTCCAACTTCATAGTCCGCTTATAGACTCAATTTCGGTTAAAAGAAAAGGCGATGTTAGGAAAGCAAAACTTTTCTACCTTAGAGAAAGATCTGGTAAATCTGCAAGAATTAAAGAACGTCTAGATTAAGAATGAAAAGTGTCTTCAGAAAGGACCAACATATTGTTGCCTTTCTCAACTCTTTAATTATTGAAAAAGGCCTTTCAAAAAATACAATCCAATCTTATGAGAGCGATATCTATCAGCTGTATCAATGGAATATCTCTAAAAATAAAAAACGCATTACAGAAATAAAAAAAATTGATACGAGTCAGTATATATCTTATCTATTCAGCCAAAACCTTAAGAGCACTTCAGTTAACAGAAAGATTTCATCTCTTAAAACTTTCTTTAATTTTCTTTTGAAAAAAAAGCTTATTGATGTAAATCCTTTTGCTGATCAAATTATGCCAAAAAAGCCAATAAGTCTTCCTAAATCTATTTCGGAGGATGATGTAGTTAAACTGCTGGATGCACCAAAGCCAGATTCTTTAATTGGTTTAAGGGATAAGGCTATGCTTGAGTTACTCTATGCTTCTGGAGTCAGAATATCTGAATTGGTTAATATAAAGTTTTCAGATCTTGATTTAGAAAGAAATATAATAAAAGTTTTTGGAAAAGGTTCTAAAGAGAGGTTAGTACCCTTTGGTGAGGATGCTGCTCAATGCATAAGCGCATACATTGATGAGAGAAAGAAAAATAAAGATATAGCTTCAATTAAATATATTTTTCTGAATAACAGAGGGTCAAAAATTTCAAGACATGCTTTTTGGCATAGATTAAAAGAGTATTGTTTAGAAATAGGTCTTAAAAGGGATATCTCTCCTCATACATTGAGACATGCTTTTGCAACCCACCTCTTAAATAGGGGAGCAGATCTGCGTTCAGTTCAAGTTTTATTGGGCCATAGTGACTTGTCAACAACACAAATATATACTCATATTGCAAAACAGCGCTTAAGTGAGCTTGTTAAGAAGCATCATCCACGAGGATAAACTATGAAAAAAGTTTTAATTTGTTTATTTTTCTGTTCATCATTATTATCTCAAGATCTTATTTTGGTAAAAGAAAAGATTAATAAAATCTTACCTGAGGGCGTTTCAGTAAAAGAAATAACTTACTCTCAAGAGAGAGACATTTTCATAGTTGATATTGGAGATATACAACCTATCTATGTCCTTCCAAATACTGAATATATTATTCTTGGAGATATATTCTCTCTCAAAGGCGACAGACCAGAAAGTGAAACTGAAAAAGATAAAGGAAGGCTTAGGCTAAAGATACTTGCTGACCTAGATCAAGATAGTTTTATTAAGTTTAAATCAAATAATGAAAAGTCTGTTTTAACAGTTTTTACAGATGTTGAATGCACTTATTGCAGAAAATTTCATTCAGAAATTGATGAGTATTTAAAAAATGGAGTTTCAATTAATTATTTAGCTTTTCCTAGGACGGGGATCGACTCAAGCTCCTATGAGAAGATGGTTGCAGCATGGTGTTCTAATGAAAAAAAAGAATCAATAACGAATCTTAAAAATGATATCGACATCGAATTGAATAGTTGTGAAAACCCTGTAGAAACTCATTTTGAGATTGGAAGACGCATTGGTGTTACAGGAACACCTGCAATTATTACTCAAACTGGATTATTGCTACCAGGATATATTCCAGCAAATGAGCTAATTGGTATCATTAAATAATGAAGAAGATAAAAATAGGCATCTGTGGGTGGGGTACAGTAGCTACAGCATTGCATAGATCTATTCTCGAAAATAAAAATCAAATAAAGAGAACTCATCAAGTTGATCTTGAGATTGTTGCTATAGGAGCTCGAAGAGATAACCCTAAATACAGTGCAGGTAAAACAAAGGTTTTAAGAAATATTTTTGATGTTTTAGACGAAGATATAGATGTTTTAGTTGAGTTAATTGGTGGAACAGATGACGCAAAAACACTGATTTCTTCTGCCTTTGAGAAAAAAATTCCAGTTGTTACAGCAAATAAGGCAGTTATTTATGAGTATGGGGATATTCTTTTTAGAGAGGCATCTAACAATGGTGTTGATTTTCTTTTTGAAGCTTCAGTCTGTGCTGGAACTCCAACAATTAATTTGCTTAAAAATGACCTTGCTGGAAATAAATTTCTGTCTATCAAAGGCATGCTTAATGGAACATCTAACTTTATTATTTCTCAAATGGAAGATGGAATGAGTTTTGAAGATAGTTTATCTTTCGCTCAAGAAAATGGTTATGCTGAGGCAGATCCAACATTTGATATAGAGGGAATTGATGCTGCCCACAAAATATCAATCTTATCAAATATAGTTTTTGGATCGCCATTACCGCCAAATGAATTCTTAATAGAAGGAATCTCAAATATTACTAAACAAGATATTTATATAGCTGAAAAATTAGATTTCACAGTAAAGCATGTCTCATCAGCTGATATGAAGAATGGAAAACTTCTTATCAGGTCTAATCCAGCACTTGTTCAAAAATCTGATTATCTTTCAAGCCTTAAGAATGTAAGGAATGGTTTAGTAATTGATACTGACTTAATAGGAAAGATTCATATTTCAGGATCTGGAGCAGGAGGAGAGGCTACAGCAGCAGGAGTAATATCAGATATTGTGCGTCTAGCCTCTGAGTCAGGTAATCATAATGCTACATCAAAAGAAGATCTGAAATATAGACAAATCTCAGATGAGCTATTCTCATTTTTGATAATCGTAAATTCTTCAAGTGAAAATATAAATAGCGATGTTCTAGACATGCTAGCAGAACACAATATATCTATTAGAAACTCAGGCTTAATAAATGATGGAAATAAGTCTGATATAACCTACTTCTTCGAGACAGAGGAAATTACATCTATTAATTTGCAAGAATTTTTAAATGATCTCAACAATCTTTCCAGTAATTTTAAAACGTTAAGAATTGAAAAATAATAATGTTATTTGAGAGTACAAGGGGTGGAGATAAAGCTAAAACATTTGAAGAAGTTCTTTTAAAAGGACTTGCAGATGATGGAGGTTTATATATTCCAACAGAATGGCCTAAAGCAGATATTAGAAAGCTTCAAGAATGTAACTCATTTATTGATATAGCCAAATTAATAGTCCCACTTTTTACAGAATCTTCCTATAAAAAAGAAGAAGTAATAACTCTTCTTGAAAACACTTGGCATGATTTTGAAAAGAGTGATCTTGTTGGAATTAAAGAAGTTAATGAGGATATCTTTATTGGTGAGTTATTCCATGGACCTACAGCAGCTTTTAAGGATTTTGGTCTTCAGTTATGCGCAGCTTTTTTTAATAAGGCTCTAGAAAAGAATAATCAGACTGCAATAATACTTGGCGCTACATCAGGTGATACAGGGTCTGCTGCAATTGATGCATGTAAAGAATATAAAAAAATTAAAACATTTATGTTGCTCCCAGAAGGAAATATGACTGATATTCAAAGAAAGCAAATGACAACAGTAAATCAAGAAAATGTATTCGTCTTAAATATCAATGGTACTTTTGATGATTGTCAGGATATTGTTAAGTCAGCTTTTAAAGTCAAATCTTTTTTAAAGCATGATCAGGTTCTTTTAGCTGTAAATTCTATAAATTGGACAAGAATAATAGGGCAGATATGTTATTACTTTTATCTGTGCATGAAGATAAATAACTTTTCTAAACAACTTTGTTTCTCAGTTCCTACAGGCAATTTTGGTAACGTTTTTGCATGTTACTCAGCAATGAAATTAGGATTACCAGTTAAAAAAATAGCTGTTGCAGTTAATGAAAATGATATTTTACATCGTTTTTTTTCAAAAAATCTTTATAAAAAAGAATTAGTAAATGAGACACTTTCACCCAGTATGGATATAACTGTTGCAAGTAACTTTGAAAGATTGATTTATGATTTTTATTTAGAAAGGGATGCAGAAACGTGTAAAAACTTTTTTGATAACTTTCCAAATAGTCCTATTTCACTTAGTGAAGATGTATGGAAAAAAACTTATGATTTATTCTACAGTTCAAGTATTGGAGATATGGAAACAACTAAGATTATGAAAAAAATATATAAAGATTTTAATTATGTTGTTGATCCACATACTGCAGTTGGATTATGTGTTTCAAAAATATTTGGAGGACCAATTAGTTCAGACCTTGTTGTGCTTTCTACAGCTCATCCAGGAAAGTTCTTAGACTCACTAAAATTAGCAGAAATCCCAACTTTTGAAAAACACCACACTTTAAGTGAGGTATTAAATAAAGAAGAATACTCTTATTCTTTGGAAGCCGACCAAGACCAAGTCTTTAATTTTATAAAAAGAAACAATCATTAATGAAAATAGAAGTTTTTGAGTACAATTCTTTTTGTTCAGACACTTTCCTTGGGAATCCAGCGGGAGTTTGCATGGATGTAGGCTTGAGTAAAGAAGAAAAGCAACATATTGCCTACAAAAATGGATTTTCTGAAACAGCTTTTTTGCTTGAAGAAGATTCATGCTTCAAGATTAGTTTTTTTACGCCAACATCTGAAATAGATTTATGTGGGCATGCCACTGTTGCAAGTGCCGCTCATCTTTCTAATAAAATGGGAATAAAAAAAATAACCTTTAAGGCAAATCATGATGTTTTATATTGTGATGTCGATAATGAATTTGTCTCATTAATACTCCCTGATCAAAATATTGAAAAAAAAGAACCAAATGAAGTTATAAAAGTAATTTTAGGAACTTCATGTATTGATTATTATGAATCTAAAATACATTTCATTGGAGTGTTAGATTCATTTGATAATTTAATGAAATGGGATAATGATTTCTTTAGTCATGACAATCTAGGTAAAGATCAATTGATACTCACATCAACTTATGAAAACAGCAATTATGATTATGCCCTCAGAATGTTTGGAACAAAAAATCTTGGAGTAAGGGAGGACCCTGTTACAGGAAGTGCTCAGCCTCCGATATTTTCATATTGGTCTAAGATACTAAAAAAGGAAGATGTTTTAGTTTATCAGTCCTCAGAGAGAGGCGGTTTGATGAGGGTCAAAAGAGATTTAAGAGGAATTGATGTTAATGGTAGGGTAAAATTAGTAAAACATTTTAATCAAGAAATCTAAATGGATGCTTCAGAACTAAAAATTGAAATTTCTAATCTTCTGTCTCAACTTGATGAGATTAGGGGGTACCTTTGACGTTGATAGTAAAGAAAAAGAAATCTTAGAAATCGAAAATCAACTTCTTGAAAAAGAAATTTGGTCAGACATTGAGAAATCTACCGATCTTAATAAAAGAAAGACCTTTCTTGAAAAATCCCTAGCAACTTATAAAGAATCACTTAATAAGCTTAGCGACAACAAGTTGCTCCTAGATATGGCACTTGAAGAAGACGATCAGACAACCATTAAACAAATAAGTGATGAAATATTGGAAATAAAGCCATCTATTGAGAATCTTGAATTCACAAAGATGTTTAGCGGTAAAATGGATTCATCAAATGCATTCGTTGACATTCAATCAGGATCAGGCGGGACAGAAGCTCAGGATTGGGCTGACATGTTATTAAGGATGTATTTGAAGTGGGCTGAAAGTAAGGGATTTTCAGCAACCATCACTGAATCCTCACCTGGCGAAGTCGCTGGTATTAAATCATCTTCAATTTTAATAGAGGGAGACTATGCATATGGATGGCTTAGGTCTGAGACGGGCGTTCATAGGCTAGTAAGAAAATCACCATTTGATTCAGGTAATAGAAGACATACCTCTTTTGCATCAGTTTTTATTTCTCCTGAAATAAATGATGATATTGAGATAGAGATAAACAATGCTGATATAAGAGTTGATACTTACAGGGCTTCTGGAGCAGGAGGCCAGCACGTTAATAAAACAGACTCTGCTGTGAGGTTAACTCACATACCGACAGGAACAGTTTCTCAGTGTCAAAATGGAAGATCACAACATAAAAATAAAGAAAATGCATTAAAACAATTAAAATCTAAGCTATACGAGTTAGAATTACAAAAACAAAAAGAGGAACAGCAAAAGTTGGAGGATAGTAAGGCCGATATCGGTTGGGGAAGTCAGATTAGATCTTATGTTTTAGATCAATCAAGAATTAAAGATTTAAGAACCAACTATGAAACAGGTAACACATCCGCAGTTCTTGATGGCAATATTGATGAATTTATGCGAGCATCACTTAAAGCAGGAATATAAATGAGTGAAGATAAAATAGGCGGCGAAAAAGCTATTCTTGAAGAAAGAAGAAAAAAACTTGAAAACTTAAGGGACAAAGGTGTTGCTTATGCTAATTCTTTTCGACCAAAGAATAATGCAAATGAAATTCATAAACTATATGGCGAAACCTCTAAAGATGATTTAGCCGAAAAAAACATCAAGAACATTTCAATTGCAGGAAGAATTGTTCTCAAGAGAGTAATGGGGAATGCGAGCTTTGCCACTTTACGAGATGCCAGTGGAGATATTCAGATATATGTAACCAAAAACAATATTGATGAAAGTGTATACGATGATTTTAAAACATGGGATTTGGGGGATATTGTCGGAGTTTCTGGATCGCTATTCAGGACAAAAACAGATGAACTCACGATTGAGGTTTGGGACTTAGAAATGATTACTAAATCTTTACGACCGATGCCAGAAAAATTTAAAGGCTTAACAGATGTTGAGGCTAGATATAGGCAAAGATATCTAGATTTAATGACAAATATCCAAACTAAAGAAATTTTTATAAAAAGGACAAGAATTATTGACTCAGCAAGAAAAAAGATGAATGAAAGAGGTTATTTAGAAGTAGAGACTCCAATGATGCATCCTTTGGCAGGAGGAGCTGTAGCAAGACCTTTTGTAACTCAACACAATGCTTTAGGAAGAGACTTATACTTACGAATAGCTCCTGAACTTTATCTCAAAAGACTTTTAGTTGGTGGTTTTGATAAAGTTTATGAAATAAATAGAAGCTTTAGAAATGAAGGACTTTCTACTAAACATAATCCTGAATTTACTATGATGGAGTGGTATGAAGCATATGCAACAATGCAAAACCAGATGGATTTAACTAAAGATATCATTGTGAATGCGGCTACAGGTCAGCACTCGAGAAATATTTTAAAGGACTAGGTAAGGAGACAGATAAAAGTTGGGGAACAGGTAGATTATTACTGGAAATATTTGAAGAAACCGTTGAGGAAAGACTTATTAATCCTACATTTGTTACCGAGTACCCAGTAGAAGTTTCTCCTCTTTCAAGAAGAAACCCTGACAATCCAGACTTTGCAGATAGATTTGAATTATTCATTGGTGGAAAAGAGTTTGCAAATGGTTTTTGTGAGCTCAATGATCCTGATGATCAGGCTTCAAGATTTGAGGCACAGGTCGCTGCTAAGGATTCTGGAGATAAGGAAGCAATGGATTTTGATAAGGATTATATTACAGCACTGGAGCATGGAATGCCGCCAGCAGTTGGAGTAGGGCTTGGAATAGATAGATTAGTAATGCTTCTAACTAATCAATCATCTATAAGAGATGTTTTGCTATTCCCGCAATTAAAAAATTAATTTAGATTAATCTTAAATTCTAAAATGTTGAAGCCATGATTTGCTTCGAATAGATCATCATTATAAATTGAAGGGTAATCGAAATTTTCATAATTTTTTGTGAAAGCATTAACTGAGATATATCTTTTATTATCATAGATTTTTATCCCATTGGGGCGATTCTGACTATCAAAATTTATATATGACAGAGAGCTTTGATCTGATCCTGAATTCATGGTTACGGCAAGAATTAGACCAACCCCAAGATAGGGAAGAAGATCTTTAGCTACTTCATCACCAGTATCTTTAAAGTGTTCTAGAGCGGGACATGCTCCACCATCACAGTGGTCACCCGTTACCAATGAAGGCAAGAATAAAAAACTGAGAATTAACTTTTTCATATTATTGTAGACAGAGGAAAATATAAAAAGTTCCTTGATGCCCGCTCTAAAAATTAATTATAAAAGTTAGAGATATCTCTAGGTCAATAGTTTTTATCTATAAATTACCATCTATACTTATTAAAGTTTTCAGGATTAGCCCATCCTTTTGGATTATTCCAATCTCTTTTAATATTATAGGTTTTTAAATTATAGCTATGACAGTGCAAATCTTTCTCAGAAAATTCTTTAACCAAACCAAGCTTTAAAAGATCTTCATTTATATTTTCAAAGCTAAAAATAATTAGCTTTTGAGAATAAGCATTCTTAACAAGACCAATCTCTTCAAAGGTAAAATTTACATCTGGAAAAATAAAATAAATCTCTGCACTTCCACAAAAATCATTAATTTTGTTATAAACATTCAAAGAATCAAAATTTCCTGAAAGATTGTCGACAAATTTTGAAATATTAGCGGTAGTTATAATTGCTATTTCGCTAAGTTTCTCATCGATTACAATACTTTGAATATACTTAATGAACTTTGAGGTTAAAAAGCTTTTCACAAAAGATCTTTTACGGCCTCTCTTTCAGAAAGCAACTCATCAACTGACAAACTCAATCTAGATCTTGCATTATCAGAAAGTGTTAAATCCCTAATGATTTCAATCTCTCCACTAGGAGTTGTCATTAAGGGAAAGCCGCACATAATTCCTTCAGGAACATCATATGCTCCATCGCTGTAAACTGCTGCACTAAAGCAATCATCTGATGAAGTTTCATTTTCACAAGCAATCACTGTATCAAGCGCAGCCTTTGCTGCAGAAGTTGCTGAAGAAGCTCCCCTTGCATCAATCACTGCTTTTCCTCTTTGCTGAACATTTGGTATAAAGTGAGAATCTATCCAATTTGTATCCTCAATTAAGTTTGCTACAGACTGATTGTCTTTTAATGCATTTTCAAAATCTGGATACATAGTAGGGCTATGATTACCCCAGATGATCATCTTCTTAATTTCCGAAACGTTGCATGAAAGTTTTTTTGCTAACATCGATTTAGCTCTATTGGAATCAAGCATAGTCATGGCCATCCAGGTTTGAGATGAATTATTTGCAGCCTTTCTTCCTATCAAAGCATTTGTATTTGCTGGATTTCCAACAACAAGAATTTTTGCATTTTCATTACCAAATTCTCCAATCGCTTTTCCTTGATCAACAAAGATCCCCCCATTAATTTGGAGTAAGTCTGAGCGCTCTTCAATCTTTTTTCCGTTGTAAACAATGCCTCTCGGAATACTTCCTACAAGCAAAAACCAATCAGCGCCATCTGCAGCTTCTGAGAAGTTATCCGTGTAATCAATAGTTCCAAGATTTGGGAAGTATGAATCATCAAGCTCCATAGCTAATCCTTCAAGTTTTGATACAACTTGAGGAATTTCTACTAACGAAAGATTAACAGTCTTATCTCCAAAAGTATTTCCATCAATTAATCTAGGAATCAACGAATAGCCAATCTGACCAGCTGCCCCAGTAACCACCACTTTAATTTCATTTTTCATTTTTTTAATAGAGATTTAAATTACCTTATTATAAATCTTTAAAATTTAATACCAACAAAAACTACTCATTATTGATAAAATAATCCTATTGGGGAGGATTCATATTGAAGCAATTCGATAAGAAAAAAAATAGAAAGAATTCAAATAGCAAGAAGTGGGATAGATATCAATCAAGGGATATTTTACCAATGTGGGTTGCAGATATGGATTTTGAATCTCCTGCTTGCATAAAAAGCGCGCTAAGAAAATATGTAGACAATGGTATTTTTGGTTATCACTCAGAACCAAAAGGATTAAGAGAAATACTGAAAAAATATCTTAGTAATAAAGGATGGAATATTAAAAAAGAATGGATTGTTTTAACTCCTTCGGTCGGAGCTCCTATTTACAGTATTTACAATCTTATTCCTAAAAATACACAAGTTATTATTCCTACTC
>LUMR01000037.1_pt1 | contig 31379 bp, 19 predicted proteins | sample 730041 | NCBI WGS metagenome assembly LUMR01 (sample SAMN03860258, study PRJNA289734) | marine metagenome | biome: seawater column; feature: ocean; material: water; isolation source: Red Sea water column Station 12 - depth 10m | place: Saudi Arabia: Red Sea | collected 2011-10-15 | depth 10 m | reverse complement strand
TCCTCCCTGTCCGCCACTTAGCTTACTAGCTGTAACAGCACCATTGTCAATATGCTCCGTATTAACAGCGTTATCATCTATCTTATCGCCATTTACAGCGTCGCTTCCAATCTTATCCCTAGTAACTGCACCATTGTCAATCTTAGATTCAATAACGGCTTCTCCATCAATTTTTTCTGATGTAATTGCGCTGTTTCTAATATGGTTAGTAGTGACTGCTCTGTCAGAGTTAACTGATGCAGAATCTTTAAGTTTAGCCGCAGTTACCGAATCATTTACTAACTGATCGGTATCGATTTGATATAGTCTTAGTGCTCTAGCAGATACTAGCTGAGCTTGTTGTACTGCGTTAGTTCCAGACTTATCAAAGTTATTTGTAACTGAAGTAACTAACTGGCTCGTGGTAGATCCGAGTCTCAGTCCCGCTAAGTTTGCTGGGTTTTGATTGTTTGCATCTAAGCCAAGCTGAACAGTAAACTGGGTAATGTTATCACTATCATCATTAGGATCTCCGCCTGGTGCTTCGACACTAGTCTCAGAAACAGTAAGAGGACCGCTTGCGTTTACTACATTATCTAGCCTGAGATTAAGCTCTGTAGCAAGTTCGGCAGCAGTTACGACAACCTTATCTGCAATGCCAGTATTTGCGTTACCAAATGCTCCACGAATTTCTGCCTGAGAAGCTAACTCAACAAATCCGGCTCTTTCGGTTGTGGCATATACATCAGGAACAGTGGTACCTGCCTGAATAGGACCGAGGTCAGTTCTGAGTTCTGTTCCACTATTAAAGATCAAAGTCGTATTAGGACCGAATCTCATAGTAGAGTCGTCGTTCATGTAGAGCTGACCCTTAACAATAACGTTGTTAAGAACTTGGTTAGTGACGTTACCCAGCTCGTTATCAGCCTTAAGAGGAATGGAGAATTGTTCACCAGACTTGAGGTCATATACATTAGTACCAATGTAGAAGTTACCTTCTTCATTCATACCAGAAGCATATACTCTTCCTCCGGTCTCTTCTACAATAATCTTACCAAGCTTGAAGTCTTGCTCAAGAGGCTCGCCTTGATAGATTGGGAAAGCAGTGTCGTAGTTAAGATAACCAGTCCACTCCCAGGTATGACCAGAAGCCCTTACAACAGAAGGACGATGGAGACCGATTAAGAAACCAATTTGATTAGTAGAGGTATTTTCTCTGATTTGAATTGGATTAACGTCAGGGCCAAGAGAAGAACCAAAGTTTACATTAGGTCTGTTGTTAAACTTCTGAAGGGCAACCTTTGTTACAGAATTAGATGGATCGGCTGTTGCTTCTGGCTCATCTAGATCCTGTTGAGGGACAAAATCGGCAGTGAAGACATCTCTTGCGTCTGCAGATGTTGTCATGTAAGTGATGTACTTACCAGGGAACGGATTATCTGCGGAGGTAAAAGTTTTTCCAGGATGGCTATAGGTGTAGTAGTCTCTAACGTCTGTAACTACTAAAGGATCATCGAGTAATTCATCTCCTCCATTTAGTGGGAAACCTGCAACTCCTTGTTGCTTTTCAAGTACGTAATAAGCTTGAGGTTTTCTTAAACCTTCTTCTTTTAAGAAACCATCGAGTACAACTCGATATACTCTTTCATCAGCAGTTCTTCTATCAACAGCTCTTCTAACTTTAAGAGGAGAACCATCAAAGATAAAATCTAGAGAGTCGAACGGACTATCTGTAGAATCTAAGATATATCTAAAAGCATAGTCATATTTTTTCTGTAGGTAACCGTCTACGTCGCCGATCTCGCCGTCAGTTGATTCTTCAGCAATTGCAGAAGTTCTGATATTAATGTACCATTTAGAAGTGGTGGTATCCCATCCAAAAATTTTAGATTTGTCGTCTAAGTCATCAAATTTAGTTTCCGAAGGATCTTGAATTTGGATTTCTCCAGCAAAAAGAATAGAGTTGCCATTTTCATCAAAGCCTGCTACATACAGAGTTTTTCTTTCTTGATTGCCATCTCCTCCAGACAGGTAATAAGTTCCGTCTGCAGCTTTTCTTGTGTAACTAAATTGACCGAATCCAAGTAGAGATGCCGAAGGAACGTTAGTTGCAGAGAAGGGATTTCCTATATCAGAGTTTCTAATGTATACTCTAATTACAGAAGGAGCATTATTTCCGACCTTATTAGCAAGAATATAAGCTTTTGTCTGAGTATAGTCTATATTAAGACCAGTGCTTACTTCGCTTGTCCTCAATGTCGCGTCTCTTCCGTTAGCTAAAGGAGAAGAGCTTAGGGGTAAAGGAGGAATAATCTGGAGAATTTTTGTTCCAGAAGTTGTTGCTGTGGGTCTTCCTTCGTCCTGAGAGAACGCTTTTTCTTTAAATCCGATAGATCTTAGGGAAATGTCTCCGAAATCAGAACAGGAGTTCGTGATAGAAAGATCTGCTCCGCTTTCTGCAATGAAGTGGTCTGCGTTACCAATAACAAAACAAGAAACTAACTGAATTGTAGCGTCAGCGGATCCTCTGAATCCAAAGTGGCGGTACTTAAATTCATCAGCAGAACATGTTCTGAATTTTTTACCACTTCCTGACTGCTTATTAATCGGAGGATCGGAGAAATATTCGGTAGAAGGAGCTTCAAAACAGTTGGGGTCAGTTTGTAGAGATACTTGAGTGTAGTTTGCAGTGACCATAGACTTAAAGCCACCAACTCTTGTACCATCTGCCCAAAGACCTTGTAAACCAAAGATTGATCTTACAGAACAGTTAAATACGTAGGGGGAAGAAGATCTTGTAGAGTTAACGTCAGGTAACTTGAAGAAGTTTACGCTTCCGCCTTCTTCTACTTTAAGTAATGCTGGGCCAGGATACGCCGGAGGAGCATTAGGATCTAAGTCGGGAGACTGAGTTCCAGTTTGGTTTTGTTCAACGTCATTTCCACGATTTTCTTTACCTGGAACAACAGGAGCAACAATAGTTGTTTCACCAGGTACTTCTAATAGTCCATCATTACCCCAGCCATCAATCCCTGCAAAGAGAGAAGTAATTTTTGCATAGTAAGAAGTCTCATTGTTGCTTCCTCTAATCTCTCCCTGAGAAGCAAAACCAACAGAAGTAACAGTGTTGTGCGTTCTGGAGAATTGCTGGTTGTCAGTAAAGGTCATTAGTGATACATAAGTACCACCGGTTACTTTAAAGATATATGTTTTTTGTTCCTGAGCAGTATTTTGTCCTGGGGTTAGTGCAGGAACATACATCGGGCGAATTCTAACCTTTCTTAGATCAACGCCATTGATAGAAATACCTCTAGGGACGATTATTCCGCCAGTTGTAGGGTTGAAGTCGGAAGTTCTATTGTAAAAAATTTCGTCTCCAGTGTTAAAGTTTCCTTTTACATATTGAAGATATACCCTCCATCTAGTAGCAGAGACCGAATCCTTTTCAATTTTTCTGATAGTGCCAACCGAACCAGTAGAAGTATATATTACTCTTCCTAGATTTAAAACGACGGGAGGCTGAGAATTTGCGCTCCCTACGTCGATGACAATAAAGGGATTTTCTGTGCTATAAGCAGTTAATGTAGAGTAACCGGTAGTAACCTGCTTAATATATCTGTCAGCAGCAGAAATTCCTGTAATAGCATTTACTCCAGGAGAGTTGTCTACATAGTAATCACCAGGAGCAAGCTCAATTACTGTTGTATCGTATGCGTCTGTAGCACCACCTCTTCTACTAGCTCTTGCTGCTTCAAGAAGTGCTCTTTCAAGAGTTCTGAATGGTTTGTCGTTGTCGGTTCCGTTATTATTTAGCTCGTCAGTTCCTACAGAAGGATCTACATAGATGATGTTTCTGATTGCAGTAGAAGAATCAGCAACTGCTCCTCGGTTACATCTAGAAGCACCAAATACTTTGATTAGACCACCTTCTCCGTTAGAGTAGATAGCTGTTGCTTCTTTAATCTCTTTGTAGCATTTCTGAGAAGAAGCCTCGTAACGGTATACTCCTTCGGAGGGGTTCGGGTATACTGCAGGAATTGCTTGGCCATCTGGGCATTCCCCTGCGGTCCTTGTACCAATAAATTCTTTTCCTCCGCAGCTAATAAATGTTCCTAGTTTAGGATTACATTCAGAACCGGGAGTTTCTTCAAATCTCCACTCGGCAGTAGATGCGTTATAGAACAGCTCTAAGTGAGCATCGCGAATATTTACAATCCAGTCGTCTACAGATCCATTGATCTTTGTATCAGTTCCAGGTCTTAAGACAATGGGGAATCTATCAAAAGATCCTTCTAAGTCAACAATAGCAACTCTATCGTTATCAGAAGCGCTGTTAGATCCGGAAGCTCCAGGCAAACTAATAATGACAGAACCGTTTCTAGTATCGGCAATTGCTCTGTCCCAAGATTTTATAGAAGAAGATGTGGAAATTATATCGGTATTTTTTAAGATACCTGTTCCGTAGTTATTTAATGCACCAACAAATAGGTTGGGACGGAGATCAATTACTCCGGTCCCCATTACATCGCCATCGGAATCTGTATTTAACACCCCATCCGTAAAATTAATTTCTGCAAGGGGAACGTACGGATTAGACTCAGGAGATGGGAGAGTAGAAGAAACTACAAGACCACCACCACCGGTTAAAGAGTCGTCTTCTATTACATAAATATAATTTTTGCCTGTAGGACTATCTACTCCTGCTCCAATAGCTTTAAGTTGTCTATCCCAAGAGAACAGAGTTCCATTAGAAAGAACAATTTTTCCGGCTTCTACAATTACTCCTTTTTTAGCTGAAACACTAGAGCTAATAGCTGGTACGTTATTGCTACCCAAACTAATGCTAATTGTTTTTGGTTCGGTGAACGTAGCATCTGCAACAGTTTGAACAGCAGACTCTAGGCCGTATCCTAGAATTACGCCATCATGAGCCAGTCTGCCGATGGCCGTTTCTTTTTCGTCCCTAGGATTAGAAATCTCGTAGTCTTTGAGTCCGTCTCTTTCTGTAATATCCCAGCTGTTTTCATCAGTAGAAGACAGTGTGTAGAAATCCGCTCTAGCTCCGCCAGAGAAGCTAGTACCTTTTTGTACCTCGTTAAGGTACTCCTTAGTTACAATCGTTCCGTTTTGGAATGTAATTTTGTCAAGCATCGGAGGTAATTAAAATTATTATGTAGTGCTGTCGTTAATCCAGAGTAACCGGCCCATCCATTCTGAACTAGGACCAAAAGAGCTTAATTCAACTAACATCTTTCTTCCAGAAGCTTTATAAGCATCTATGGGGTTGTCGGCGCTTTCGTCTATGGCTATACCGCCATATCCCCAAGTAATCCCGCTGGAGAAGATAAACCAAGTGTTCTTTTCTCCCCAGCTTACCGGGTAGTCAAAATAGGTTGTTACATTGCTCACGGGATCTGTTGAGAAGGTAAGCAAAATTCTCATTTCTCTATAGAACCCTTCTGGTACCGAAAGAGGATTTGTATTAGGAACCGGAAGGTTATCCGATTGAGCTAGATCTACAGACAAATAGTTTGAAGATCTTAAAGAGCCCATCGGCTTGTTCTTTACTGCTCCGCCCAGTTCTATTGGAGAACCTACAGAGTCTCCTAGCCAAACTCTTCCATCAGCGTTATTGCCAAAGAGTTCCCCTTCATCCAAGTCCCCAATGAAAGGCTCTTCACCAACGACGTTTGACGTTAAAATTTGAATAGATGCTTGACTCATTTACAAGAAATTGTATTTAGTCTATCCTTCCTTTAAACTGCTTTCCACGGTTTAAAGCTATATTAGAATAATAACAATAAAGATGTGGCAAAGAATAATTTTCTTACAGACAACCTTTCAACTGTAGGGGGACTGGCCGCAATTGCCTATGGGTCTTCTGCTTATTTTCAAACAGTAACAGATCAAGTTAGACAAGATTCTTCAACTAAAGAATTAGATTATCAGCTTCCTTCTAACGCTTTGTTAGATTACACAGGTACTGATAAGTTTGTCTATGACATTTTTTATGCCGCTGTAGAAGAGGAATATAACTCTGGAACCACTTTAACAGATTTTGTAGATATTAACACATCTGGAGAAAAAGAATTTTCCGAAAAACTATTAGAAATCTTTTTATACAATATTAACAGATTATCAGATTATCAGGATAACTACTCGTCTTTAGTTGAGGAGGCAATTGAAGAAACAATTTATTGCTTCGATGGAGAAACAGATTTAGAAATAAGCGTAGATTCTTTAGCTCAAAAAATACACAACGGGTTTTTAAACTCAGAATACCTGGGTAGAGATATTGCCAAGGTAGTTACTCTTTTAATAAGAAATCCTAAAACAAAAATTGCATCGGCTCCTCCTGATTCTATCGTGTCTCTTTACGCTTCTCCAAGACAAGACAAGGATTTTAGAGGAGTAGATATGTACTGCGGTTATTTAACTAAGTCTCAGTACTACGGAAACGTAGGCTACATTGAAAAGGACGGTTCTATCAGAAAATCTGTTTCTGAGGGGTACGTAGGGTATCCCGCAGTGACCTTAATAGGTGAAAGTTTATATAATTCTGATAGTTCCGAGAACATAAGCTTAAGAGATTTAAGCTATTCTTCTGAGAGTCCTTTTGACTCAGGTGTAAGATTTTCGGCAACAGAAAGACGAATCTATAGTATTAACCTTGCTTCGATAAATACAGGTAACTAAATAATGGCTGATATAAGAGGACCTATACTACCTCTCCAATTAGATCCTAGAAATACTCCGGCTCTAGTTAGAGATACACAAACAAAAATATTTTTAGAATCTGGCGGTCAATTAAACGACTTTAGTGCTGCGTCTCCGCTATCTGCAATAGTAGAAGGGCAGGCTTATGCTCAGAGCGAGCTTCTATATTACCTCAACTCTCTTCCTGAAGCTTTTACTCTTCAGTGGTTTAGGCAGTTAGGAATTCAAAGATCTATCGGTGCAAAGGCTATTGTAGAAGTTACGTTTACTAAAGTAGAAGGATTTGGAAGAGCAGTCATAATACCTAAGGGAACAGTACTTTCAACGGTAAGTAATTTAAATTACATCTTAGATGAAGAAGTAAGAATCAATAACGACGAGCTTATTGCCACAGGTAGAGCCGTATCTGAAAGATGGGGAACAGTTTATAATGTAGCTCCAGGAGCTATACAAAAGATCAATCTTAATATCTTAGGTCTCAATACTCAGACTAACGAAAGACAAGCTCAAGGAGGAAAAGATCTAGAGTCTATTGAAAATTTAAAAACAAGAGCCTTTACTCTATTGCGAAGAAGAGGGCTGATTTCTGCTAATGACTATGAAAATGAGATTAGAGAAATTGCACCTGAGGCCTCTATTGTTAAAATAATTACCCATGAAGAAAGGGAAAGGGTTAGTGAAGATATCCCTACAGGAGTTATTGCAGTTTGTTTAGGGGATCAAGATGGCAAAGAACTTGAAGCAACAATAAGACAAAACCTTCTTAAAGCGCTAAGAAAGAGAGTTCCTCTTGGTACTGCAATATACCTCACTTCTCCGGAGGTTACTCCCCTAGAAACAACTGTTGTTATTGAATACGATGACGAAGTTTTTACCACCGGAATTGATGCAAGAGCGGCTGCTATTAATGACTTAATTGCTTCTTCACTAAACATTCAAGAAATACCTCTCGGGGAAACATTTAATTTTCAGCAAATTAAAAATAATGTATTTGATTTTAATTTTGTAAACAAAGTCAATTCTCTATCTATAAAGCTATTAAAAACAGTTACTACACCAACAGACCAACTTAATTTTTGCAACAGCCCGTTTGTTTCTGAGCTAGTTAACGGAGTATGTGTAACAGACTACGAAGCAACAGTGGATAATAACGATGAGTCTTTTATTAACACAAACGCATTAAGAAGTTTTAGATACTACAAAAACACAATAACTTTAATTGCAAAATCAACTCAAGCACCTCTTACATATACATTTATTGATCCAGACTATCAAACTTTATTAGGAGGTTGATATGGAATATATTTCAGTTTGGGATCAAAGAAATAGGAGGCCTATTGCCAGAGGCTTTAAAGCGGCTAAAATTGTTGCAGAGTTTGATAGAACAAAAAAGATTAAAATTGCCGAGCATACTCTCGGAGAAGTAGAATTTGGTACAAATCCAGGATTAAACAAATCAAGAAACGAGGTTATTGATAGGGATATTGGTAAGCTAACAACTTCCGGGTTTCAATATGAAAATATCGGAAATGTATTTTCTCCTAATCCTGAGTTTTTAGAAAAAGATTCCGATAATAAGTATGCTGTTCTTGGACACGGCACTCCGATAGAAGGAGACCTGACAGGCGGCAAAGAGAATTGTGCCATAGAAGGTTTAACATGCTCTAACGGTCAGGGTACAAATAAATCCTGTAATCCTGGGAAATGCAAATTAGGAAAACTTCAAAAAATTACTAATTACAAGTGGAAGTATACTTCTGAAACTGGGTACCCTACTGCAAAAGTGGAATACTTCGTAGGAGGTAAAGAATACTTAGAATTAAAAACTATAGCAAGAGGAGCCCATACAAATAAAGATGGTACAAAATTAAACGTAGATAGACCCGCAAGTAAAGGAACAAGTATATACCTCCCTCCTGTGGGTTACATGGGAGATTTGTTTAACGAAGATTATTTAAAGGTCGAGCAGGGTGGAATAATTACTACGGAAGAAGATTTTGTAAGACAAATTATTGAAAGAGGGTATAAGAGACACCCTGTTATTGGAAGGTCTTTAGGTAAAGGAGGCTCATATACTTCTATTGCAGACTCTCCTCTATCAGAAGAAATATACACTGCTTTCTTGGACTTCTTTTTTAAGCTGCCCGGTCCATGGAAAAAAGTTGTTAAGGATCTTGCTGATGCTAAGTGGGAGGTAAAAGGAACAAGCCACGAGACAAATAGAGTATTTATTGGAAGTCTATTTAATACTTTAAAGGTTAAGTTTACTCAGGCGATCCAAGTAACTGACTCGGGTTGGAAAGAATCTAAGATCAAATATATCTCCGATCAAGGAGTAAGACCAACCTATCTAAGACTGCCTGGGGCTTCTTTAAATTATAGAATATCTGAAGACAACGACGTTGTAGTTGTATCTGAAGAAAAAGATAGATTTGATGTAAATATTTCTGCTCTAGAGATAGGTACTATAGTAACCACGAGCGATAGAAAAATTGCCTATCAGTTCTTACCCAGGGTAATAGAGGATAAGGACGAAAGAGAGGAGTTTGGCATGTCTCCTGTACTAGATAACCGAACAAAAGAAGAGCTTTATTCTCCTAAAGACTCTAAATCTTGGCGCCCCGTGCTAGAAGATCAGCTTCCAAAAGCCCCAGTGGCTAAGTGGATAATGGCGGGTGTCGATGAGTTCTTAAGAGAAAAGAAACACGATATAGACTCGTTTTATTTTAAGTATCTTGATCCAACAGAATGTAGCGTTAAAAACATAGATTGGTTGGCTCAGCACGTAGGGCTTTGCGAACCGGTTTGGAATATAGCTTGGGATCTAGATTATAAAAGAGCGCTAATAAAAAATGCTTTAGGGTGGTTTGATAAAGAGCTAATAAATACTGTAGGAGATACAGACTACGACACAATAAAAGGCCTAGTTCTTAAAGAGGCGCCGTTTACCTCATCTTCGTGGAGAGATACTGAGGCCGTAGAATCAGGAGATGGTACAGATATTAGCGAGATAGATTTAACAAAAATTGCAGCATCCGGCTTCATTAAAAAAGATGGTACCTTTACTCCTAATTTTTCTGTTTACAAAAAAGAGTGGGACGGATTAATGGAATCAAAAGGTTCGATTTTAACTCTAGTATTCTTATTTAGTTTGTTTAATGTAAAAGCTCACTCGGAAAACGAGCTAGTAACTATTGGATCTGTTACCAAAGTCAGAAACGGTTTAAGATCTTATGAATCTAATGCTCCCACTCTTTTACCTTACAAACTAGAGTTTTTGCAAACAGGAACAGCTGCTGAAAAAGCCGTAGAAACTTATAGCAATCAACTGACTGCAGGATCAGTAGTTGCAGATTTAGAGGGAGTAAAAACTACGTTCTTTAGAATGCCCTTCTATTACAATAGAGGAGGCAGAACGTGGGACCTTGTAGAATCAATTTCTAAATACTGGGTTCATTACACAATGAACTCTAGAGTGCAATACGCGTACCTGGCCGCAGATCTTTGGAGACAAGGAGACGCATTTTTTGAAGCTCAGCTGCCAGATGAAAGTATAGCAGATACGGCTGCTATTCTAAGCCAAGATAATAATTTCCGTCTAATCGCCGAAGACGGCACAACTGATATTCTCTATAATTAAGTTCAATGACCTCCCCAAAAAAGATAACTCAATTTACTGCAGCAACGGAAGTTGCAGATAATGACGTAATATTATTTGTAGATACTAGCGATACATCTTCTTCTGCTGAAGGAACTACAAAGAAAACGACAGTTTCAGCTGTAGAGACTAATATCAGAGCTGGATTGAATATTAATAATTGGAATACTGCGTATGGCTGGGGAGATCATGCTAGCGAAGGTTATCTTACAAGCTACACGGAGACAGACCCAGTCTTTACGGCCCACCCCGCTAACGGAATTACCTCTACAAATATTGGCCAGTGGAACACCGCTTACGGCTGGGGTAACCATGCAACACAAGGCTATCTTCAATCTATTTCCACTCAGAATATTGGCTCTCTAAACGATGTATCGATCAACTCTGGAACTTTAGCAACAAACCAAGTTCTTAAGTGGAACGGAACCTCGTGGATTAATGGAACAGGCGGAGGCGGTGGTACCACTATCAATGAATTAAATGATGTTGGCGATGTAAATATAACCTCTGTTGCTAACGATCAGATTCTTAGATATGATTCTTCTTCGGGTGAATGGAGAAACGAAGATCTTTCTGTGACTGTTACAGAGACTGATACTCTTGCTACTGTAGTTGCCAGGGGCGCTTCTACAAGTATAGAAATTGAGGCCGATGGTGGCATCTCTATTCCTCAAGGCGAAAGTCTTGATTTTGGAAGCGACTTTTCGATCTCTAGATTTAGTAATCAGAACAAAGCACGCATTCAGTACACTGGCCCCGGCGACTTTTTCTTTGAGATAGACGACGTTAAATTTAGAAATAGTGCAAATACCAGAACTCACATTAGCTTTGAAGATACATCTGGTGTAAAACTATATCACAACGGGAATCAAAGATTTACCACTACCTCCTCAGGTACAACTACTTCAGGTACTGCTAAAGCAGATGCTTTTAATATTGCAAACAATAACTCCACTATTGCCGGGACAACTGGGGCAAATAGAGATATCAAAGTAATTGGCGGAGCTCCATACTACTATGATGGTACTGCATGGAGAGAATTTTATCTCATAGATGGGTCGGTTACAACACTTCAGCCTGACACTGACTGGGGTAACGTTATGATTCGCTCGACGTTTGATAGTAACATAAACGACGTTAAGCACAATGTTACTCCGGCTATGAAGAGAAGTTCCAACTCTACTTCTACAGCAATAGATATTGTGACTGCGCCGATAAAAGTAGGCGGGGGTGCTGTGAGAATAAATGGCGGATCACAATCCAGCTCAAGGCTCCAGTACAATGTCTCAGACAACACTAAATATAATTTTACTGGCGCTTGGACTATGGAGGCCTGGGTTAACTTTGATAGCACTGGTTTTACTGCTACGCCTCAAAGCTTATTTTCTGCCGGAGACACTTCGCTTACAAGTGTTGATTTTGCTTTATTAATGTCCACCAACGGTGCCAACGACCTACGTTTTTATTGGTATAACGCTGCAAATAGCAGTCATAACGGATCAAATACAGGAACCTCTATAGTACAATTATCTAATACTGTTCCTCAAATAGCCGGCGCATGGGCTCATATTGCTCTTGTTAGAGGAACCGACGGACTAATTAGACTCTATCTAAATGGAACTAAAGTAGGTATAAATATAACAGACAATGAACTTAACCAACCTGAACTTTTTAATATAGGAGGACACCATGGTAGTTCCTATAATTATAGTTTTGACGGATATATCGACGATGTAAGAATTTCAAAATCTGCAAGATACACCGCAAACTTTACACCTTCAACAACTCAACTCCCCGTAAGCGGCAGTACTACTCAGGTTATCACAAGACCTCACGTTCTCCAAGGAGAAATCGATCTGGGCTCCAGCCCAACTTGGACAGGTACATCTGGTGTTACAGTGAGCCAACAGGCTTCCGGTATATATAGGATACTATTTGCAAATAGCTATACAGCAGTTACAGATTATATTGTATTTGCACAAGCTATGGATCAATCTGCTCCTGCTTATGTGCATGTAAGTAGGGGAACTGGACGTGTAGATTTTGAAATTAAATCTCAGTCGGTAAATGCCGCTGTTGATGACGGATCGATTGCTGTTCAAATCTTTACTAAGATGGTATAATAGAAATTAACTATGGCGCAAGAAGCTTCATTTATAAGAAAACAGATTCAGGCTCAACAAGCATTTGAGATCCTTTCAAAAAAGACCGGTGGGCTCGAGTCTGATGCTTTTATCCATCCTGGTATTATTGCAGACATCAATGATCCAGAAAAAAGAGGGAGGGTAAAAGTTGTATACGGCGAAGATGAAGCTAATACAAAAACAGAATGGGTTCCAGTGCTTAATGCAGGTAAAGGCGTTCTTACGTCGCAGTTATTAGGCTCTAACGTAATTGTAGGATCTATTTCTGGTAATGTTAATGACAATATTGTTTTAGGGGTCTACAACAACGAGATGGTTTCATCTCTCCCAACTGCTATTCCTACTATTGACAAATCTGCTATTCAGTTTACAGGGGATCCAGGTACTCAATGTAACAAAGAGAACGAAGGGAGAATGTATGTTTTCTCTAATAACGTATCTCAGGATTTAAAAATTTGTCTTAGGAGAAATAATCGACAAGAAGGGCCAGATAAAGATGTATATGAATGGAAAAATATTACTAGAGGATTAGTGGTTCAAGGCTCTGGTGATCCTAAAGAAATAGAACAAGGAAACGTATTAGTTGAGCAGGATCCGCTTGGTAAATGTACTCAAGAAAGAGAAGGCGAGCAAGTTCAGTTTGCAGAAGATAGGGATTATAGGCAGATGCTTCTCACTTGTAAAAAAGATGAGAATAAAGAATGGGGGTGGGTTCCGGTTTCTACAGTCCCTACATATTTCAAATCTACACTGCCTAAATGCACAGAAAAAGTCCATGGGCAAACGGCTCTTCATGACGACGGAAATAACTCTGAGATGATTATTTGCGTTAGATATAATAAAGAAATGAAATGGGTAAAGTATGGGAGCAGAGAGGTTGTGCAATGGGAAGGAAGTACAGTACCCACTCCAGAAGATGTTGCTAAGACAATAGATAATCCTCTATTACAATTTGGAGGAGCGGCTGCCGCAGCAGCGGCCTTGGGAGGAGGGCCTTTAGGTACTTTGTCTTCTATCGTCTCTAACTCTGATAACGTAAATAGTCTTTTGGGTTCTGCTTTAAATGCCTTAGGTACTGGGTCTTTAGGAGGGGTAGCAGACGTAGCTACTAGCGTTGCAGGCACTTATGCAAACATTGCTGCAGGAGGAGTTCCAGTAGCAGGTGCAATGACATCTATATTAGGTACAGCAACGAGTATTGCTCAGATACCTAATAACATACCCAATCAATATCTTACTCCAAATGGCGCTAAAGCTCTCGCAGACCAGGCCGCTCTAAGCCCTGACAACGTAGACTTAAGCTTTGCAGAAGAGCTTTCTACTGAAGAATTTAAAGATAAATATGGCGTAGATGGGGACGATCCGGCTTTAGAACTATTATAAAATAATGTTTAATTCTACCGAAATTTTAACAAGCTCTGGTATTGAAGCAATGTCAGCTGCTTATCAGTCTATACAAAGCCCTCAGGAAAAAGGAGTTTTTTCTGCTGCGTTAGTTGGAGGTCCTGCCGGAGCATTTGATGCTGCCACCCAATATGGTATGGATCAACTTCCCTCCGGTCCTGTTATGGACTTTACTTCAGCTGCTGTTAATAACTTAGATCTTGCAAAAGCTCCGTCTGCTATAAGCGATATTATAGACGGCGGACTAAGCGGTGGGTTATCAGGAGCTGTTAATAATATTTCCCAAGGTATAGATTTTAATAATGTTAATGTAGCGGCTCTAGGCTCCCAGCTTACAGGCGGTGGTCTTGGTGAAGTTGCCGGTATTTTTCAAAATTTTTCTAATCAGCCAGGTCTTAATTCTCTTGTTCCTGGCCTTCCAACATCGGCTTCTTCTTTGCTTGGAGCAGCCGGACTAGCAGGTCCTTGGGGAGCTGCAATACCAGCAGCAGGCATGGGTCTCCAAGCAGCCAGCGCTTTATTGGGCGGTCAAAATCCGATGAGTGCAATACTTGGCGGAGGAGGGGCTTTTGGATCTTTGCTTGGCGGCCTTGGTGGATTATTCGGGGGTGGAGGGGGTATAAATCCTTGTCCTTGTTTACCTAAATGTAGAAAGGTTTCTCATGGCGCCGCAAGTAACGGAATTAATCCTCTTGAACCCCAGGGCGCTTTAATAGAAAATAACTCTAATAAATACGGCTCTGATATTCTTAACAACAACGCCACTTGTCTTGCACAAGCCGCAGGGTTGAGCTTTTCTGGGATTGGAGCATCGCTCATACCCAGCAATATCCTTAACTTAACAGGAGCAATTAGTAGTATCCCTGCATTAAACGACCCGGCTGGAAGATTAGAGCAAGCAATAAAAGGCGGTGCAGAACAATCTGACTTAATGCTTGAATTTATGTACGCCTTTGAAGGTATGGAGAAGGGGCTTAAGTTTGCAGATAATAACATTAGCCAGCTAGAATGGATCAACCATATTAACCTTATCAAAGGACTACTAGGTTATAACAAAATAGTTACTGGACCTGGTTCTATTTTAGATTTGAACGCTGCTGATACGACAGAACATGCCCAAGCAATCACCGATTTATTTGCAATGGTTCAAAGACTTGATGGTGCTTTATATAGAGGGTCATTAGGACTTGCTCCTACTCCGGCAATCTTAGCTTCCGCTGCTAATATAAAAGAAATCCCTGCAAAATATGCAAAAAATAAAGCATTCTTAATAGCGAACGTAATCAAAGATATAAAACAAGCCATCGATCTTTTAATGGATTTAGATCCAGAGTTCGGAATTGCTTTTGACCTAGGTGAGAGCGATCAGAAATTTAATCAGTCTAAAGTCTTAAACGATTCTCTATCGGCAAAAATATCAAACTCTGCACCTCAGGAAGATAAGGTAAACTTTACTTTCTCGGCAGCGGCTGGTAATAATAGTTCTCAAAATCCGTTTAGGTCGTTAAGTAATAGTCAGATTGGCTCTGGCGAATTTGATACACTAATCTCCCAAGTAAATAATGAACAAGAAAGAGCTAGAAAACGAGAGAGCGATTGTAGCTGATATGCAAAAGAAGGGGAGTAGTCTTTCCTCTTCTGACAAAGAAGAACTGCTTAGGTTGAAATGCAGAACTGACTTTGTTACTTTTGCAAAAATTATTACCGATCTTCAGTTCAAGTCGTATCCTGTCCACGAGCTAATTTGTTCGTATCTTCAGAACATCGGAGACGGTAATAATGATTATAAACGCAGTGCTATTTCACTTCCTCCAAGAACGGGAAAATCGATGCTTATCTCTCGGATCTTTCCAGCTTGGCAGATAGGACGGAGTCCTACAGCTCAGTTTATTATGAGCTCGTATGCATTGGGCCTATCCACAGAAAACTCTAGGGCTGTTCTTGATTTTATTACATCTGAGAAGTTTTCTTGGATATTTCCAGAGTGCGAGATTAATAAAGAAAAATGCAACCTCACCGCTCTAAGAACAGAGAACGGAGGGTTGATCAAGATTGCATCTGCTGGATCAAGTGTTACTGGATTTGGTTATGGAGTTATTGCAGATGATGATCTGCCGGGTATTGGGATTCTTGATGACCTTTTGGCTGATGGCAACTCGTTAACTGTTATGGAAAGCACGTTTGGTTGGGTTCAGGCTCAGTTCTTGACTCGTGGTTTGCCTAATCATGCCATTATTTCCATGGGAACAAGGTTTCATTGCGATGATGTTATTGGTAGATTGTTAGCAGCAGATAGAGACAATTGGAAAGAACTAAATGTTCCGGCCATTTGTGTCGATGAAGAAAACGACGCCCTAGGAAGAAATTTAGGAGAGTCTCATTGGCCTGAATTTTTTCCTGTAGAAAACCTTGAGGCTATTAAAAAGTCTATTGGAGAGAGGGACTTTAACTCTCTATACCAAGGTCAACCTGCTGGTGACGCTGGCGCAATATTTAAAGAGCATTGGTTAGAGACCTACCCTAAGCAGGAAAAGTATTCTTATATCTATGCCACAATCGACACGGCCTATAAGGCCACAAGCATGAATGACTTTACCGCAATTTGTGTCTGGGGTCTGGCAAAAGATAAGAGCCTTAAGCTCCTCCACGTAGTCATGGAAAGAATGGAGTTTCCAGATCTTCAAAAACTTATTCCTAAAGTTGTTAAGCAATGGAAAATTAGATGCGTATATATCGAGGGTAGAGCGAGCGGAGTTCCATTAATTCAAACTCTAAGATCTAGTTTGGATATACAAATAAAGGAAATAGTACCGTCTAAAGATAAAGTACTAAGAGCTAACTCAGTGGCGCCCTTGGTTGAAGAAGGTAGCGTTAGCATTTATGAAAACATACCTAACCTTCAAGAAAGAATTAACGAACTAACCTCATTTCCTTTTATTAAAAACGATGACTTTGTAGATGCGTTCGTGTATGGAATCACCGTATACAGAGATGAGTTAATGGGAGGAAGAGGCACGTCCTCTGGCGGAATTAGAACTTCTTTACCCCGATTAAGTTATGACTCCCCAGCTTCTAGAAAATCTGCTGGGTTAGGATCATTATTAAACGACAGAAGAAACACCCGTAATGCCGGGGGTGTGCGCTATCTCTAGCGCATGGTATAATTACAAAAGTCGTAGGTTTTGTATAGTAAAACGACGAGCGCACGCGATTTATTTATTAGTAAAACATTTGAGATATGACAAACTCTACACAATTTAAATATAGAGTAGTTTTCTTCAAACAGCCGACATGCGTTGCATGTGAAACTATGAAGCCTATTTGGGTTGAGGTTGCAAATAAGATTTGCGAAGAGTACCCCCATTATAATGTTGGTTTTGGCGAATGGGACGTAACTTCTGATGACTGGGAATTCTGCGATAAAATCGAGTGCGACGGCACTCCTAACTTTGCAGTCTTTGACGAAGAAGGTATCCTATTAGGAATTAATACTGAAGGAATGCTTGCAGCTGGCCAGCTAAAAGACTTCATAATTACCTCCATCGAGAAATGAAGCAAAGAACTAAGTCTAAAAGAGCAAGAGATAAACGCGATGAGCATATTATCTCTCAGATGTGGAAAGCAGATCAAGTTGCAAGAAAGATCTCAAACTTTACAGGGTTGCCATTTGAAGAACTCAGAGATGCAGCGCTCGAGTATATTGTGCGTATCTATGATACCTGGGATCAGAGCAAAGGAGCAAACTTTAGTACCTGGGTGAATAGGTGCTTGCAGTTCCACATGCTTAATTATCTCAGAGATAGTTCTAGGCTTGTTAAGATGCCTCGTTCGTATTCTGATTTGTATCTTAAAATTAGAAAATATCTCATTAAAAATCCTAATATCACCAATCAGGAAATTGCAGACGATTTAAAAATCCCTGTTAAAAAAGTTGATACAGTCCGCACAGCTTTTACTATGAGTTTTAATCCAGTTACGGAACAAAACTGCGTTATTGAAAGTTCAGAAACAAACGAGATTGGATTTAATGAGTTACTTTCAAACCATAACGAGTTGTTGTTCAGAATTACTGACTTAGAGTCTAACGACGAGACTTTCTTGATTGATTATCTTGTAAAGAAAAGATCGGTATCTACTCTTCTACGTAAAAATCCCCACCTTAAAAACATTGATGATATTAAGTCGTACTCGACTAAGCTAATTAACTACATACTATGGGCAGACAAGTCGTTCGAGTCCTGGGACAAGACTATACAAAAACAGGGTTCGAGAAAAAATGGTCAGAAGTCGTTAAAAACACAGAATGCAACTACTTCGTAAGATCGCCGGACTTTGAGTTTGTCCATGAGGTGGTTGGTAAAATAGAGAAGTGGAAAACACTTCATGAACGTAATGGCCTTAAGTACAAGATAAGAAATAAGAAGTTTCAAGGTCGTGCTGTACGAGGAGTTGTAATGATAACTCCTAGGTCGAAGAGAGAAGTCTGGTTGGGAAAGGGAAAGATAGTCGAAGAACTATTTCCTAGAACAAAACCTCTACCTGAATATAAGCAAAATAAAAAAGAAGCTCTGGTTGCTCTAAGACAAATTGTCGAGCCTCAAATTATATCGTATAGAAAGAGTGTGCTGCGCCAGCTCCAAGGGCCCATGGGTCATAAGATAAAATGTGCTATGTCAAATCAACTAATTAGCGCTGGTGAGTTTCATATAGATCATAAGTATCCATTTAAAAATATTGTAGAGGAGTTTTGTAGAGATTACAAAATAGACTTAGAAAACATAGATGTATATTGCCGAGGAACTAAATGCTACCTAAAAAATACAGAAATTGCTGAGGCATTTTTTGATTATCACATGATGAACGCTTCTCTTCAAGTTCTTAATGCTACAGAAAACTTAAAGAAGGGAGCTAAATACTACGGCTAGATACCGATCTAATATCGTCGTCGCCTAGGTCTCTTTCGTCAAAAGCCTCTATGAAAAGCTCTTCAGCTTTTTCTGCTATAATATCCCCGATACCCTGAGAAGTTTTATCGCTACTTAGCCAGGGTTTATTTTTGTCAACCAAAGGAGCGTATCTTACTTTGTTTCCTATAGAGTAAACTCCTTGAGTTCTCCTACGAACAAAATGACCAGCGTATAGCTTGCCTGTAACTCGCTTGATTCCTTCTTCATTGTATCTCTGCTCAAGAAATTGTATTATTGGAGTCTCGGGGCCTTTTGTACTTAAAAATATATTAAGACGTTTTAATACATTTTCTACTATAACATTTATATTATCTGAAGATTCGCCATAATTTATATCAAGCTCCGTGTTCTGAACAGCTTCTATATATCCTTCAGAGCGTTCTTTTAATTGGTTAAAAAAGTTTTGTGCTATTTGCTCTGCAAGTAAGGCTTTAACATCTTGCATTTGGGCAGCAAGCGCTTCTTTTTTTGCCTGCTCTCTTGCACTATCTTTTACTTGATCTAAAAGAGTATCTTTAATTCCATCAAGAGCCACCCCGATGATATACTTAGATAAAGCTTGAACTGGTATCATTGTTCTGTAAGACAGTTAAATATTTCTTTAGTATTATTTATTCTATTATTGTACCCAGCTGACCCCGGTGTATCTGAAGACTTTTCATAAATTCTCTCAAAGTCTATTGCCGCATCTTCGGCCGAAGAAGCATTATTTAATTCGCTTATAAGGTTTCCGTATAGGCCGGGATAGTTATTTACTTCCCAAACAAAAAAGTTTAATTGAGTACTTACAGAATTTATGTCTCCTCCGTTATCTGCCGCATATTTTTCAAGCAATTGGAATCTTTGAGCACCAGGAGCCGGATTCCACTGGAACAAACCAAACTCATTTGCTCCTGCAGTATTTTTAGCGGTCGGGTTTAACCTGCTCTCTTGAATTGCATTTCCCACTATTGCTGCAAGCCCCATTTTATTAGTAACTCCTAACGCGCTACCAGCGTCTAGTATTGCTTGTACGATGCTTTGATTTCGGTTATTACATGTATATTTAAATTTACCGGTAGGAAATTCTGATTTTACATCTGCTTGAGAAGTAGTATTATTCCCGCTAGTTCCTCCTCTATTGCTCGGAGGTTTACCACACTGACTACAAGAAAGTTTTTTGTCAGTTTTTCTTTTATAGCATAAATTGCTAGGTGATCTAATATAATCATAGTAACTGGCATACTCATAGTCTTCAAGATACTCACTAAATGAAGGCACATAATCTTCCCAAATTAAGTTACCACCAACTCTAGGATTTCTAAACGCTTGTAATTTAATCTTTAAATTTCCTTTTTCCCATCTCCACTCTGTTTCGTTTATAATCCAATTTTTATATTGCTCAGGTATCCATACACCTGGGTCAATTTGAGTATCGTCTTTATTGCCTTCTACCCAAGCATCATAATTTGTTACAAACGATAGAATAGTTTTACCGGGTTCTATTTCTAAAGACCTAGGAACTCCCTGAAATTCTGTTGTTAATTTGTAAGCGTACTTATCAGGCCAAACACCACCGTTAGAAGATGAAGATATTGATCCAGACTTAACTCCGTTTGCTGCAGAATCTACAAGATCTGATCCAGTTTTACGCTCCTCTGGGTTTGTAAGCAAGTGGGCTAAGAAGATCTCTTTTCCGCCCCCTATATCTGCAGCAGCAAATGCCCCGTACCCATCGGCTATGCCGGTCTCTGTAAACTTTCCATTAATGAGTCTAATGGGCTGGCCTAAAATACCATTATCGGCAATGTCTACTCCGGTGTGATTGGGTCGTGCCGGATTTCTGCTTCCGTGCTCAGAAGTTGTAGTCCATTGAGAAGGTTTTTTACCTCCCACTGTAATGTAGGGGTCAAAATCTGATGCAACCACGGGTTGAGTAGTTCCCGGCCCCCCTCCAGATGCTCTAATTTCCATATGCAAATGAGCCCCTTCTGGGCCTGGTGGCCGGCTCTCTCCACTGTACCCAACCCAGCCAATTATATCTCCATCTGGATTATTTCCATCAGAGCTATTAGCACTTTCGTCTTGTTTTTCTTTATCCGTAAGATCTTCTGTAGTTGATAGGCATTCTTTTAAATTTTTAGCAGAAACTGTAATTATAGAAGAGTCAGATTCTGGCGGCGAAAAATAATATCTTGTTTTAGTTTGCTTATCTCCTGTTTGTACTTCCCCAACTGCGGCCCCGTACTCTAGTTCGTCCCCTTCTTTTACACTTACACTTTTTAACGAAGTATATTCTTGATTTACAAAATAGCCCCGCGCGCCTTCAATAGTATTAAGGTCTGATAGATATATTGAGTAAGGACTTTTTATAACTACTCTACCGGTAGTTTTATCTGTAGAAACAACTTTTCCACCTAAGTATGCCTTTCCTTCCTTAGCATTTGCAAAAGGAGTTTGTTTTTCTAATTTTTTTATTTCTAAGTTATCTAATCTTATTTCTCCTTTAAATATTTTTCCTCCTTGCTCTGTTGTAATGTAATCTTCAATTTCTTTAAATTGACCCTCAGAAAAAGCAAATGCTTCTGGACTTTTTTCGGTTATAAATTTTATTCTTTTTGTTGTTGTTTTAGGGTTGATTTTATTTATTTTAAATTTCCCTTCTCCTACTTTTTTTAGCCCAGGCAGTGGGTTATTATCATCAGATTTAACTCCAGGTTTTTTTAACTTTCTTTGCCTTTCTATTTGATTAAGCCCGAATTCTGCATTAATGCTGTAAAATTTATATAATCCTTTGCCTAAATAAAATACTTTAGATGCAGAACAACTATAATCTGTTTTATTACATATTTTAATTATATTTGCATCTTCGGCTTTTGGAGATATGTATACGTCCATAGATTCTTTTTCCTGGGCGTATTTATTTAATAACTGAGCGGGAGAAAGCGCTGTATTTTTATACGAGTCTTCAGAAATAACGTCTTCGTCCTCACCGCATACTGACTCTATTTTATACCCAGACTTTGCAAAGATTTTATCGTTGAATTGCTTAAGGATTGGTTCTCCTTTTTCAAAAAATACAGGAACTACTTGGTTAAATTCTGTGTTAAACGCAATCTCTCCTCTTAAAGTTACTTGAGGATATTTATTACCATGGTCAATTGTTATTTTAGTAACTCTAAAATAGCTTTGAAACTCTGACGTAATTCCTAATCCCTCAATTTCGTAATAAAGAGATATAATTAGCCAACCGCGATCATCTGTATATTCACCTTCATCTATAGTATCATAGAAAGGATAACACGGGGTTTTGTCAGGATCTTCTCCCTTTCCGCATTTGGGTAGCATGTTTCCAGCATTTTGATAAGCATTAAAACCGCTTATTACTTCTTCTATATTTGAAAGTGCTGGCCAAGCAAGACCATCTAAATAAGGATCGTTAATAGTTACAGAACATTCGTTTCCCTTGGCAGCATATAAAAACTCATCTACAACCGTTTGCTTTTGTTTTGAAGCAACTTTCTGTATTAACTTTACAGAAACAGAGTCTATCTGCCTTTCTGGAAAAACAATTACGTTATCGTTCCTGGCAGGTTTGAAAGCAACTTTTGCTCGGCACCTATATATGCTGTTCACTAGATGACATTATTCGTATATATACTTTAAACCCCCAGAAGGGATCTCCTCCTGAGGGCTAAAGACTATTTAATTTAAGATTATTCTGTAGGAGATTCCTCAGTTTCCGCAGAAGCATTAGGATCAACAAAAGTTATTGCTCCCACCTTTACTTTGTTTTCCACACCGGCTAATTGTCCTTCAAAAATCTCTGTTAGGTACTCAGTATCAACTGCTCCTTCAGAGGTTTTGGGGATGTTAATTTGGCGGGTGTGAATATGACCGTCCGCGTTAGTGTAAGTAACCTCCACGGTGCGATCTTCTGCTGTGTATTCAGCAACAGAGTAAGTGATGTTCGACATAATAAGCTTTTATCAGGATACCACAGTAACTTCGACAAGTGCCTGAGTATCGAGTGTTCCAGATCCTTGTCCAGAAGCACCGGTATCAACCTCGAGTGTGAGGATGTCACCAACAGAGTAGTTAGATCCTGCAACATCAACAGAAGTGATGCCGGTGATAACGCCACCTGCAAGTACCACAGTTGCCTTGCCTCCAGTTCCGTTGCCGGTATCTTCGGTACCCGAAAGAAGGACTTTGTAAGCCGCTTCGTCTTCGTCGGTTCCGTCCATTGTGTATCCAGATCCACCATCGAGAAGGACGATAGTTGTGATTCCGCCCTTAGCAGCAGTCTCTTCAACAACCTCAGTCTCAACCTCGCCAACTACACCAGAGATGAGTTCGCAAAGGTTAAATGTAGCAACCATAAAATGGAAGTCTTCTTCGCCCTCTAGGCCGACAAACTTAGTAACGTTAACTAATTCTGCAGTAAGAGCAGTGTCATCAGCAGCGGGAACTTTAGATGAAGCTTTAAGAGCACCTACAACTTGTTCAAGAACAGCGTATGCATTGCGCTTAGCCTCGAAGCCCATCGAAGGCCCACACTTGATAAACTTAGTTAGTGCAGCAACAGCAAGTGGATACTGTGTTGTTTCTGTACCAGAGACACCGTTTGCGTATCTTACTAGAGGATCGTCCTTAAATTCTGTAAGGAGAGTCTGTAATTTCAGTTTGAATTCAAATTCAATACCGAGGGTACGAGATAAACCCTCGTTTAGAATATTAGCCATAGTATTGTTTTATAACAAATCTAGTTATCTTTAAACCAGAACGTAATCCAGAACAGACTCTCCGAGTTTGGGCCTGATGATTTGATACGGCAGAGTAGAAATGTTTTCGAGATAGTTCTTCATATAAGCGTAGTATTGCTTATGTTCTTCTTCTCTTACAAGAAGCTGATTACGTTTATAATACGGAGTTGCGCTAGGAAACAGCTCGTTGATTTCTTTAATATGGTTTTCTTTTGCCCACTCCCAGTCCCGTTCCACAACCAAGATATCAAGAGACTTGCTTACTGCAAAGAAATAAGACTCCGCTGCAATGGCCCACTCTGGAGAAATAATAATATTCCTACGAAATTTTTCATAGAAACAAACTTCAGAAAATCCTCGATCGCAAAGAATATATTCTGCTGTGTCTCGTGAGATGACTTTATTTAGGGGTTCAATATACTGTTCAATAGGGCTATTGTGGTGGGGTTGAGGTCCAGAGAAATGAAGCTTTTCTACGTTAGCAAACTCATTAATCACATTATAGCTGTTGTCAACAAGAGTGCTTTTCCCAACACGATCAGGACCTAAAACAGCAATAATACGCGGAAGCATTGGCGGGAATAAGGTGTATGTATATAATTATATCATGGATGGCCGGAGTTTAAAGCTAAATTAGATATTTTGTTATAGTCACATGACAACTCCGAATCATAGGTGGGGAATCAGGTACTCCTCAGATTCTGCCAAGAACCTAGCGTATATTCAAACACAATATACCAACGACAACGATTTTGCTCAGCCAGGTGAGCTATTTTTAAACGAGAACTTACAGGAAATTTACTACGTAGATCATTCTGACGATACCGCTAAAAAGCTTGCGGGAGTATGGGCTAAGACCGGCTCAGATGCCTATTACTCTGCGGGTAAAGTAGGAGTAGGTTTATCGGCCCCTACGGCTCCGTTAGAAGTTGCAACTACTTGGAATGATAACACTACAGATCAGTATGGGCTAAAGCTAACGGTTACAGACACTGCGTCAGGCGCAGGTTCAAAGCCCCTTAGTGTTACAGTTGGTGGGTCCTCCAAGCTCTCGCTCTCAAAAGCCGGAGATTTGACAGTTGCTGGTAAAGTAAACCTACCTTCCCAACCTCCTGCTTCCGCCACAGCTTCTGGAGTAACTGGAGATATTGCTTGGGATACAAATTATATATACATTTGTGTAGCAAATAATACTTGGAAGCGTGTTGCAATTTCTACCTGGACGTAATAGGTTTAAAGTTATATGAACATTAGTTAATTCATATCTTGATGTTCCGACACTTTATTATTAGTTTGAGCAGGATCCCTTGAGCGCAGCAATGTGCTTGGGGGATTTTTGCTATATGGAGACCCTATGGCACGTAAAGTAAAAAACACCCGAAAGCAAAAAATTCGTACCGAACAAATCTATATGCCACAGAATCGAGAACAAGACCAAATAAAAATTATTATGCCCCGAAACCCATCTCAGGTAGATGCGTTAAATTACTTAAGGACAAAGACTCTCACGATTCTAACAGGACCTCCAGGCACAGCAAAAACCCTTCTTTCTACTTATGCTGCTTGCCAAGCACTTCAAAAAAGAGAAATTGATAAGATCTATTATGTAAAACCCATTGTTGATGTGGTGGGTGAGCAAGGCCTCGGCTTTTTGCCTGGAGAAGTTGATGAGAAAACCGCACCTCATATCGCTCCGTTAAAAGACGCCCTATCTGTATTTATGCCAAAGGGCAAAGCAGATTACCTCATTGAAAAGAAAGTAATTGAATTTGTTCCTCTAGAGCACCTTAGGGGCAGAAGCTTGGCTAAATGCTTTATCATCGCCGACGAAATGCAAAACGCAATCCCCCACTCGGTGCTAACTGTACTTACCCGATTAGGAAATGATAGCAAGGTGGCTTTACTTGGTGATGTTGTACAACGAGACCTTGACGGAAAGTTTGGTCGCGATGGACTTTCTGACGCAGCGAAGAGGTTGGCCAAGCTTAACGAAGTTGGTCACGTTGAGTTCTCCTTTAGCGAAATTGTAAGATCTGGATTTGTAAGATCTGTAATTAGGGAATATGCGGATCTGTACGCGGCGTAGAGTTTAAAGTAACTATATATTATAGTTACAGTACTATGCCTGGTAAGCTTCCTGGGGGAAAATTAAGAATATCTAGAGTTGTTCCCCCTCTTTCTACAGTTGAGGATCCTACAGATACGGAGATTAAGTATTTTGGTCTCATAAGAGATGATGCTCTTAGCGATTTAGAATCTAGCACAGAAGCATTAAAAGAAGTGCTAAAAGATATTCAGTCTGTATCTGAAAGAGAAACAGAAGGAGTATTTAATTTAAAAGATGTTTCGGTTCTAGACGGCATTGAGGTTTTCGGAGTTACAAAAGAAGACCTTTCTCCGTTAAAAGGTGCCGCCTTGTCAGACGGTGCTGGGCAAGCTATTGTAAATCCGCGTCAGAGATTACAAGATAGAATTACTCATTTTGAATCTTTTGCTGGCAGAGGCACTCCGTTTTTTGGATCTGGGCCTATAAAATTTGTATACTACGCCCCTCCTGGAGGTACAGACCTTCCAGGAACTGTGTCTGTGGCTACCGACGGAACTGTAACAGGTAGCGCTACTAATTTTAATGGTTCCTCAGGAGCCAACGATCCTTTTACTCCCCATGTTTTAACAGACGGAGACTACGTAGATGCATATAATTCAGACAACAAAAGAGTCGGAAGATATATAGTTGATGGAAATCCATCTAGTAAAACGGCAATGTCCGTTACAAACGCCGCTACAGGTGCCATCACGGCCGTATCTAACGTAACTCTAAAGGTTATATATTCTCACACTAGCCCGCCTCCATTTTTTACAGAGTCAATAACCTCTACAGCGTTTAATGCTCCAGATCATATCCCGAGTATTTCGCAAGCTAAATTTTCTCACAGAATAGGTGGTACCACTTCAGGCACTTTTGTGCCTAAAAAATACAAAGAGGATTGGTGGGAAGGAGATTATCAAAGAAGTTTCAAAAGACCCAATTCTCGGCCCTACGGACCTTTAAATGATAACGCTAATGAGAATGCACAATTTCCTATAGTTAAGGACGGAAATAAAAACTATCAGCTATTGCTCGAGGATTTTCCTGAAAAGAAAAATTTAGGCATAAGATACGATTTTTATTTAAAAAAAGATTTTGCAGGAGAGTATTTTAAGTGGGCTGTACAGAAGTACGGAGAAGTTAAAATTGATATGTATAAACAAACAGGGGTTGCCGCTAATGGTAATCCTCAAGGGTCTTGGATAACTGTTTTAGATACAACTGATGAGAATACATATCACGTATTTAGTGATAAAAAAGATGTTACACAAAATTTTACAGAATTAAGAGAAGTATTTATGAACGGCGGTCCAAACTTTGGGCCAACCGCTACTACTTCTGAAGGAAACTTTTTAGATAATAGAGATACCTACACAGACCTAGAAGATAACGAAGTTTCTCAATTTACAGATGAATATATTCCTGTTGTTATTAGATATTGGTACGGACAAGAGACTTTTAACGAAAATGTAACTGGTATTCCAGAAAAATTAAGACTAACACCTGGCGGAGATGAGCCTTCTGTTAACTTTGATTTTAGAGAATTTAATGTTGATGAAGTTCAACTTAGCGGAAACGTAACTTTGGCGGCTAATGGCACTGTTACAGGCACCGGCGGAACACAATTTAATACAGAGCTCACAGTTGGAAGCAGAATAACTATAAATAATGTATCTTATAAGATAACTGCTATAACTAATAACTCGTTATTAACTGTTAGAAACCCAGCTGAAACTGAAGTTACCTCAGCTGTTACATTTACTTCCGATAGAACTCATAAGCAAGCATGGAATAATTACTATACTCATATTAAAGGTATTCAATCAGGAGGTCCAAACCAAATACTAGTACAAAGTTATACCGGCAGCCCAGACGGAACACAAAACAACTTATCCAATATGAACGGTAAGTTTGATATTGTTGCATATAGCATTCAAGGAAATGTTCCGACTGGAGGCTTTAGCAATACAAAAAACATTTTAAATTATAAATCTGAAGCAAATGCCTATGACTTTGGACCTGCCAAAGATAAATTTGTAGAAGGCACAAGAATAGCTAGCGGATCATCATTTACCAATAATACTTTTACAGTAGCAGGATTAGAAATAGGTACAAACGCTACTGTCTATATGATGATTCAAAATAATCCCTTTCAAAATAATCCTCCAAGTATAGCTCCTAATGGCGGTTCACAATATGTAAATGATAACTCAAATGAGCAAGCATTATGGGTTGAGTATGTTTTCTATCCTGACGAAAAAGACACATATCAAAATGCTGGAGACCTTTTATCTAACGGACCCGGGTATTCAGAAATAGATCCAGAAAAACAAGCTTTAGAAGAAAGAAGTGTTTATTTTGGGTATAAGTACGGAGTGCTTCCTGAAACAAATTATTATCTTTCTGCAAGATACGACGGATTTTTAAGAAACTCAATTACAACTTCTAATACTCAAAGAGATTATGATTATAACCATCCTAAACTTCTTGCAATAGGAAGACAGAAAAAAGGAACAATATCAGAAATTGGCACAACTTCTCCTATGAAAGGTCGGGATTTAGCACCCGACGAAGTTGGCACGGGAATAACAACAAGACCAAGCGGAGGCAATTATACTTTCTTTATGTATGAAGCTGACGCATATAACAACGGAGGAAGAGTTCAAATTCTTGCAGGGCCTATTAACAGCTTAGCAGCAATTTTTGCTCCAACAACTGCTGGTGCTGATACAACAAACGGAAAGTTATTACATAGCGCAGACAACGTTGGCACCTTCTCAAATGCAAATAAACAAAACTTATCATCTACTCTTAGTGTTGTAACTCAAGGTAACGGAACAGATTATAACATTTACCAAGAGGAGTTTTTAGGAGGCCCGATTTTAGTTGCAAGAAAAAGTACCGCGGCAGGAGATTACAAAACTGTTTGGTCTACTTCAGATATGGGAGACCCAAATGGCAGAAACACTAACAACAAGACTTTCTTCCTTGCTTATGTTTCTCAGAACGGAGGAGCCAATGCTTATTTCCGCGAGTTAATTAACGCAGAAAGACCTAGCGTCAAAGCTTCTTCTATCATATTAACAGGAGGAGGCTCGACTCCATCGATCCAAAATGCGAGTCTATTCCCTGCAGATAGCAGCAACACCGATCGCGTCCCACCAGCAACAAATCAAAATAATGTTCCCTATAAAAAAGCTAGAGTTGTTTTATACGATCGTAATGATAATACCTATACTACCACTCCTTTAGCAGAATATACAGTTACAAACTATACTGCTAGTTCCACTACAGTAGATCTAAGCTTTATCACAGGAACCGGAACTGCTCAGCCAGCCGGCACCTACAGAGCAATAATTTATCACAATTATTTAAAAATATCTGATCCGTTGGGAGATTTAGATTGGACAGATAATGATGGAGTATCAAAAAGCCCTCTGATCTCAACCGCAGAACAATATAACGGAACCAGTGACAACATGGTTATTAACGGAGTATATAGTACTTCGGCAACCTACTCTAGAGTTGATAACGGATCGACTTTGTCTTTCGGAGATGCGTTATTAGTCGAGCCAGGAAGCAACATTGGCTCTGCTCTAAATCCTTTTAGCTCGCAAACAGAACTTCCCTTCCCCCCTTCTGGAGCAGTAACACCCTTCGGATTTGATAGGCCTCCTAGTGACTTAAACAGCCCAGGACTAAGTGGTGTTTGTTATCCTCCTATTGACGCTCCAGCAGATCCAGCTCTTTCAGCTATTGCTCTTGAGGACTCTGCGCTATACGGGGGAACAGGAACTAACGCAAGTCCAGTGCCCACCGTAACCGAAGGGCATTACGACATGTTTTTTGGAGGGAAAGATATAGCTAATATTGGCGCAACGTCTGCAACAGCAACAAGGGGACTTGTATTTGACTTTCCTTCAGAAAGCTATAATGATATTATCGTAACACCAAAATCAGGTACGAGTATAGAGCCGGGTGATATGCCTATCTTCGATCCAGAATCTTATACTCACAAATTAAGAGTAGAACTTGCCCCGTATCTCGGAGAACCTGATAATACTTTTGCTAATGCTACAGGGCTATTTTCAAGATCAGAGCTTTATAACGATCCTAATGATGACAACACCCCTAATCCTTACATTTACAACGACGCAACAACATACTACTCAACTCTAGAAACCGTAAAAGAATCCGTGTACTTATTTGCCAAAACTTCAAACGGTGCTATTGAGCCCACGTCAGAGGTCGACATTAGCCTAATATCAATTAGTTCTGTTACCTTTACTTAAGGTAAATATTTAAATAAAGGCACTATATAAAGATTGACGTTTCCGCTACCATCTTGAGCAGGACGAGATATCGGGCCTGATACTGAAGGAGCATTTTCTTTGTGAAAATAGAATGCTCCATCTGCTCCTTTAACATGCGTCCAACTTCCGCTAGTACCTAAATTAGTAGGTTGAATACGCTGTGCTAGAGTGCCAACTTCTGTATTAAATGCATAAATATTATTATTATTATCTTTATCTTGAGCAGAAACAGTATAAGAGCCCGTAAGATCAGGATTTACAATGTCTCCTGCGTTTGAAAAAGTAATAAAAGGTTTATCTTTTGTAGAAAATGCCCTTTTATACTCAGTACCTACTTTAATAAATATTCCGGGGGCTCTATACTTATCTCCAGAATGAAGGATTTCAAATTTTCTGTTTCCTCCAAATGCAGTTTTTAACTTTGCTTCTGTTATCCAAGGATTATTAGGATTTAATACGTAGTCTTGGTCTCTAAGAATAAGTCTTTGTCTAAATCTTGCGCCAACACCTACAAATCTATTAAATTCAAATCCTAAATCGTTTCTTGCATCTGTTTCAGTAAGAGGTAATCTTGTATTTTGAACAGATAGTTCAGCATCTCTTGTAAGAGTTGCGGCTCTTTCTTGTAGACCGTTTATTTCCCCAACGATTGAATCTCCCAACCTATATCTTTCGTTATAATCGTCCAATGCAACAGGAGAACCAGAAAATCTTAGGTTAAATATATTTCTAACATTTACTCCGTCAAACCTTGCAATTCTGATCTGCCTATTTTCTACGCCTTCATTAAACTGCGTTTTATCTTTTTCTCTATCTAAAAATATGTACTTTGATTCTAAAGAGTCATATAAATAGAATCCATCGGGTCCGCCTTTTACAACGTCGTATAGATAGTTTGTAACAAAAATATTTGGCTTATCTCCAGAATATAAATAATCTTGTTGTTTCTCTAGATACAGAGCTGCATTACCCGACGTATTAGTAACAACGCCTTCTTTTACTAATAGTCGTTCTCCTGAAATATATCCCGTTCCTCTAGAAGTAAGTGTAATAGAGGCAATCTTAAATCTTCTTGTATAAAATCCTGTATAGGCTGATAGTTCAGCAGGGGCATTGGTGGGGGGTAGTAATAACGTCCCGGACTGGTTTTCGTTGCTTTGCTGGGGAGTTACAAGTATATATTCTTTGACTACATTATTAGCAAACGTAACTCTTACGAGCACATTAGTACTTAATGGACTACTACCAGAATCTGCCGTATAGGTCCAGGTACCATTCGCGTTCATCTGGAAGTCATGGCCTGTTCCAAAAATGTTGTTAGCGGGAGAACCGGCCCCGTAATTTGTGCCATTTAGCCTATAGG
>LUMR01000055.1_pt1 | contig 31380 bp, 33 predicted proteins | sample 730041 | NCBI WGS metagenome assembly LUMR01 (sample SAMN03860258, study PRJNA289734) | marine metagenome | biome: seawater column; feature: ocean; material: water; isolation source: Red Sea water column Station 12 - depth 10m | place: Saudi Arabia: Red Sea | collected 2011-10-15 | depth 10 m | reverse complement strand
ATCTCCTGTTCCTCAACTGAAACAATTTGCCCGACTCCATGTGCTGGATATACAACATATTCATTTGTACTGAATTGAAGTTTATTGCTCATTGGTGTTCCTTCTATAACTTACGATTTAAAACCAGACGAGTGCACAGTTTTACACTTAAGGGTTGTCCCTATCACAAGATTAAATAATTTGCCAGACGGGCCTTTTATCCACCTTCACCGGGATTTTCTGAAAAATACTTTTCAAGTTTTCCTGTTTCGCCTTCTCTTTCTTCGGCATCAGGTAAGGGATCTTTTTTTGTAATTATAACAGGCCATACCTCTGAATATTTACGATTAAACTCCACCCATTTTTCCATATCCGGTTCCGTATCGGGTCGAATTGCATCCGCTGGACATTCTGGCTCACATACTCCGCAGTCAATACACTCGTCAGGGTGAATAACAAGCATGTTTTCACCCTCATAAAAACAATCAACCGGACAAACTTCGACACAATCTGTATATTTACAAGCTATGCAAGAGTCATTGACAATGTAGGTCATAAAATACGTCCAAATAAAAACTTCGAAAGCATTGCTAGACTGGTTCAACTAATCATTCAAGTGTTTTGGCAACTATTTTATCAAGTATTCTTCGGTCTTTTTTTGTTGGCCTTTTATTTGCGCTCTTATTACTCTTTTCGGAGACAGAATTTAAATCAAACGAAGTTGTTTCTTTCGTTGATTTATCAAAATATAGCTCTTGAGCTTCGCTAGCTGGTCCTCGCCTGGAACCAAGGTTTTTCACTTGGATTAATCTAACCCCATTGCCATAGTTGATTGTAAGCACATCGTCTATTTGAATTTTTGAGGCCGGTTTGGTAACCTTGGTAGAATTAACTCTTAGGTGGCCACTTGAAATCGCCTTAGATGACAAGGTTCTACTTTTATAAAATCGAGCATACCAGAGCCAAGTATCCAGCCTAATCTTTTCATTCATGCGATTTTTGTAAAAACCTTTAACTTTTTTTTGAAAAATCCATCAAAGCAGCAGCGAAAGGATTATCAGGGTCTATTTTATGTTGTTTTTCAGGACGTGCTTCAAAACTTTTAGGCTTATCAGACTTCACCTTTTGTTTCTTATTATTTCTTCTGTTCGATTTTGATTTGCCATTTTCGCCAATCTTACTATCGGCCTTTTTATCTTTATTTAACTTTCTTTTATTGGTTTGTTTATTTATCCATTTAAATGTGTAGAAGGTCTCCAGGTCTTTGTCTCCTGTCTCATCTCCTTGATCCTCTTTAAACTCAGGTTCTTCATTATTTTGATCATCTGGCTTTGAGGTCACTTTATCATTATTGTTATCTGTGTCGGAAACGTCTGCGGGTTTTAATTTTTCACGTTCAGCTTTTTTAGCTGAATATCCCAATCCTTCCATCAGATTAGCAAATTGTTCGAGGGTCATCCCGGTGATAGACAACATATCTGCATTTGCTTCGAACCCATTGCGGCTATCTTCTGCTCTCAGCAAATCTGCCAAACGCTCTAGCATGTCAATTCTTATAGACCGCTCTCCTGCATTCCGATAACCTGCCATATCATCGTACTGTTCAGGAGCTTCTGAATTAACAGGTACTGTTACTAACCCTGGAGGTGGAGCCTCAGGAAAAATATCCAAATTTTTTGAAAGCGCCCATAATACAAGTCTTAAACGGGTTGGAGCCGGCTTTAATAGGACAGGCATAAAAACCGTAAATTGACCAAATCGAACCCCATGTTTTCTTAATAACCCTCGAGCATCTTGGTCAAGTGCCTTCACCTCAGCCAAAACTTGTTGTCTTCTTAAAATGCCAAGATTTTCAAAGAGTTGAAAACCAAATCCCCTTGCAAGACCAGTTAATTCACTGTCTTTTTGCAAATCCATAAGGGGTTCAAATAATAAGGCTATTTTTCGATCAATAAAATGCTGCAAACGGCGTTCAACTTTATTTATAACATCCGTTCCAGCTTCATTATCTACAAAAGCTAATACTCTCGGTCGTAAAATATCATCACCGGCAACTAACTTTCCAACTGCCTGGTCGCCCCACATTAAGCCGCCTTGTTCTGTAAAATCTATTTCTGTATCAGGAGCATTATAAAACCTATCAGCTTTCAAATTGAAGTGAGGTGTAAGAGCTTGTATGGAAGCTGACTTAAGTGTTTTGGCTTCTTGAGCGGATGCATCTTTATCCTGCTGAAATCTGAAACCCTCTAATTTACCAACGAACTCACCCTCAACGGTCACTTCACCATTTTCATTTACTTCGGCCAAGAGGGCCTCCTTCTGCTTAAGTCGGCGCAGCAAAACGGAGGTGCGCCGATCTACAAATCTTTGCGTTAGACGCTCATGAAGAGCATCAGACAAACGGTCTTCTACTGTACGAGTCACCTCTCGCCAGTGGCTCCCATCATGAAGCCAACTTTGTCTTTGTGCAACATAGGTCCAAGTCCTAATAAATGCTAGTCGTTTTGATAGAACATCTATATCTCCGTCTGTTCTATCAAGACGTTTTACCTGACGCTCAAACCAATCCTCAGGTATAGCGGAAAACTCATGAAGAAATTTAAATATTTCTTCAAGCAAACTGGCGTGCTCAACGCTGCTAATACCTCGAAAGTCTGGGATCCTGCAAACATCCCATAAAAGTTTTATTGAAAGTGTGTCATGGATCCTCATCTGCAAATCAGGAGACTGCGCCAAAGTCGTCAAAGCAATAAAGTCTTCTGCCTCTCTGGCTTTTACAAGAACCGAACACTCGGTTGCCTTATCCAGAGATTTAATTAATGAGTCTATAGTAGCAAAAGATAAATCTGAGTTTCGCCACATCAGTTTTTTTAATGGTTTGAACCTGTGTTCTACAATTGCTTGCACCACATTTTCGTCTAATGAGCCTACTTCACCCGTTTCTCCAAAACTACCATCACTCATTCCGCGACCCGCTCTACCCGCTATCTGGGCCAATTCGTTTGGAGCTAGAAAACGCATAGTTCTTCCATCAAATTTTGAGATCGAAGAAAAGGCCACATGGTTAACGTCTAGATTTAAACCCATACCAATAGCATCAGTTGCGACGAGATAATCGACATCTCCATTTTGATATAACTCAACCTGTGCATTTCTGGTTCGTGGGCTCAATGCTCCCATTACCACTGCAGCGCCCCCCTTTTGGCGACGAATTAATTCGGCAATGCCATAAACATTATCTACTGAAAAACTGACTATCGCGCTTCTTGGTGGCATTCGACTTATCTTTTTAGAACCAGAATACGTTAGATTACTCATTCGCTTCCGACCTTGAACTAAAATATCAGGTATTAAGCTTTTAATCGGCCCCTTCATAGTGTCCGCACCAAGAAAAATTGTTTCTAATTTCCCTCTGGATTTAAGGAGTCTGTCAGTAAAAACATGCCCACGCTCAGGGTCGGCACAAAGCTGTATTTCATCAACAATCAAACATTCTACAGATAAATTTTCCGGCATAGCCTCAACTGTGCAAACCCAGTATTTTGCTCCGGGCGGAACAATCCGTTCCTCTCCAGTTACAAGAGCTACATTGGATGATCCACGGATCTTAGAAACCTTATCATACACTTCTCGAGCCAATAGCCTTAAAGGTAAACCTATCATTCCCGAGCGGTAAGCCAACATCCGCTCAATTGCATAATGCGTTTTCCCTGTATTGGTTGGCCCTAAAACGGCTACAATTTTGCTGTCAGGTCTCATAAGAACCTCAAAACGACAATAAAATTTTTGATCATATAGTTGTGTTTCATTACCTACTTTGATTAACTATGAATTTGATTAGTGTACAGCGGTCTTAACAAAACCTTTGCTTCGAAAGATTAAGTATTTCATTTGGAGGAAACTTGTTTTTGTTGAGATACAGTAAAAAGGACAATCACAATGACTGATATTATGGCTGAAGCAGTTGAGGCAATTGAAAAAAAACTTGGAGGTTCTGTTTTTGACGGATCTGCTAAATTTGATATTGAAGGGGAAGGCTCAATCATTATCGATTCCTCAGGTGTTCGAATTTCTGATGATGAAACAGACGTGACCCTTTCCGCAACACTAGAAACATTTCAAGACATTTTACAGGGTGACTTAGACTCAACCTCTGCATTTATGACGGGCAAATTGCAACTAGATGGAGATATGAGTACGGCGATGCAACTCGCCTCTGTGTTAAGTTGAAAGATTTTAAACCAGCTCAACTTTTTAATGATGTTTCACAAGGGCCACAAGATTGCTCAGCTTATTGGGTAATTGCGCAAGATGGAGTTAAAATTAGGGTAGGCCTGTGGAAAGCGAAAGTGCCTACAGGGACGATTTTTATCTGTCCGGGATATTCAGAATATATCGAAAAATATGGTAAAACTGCCAAACTGTTCTCACACTATGGATACAACTGTGTTGCTTTAGATTGGAGAGGGCACGGTCTATCTGATCGACTGACTCCCAATCCTTTATTAGGATATGTTGAAACATTTTCTGATTATTTAAAGGACTTCGATGCTATTATCGATTGGGCCATAAAGTTTGATATACCTAAACCCTGGTTTGTCTTGGGCCACTCGATGGGTGGAACTATAATGCTCAGACATCTTTACAAAAATAGATATTTTAAAGCAGCTGCATTTTCCTGTCCAATGTGGGGTATAAAGCTCAACCCTGCGCTTCGCATCTTTGCATATATTTATGGAAACTTAGCAAGAATTCTAAAAATGGATAAAAATTTTGCCCCAACCAGAAGTGAAAAAGGATACATTGACGAGCATTTTGATAAAAATGCTCTGACCAATGATCCAGAAATGTGGCAGTATTTGAGAGAACAAGTTGCTAGGTATCCTGCTCTAAAGTTAGGGGGACCAAGTGTAAGATGGGTCAATTCTGCTTTACAAGAAACATATATGCTATCCAAACTACCGAGTCCCAAAATACCTTGTATTACCTTCTTAGCTGAAGATGAGAGAATTGTTGATCCCGATCGTATCAATGACCGAATGAAGATTTGGCCCGCCGGAGTGTTACATTTTATGCAATCTGCAAGACATGAAGTACTAATGGAAGATATTGTTACCCAAGAATATATTACTCAAAAAATTGCCAACTTTTTTACAGCTAATAATGACTTAGTTACTGATTAGATTTGTATCAAATCTGGTGCGTTTTTTCCGCAACAGAGTTAGCTGTTTCCCTAAGCCAATTATGCTCCGAAGCAATAAAAAACATTGTGATACCAAAATCATTATTCCACTCTTTAGCCTTTTCAGCATTGGGAACAAATGAAACGAATGTTTTATTTTCATTCCGAGCGGCCTCACCAACTGAAATTAATGCTGCTTTCAACTCATCAGAGTTTTGATGGTCATAACCGTATCCCACTGATAAATCAGCAGGTCCAACAAAAAGTCCGTCTATTCCAGAAATCGAAGCGATCTCAGTTGCCTTTTCTACACCAGCGGGCTCCTCTATTTGGGCCAAAACTATAGTTTCCTCAAAGGATCTCTTTATCAGAGAGGGCATATGATCAGTTGCGTAACCTGCCCAACGCGAGGATCCAGCAAATCCACGTCCACCTAGTCCATACCGCGCTGACTTTGAAATGAATTCAGCTTTTTCAACACTATCTACATGAGGAATGACCAGTCCTACCGCTCCACTGTCCAATGCCCATAAAATTTCTTTCGCAGAACCTTCACCTACTCTCACGAAAACAGGAAAATCTAGAGCCCGTGAAATTGCTAAACATTGATCCAAAGCCGCTCGATCAAAGGGAGCATGCTCAGCGTCAATGCATATGAAATCTAACTTACTCTGAGCAAGAACTTCCACTAAGATATAGTTGGGTGTTTTTAAAAATGTGCCTGCCAAAATTTGACCAGATAACATTTTCTCTTTGAAACCGCTTATATTGGACATGGTAAACCCCTATTTAGTTACTGTTAGAGTACAACAGCATTTTTGAATGGCAAGCCATTGCTGAGGCACTATGTTTAAATCATGTCTGTTTTAGAATTTAGACCAGAGGGAATATACTGTAGTCAGGGTGACTTTTATATTGATCCTTGGCGTCCTGTAGACAAAGCTCTAATCACCCACGGGCATGCAGACCATGCAAGATTTGGCAGCAAGAAATATCTATGTACTGACATAGCAGCACCTGTTATCCGTCATCGGCTCGGCAACGTGGCAATTGAAACAATACCCTATGAAAAAGAACTTGGTTTAAATGGTGTCAATGTAAGTTTTTATCCGGCCGGCCATGTACCAGGATCTGCGCAAATTTTAATTGAAATAAAAGGGGAAAGATGGGTTGTTTCAGGCGATTACAAAGTCGTAGACGACGGATTAAGTACTCCGTTTAAGCCAATTAAATGTCATAGTTTTATAAGTGAATGTACTTTTGGATTACCAGCCTTTAATTGGTCGCCGCAGGAGCAAGTTTTTAAAGAAATCAATTCTTGGTGGCATCAATGCATTAGTGATGGCCTTACACCAATTTTAGCAGCCTATGGGCTTGGAAAGGCCCAACGCTTGATAGCGGGACTTGATACAAATATTGGACCGATTTTAACCCATGGAGCTATTGAAAAAACAAATCAAATTATGCGAGATCAAAAAATAGCTATCCCAGAGACATTCTTGGTCACTTCCAAACTAGATTTAGCAAATTTTAAAAATGCAATCGTGCTAGCGCCACCCTCTGCTTTATCAACTTCTTGGGTTAAAAAATTTGGAAAAATTTCCACCGGCTATGCAAGTGGTTGGATGGCAATCAGGGGCATAAAGAGACGACGGGCAGCAGACAAAGGATTTGTCATCTCTGATCACGCAGATTGGAATGGACTTAATTTGGCTATTAAAGAGACAGAGGCTGAAAAAATATTTGTAACACATGGATATACAGATAGTTTTTCAAAGTGGCTGCAGTTTAAAGGCCTAAACGCTTCAGTAGTAAAGACGGAATTTACAACAACAGAAGATGATATTTAAACTATCTTAGAAACATGAAAGATTTTGCGAAGCTTGTTTACAACCTGGATCAAACCACCAAAACCAATAAAAAAATTGGACTGTTAGTAAGTTTTTTTAAAAATGCTAGTGATAAAGATAAGCTTTGGTGCATCGCTTTATTTTCTGGCAGAAGACCGAAGAGGCTTATCAGTACAGGCTATTTGAGAGAATGGGCCGGTGAGGCAACCAAATTACCAACCTGGTTGATAGAAGATACTTACACAGTTGTGGGCGACTTGGCTGAAACCATCTCTCTTTTAATTCCAGAAAAAAGTGAAACCTCTTCAAAGAATCTGAGTTCATGGATTTCAGAACTCAGACAACTGGAAAATCAAAGCTTAGAGGAAAAACGTAGTTTTGTATTCGGAGCATGGTCGACGCTCAATCGGCAAGAATGTTTTGTTTTTAATAAATTAATCACGGGTGGTTTTCGACTAGGGGTTAGCCAAAAATTAACACTAAAAGCTCTTTCACAAATTACAAGTATTGATGAATTTGATCTGTCACTCCGCTTAATGGGAAATTGGCATCCTGATACAGAAACTTGGAATAGCCTAATCGTAAATGATGATCGAAAGTCAGACATCAGCCGGCCCTACCCATTCTGTTTGGCTTATGCATTGGACAAAAGTAGTGATGATTTGGGACATACTTCCGAATGGATAGCAGAATGGAAATGGGATGGAATTAGAGGACAAATTATAAAAAGAGAAAAGAAATTATTTGTATGGTCTAGAGGTGAAGAAAATTTAACAGAAAGATTTCCTGAACTTGAAGAATTAATAAATTTTATCCCAGATGGTTCAGTCTTAGACGGTGAATTGGTGGCATGGAATGGAGACCAACCATTAAATTTTAATAGTTTACAAAAGCGTATTGGAAGAAAAAAGGTTTCAAAATCCCTTATCGAAAGCGTTCCTGTTATTTTAATCGCCTACGATCTTTTAGAATTCAAAGGAAAAGATATCCGAAGTCAAAAGTTTAATTTACGGCGATCAAAACTTGAAAAGTTAATAAATAATACTCCCAAAAATTTACCAATAAAATTATCGGAAAAAATCGAGCATAAGACTTGGAACGATCTAAAGCTCATCAGAGAGACATCCAGATCGCGTAAAGCAGAAGGTATAATGCTGAAGCATGTAGATAGTGACTATTCTAATGGAAGGAAACGAGGTAATTGGTGGAAGTGGAAATTGGACCCACTGACAATAGACGGCGTCTTAATCTACGCTCAAGCTGGCCACGGACGTAGAGCAAATCTCTTTACTGACTATACTTTTGCAGTTTGGGATGGCAGTCAGCTAGTACCCTTCACAAAAGCTTACTCCGGTTTGAAAGACGAAGAATTTCGGCAAATTACCTCATGGGTCAAAAAAAATACTATTCAAAAATTTGGACCCGTTCGGCAGGTACCGCCAGAATTAGTATTTGAAATTGCGTTTGAAGGCATTCACGAAAGTACACGGCATAAATCTGGGGTTGCACTTCGTTTCCCACGCATGTTGAGGTGGCGACATGACAAAACACCGAGAGATGCAGATAAATTGGAAGATCTAAGAGCTTTTTTAACCTAACCTCTTGTAGTGCTTCTTTTTACAGTTACATACACGATGAATAGATTAAATTTGAGGTAAAAATGTTTCAACTTCCAATTCGAACTTTAGATTCTGAACATTCAACAGGATCCTCTGAACTAGGCCAACTTCCTGATTGGAACTTGAATGATCTTTATACCGCAACTGATGCAAAAGAGTTAATACGTGATTTAAATTGGCTGGAAAAAGAATGTAACGAATTTGCTAAGAGTTATGAAGGCAAGTTACACACTCTTTCTGATAAGGAGATGCTTACTTGTATTGTTCGCAATGAAAAAATCAGTTCAATATCAGGTCGGATAATCTCATATGCTGGTCTTCTATACTACCAGAAAACAACCGATGCTGACCGTGCAAAATTCCTATCCGATATGCAGGAAAAAATTACTGTTTTTACAACAAAACTAGTATTCTTTTCTCTTGAAATAAACAGCCTAGAAGATGAGTTTTTAGATAAACTTTTTACAAAAAATGATCAATTGGCGCGTTATAAGCCAGTTTTCGAAAAGATAAGAGCTATGAAGCCTTATCAGTTAAATGATGAGATCGAAAAGTTTCTTCATGACCTTGGGATTGTTGGAGACGCTTGGGAAAAACTATTTGATGAAACTATCGCCGGTCTAACTTTTAAAATAGGCGACGAAAGCCTCAACATAGAGGCAACGCTTAATCTTTTGACAGACCAAAACCGGGAAAACCGGGAAAAAGCCACCCGTGAGTTAGCAAGAGTTTTTAGTGAAAATATAAAGGTTTTTACAAGAGTTCATAATACTCAGGCAAAAGAGAAAGAAATAATTGATCGCTGGAGAGGCATGCCAACCGCGCAAATGGGGCGGCATTTAGCAAATCAAGTTGAACCTGAGGTTGTAGAAGCCTTGAGAAACGCAGTTGTAAAAGCATATCCAGAAATAAGTCATCGGTATTATGAATTAAAAAGGAAATGGCTTGGCCTAGAAATTATGCAGGTCTGGGACAGAAATGCCCCACTCCCGATGGAAAGTAACAAGCTGGTAACATGGGATGAAGCACAAAAATTAGTAACTGGTGCGTATACAAACTTTGACAGCCGAATGTCTGATTTAATCAAGCCATTCTTTAATGAGGGCTGGATTGATGCCGGCGTTAAACCGGGAAAGGCGCCCGGTGCATTTGCTCATCCCACAGTCACAGATGTACATCCATACATAATGTTAAATTATCTTGGGAAGCCGCGCGATGTGATGACGCTTGCCCACGAACTTGGTCATGGTGTTCACCAGGTATTGGCATCTTCACAGGGACAAATGCTATCTTCAACACCTCTCACACTTGCCGAAACGGCATCTGTATTTGGAGAAATGCTTACTTTTCAACAAATGCTAGATCAGTCATGTGATAAAAATGAACGAAAGGTCTTATTGGCGAACAAAGTTGAAGATATGATAAATACTGTCGTTAGACAGATAGCTTTCTACGATTTTGAGTGCAAGCTTCACAATGCCCGAAGAAGCGGAGAACTTACGCCATCAGACATCAACTCTCTATGGATGTCCGTTCAATCTGAAAGTCTAGGTCCAGCATTTGAATTTGTAGATGGTTATGAGACGTTTTGGAGTTACATACCCCACTTCGTTCATTCCCCCTTTTACGTTTACGCTTATGCATTTGGAGATGGTTTGGTTAACGCTCTTTATGCTACTTACAAGGAAAATCCAAAAGGGTTTGAGGATAAATATTTTAATTTGTTGTCTGCCGGTGGATCTAAGCATCATAAAGAACTTCTTAAACCTTTTGATTTAGACGCTAGCGATCCAAAATTTTGGACAAAAGGCTTATCCATGATCTCTGGAATGATCGATGAGCTGGAAACATTCGAATAACACACAACATTCATTGACACTTCAAAAATCGCACTAACTTTCATTGGATGATAACAGATTTTTTAAAATTGTTTGGGTTAAGTTTTATGTTGATGGTTGGATCGATTCATGCAGCAAGCGCTTTTGAATTTGAAAGTATCGACGGGGGCGTATTAAACCTCGAAGATTTCAAAGGTAAACCAGTTTTGATTGTTAATACTGCTAGCCGCTGTGGTTTCACTTACCAATATGAGGGATTACAAAAATTACATGATAAATATGCTGAAAAAGGTCTAGTTGTTATCACTGTGCCTTCTAACGATTTCAACCAAGAACTTAAAACAGACGCAGCAGTTCAGGATTTCTGTGAAATAAATTATAATCTTACCCTTCCTATGACGACGATCACATCTGTCAAAGGTTCAACGGCGCATCCCTTTTTTCAATGGATAAGAGAAGAACATGGGTTCACGCCACGCTGGAATTTTTATAAAGTATTACTCGATCCCGAAGGAAACGTCGCTGAGACATATAATTCAATTACCAAGCCAACTTCGAAGAAAATTACTTCTAAAATTGAGGAATTTTTAGGACGGATTAACTCATAGGAAATGTGAATTATAGGTCAATGTTTAAGCACACGGCTTATAGATTCAAAATATCCTATGGTTAGCCTGCTGTCCAACCGCCATCTATTAATATAGACGATCCGGTGACCATGGCTGACGCGTCAGAAGCTAAAAATTTAACAGCTCCCATAATATCTTCGACTTCACCTACTCTTCCCATTTTAATTTTGGACTCTATCCACTTCACTTTTTCAGGGTCTTTGAAAGTAGCCTCTGTAAAAGGTGTTCTTATAAAGGTAGGACAAATGGAATTAACTCTTATTTTATGAGGGCCAAACTCCATCGCCATTGATTTGTTGATACCTTCAATTGCATGCTTTGTTCCACAGTATACTGCTCTATCAATTCCACCAACATGAGCCATTTGGCTACTAATTTGAATTATTGATCCCCCAACACCTTTTTCAATCATTTTTTTTGCAGCAAATTGTGCCAAAAAATAAGCAGATTTCACGTTTACAGCCATCACATCATCATAATCGACTTCTGTTGTTTCAACGGTGGGAGTGTGCCGAGCTATACCAGCCGAGTTCACTAAGATATCAATTTCAGAAAAGTCATTCATCAAACGCTTTACATTATCAATTTTTGAAATGTCCATTGGGACTCCCGATACTGAAAATCCTTCAGACTTCATTTCATTTACTGTATCGAACACTTGGTTTTTTGAACGTGCAACAATTACAACATGTGCGCCCTGTTCTGCCAGAGCAACCGCACAGCCAAGGCCAATACCACGAGATCCCCCTGTAACGATTGCGCATTTTCCATCTAAGCGAGACGAAGGTGTTTTGGGTAACATTTTTTGAGCCTATTAGAATTAAATACCATTACTTCATCATAAAGATTTAATCCAGGCAAGCGATGTCTCAACCAGTTCATTAGTTTGACTTGGGGACATTATATCGCCTGCAATCACATGTGAATTGGGATCATCATTTGGACCACAATGAACCAAATATACTGATGATTTTCCTCCCCATTTTTTTTCAATCTGCAAAGCTTTCTTTGCGTCCACAACTTTATCATCTTGTGAAATAATAAATAACGCAGGACAAACTTTTTCACTAAAATTGAGACTTACAACTTTTTTTACAAGTGCGGCCAAAGTTATAAGAGCTACGGTTGGATAATGAGTTGTCCAATATATCAAATGCTCCTTTGATCTAGCCTTCACATTACGATATTTTCCTACAATGAGCGGAACCCAAAATCGTGCAAAACCGAGTGTAAAGGTTTGAAAAAATCGATACCGCACCTTAAAATTAGGTGAAACAAAAATAATGCCCGAGACGTTATTTTCAGATGCTCCTAGAGCCGCCAAAGTCCCGCCTGTTGATGAGCCAATAATGATAATTTTCTCACCGATTTGCCTGCCAACTTCTAAAGCTTCTGACAAATCAAAAATCCAATCTTTCGCTGCCACCCGTCCAAGCGCTTCACCCCCGCACCCGTGACCGGCTAAACGAGCGTTGTATATATTGGCATTAAGCTTTTGTGCGATAGCATTGGGAAATGGCGCCAACTCAAACTTAGAGGCTGAAAAACCGTGTAAAAAAATGATGGAATATTGTGTTTTTTCTCCTTTTTTGTTTGCCCAAATGACTTCTTTTCTGGCCCAAGGCTGTACGCCAGCTACGTTACTTTCTTGCACTTCTAAATATTGATCTACACTTGTTTCAATTGATATGTCCGGCAAGACTAAGTCAATCGGTTCACGCTTGCCAAAAAGCAGCGCAATAAGAACACAGATTAAAATAATTAGAAAAATCAATTTAATTCCAGCATAGCTTCTATATTTTTCTCAATAATTTCCAGGCATTCTTGATCAGAAAATGAGTGGTCAGCCCCTCGTTTGAAATAAAGTGATAGGTCATCCGCATCTATATGGTCGAATAATTTTAAAGCTGTTTCGCGCGTAACTGCTGTATCGTCTGTTCCTTGCATAAGCCTAACTGGACAATGTAAATTTAAAGGTTCACGCATAACTAAATTTTGCCGCCCATTTTCAATGAGATAGCATGTGATCGGATAAGGTTCACCATAATCTGATGGTAAGTAAATGATACCTTTGTCTAGCAATTCTTTTTTTTGATCGTCAGTAAAATTCTTCCACATGCTATCTTCAGTAAAATCAGGTGCTGCGGCAATTGTAATTACACCTTTTAATCTTCTACCAAGCTCACGGCTTAATAAGAGTGAAATCCAACCACCCATCGAAGATCCAACCAAAATTACTTCATTATTGTCAATTAATTCAATTATTTGCCTAGCGTCATTAAGCCAATCTCCAATTCCAAGCTTAAGGAAATCACCAGTGGACTGGCCATGACCTGAATAATCAAATCTTAAGAAAGACCTTTTTCTTCTTTGTGCCCAATTTTCTAGAAATATTGCCTTTGAGCCTTCCATATCTGACTTAAAGCCACCTAGGAAAATTACAGTTGGCCCTACACCATTAGTAAAAGAATATGCTAGTTGCTGGCCGGTATGGGTCGTAAAGAATTCTGTCATTTTTGCCTTTTAATTTTTTAAATCATAAAATTTCAAAGAAGTAATACACGAACTTTTACATATACGATTTTAAATGAAAATAACCAGCGCTCAACAAGCCAAAAATTATTAAGGGTTGACGAAAACACCCTAGCCATTCAAAAGCAACTCAAAGCAAACCCACAACCGGGCGTTTCGTAGGCGCCAAAATGATGAGGACACCAATGATGAGCCAAATAACTCTCACCTTTCCTGACGGCAATCAAAAGAAATTTGACAAAGGTATTACCTCCCAAGAAGTTGCAACCTCTATTGCGCCCTCTCTAGCAAAAAAAGCTATAAGCTCCTCCGTAAATGGGCAACACTTTGATCTATCATGGCCAATCGAAGAAGACGCCAAAATCGCTATCAATACAATTAAAGACACAGAGCCTGCTCTAGAATTGGTCAGGCACGACCTCGCTCACATCATGGCACGTGCTGTACAAGAGATATGGCCCGATGTGAAAGTAACCATAGGACCCGTCATTCGAGATGGCTGGTATTACGATTTTGATAGAAAAGATCCTTTTACCACAGATGATTTAATTCTTATCGAAAAGAAAATGAAAGAAATAATTAACGCTAGAGATCCTGTCAAAACGGAAGTTTGGAGTCGTCAAGAAGCAATTGATTATTACAAAAAAAACAATGAACCTTTCAAAATTGAATTGATTGAGTCAATCCCAGGTAACGAACCAATACGAATGTATTGGCATGGCTACTGGCAAGACCTATGCCGTGGCCCTCATTTTCAGCATACGGGACAAGTTCCAGCAGATGGGTTTAAGTTAATGCATGTAGCCGGAGCATATTGGAGAGGTGATAGCAACAGAGAGCAGTTACAGAGAATTTACGGTTGTGCCTTTTTAAATAAAGAACAGTTAAAAAGTCATCTCAATATGCTTGAAGAAGCGGCTAAAAGAGACCATCGAAAACTCGGTCGAGAGATGAAATTGTTCCACATGCAAGAAGAAGCTCCTGGGCAAATATTTTGGCATCCCAACGGTTGGAAAATTTATACAACTCTGCAAGACTATATGCGCCGCAAACAGGAGTTGGATGGTTATGTAGAGGTCAACACACCACAACTCGTTGACAGGAAATTATGGGAAGCTTCCGGCCATTGGGAAAAATATCAAGAGAACATGTTTATCGTCGAGGTGGATGAGGAACATGCGAGGGAAAAAGCAGTGAACGCTTTGAAACCAATGAATTGCCCTTGCCATGTCCAAGTTTATAATCAAGGGCTTAAGTCTTATCGTGATTTGCCGCTAAGAATGGCTGAATTTGGCAGTTGTAATCGTTATGAACCTTCAGGAGCATTACACGGCGTAATGCGGGTAAGAGGCTTCACACAAGACGATGCTCATATTTTTTGCCGCGAAGATCAAATTGAATCGGAAACCAAGAAATTTATCAACTTTCTATCTGACGTCTATAAGGATCTAGGCTTTGAAAAATTCTCTATAAAATTTTCAGACAGACCAGAAAAACGTTCAGGAAGTGATGACGTTTGGGACAAGGCAGAGGATGCTTTAAAATCGGCCACCATAGCCGCTGGTTATGATTTTGAAATAAACCCAGGAGAAGGAGCTTTTTACGGTCCAAAACTGGAGTTTGTACTAACAGATGCGATTGGTAGGGATTGGCAATGTGGCACCCTTCAAGTTGATTTTGTTTTGCCAGACCGATTAGATGCAAATTATGTGGGCGAAGATGGAAATAAATACCGTCCAGTCATGCTTCACAGAGCTTGCTTAGGTTCATTTGAACGCTTTATCGGCATATTAATTGAAAACTTCGCAGGTCGCTTACCTTTTTGGCTCGCACCTAGGCAAGTTGTTGTTGCAGCAATTGTGTCTGATGCAAACGATTATTGTGAGAATGTGGTAAATGCCTTGAAAGCAAAAGGGATACGGGCTGAGACAGATTTGCGAAATGAGAAAATCAATTACAAAGTACGAGAGCATTCCGTTAGTAAAATTCCTGTAATTTTGGCATGCGGTATGAAAGAAATTTCCAATAACACTGTGTCGGTTAGAAGACTTGGTGAAAAGCAAACAACGATTGAACAGTTAGATAAGATTTTAGAACAATTGACAGAAGAAGCTAAGTCTCCCGATCAACTAAAATAATAATCCTGACTATTTGTTTTTTTCTTGAAAACCTAAAGTAAGTTCACCAGTCTCAAGTTTAATCAGCGGTCGCTTCATGACTTTAGGGTGGAGCTTGATAATTTCTTCAGGTTGCTTTTCTCTAGTTTTGGAGTCTAAAGATCGCCAGGTAGTTGATCTTTTATTGACAAGCGTATCGCCAAACTTAGCTATTGCTTCCATTAAAATATCATCGGGAACTGGCGTAAGGCTTACATCAATCAATTTGAAGTGTGGTTGTGATTTTAAAAGCAATTTACACGCATCACAATTTTTCAATCCATAAAAAATCATAAATCAAATCATTTTTTTATTTGCTTAAGTGAAATTATTCTCTTGAATTTTTGAATTTTAAACCATCTTATTAAAGTGTTACAGTCAGAATTGGGTTAGTAGCCGAAAAAGTTACATGTCAATTACGGTAGTGACAACCCCAAATAATGGGGGAAATTTAGTATAAGGAGACGCGGAAATGCCCAATGGCACCGTGAAATGGTTTAATACCAAAAAAGGGTTCGGCTTTATTGAACCGGAAGATGGCGGCAAAGACGTTTTTGTTCATATTTCAGCTGTTGAAGCTTCTGGATTAGCAGGTTTGGAAGATAACCAAAAGGTTACTTATGAATTGCAAGAAGGTCGTGATGGTCGTCAAATGGCTGGTGATTTGAAGGCTGTCTAATCTTTTTGTAATCTGCCCGCTTCTTGGCCCGCAAGATCAATCAGATTACGCATAAAAGGTTTTTCTAAACATTCTGTTCGCGTTGCCGCGAACAGGCCACGTTGAACTCCGGTTTTTTTAAGCGGTTTCACAATATAGTCAGAGTTGTTTTTAATTTCAGAAACAACCCAATCTGGCAAAACGGTTACCCCTCGATCTGACGCGACTAACAGAAGTATTATAGAAGTTAAGTCTGCTTGCCTAATCTGTGCCGGCTCAATTTTGTTTGGAATGAGTAGCTGCGAAAAAACATCAAGCCTCGTTCTATCTACTGGATAAGTTATCAGCGTCTCTGTAGCAAAGTCTGAAGCCTCTATCCATTTCTTCTTCGAAAAGGGATGTTTAGCCGACGCAACAAATACCGATTTGTAATCAAATAAATGCGTGAAAGTAATTCCCGATAATTTTTCCGGGTCAGATGAAATTACTAAATCTACATTTTCTTTTTGTAATGCGGGAAGAGCTTCAAATGCTAAGCCTGGTTTAATGTCAATATCGACGTCTGGCCATTTTTGCCTAAACTTTTCTAAAACAGGAAATAACCACTCAAAACATGCATGACATTCAATCGCTATGTGAAGCCGTCCCGATTTGCCGGCCCTCAGATCGTCAAATTCAGATTGTAAAGCATCGATTTCTGGCAGAATTTTATTGGCAAGTTTAAGCAGCCTTTGGCCCGCGACAGATAAACGAATTGGTTTAGATTTTCTTATAAAAAGCTCAACACCAGTTTGTTCTTCTAATCCCTTAATTTGGTGACTCAAAGCGGACTGAGTAATATTTAATAAGTCTGCGGCACGCGCCACCCCACCCGCATCATGTATAGCTCGTATAGTTCTGAGATGGCGAAACTCAATATGCATTTTCATATGAAACTAATAACCTTATCTATTTTTATGAATGTAATTCATATAAAATAGATGCGAACATGGCATCAAGTTATAAATCATTAAAAAAGTAATAACCTTTATAGAACTTGAAGATCACGACTAGACAAGAGATTTTTCTGAGTTAAAAAAATGAAATTGATTTCCATCAAAAGCAGCTTGCGTTGAAATCTAAGACATATTTTCATTTAAAAATTTCTTTAAATTCTCACTTTATAGCTCTTGCATTGGCCACACAACCTATTAGCCTCACAGATGCATAGAAAAACCACTCATAATAATTAATTCTCAGGGGGCTTGTTTGTATTTTATTGGGATTGACTTGGGGACTTCCGGCCTTAGAGCTATTTTAGTCGACCAGTATGGTAGTTTTGTTGCAAGCTCTGAAGCTAAATACACAGTAACAAATAAAAACCCTGGTTGGAGCGAACAAGATCCAGAAGATTGGATTAAGGCCTGCAAACTTGTTTTCAAAGAACTGCAAACAAATTTTCCCAATGAAATATCAAAATTGCGAAGTATAGGTGTGGCAGGTCACATGCACGGAGCGGTTTTACTGGATAAATTACAAAAACCAATTCGACCCTGCATACTTTGGAATGATACTCGATCTCACATAGAGGCCGAGAGCTTAGATAGCCAAGAACACGTCCGAGAATTATCAGGAAATATTGTTTTCCCAGGATTCACAGCTCCTAAACTTTTATGGGTGAAAAATAATGAACCAGAATTGTTTGAAAGAGTTGAAACTGTCGTTTTGCCATCGGGTTTTTTAAATACGTGGCTAATCGGAGCCCCTTTTGCAGACATGTCAGATAGTGCTGGAACTAGTTGGCTCGACATAAAAAAAAGAAAATGGTCAAAACATTTGATTTCAATCAGTGATATGAAAATGGAGCAAATGCCAAAGTTAGTTGAGGGTAATCAAGTTGCGGGACAAATGCGAGCTGATCTGACCTCTGAGTTTGGCTTTCCCAAAGATGTTAAAATCGTGGGAGGTGCCGGTGATAATGCTGCAGCTGCTTGTGGTGTAGGCGCCATTAATGAAGGAGACGGCTTTGTGTCTTTAGGAACATCTGGTGTTTTGTTGCTAAGTAGAGACCAGTGTAATCCGTTTACAGATGCCGCAGTTCATACATTCTGCCACGCTATTCCCCAAAAATGGTATCAAATGGGAGTTATTTTATCTGCAACGGACAGTATAAACTGGCTTTCCAAGATATCAGGCAAGTCAGCTGTGGAACTAGATCAATTACTCCCAGATCAACCATCAGGACCTGCAAATGAAAGATTTTTCCCATATTTGTCAGGTGAACGTACGCCTCTAAATGATCCTCACATACGCGCAGGTTTTTCAGGCCTAGGGCAAACCTCCGATCTGAAAAAATTAACTCAGGCTGTTATGGAGGGTGTATGTTTTGCTCTCAGGGATTGCCTAGAGGCAATAAGAGAAACCGGAGCATCACCGTCCTCTTTGTTAGTGATAGGTGGGGGAAGCGCTTCTCAATTTTGGCTCCAGACACTCTCAAATGTTCTCAACATAGAATTAGAGAAACCAAAGAGCGGAGAATTTGGAGCAGCTTTGGGAGCAGCCAGGTTAGCTATCTCATCCATAATAAAAGAACCTATTGAAAACATTATGTCTAAGCCTGAAATTGAAAAAAAGATTATTCCTGATCAACGATACGTCAATCTCTATAAAACTGCTTATCAAAAATTTACACAAGGCCATTCAAACTTGAGAGGACTTCAATGACCCATGATTTTTTTAAAGACCTAAAGCCAATTCAATATGAGGGATCTGAAAGCAACTCAAGCTTAGCATTTCGCCACTACAATCCAGACGAAATTGTACTGGGCAAACGTTTAGAAGAGCATCTTCGCTTTGCTGTAGCTTATTGGCATAGTTTTGCTTGGGAGGGAGGAGATCCATTTGGTGGCCTTACTTTTGAAAGACCATGGCACCCACAAGACAATATGGAAAACGCTTATCTAAAGGCTGATGTGGCTTTTGATATGTTTTCAATTCTTGGACAACCCTACTTTTGTTTCCATGATGCTGATGTTCGTCCAGATCAAGGTAATTTCCCAGATAATTTAGCAACGCTTAATGAAATTACCGATTACTTTTTAGATAAAATGAAAAATCAAAAAACAAAATTACTTTGGGGGACAGCTAATATGTTCAGTCATCGGAGGTGGATGGCTGGAGCGTCCACCAATCCAGATCCTGACGTTTTTGCATTTGCCGCAGCGACAGTTAAAAGCTGCATAGATGTTACCCATAAACTAGGCGGTGAAAACTATGTTTTATGGGGAGGAAGAGAAGGGTATGAAACATTACTCAACACAGATTTAGAAAAAGAGCTAGATCAGATGGGCCGATTTTTATCGATGGTAGTCGATTATAAGCACAAAATTGGATTTCCAGGTATGATACTTGTTGAGCCAAAACCACAAGAACCGTCAAAACATCAGTATGATTTTGATGTAGCAACCTGCATCGGTTTTCTGCGAAAATATAATTTGGAAAATGATGTTAAAATAAATATTGAACAAGGGCATGCTATTTTGGCCGGCCATTCCTTTGAACACGAAATTGCATTGGCTGTTTCAGAAGGTATGCTTGGTTCAATCGATATGAATAGAAATGATTACCAATCGGGCTGGGATACTGATCAATTTCCAAACAATACTCCTGAGGTTGCACTAGCTTACTACCACATCATAAAAGGAGGAGGTTTTCAGTCTGGCGGAACAAATTTTGATGCCAAACTCAGAAGGCAATCAATTGATGCTGAAGATCTTATTGCTGCTCACGTTGGAGCGATGGATGTTTGTGCAAGAGGTTTCAAAGCTGCTGCCGCGATGGTTGAAGATGGATATTTGGAACAGGCCCTTCAAGAAAGGTATGGAGGTTGGGAACATCAGGAAGCACAGAATATGCTAAATAGCGATTTGGCTACCATCACAACAAAAGTTATTGAGAATTCTATTAACCCAAGACCTAAATCAGGAAAGCAGGAAGCATTAGAGAACTATGTAAATCGTTTTGTTTAATGCGAGTAAGTTTTAGCAAAACTTTTCAATTCCAACCCATTGAATATCTGAGTATCGTTCTCCATGAGCCCAGCCAATGGGAAGAAGACGGTCAATTTGATCAGAAATCTCTTTTGTAAAATTGAATTGGCTACCCAAAGCTAACTCCATCAAATGCCCTCGGGAACGAGTTCCGGGAATTGGAAGTAGATGCTCACCTTGGTTTAATGTCCACGCAATAGCCATCGTTGAAGGTGAAACATTTAAATCGGCACAAAGTTGTTTAAAAGGCTTAAGCAAATTCAAGTTTTGATTAAAATTTGGCTGTAAGAACCGAGGATTACCTTTTCGAAAATCAAGCTCACCAAAAGTAGAGGGATCTGGTGGTGTTGTTGAAAAAATTCCACGCCCTAGAGGTGAAAACGGAATAAAACTTACGCCTAGCTCCTGGCAGGTTTGGATTAATCCTAATTCAGCCGATCGCGTCCAAAGAGAATATTCACTCTGTACGGCGTCCACAGGTCCAACTTCTGAAGCTCGACGCAAACTGCTGGGAGAAATCTCTGAAAACCCTATCCCACCAATTTTTCCTTCTTTTTTAAATTTGAGGAGTGTTTCCATAACGTCTTCGATAGGAATTCTTGGGTCACGACGGTGAATATAAAATAAGTCAACGTAATCAACACCCAAACGTTCTAGTGACTTATTCAATTCTGTCTCTAAATGCTGCGATGAATTATCAAAAGTACGCTCTTGAGTTTCAGGATCACGAGAAATAGAGGCCTTTGTAGCAATAACAAATGGGTTCCCATTATTTTTAATGTAATTACCAATCATTTTTTCAGAAACACCCATGCCATAGACGTTGGCAGTATCCAAAAAATCTATCCCACAGTCCAAAGCTGTTTTTAACGTATCGTGAGCCTCCTTTTCGTCTGTAGGACCGTAAAATCCAGCAAAGCTCATACAGCCTAACCCAATTTCAGATACTAACTTCCCTGATTGTAACAACCTTCTTTTTTTCATTTTGCACCACTTATAAAAATATTGACATTCTTCTTATCGATAAAATTTTTTCTTAAAAATACCAAAAAAAACATGCCCGTAAGCACAATAATGATAGTTGGAGCCGGAGCACTATCAATATAAAAACTTAAATATAAACCAAGTATCATCGCACAAATATTGACAAAAACAGAAATAATTAGCATCGAACTAAGTCTTTTAGACAACAAAAACGCGATTGCTCCTGGAATGATAAATAATCCAATCGCTAATATTAACCCCACAGCCTTTAACGTTGCTATTATTACTAATGATAAAGCCGCTAACAATCCATAATGCAGGAAACCAGTTGGAAGAGCTAACGCTTTGGCTTGAATTGGATCGAAGCTTAGCAACATTAAATCACGCCAAAAGATAGCAAAAAACAAGACAATTATGAAAGTTATTATTAGGGCAGTTAAAATGTCTGATTTATCAATACCTAAAATATTACCAAAAAGAATGTGTTCTAAATGGGCTGTTGTATCAAATGCAACAAACAAGACTATTCCAAGACCAAACATACCTGAGAAAATTATGCCCATAATTGTATCTTCTTTAATTCTACTGTTGTCAGAAAAGAAACCCGTTCCCCAAGCACACAACATACCCGCTATGAAAGCTCCTATCAGTAAAGGAATTCCCACAATATAGGCGATAACAATACCAGGTAAAACAGCATGAGATATAGCATCGCCCATTAAGGCCCAGCCCTTAATAACTAAGAAACATGATAAAATCGCTGTCGGAAAAGATAAAATAATCGCAATCAAAAAGGCTTTTTGCATAAATATAAACTGGAAAGGCATAAAAAATTCTTCAAAAGCCATTTTCAATCCTTTTATTTGCTTGCCTTATTTTTAAACGAGCGGAGATATATCCATATTTGGGAGCTGTCATAAAAACCCCCAGAAAAACGATAGTCTGCAGAACTACAATTATTCCACCAGTTGCACCATCAATAAAAAAGCTCAAATAGGCTCCGATAAAACACGTGCCTGATCCTATTAAGACTGACAAAAGTATTAACTTTGGAAAGCGGTCACAGATTAAATACGCAGTTGCTCCAGGCGTAACGACCATCGCAATTACTAAGAACGCACCGACAGTTTGCAATGCAGCGACTATGGATGCTGATAACAAAGTAAAAAAAACAATTTTTAATCTAGACGGACTTAAGCCAACTGTTCGAGCATGAGATTCATCAAAGAAAACGACCATTAAATCTCGCCATTTAAGGAACAAAATCACAAGTGATATGGAACCAATAATTAATAACTGAAGCATATCGGAATATGATATTGCCAAAATATTACCCATGATGATCGTTTCTATAGATATAGACATTGGATAAAGTGATACGACGAACAGCCCCACTCCAAAAAATGCTGTGAAAATTATGCCAATTACGACATCAGTCTTTAATCCGGATCGCTCACTGAGAAATAGCATTAAAGAGGCAGCAAGCCCTCCAGAAATAAATGCCCCAATAGCAAAAGGTAAGCCTAACAAATATGCTCCTGCAACACCTGGAACAACGGAATGTGCTAAAGCATCACCAATTAAAGACCACCCTTTAAGCATGAGATAAGCAGAAAGAAATGCACACAAACCTCCAACTATAGTAGACACCAAAATCGCTGAAGTCATGTAGCCGTAAGAAAAAGGTTCAAGTAAAGTATCAATCATCTATTTTATTTCTTTTGGTCACTGATTTCTTTGGCTCTCCATATTGGACAAATGGTCGTTCATCATCTGTGAGAATTGTTACTTCCCTTTGGTCGCTATCATCATGCAGATCCGAACCACCCAGAGTAAAACGACGCAAAACACCGCCAAATGCCTTTTCTAAATTTAAATTTGTAAAAACATCCTCTGTTAATCCGTGTGAAATAACGGTTCCTTTTACAAGGACAGTGCGGTCACAAAACTCTGGAACTGAGCCTAAATTATGTGTTGAAACAAGCATAATGTGACCTTCCTTTTTTAAATCTTTAAGCAAACTTATAATTTGTTCTTCTGTTTTCACATCAACGCCGGTGAAAGGTTCATCTAAAAGAATAACTTTTCCCTCTTGTGCTAATGCTCTTGCTAGAAATACACGTTTACGTTGCCCACCAGACAATTCACCTATCTGTCTGTCTTCAAAGTCAAGCATTCCTACGCGTTCCAAGGATTTATGAACGATTGCAAGGTCCTCTGCCCTGGCCCTACGCATCAAGCCCATCTTTCCATAACGGCCCATTAAAACAACATCTTTAACCAAAACGGGAAAATCCCAATCCACTTCTTCTGATTGAGGTACGTATGCAATTAGATTATTCTTGAGGGCGTCTTTTACAGAGTAACCAAGTAGAGATATTTTTCCTCTAGCACTTGGAATAAAACCCATTAGAGCCTTAAATAAAGTAGACTTACCAGCACCATTTACTCCGACCAAAGCCGCAATACTCCCCTCAGGTATTTTAAAGCTTGCTGATCTCAGCGCGGTGTGGCCATTGCGATATGTGACTGTTAAATCTTCAACGATAATGTTCTTCTGTGAATTCAAATTTTGATCTATTCCCATGATTAAAATACTACAGGTTATCCACTATGCCATTTATCACTGTTGTCGATGTAACTCTCAGAAGATCGATAAAAGTCGGCACTTTCCCATCACTTTCACTAAGACTATCGACATAAAGTTCGCCACCATAAGCCACTCCTGTATCCTGCGCTACCCTCTTAGCAGGTCTTGTATTCACTGTGCTTTCACAGAAAATGACAGGTATATTATTTTCACGAACTCCATCTATTACTTTTTGGATTTGTTTTGGCGTTCCGACTTGTTCAGAGTTCATCGGCCAAAGGTACAGCTCTTTCAAACCAAAATCTTTTGCAAAATAACTGAATGCCCCTTCACATGTTACCAACCATCTTTTGTCTAAAGGAATTTGATCCAATTGTGAAATAAGCGGTCTAATAACTTCGTTTATTTTCTTTTTATACTGGCTCGCATTAAGTTTGTATATTTCAGCATTTTCTGGGTCTTCTTTTGCAAGAGCTCTTTGTATATTATCAATATATACAAAAGCAGAGTTTACTCCCATCCAGGCATGTGGGTTTGGTAGTCCTAGATATGCACCCTCGGCTATTTCTAAAGGCTCAATTCCCTCTGATACAGTATAATAACGCGCATCTCCAAGTTGAGAAATAAACTTCTCGAACCAAAGCTCAAGGTTGAGCCCATTCCACAGAATTAAATCTGCGTCGTAAGCTTTGACCAAATCTTTAGGCGTTGGTTGATAGCCATGTATTTCAGCACCGGGTTTGGTAATAGAAACTACTTCTGCTGCATCTCCAGCCACATTTTGGGCAATATCAGCAATAACTGTAAAGGTTGTTACCACTTTCAACTTTTCATCAGCGAAAGCTAATCCTGCATTAAAAAGAACGAAAAAAAACAGTAAAACACGTATCATAAGTATCCTTTTGCAATTGAGAATTATTCGCAACTAGATAGATATGTAGTCATATTTTTTTAATTTGGAAGTCTTTTCATGAAAAAAACTATTATTAGTTTCCAATCCTGAAATAAACCGCTAATGGTCCAAATTTCGAGCTGTAAAATTAATGGTACATTATATGGAAGAAAACTGGCGTGAATTTTGGAAAGGTGTTTTAGCACAATTACCAGTACAACTTGGCGTCATTCCTTTTGGTTTAGTCTTTGGAGTGCTAGGTATTGCTAGCGGTTTGACGGCAACCCAAACTATTCTCATGTCCTCAATTATATTTGGTGGAGCAAGCCAGGTTGTATTTGCTCAACTTTGGTCCTCCGGAACCTCTCCCATGATTACTGGAGGATCGGTTGCAATTATAAACATGCGGCATATCATTTACAGTGCTAATGTGTCTTTCTATATAAGCTCTTTACCTTTAAAGTGGCGAATTGTTCTTGGTTATTTACTGACTGATGAAGCATTTGCCGTATCATTCCAGGAATTTGAAAACAAAAATAAATTTGCGCATTATCACTTACTTGGTGGAGGTCTGACCCTCTGGGTATTTTGGCAAATATCGACAGTCATTGGGGTCTTTCTTGGAGCAAATATTCCACCCTATTTAAATTTAGAATTTGCAATACCTTTAACTTTTATTGCCGTTATCTTACCTACACTGAAGTCTTTAGCACAGATTAGTACTGCAGTCACAGCAAGCATAATTGCGATTTTTGGCCAAGATCTGCCTTACGGCCTTTGGATAATTGTTGCATCTATTTCCGGAATGTTTGTTGGTGGACTAATCAGTCAGAGAAAATTTAAATGATTTGGCTTGTTATAATCTTATCGGGTTTAACTAATTTTGCAGCTAGATACTCTATGTTTTCGGGTCTCAATTTTCTAAGACTACCTACATCTCTATTTGTTGATGAAACCGGCGTACCTTTTGAAGGATCACCATCAAAAATATATGCTGCCTTTATTGCTTGCTGTATTGCTTTGCTAACTCGATCAATTTTGTTTACGATTGTAGTGGGTTTGACCGCACTATGGGCCTTGAGTTAGCCTACTTTTATAAAAAGTTTTAAAATTAAGAATTAAATTCAGAATGGTATTAAAACAGATGCTAGAAGACGTGATAAATTTTACCAAAGCCCCAATAGATGACGCTAAGTTTACAGAAGAATGCAGAAATGAATTAAAGCAAAAAGGTGTAGTTACTCTGCATAATTTTTTGAAACCAGAAACTGTCAAAGAACTTGTTCGTGAAGCTAAGTCCCATTCAAATTTAGCATATTTTACAAACTCCACTCATAATGTTTATCTCACTCCAACAAATAAAGCCTTATCTCCCGATCATGTTTTTAATAGACAATTAACGTCTTCAAAAGGATGTATAACGACCGACCAAATTCCCAACGCTTCTAAATTAAAAAGATTGTACTTTTCTGATATTTTTAAGAAATTTATTTGCAAGGTCGTTGAAGAGACAGATCTTTATGAATATGCTGACCCACTTTCTTCAATTAATGTGCACTACGCTGCCAAAGGGCAAGAGCTAAACTGGCACTTCGATAATTCTAAGTTTGCAATTACTCTTCTTTTGCAAGCTCCCAAAGGTGGAGGACATTTTGAATATGTTTCAAATTTGCGAAATGCAGAAAAAAATGAAATGAATTTTGAAGGTGTAGAGGCAGTTTTAGAAGGTAAAACAAAGATAAACCGCCTCGATACAAGACCTGGAACATTAATTTTATTTCGGGGACAAAACTCAATTCACAGAGTAACACCTACTGAGGGGGAGCAAGAAAGAATTTTGGTAGTTTTAGCCTATAATTCACAACCCGGTATTTCATTATCAGAGGAAGCAAGAATGACATTTTTTGGTCGCCTCCAATAAAACTTATTTAAACAAAATTAATGAGCTTCAATAAAGTTACTAGCCAAGATTGTCATTCTATGCACTTTGAAACAGGATATATTTTTTCATGAATGAAATTTTACAAGGTCTAATACAGGCTTTTTGGCTAATCCTTAGTTTTGACAGTGAACTGATTACTATTTCTTTACGCTCTCTTTACGTAACCATTTCAGCACTAATAATTTCTACATTAATAGCCTTCCCTTTAGCTGCTCTTCTCGTTGTAACCCGTTTCCAGTTTCGGCGAGCAATAATTGTTATGCTAAACGCATTAATGGGTCTACCACCCGTTGTAGTAGGATTGATTGTTTATATCTTGTTTTCACGTTCTGGGCCATTCGGTGTGCTGGGTTTGCTGTACACGACTTCAGCTATGATCATCGCGCAAGTTATAATTATCACACCTTTGATAACGTCCATAGCGCACCAATCAATGCAGGCGCTCTGGGCAGACTATCGCAATCTTCTTATTTCCATAAATATATCAAAAATGCAGCGTGTAGTAACATTAATGTGGGACAGCAAAAGAGCATTGATTACCGCTTGTTTAGCTGGGTTTGGACGCGGAATCGGAGAGGTTGGAGCTATTATGATCGTAGGCGGTAATATTGATAATGCTACACGTGTATTAACAACAGCTATATCACTTGAAACATCTAGAGGAGACTTTTCTCTAGCTTTAGCACTTGGTTTTGTACTGATTACTTTGGCAATATCAGTAAGTTTTGCATCGCATTGGTTTGGAAAAACTGAACGCGGAGAATTATGGTAATGTTTCCATTACGTGTTTCAGATATTCAAATAAATATAAAAAGCAAAAGATTAATAGGCCCCATTAATCTTCAGATTGAACAAAATGGTATTTCAATTCTGCTCGGCGCAAACGGATCAGGAAAAACGACTTTATTAGAAGCCCTTCATGGCTTGAGAAAATTATCTGCTGGAAAAGTTGAATGGGCTATTTCTCATACCTTAGCAGCAAAAGAACAAACTTTCGTTTTTCAATCACCCATCATGTTGCGTAGAACTGTATCTGAAAACCTGGCATTTCCATTGAAAGTAAGACAAATCTCAAAGACGGTCGCAAACGCAGAAGTTATGATGTGGGCTAAAAAAATTGGACTCGAACATAAAATGAAACAACAAGCGGTACTTCTTTCAGGTGGAGAAATGCAAGCTATAGCTGTGGCGAGAGCTCTAATTACAAAACCCAAAATGTTATTTTTAGATGAACCGACAGCTTCACTTGATGGAGCAACGAAAAAAACTATCGAAGATATTTTAATTTCAGCATCAAACGACGGCACAAAAATAATGATGTCCACTCATGACTTCCTAGTAAGGCAGCTAAGCAGTTCTTAGCTGGAGATATTGTTCTATGAAACAGGCTCTACTAATAAGCTTTATGTTAGTATTGCTACCAGCAACTTCGGCAATAGCCGAGAAAGTTAGGTTAGCAGTCACCTCCTCTTTTCATAATTCTGGATTAAGTGACCATATCATTCCTCATATTGAGACCGATCTGGAAATTGACATACAACTTATAGTCGTAGGCACTGGTCAGGCCTTAAAACTCGGAGAAAATGGTGATGTAGATGCAATCCTTGTACATTCAAAACCAGATGAAGAAGAGTTTGTAAAAAAAGGTTTCGCAAATCACAGAAGAGAAATTATGTTTAACGAATACGTAATAGTCGGTCCTTCATCTGATCCCGCACAAATATCATCTGCAAAAAATTTATTAGAAGCCTTTAGTAAACTTTCGAAAGCAATGGTAAATTTTGTCAGCAGAGGTGATTTTAGTGGTACTCACAAAAAGGAAATGGAAATATGGAACAAAATAAACTTTGTTCCTGACGATATCGGAAAAAAATATATTTCTGTTGGCTCTGCCATGGGAAAAGCGATTAATATCGCAGTCGCATTTGATGCCTATATTTTGTCAGATAAAGCAACTTGGTTAAATCATAAAAACAAAGGGAATTTAGAAATACAATTTGAAGGTGATCGTCTACTGCATAATCAATACGCTTTTCTTCCAATAAACCCTGCCGTGCATGCCCATGTAAAGGATCAAACTGTTGAAAAGATTGAAGGCTGGCTAGTTTCTGAAAAAGCAAGAAACCTAATTAATTCATATCTGATTGAAAATGTGCAGGTTTTTTCATTTAATGCCAGATAAGCTTCAAGACTTTAGAAGTATATTTTACGGGGTTATCGTTGCTATCTTTTTAAAAGAAAGTACTTGGGCCACTCCTTCTGAGGTAATTTCGCCGTATTCGTCTATCCAGTTTCGCATACGACACATTGTCCAAGCATTAAGAAGGTTTTCTGCGCCTAACGACCGAGCAATATCCAACAATATTTGGCGATAATCGGTGATATTTGCATCGTCAATCATGACAACCCCGCAAAACAATCACCCTGAGTTTGAAAGTTGTGTACAGGAAATAAGCAAAAAAGTAAAGGAAAGCTGATAGCAAACATATACGCGCTTTCAAATGTAACGTCTTTAAGAGATGCATTTTGAAAATTCGCTAATTCCAATTCGGCATTCCTAAAAGAAGCATTATCTAATTGCGCACCTACAAAAGAAGCTCCATTAGCATAAGCATCATCAAAAATTGCACTGGTAAGTTTAGCCCCCGAAAAATCAGCATTGACCAAATAAGCACCCTTAAAAGAGGCATTACTTAAATTTTGATTCTTGAATTCAAAATTTGCTAAATTTTTATTATCAAAATTACAGCTTACACAATTAGCATTCACAATTGTGTTGTATAACAAAAGCCAAATCAATAACGCAAATTTCAAATATATCATCTGAAAATTATCAACTGAAATTGTCTTCAACGCGATTTTTCAACCTTTCTCTGTGAAGCGAGTATAAGCCAGTTGCGATAATGACCCCCGCTCCCATAAATGTCCAGAAATCTGGAAAAATTCCCCATATAACGAAGCCAAAAATCGTTACCCAAATCAAAAGTGTGTATTGGAGCGGGGAAACAACCACAGCATGAGCTATCTGAAGAGATTTTATAACTAAAAATTCAGCTGTCCCAGCACAGGCTGCATAAATAAAAAAAAGAAAAATGTGGTTAGTATTTGTTATTGGTGTCCAAACCCAGGGTTGAAACAACAAAAAAATGAATACACTAGTGTATGCAGTAAAGAATGCAGTGGTTACCGGGTCATCTGTTGCCGCTAGCAATCTTGATATAATTTGGCGTAATGCAAAGAGTAGTGCCGCAATAATTATAAAAAGATGACCTAGGTTAATAACTTCAAATCCAGGACGAATAATTATCAAAGTACCAGAAAAACCAATGACCACAGCAAGCCAGCGCCTTATACCGATAGGCTCTTTCAAAATAAAGTAACTAAAAATAATCACGAATAAAGGAGCGACGAAAGCAATTGCCGTCGCATCGGCTATTGGAATTGTTCTCAGTCCAAATAGGAAGATGACAGCTGATCCAGTTGGCCTTAAAAAAACGACCTGAGCTGGCGGATAATGTTCCAGCAAGACTTTAGCAATCGTGTCTGCAACTGCAAAAAGAGCCATTCCTAGCGCCATCAACAGTATGCCACGCGGGTTATTAATTTCCATGATTACTCATTCTGAGAAAATTATAATTAGAAGTTGCGCTTAAATATGGAATTAAGCAAGAACTTTAGATTTTAGTTGATGCGCTGGCGATCAAAACTTTTGACTGTTAATACTTAAACCTAACTATAGTAGCATTTTTGTATCACAATCGATTGCAATGGCTTGTCCCGAAACATGCATTCCAGCATCTGATGCCAAATACATTACTTGATTGGCTATATCTTGAGCATCAACGTACTCTTTTATGGAAGTAAAAGAGAAAGCCTCTTCTTCAACTTCGCTGAACGATTTACCAAGACGTTGTGCCTTGTTTCTCAAAACATTGTTCTGGCGATCACCCGCAACTAAACCTGGCAAAATAGCGTTTACCCTTATTTTGTCTTTACCTAATTCAATTGATAAGGACTTCGTTAATCCAATCACACCCCATTTTGCTGAAGCATATGGCGTTCTTAAAGCAAACCCATATTGTCCCGCGGCAGATGAAAGATTAACAATCGACGGTGAAGAACTTTTGCGAAGATATTTTAAGCAAGACTTAATAAAATAAAACTGGCTATTAAGACATATATTTAGACAGTTTGCCCAATCTTCAGAGCCAATCTCCTCTATTGGAAGTGTAGGCCCAGCAACTCCTGCATTATTGACGAGACAGTCGACCCCACCCAGCGCATCTATACTTTTCAAACAAAATTCTTTTACAGTTTTTTCATCGCCTACATCAACAACTTCCGCATGTATCTCAGGATATTTGATCTGTATTTCTTCAATAAGCCCCGCATCAATATCACAGGTGGAAACTGAAACTCCTTGGTTGATAAACTCATCAACAATACTGCGCCCAATGCCAGATCCTCCAGCACTCACAATAGCCTTTTTACCTTTCAATTC
>LUMR01000032.1_pt1 | contig 33046 bp, 34 predicted proteins | sample 730041 | NCBI WGS metagenome assembly LUMR01 (sample SAMN03860258, study PRJNA289734) | marine metagenome | biome: seawater column; feature: ocean; material: water; isolation source: Red Sea water column Station 12 - depth 10m | place: Saudi Arabia: Red Sea | collected 2011-10-15 | depth 10 m | reverse complement strand
AAAGAAAATATTTTCGCGTTTTGAATTAATGAATATAGCTCACAAATTATTTAAAGTTGGTTTAATAGGCACAGGCCGTATCAGCGATATTTATCTCCAAAATTGCTCAAAGTTTGATGGAATATCTGTAGATGTTTGTGGAAGTTTAAATATACAGGAAAGCGAAGAAAAAGCACAGAAATTTGGAGTGCCACGTGTGGCTCATCCTGATGCTATAATAAGTGACTCCGAGATAGATTGTATTTTGAATTTAACAATTCCTGCTGCCCATGCTGATATATCGCTGCGATCTTTAAATTCGGGAAAACACGTTTACTCTGAAAAGCCTTTTGCAACGAACCAGGAAGATGCCCATAAAATCCTTAAATTAGCGAAAGAAAAAAAATTAAAGGTCGGTAACGCGCCAGACACTTTTTTGGGTGGGAGGTGGCAAACTGTGCGTCGTTTATTGGATGAAGGAAAAATAGGGACACCAACTGGTTGTATGGCCTTCGTGGGAACGCATGGCGTTGAGCGCCATAATCCAAACCCAGATTTTTACTATCAAAAAGGAGGAGGACCTCTTCTTGACCTTGGTCCCTATTACCTAACCGCCATGGTATTTTTGATGGGACCAATCATTCGTGTAAGTGGGATGGCAAGAAAGACTTTTGATAAACGTCAGATTGAAAATGGACCAAGGAATGGCGAGTGGATGGACGTTGAAGTTGATACGCACTCTCTATCCATGTTTGAATTTGAAAGTGGTGCATTGGGTTCAATGACTATTAGCTTTGATGTCTGGGATAGTGAGACGCCACGCTTTGAAATTTATGGCACAGAGGGCACCATTTGCATCCCAGATCCGGACCCAGTTCATGGTGCAAATGATTTTCATGGACCTGTTTGGTATAGGACAAGAAAAGAAAGCCGTTGGGAATTTCAACCTCGCCCAACAGATAGACCTAAAGACTGGTTAGTGGCGAAAAATAATTATGGTTATAATGAAAACAGTCGTGGTCTGGGACTTTTGGATTTAATGAAGGCGGTCGAAGAGGATCGTGAACCGCGCGCTAGCGGTGAGCTGTCCAGCCACGTCCTAGAAATTATGCTGGGGATATTAGACTCTCCTAATAAAGGAGCCTTTGTTGACATTAAGAGTCGATGTAACAAACCCAAGCCGTTGCCCGAAATTTTTCCTTAGGAGACCCAATGAGTATAATAACACTGGATATTTCAGAGCCATTTTTTACTACTCGTGTTTTAGAAAATGAAGATAGCTATACAGTAAACACAAAAACCATAGTTTTGAATCTTTCTGAGCATCCAATTAAAATTGAAAAACAAGAATTAAGGCATCTACAATCTGTAGTAGTGGCAAAATCGACAATTTATAATTTAAAACATGCGGTTCTTGTTGAACGTTTTGCGGAATATGATGATGAAGAAAGCTTATTGGCCAAAGTACGTGAAGAGTGGCCTTCAGCCTTTGAAATTCGGGGAGAGGAGCGCCTAAGAGGTATAGGTCATTATATGTCGCCTAAAGTATGGCTAGGCCAGTTTGGATTCACAATGTACCACTCATCCACCGTACCATTAAACGTCGGTCTTCATCGCGAGCATGACTTTTGCCCGGTACCTGGTTTTAGAGAAGTACATACACAAATTATTGGCTTTGGAAAAATGCAGCAATGCCGAGAGCGTGATATAGAAACTCTTTATTTGGAAGAGCCAATGGCTCCTGGGACAACGCATAGGCCAATGTTTGATGAGGAGGGTAACTATCCCTGGCATCAATTTGAAACAATTACGCCTTCGATTTTTATGGCTGTTGAGATGCTGCCAGAAGGTGTGAACCCACCATCTTTATAGGAAGAAATATGGAAAAAATTCTCTCAAACTCGATTGATTTTGAAGGCCCCTTTCCCGAGCAAAGGCGTAGATTACGTTTGGGTGTTGTTGGTGGCGGTCGAATTGCTCAAACCCAAGCTATGGCAGCACGAATGACGGGCAGGTGGGATGTAGTAGCCGGAGCACTTTCGTCCGATCCAATGCGATCAAAGGAGCGGGCAAATTTGTGGCATATAGATGAGGCACGCGCCTATCATGATTTTGATGAGATGGTGGAGAAAGAATTAAAGCGAAGTGATGGAGTCGATGCTGTCATGATCACCACTCCAAATAATATGCATTATCCTGCTGCGAAAGTATTTTTAGAATCTGGGATTGATGTGATTTGTGATAAACCGCTGACTAATACGATTGAAGAAGCAAAAGATCTTAAAAAAGTCGTAGACAAAAGTAACTGTGTTTTTGCCGTTTGTTATACTATGTCTTGCTATCCAATGATCAGACAGGCACAGGAAATCGTTAAATCTGGTGTCTTAGGTACTATCAATCAGATTCACGTTGAGTTCATGCAGGATTGGATGACGCCTGAGAATGCAGGAGATGCTCCACATGTAAAATGGCGTTTAGACCCTAAAATATCAGGGCCAACTTCGTGTGTAGGGGATATTGGAACACACGCAGCGCATTTAGCGCAATTTGTAAGTGGTTTAAAAATGGTTGAGTTGCGCGCTGACTTTCATGTTTGTGGGCATCCAAAGCCACTTGAAGATACTGTATTCATGACAACTAAATACGAGGGTGATATTCCTGGAACGCTTATGGCGACACGACAAGCTCCAGGAAATCGAGGGGGTCTCAGGTTGCGAATTTTTGGAAGTAAGGGTGGCCTGGAGTGGGACATGGAGAATGCAGAAACCCTCAAGCTGAATGTTTTTGGTCAGCCAGACCAGGTGTTAACCAGAGGTCATGGGCATGGTGTTTCAGCCCGCACTGAACGGTTTGTTAGAACAGGCCGTGGTTTCCCTGAAGGCTTGATTGAAGCTTGGGCAAACCTTTACACTGAATTCGCATTAGCTGTTTCGGCGCGAAAAGATGGGATAGAAGCTCCAAACGATTGGCTGGGTTACCCAAAAATTTCTGAGGGAGTTGAAGGTGTGAAATTTATTGAAGCGTCTGTAAGATCGAATCAAGAAAAAGCATGGGCTGTAATTGAATAATGTCATAAATTTTTAAATCTCACTTTACCAATTAAACACCTATGGCTCTGATAAAAGGGAAGTTTAATGTCTAAACAAAAAATTTATGACATGAGTTTTTCAAAAATTTTTCCCCTTTATGTAGCAAAAATTGAAAGAAAAGGCAGAACCGTCTTAGAGCTATACAGCGTGGTAGAGTGGCTTACTGGTTACACTAAAGAATTGCTTGAAGAAGCAATCAGAAAGGAAATAAGTTTAAAAGAATTTTTTGATGCAGCGCCCAATTTGAATGATAAACGAAGTTTAATTACAGGTATAATATGTGGAGTGCGGGTTGAGGAAATTAAAGAAGATTTAATGCGAGAGATCCGTTACTTAGATAAAGTGGTTGATGAGTTGGCAAAAGGTAAAAAACTCTCAGTAATCTTACGACAATAAAGCTAATATTTGAGAAAAATTTTAATTAGTTTGATCCTTACATAATATCTAGACATAAATTTTTTACCCAAAATCGTGAGGTATAATAATTGGAACTGAGAAGTTGGTCTTTGATTTTACTATTAGGATTTTTATGGGGTTCTAGTTTTTTATTTGTTGAACTTTTGCTAGAGGCGCTAACGCCATTCTCAATAGTTTACTTAAGAGTACTAATCGCTTCATTAATATTTCTTGTATTTTTACTCATAATTAGACCGAGATTTCAGCTGACAAAAGATGTGATTTTGAGCCTCTTTGTTATGGCCATTTTAAATAATATTTTGCCCTTTCTGTTGATTGCAATTGGCCAACAATCAACCACAGGAAGCCTGGCATCAATTTTAAATGCTAATACTTCGCTTCTAACCATATTACTGGCATCAATTTTGGTCCCTTCAGAAAAATTATCGTTCAATCGTTTGGTAGGTGTAGTAGTAGGTGTGCTCGGCGTTATAATTGCTGTTGGCTTTGAAAGTTTGTTTGATTTTTATGATGGTCGTTCAGGAAAGTACTTGATTTTGGCAGCTACAGTTTCATATGCTTTCGCTGGCATATGGGGCAGAATAAAACTGAGCCAGGTACCGCCAATTATCTCTGCCTCAGGTATGCTAATCATGAGCACCGTTGTAATGACACCGTTTGCTTTTTTCTATCGATCTGAAGAAATTTTGAGTTTGAACTTAAATATTTTTGTTCTTGCTACTGCTTTTGCATTGTTATGCTCAGTGGCAGCTTACTTTATTTATTTTAAAATTCTTGAGGGAACCGGTGCCGGAAATCTTTTGCTCTGTACAATAATAATCCCACCCTCAGCTATTATTTTGAATGCGATATTTTTGAGTGAAGCTATTTCTTATTCTGAGTTACTTGGATTATTGCTTATTGTCTTTGGACTGTTGATTTTAGATGGTCGTATTCTGAAAGTAATTTTAGATCAAACACCTAAATAAATCTGAGTTTTTATTTTTAGAAAAGATTTCGATTGCAAAGCTTTTAGTGCTGATCTAAGCGCGTATCTGTTAAAAAAAAGAATGGCGCGGTGTTATGAATATCGAGGCACTACTTATTGCGGAAAACCCAATTCCTTCACACGCACTTGCAGCAATCACAGCACTAGTTTTAGGAATTATTCAACTTACAAGAAGAAAAGGAACGACTCTCCATAAGTATGTTGGCTACGTCTGGGTGCTTTTGATGCTTTATGTTTCATTCAGTAGTTTTTTCATACATGATTTGAGGCTAATAGGTCCTTTTTCACCAATACATTTTCTATCAGTATTTACCATTGGGTCAGTTATTTACGCCATTATCATGATAAGACGTGGTGAAATCACTAAACATAAAAGAACAATGACTTTGCTATTTTATCTAGGTTTGGTTTTGACAGGTGCTTTTACTCTGTTGCCTAATCGTATCATGTTTACAGTTCTATTTGGATAATGTTTACTTAACAGCTTAACATTTGAACCACTTGCCTAGACATGGTGAAAAAAGTATCGGTGTTGAACTAATTTTAAAACTGTATTCATTAACTGGAAAACTATGAGACTTGTTTCTTTCTTAAATAATGACCAAGAGAGTTTTGGTATTCTTGGAAATTCTGGTCTTCGTCCTGTTTTAGAGGCTTTCAAGAAAGAGTGCCCCGATCTCAAGGCGGTTTTTGGGTCGCAAAAAATCAAGGATTTGAAAACGTTTTGCGAAGAAAAAACCATACCTTTATCACAGGTTACTTTGCTCCCACCTATTCCCGAACCTGGTAAAATTATATGTGCTGGTATGAACTATAGAAAACCTTACCCGGTGGACGGAATAGCCCCGCCTGATCCAGGAAACATAGTAATTTTTGGCCGACATTCAGACACTCTGGTTGGTTATGGCAAGGAATTAGAACGTCCTCGAGGCGAGGCTGCAGAAACTTTTGACTTCGAGGGAGAGATTGTAGCGGTAATTGGAAAGCCTGGAAGATTTATTTCTCCAGAGGATGCACTTGAACATGTCGTCGGCTATTCTATTATGAATGAAGGCTCAGTTCGTGGATGGATGAAACATTCTGTGCACGCTGGGAAGAACTTTCATGCCTCTGGAAGCTGGGGCCCCTGGATTACTACAGTTGACGAAATTGATGATTTTTCCTCTTTAAAGCTGGAAACTCATGTAAACGGAAAATTGATGCAATCTGCGTTGGCTGCAGAAATGATTTTTAGTTTGTCTGAATTAATTGCGTATATTTCAAACTTAACACCTCTTAATCCGGGCGATATAATAGCTACGGGTTCACCAGATGGTACGGGGGGAAGTCGGAACCCTTCTGTTTTTCTTAAACCAGGCGATTGTGTGGAGGTTTCAGTAGATAGAATAGGAACGCTTAAGAACCATGTTGGGAACTAGTTAGGGATTTATGAACTTAAAATTAGGAGCCTTGTCGTCAGGTGGAGCTCTAAGCATATCGAAACTTCGCTGTAATTGAGACTCTGATAAGTCACGGCCTATAATTACAATGCGAGTTTGCATATCATCCCCGGGCCAATCTTCTAATAGAACCGGGGGGTCAAAAATATCTTGTACCCCATGAAAAACAAAAGGTTTCTCAACACCTTCAATAAACACAATACCCTTAACTCTCAAAATATCTTTGCCTCTCATTGCAATGAGTGTGTCTAGCCAAAGATCAAAAGTAGTATCCTTAATAGGACTATCTAAAACAATTGATGCTGAACCAATTCGACTATCATGATTGGAGGTTGGTAAAGAAAGTTTCTGTGCTGGTGCAAAACCGGAGATATTTTCTAAAGGATCAAGTTTAGGTGCCTCACCTAAAGTCCACTTCACCACTTCCGGCTTCGTTGATTTTGGTTTAAGTGCATTAAGGTTCCAGAGCTGCTTACTGGTGCCTTCTCCCTTATTTGCCTCAATAATTTTTGCACTTGGGTTTATCGTGCGAAGTCGACTTTGAAAATTTTCTGCCTCAGACGCTGTAATAAGATCAGTTTTGCTAACTATAATTAAGTCAGCCATGGCCACTTGTGAAACTGCTTCGAACTGAGCATCCAGAGTTTTAGGGCCATTTGCAGCGTCGGCAACAGTAACAATCCCGTCTAAGACAGTTGTTCTTGCTAATATAGTGTCTACCAGAAGTGTTTGGGTAATAGGGCCAGGATCGGCTAAACCAGTTGTCTCAATTAATAAACGATCAAACTCGATTTCTTTTCTATTCTTACGCCCAATGAGACTTGATATTGTCTTCGATAAGTCTCCTCTGATGGAGCAGCAGAGACAACCAGATTGCATTAAAATAATTTCTTCACTGCTTTGTTCTATTAGGTCATGATCTAGACCTGCCTCACCAAATTCATTGACAATTACTGCGACACGGCCTGCGCTAGTATCTTCTAGAACGGTGTTCAAAAGAGTTGTTTTCCCTGCTCCAAGAAAGCCCGTAAGTAGGGTTAAGGGAACACGTTTATCTGTCATAATGCTTTTCCGAGATGTTCTTTAACTAAAATGAAAGTTTTCTTAGAGCGGTAAATAGATTAACTAGAATAAAAATTGATAGAGCTATACATACGATTGTTGGGCCTGGTGGTGTATCAAAAATGTAGGAAGCTCTCAAGCCAAGTAATACTGAAATACAACTTATTACACCTGCTGAAAACGCCATTAGCTCTGGGTTCCGTACTAAATTTCCAGCAGCAGCGGCCGGAATAATGAGCATAGCGGTTATTAAAAGAACTCCAACTATTTTTATCGACACTGCCACCGTGATGCCTAAAGAAATGGTTAATATCAGTTGCTCTCGCGTAGGGTTAAAGCCACTCGCATATGCTAATTGTTCGTTCAAGGTCGATAAAAAAAGCGCTTTCCATCTCCAGGTTAAAAGGCCAAGCACTACTAACGTACCGGACCAAATAATACTTAAATCAGACTTTGAAACTGCAAGAATATCACCGAACAGATAAGCCATTAGATCAATTCGAACGCCACTCAAAAAAGAAACAATCACAAGTCCAACTGCTAGAAAAGAGTGGGAAAATACACCTAATAGAGTATCCATTGAGTAGTTACGGCCTGATAATTGTGTGGTTATCCAGGCCATGATTATGGCAAATATCAAAGCGCCGAAAAAAACATCAGTTTGTATAGCCAACGAAAGAGCTACCCCTAACATCGCTGCATGAGCTGTCGCATCTCCAAAATATGCCATTCTCCTCCAAACGACAAAACAGCCGAGAGGCGCTGACACAAGGGCTAGTCCGATGCCAGCAAGAAGTGCACGTGTCATAAAATCGTCTAGCATTAATTAATGGCCTTGGAGTTTTCTGCAGAATGGTCATGTGCATGGTTATGGCTATGACGATAAAGTGCTAACGCTCCTCCAGCACCACTCCCAAAAAGTTCCTGATATTCAGGGGTTGCTATGACTGACTCTGGTGTCCCACAGCAACATATATGACCATTTAAGCAAATTACCCGGTCAGAGCTACTCATGACAACATGTAGATCATGACTGATCATCAATACGGCACAACCGGTGCTTTGTCTAACCTCTTCTATCTGCCTATAAAAATCTGCAGACCCAGGTTGATCGAGTCCCTGTGTTGCTTCATCTAAAATTAAAATGTCAGGATTTCCTAAAAGAGCTCTAGCGAGCAGTGCTCTTTGGAATTGACCACCAGATAGTTCAGACATCTGTTGATCTATTAATCCTGCCACGCCTGCTTTTTTGAGATAACTCTCACAAGTTGAGCGATCTAATCTCTCTGTCAATCGCATAAACCTCCCAACGCTTATCGGTAGCGTTGGATCAAGGTTTAGTCGCTGAGGAACATAACCAATTTTTAAGCCGGGCTTGACAGATATTGATCCTTCTACAGGATGAACAGCACCGATGATTGCTTTGAGAAGGCTTGTCTTTCCTGAACCATTTGGTCCAACAATAGTTACAACTTCACCTCGGTTTATTTCCATACTGACGTTTTTTAAAGCAATTACGTTACCATACGATAAAGTTAGCTGTTCTATATTGATCAAATTCATATTAAGTTTTTATGCCAGATTAGAACAAGATTGACAAAGGCCTCGTGCTTCAATGACGGCCTTTTCGACAGTAAATCCTGCTTTGGATGCAATTTGAGAAACTGAAAAGTTGCGTGTTAAAGCCTCCTCTTCAGAAACAGAGTCGCAATTTCTGCAAATCATGAAAGCAGGTGAGTGGTCTCTACCAGGATGCATACATCCGATGAAACTGTTTAGTTGTTCAATTTTGTGGGCAAAGCCGTTCTGTACAAGAAAATCGAGAGCTCTGTAAGCAACAGGCGGTTGGTTTTTAAATCCAGATTCACGCAAAAGGTCCAAAATTTCGTAGGCTCCAATAGCTGTATTTTTTTCAAGTAATATCTCCAAAACCTTTCGCCTCACAGGTGTAAGATTGAGACCGTTTTGTTGGCAATAATTTTCAGCGTCCTGGATATTTTTCTCCATATTTTACCCCAATATGAACTGTTGTGTCGGTTTTGATATCTAGTTTGTTTTTTACTTCGTTTCAATTAACTATTGCGCAGGGAAATAAATCCTCTATGTTGCTCGAATGTTATGTTATATCATGGAGGAACACATGTCCAGAAAACTTCTTTCTTACACTGCTTTAGGGTTAATCCTAGGTAACGCAGCTATAGCCGATGTGCCAAAAGTTGCAGTTGATATTTCACCAGTTCACTCATTAGTGTCTCGTGTGATGGAAGGAGTGGGAAGTCCCAAATTAATAATTCCAGCTGGCGCATCTCCTCACGAATACAGTTTGCGTCCATCTGAAGCGAAGTCGCTTCAAGATGCTGATATGGTCATTTGGATGGGTGAAGACTTAGCTCCATGGATGGAGAACTCGATTGAAAAATTAGCAAAGAATGCAGAAATCATTACTTTGTTAGAAATAAGTGAGACTAAACTACTTGATTATCGGGAAGGCGCTCTTTTTGAGGAGCACGATCATGGGGACCACGACGACCATGACAAGGACCATGACGATCACGATGATCACGACGATCATGATGACCACGACCATGATAAGGACCACGACGATCACGATGATCACGACGATCATGATGATCACGACCATGATAAGGACCATGACGATCACGACGATCATGATGATCACGCGGGACATGATCACGGAGAACATGATCCGCACGCATGGTTATCACTTGAAAACGCTCAAACATGGTTAAATTTAGTCGCTGGAAAGTTATCCGCTGCTGATCCAGAAAATGCTGGTGTTTATTTTGGAAACGCTGCTGCCGCTCGATCTGAAATTGAAGAATTATCTAAAGAAGTAAATTCTATTTTAGATCCAGTTAGAGGGCGAAGTTTTGTCGTCTTTCATGATGCTTACCAGTATTTTGAAACAAGTTTTGATTTTCCTGCTTCAGGAGCCATTTCACTTGGAGATGCTACGGACCCAAGTGCATCTCGTATAGCCGAAATTCAAGGTCGGGTTAGAGAAGAGGGAATTAGCTGTGTTCTTTCAGAACCGCAGTATAACCCAAATCTAGTTGCAACTGTTTTGGAAGGGACTGATGCGAAAACTGGTGTTATAGATCCTCTTGGCGTAAATTTGGAACCTGGCCCTAAGCTATATGGAGATCTCATTCGAAATATGGCGAAGTCTTTGGCTGGTTGTCTCTAAATAGATGGCCTAGCTGATAGTTTAAAATCAGCTAGGCCCTATTTCCTCTAGGTGGAATTATTTAAAAATTTGTGGAATTTTTATGAAAAATTTAGGTGAAACAAAACTAAAAAAGAGGCGTAGTAAATCCGATTCTATGAAGGACTTTGATAAGTTGCCTAAGTTACTTCGGGACTGGCTAAACGGAGCCGCCTTGCCATGGCGTCCTAAGTCAGTTGTTAGAGCTTATAACAGATTTTTACGCCAAACTAATGACGCCGGTATGGCTCTAAAGAAATTAGAAGAATTACAGCAACAGAAACTGTCCATAGATCAGAAGATTTGAAGCACCTCTAATCTTTTGGTTAACAAAGTTAAGGAGAAAGATTATGCAAACTGCCCAAGTTCCAGTCACAGTTTTAACTGGCTTTCTAGGAGCTGGAAAAACGACCTTATTAAATCGCATATTAACAGAACGGCATGGAAAGAAATATGCTGTAGTTGTTAATGAATTTGGTGAGGAGGGTATCGATAATGATTTAGTTGTTGATGCCGATGAAGAAGTTTTTGAAATGAATAATGGCTGCATCTGTTGCACTGTGCGTGGTGATCTAATTCGTATCCTCAGCGGTTTAATGAAAAGGGCTGATCAACTTGACGCGATTATTGTTGAAACAACGGGTTTAGCGGATCCAGCACCTGTTGCTCAAACTTTTTTCGTTGATGAAGACGTGGCTGATCGTACAAAACTGGATGCTATCGTTACTGTTGCAGATGCTGTACATTTAGCTTCCCAGCTTGGTGAGCATCATGAGGCAGAAGAGCAAATTGCATTTGCAGATGTAGTCTTACTCAATAAAACGGATCTCATTGAGAGTAAAAATTTGGATAGCGTTGAAACTCGTATTAAGAAAATAAACCCCTATGCCAAAATAATCAGAACAGCTCGATGTGATGCGCCACTCGATGAAGTAGTAGGCTTAAATGCTTTTAGTCTAGACCGCGTGCTTGAAGTAGAGCCAGATTTTTTAGATTCAGATCATGACCACGAGCATGATGATGATATTACAAGCGTATCATTTGTGTCTGAAACTCCTCTTGATTTTGAAAAGTTTCAAACTTGGTTTGGCAAAGTGCTTCAAACTAGAGGTCAAGATATCTTAAGATCAAAGGGCATTCTTGATTTTGATGGTCTTGACGAACGCTACGTTTTTCAGGGAGTTCATATGCTCATGGACGGTTCTCCTATGGGGGAATGGCCAAAAGATAAGCCTAAGAGTTCTCGAGTAGTGTTTATTGGTCGTGATATTGAAAATATGGGTTTGAAAGAAGGGTTCGAAGCTTGCAAGATAGCTTAAATTCTGAGTTAACCTTAAACCAAAGACGACGCCCTAGCTTTGAAGAAACTGAGTTAGAGCGACGCGCAACTAAATTCAATTTCGGCGCACCAGTTACAGGGTCAGTGACTATAGGTGACAGCGTTGCTGTTGGTTTTGGAGATGGCAATGTTCGAATATTCCGAGAAGGCGTTGGTTATTCAACTGCCAAGGCGCACGCAGGCGTTGTACTTTGTATGGCTACTGATGGTGAACATATTTTTACAGGAAGTGATGACGGGAAATTTGTCAGGATCTCATCCGACAATACTGTGGAAGAAATTGCTTCATTTGGAACAAAATGGGTTGACTGTGTTGCTGTCATTGACGGTAAGTATGCCTGCTCTTCAGGTGGAAAGGCCCATGTTTGGTCTAAAGGTCAAAAGAAACCTAGCGTTTTAGAACACGCCAGTACTGTTGGCGGAATGGCTTTTGATGCAAAAGGAAAGCGTTTGGCAGTCGCGCACTATGGAGGTGTGACCGTTTGGGAGGCAAAAGAGAGAAGATGGAAATCATCAAAGCTAATATGGAAAGGCTTCCACGGCGATGTATGTTTTAGCCCAGATGGAAAATATGTTGTTACGGCTATGCAAGAAAACGCTCTGCATGGTTGGCGACTTCGTGATAAGGTTGATCTTGCGATGTCAGGCTATCCTGCGAAAGTAAAAAGTTTTGCTTGGGTAGGCGACACTCCTTATCTCGTGACATCTGGTGCCAATGAAGCTATTTGCTGGCCATTTGATGGAAAAGATGGCCCCATGGGACGTGCGCCAGTTTGCGTGGCTCCTTCCAAAAAACAAATAGCGACTTGCGTTCAAGCCCTTAACACTGAAAGTGCAGTTTTCGCAGGGTTTCGTGATGGGTCTGTTCTTTTGGCTGAAATTGATGAGAGTAAGGAGCCTATTGTTATTAAAGGTTCTTCAGGCTCTGCAATTACTGGAATATCGCTAACCTCATCTTTATCACACGTCTTGGTTGGTGATGAAGAAGGCAATATTTTATGGTCTACCCTTTGGGCAGGAGAAATGAATGCAAAATCTATTTGATCGAAAACGCCCCGCTGGAGCAAAAGTTCGTGGGATTAAAGATCTTGTCATTACTTACTTTGACTTCCCTGAAACAACTGTGCTTACGGTAGCAGAACTGCGGTGTCACGATGAAGGTTGCCCGCCGATAGAAACTGTTATTACAGCACGTCATTCAGACGGTTCAATCCAAGATTGGAGGCTTACTAAGCCGGTTGATGAAATTGAAAAAAAAGATATTGAATCTTTAAGTGGTTAATACTGATAGATTTAATAAAAATTATTGAAGAGATCTTGACAGCTTTATTGTGAAACGACGTAAAAGCCCTTGTATTGATATTTGCGAATTTTCGGGACCAAACGGTTGGTGTTTGGGCTGTGGCCGTACACGTCATGAGTGCCAAAGGTGGAAAAAAATGAAACCTTACGAGGCAAATATTCTTGAAAAAGAACTCAAAAAACGAATGTCACAGTTAGGATCTGAAAAATTCAAATAGCAGGCCAAAATCAAATAGCCTGCTATATTTAGTTAAGTAACAAAATTAAAAAGATTTTTGCTTCAAGCTACTCGATCAAATCACCAGTCATTGGTATCGTGTGCCTATTTACAGGATCAAATTCTTGTAACATTGGTCTGCGCTCGTCTAACCAATTAACAACGCCATCCTGCGCACTTTGCTCAAAACCTTCTGAATCACGAATAACAATAGCAATAACTTCGTCATCTTTTTTCATTACAAAATGAGTGCCCGGTTCTCTCTCTTTTCCATTTTCAATGACGTCCTGTAGAAAATCGTCGTAATGTTCTGGCTTCGGTTTAAAACGTATAATACTTAACTTTTTGGACATTTGACTCTCCCTTGAATTGTGGGTTTAGCTTAACAACGGCTTAGAAAAAATCCAGTAAATTCATTCGTCAAAAGGCATGTTTTTGGTCCAATCAAAAGTACCATCATCGCGCTCCTTAACTGCCTGCTTCCACCCTTTTTCCTCTACGCGTTTTTTAAAATTATGCCCTTCCGGAGTGTGGCGGGATATGCCATCTAGAAGTGTAGCCAATTGCTGTGTTCCAGAAAGACCAGTTGCTTCTACTGCCTGATTGATAACCATCTTTTGCATAGCCAACTGGTTGATCGGCACACTAGCTAGCCGCTGTGCCATTGCCTCAACTTCATCATCAAGCCTATCTTTGGAAACAGCTTTTAAAACAAGCCCCATGTTGGCGGCTTCAATTCCACTTATTTGATCACCAGTAAATAAAACTCTTTTAGCGCGTTCGGCTCCAATCCTGTATACCCACATTGCGGTCGATGGGCAGCCCCAAACACGTGTAGACATATAGCCGATTTTGGCCTCTTCCTCCATAAAAATCATATCGCTACATAGGGCGATATCTGAACCTCCCCCAACTGCAAACCCATGAATTTTGCAAATTACTGGCTTTGGACATCGCCAGAGAGACATAAACTTCTGTGTATTATCCCACATAAATTTATAATCGATGAGAGGATCCCACTTCTCCCCTTGATACACATTGTTTTGTCCTTGGTTTTCCGCATAAGCACCAAGGTCATAACCTCCGCAGAAACCCTTACCTTTACCTGAAAGAACTATCACGTGAATATCGGAGTCAGCCTCCGCTTCAAGCACAGCATCTTGCAGTTGGCCGGGGACTTGGTCATCAATCGCATTCAATTTGTCAGGCCGGTTTAGGGTGATCCGACCTATGCGGCCATCTTTTTCAAAAGTAACTTTTTTCACACATACTTTCCTAAAGTTGCTGTTATTGCCATATCCAATTTTTCAACAAGCTCGTCTAACTGAGTATCTTCAATAATGAATGGTGGGGCAAGAAGGACATGATCCCCATTTTTTCCGTCTCTTGTTCCTGACATTGGATAGCAGATAAGGCCGGCCTCAAAGGCATTCATTTTTAATTTAGCCGCAAACTTTAGATCTGGATCTAAGGGTTTCTTTGTTTCACGATCTTCTACGAACTCAATTCCTTGAAATAAGCCCCGACCACGAATATCCCCCACATTTGGGTGTTGAGAAAATTTGCTTTCAAGCATGTTTGATAGCTTTTTTCCCTTTTCTGCAGAGCGATTCACTAAATCGTTATTTATAAGTTTTTTTATAACTGCATTAGCCGCAGCTGCTGCAACCGGATGTCCAAGATAAGTGTGCCCATGCTGAAATAGACCACTTCCATGTTCTATGCATTCATAGATGTGAGAGGTGCAAAGCATTGCCCCAATTGGCTGGTATCCAGCACCTAAACCTTTAGCGATACAAAGTATATCTGGTGCAATATTGTCAGCATTACAAGCATATAAATGTCCTGTCCGACCCATTCCGCACATCACTTCGTCCAAGATAAGTAGCACACCATATTGATCGCAAATTTTTCGGATTTTTTGAAAATATCCATCAACTGCTGGGACCGCCCCAAGCGTCGCGCCCACAACAGGCTCAGCCATGAAAGCCATCACAGACTTTGGGCCAAGCCGAAGAATTTCATCTTCAAGTTCTTGAGCCATCCGCTGCCCATATTCGTAGGCGGTCTCGGTCTCTTCTCTAAGGATATATTCATAACAAGGCGATATGTGGCTTACATTTATTAACAAAGGTGAAAACTGTTTGCGCCGCCACTCATTACCACCTGCGGCTAGTGCACCAAGAGTGTTGCCATGATAACTTTGCTTGCGTGCTATCAGGTTTTTTCTTTCAGGTTCTCCGTTTTCAATATGAAATTGTCGAGCAAGTTTAATGGCTGCTTCAGTTGCTTCTGATCCACCGGAAACGAGGTAAACACGATCTAAATCACCTGGCGCATATTTGATGAGTAATTCTGTAAGCTCTTCAGCAGGCTCAGATGTAAAAAAACCTGTATGAGCAAAAGATAACTGATCAGCTTGTGACTTAATTGCCGATATAATGTCCGGATCTCCGTGGCCCAGACATGAAACGGCCGCACCTCCAGAGCCATCTAAATAAGATTTGCCCGACTTGTCATAGATATAACATCCTTGCGCACTTGTTGCAGCTGGTGGCAGAGTTTTCATATTCCTAGGAAATGTTTTTGACATCAAAAACTCTCCATGATTGCAGCCCTTTTTTAATTTGAAGTATCCAATTTAATATTACCGAACATCCTTATGGATGATTAATTTTATCTCAAGGCTTAATTTATCTTATGAAAACGACTGTTCTAAATGTCGCGAACTAGATGTCTTACAATTTTTGTTTCGGTTAACGTTCAGTGATTGCGTGAATGGATTATAAATGAAGCAAGTACAGGATCTGGGTTACAAAAGTGAGGCGCGGCGCGGCTTATTATTTGTATTTATGGCGGGCGTGCTATGGTCGACTGTTGGACTTGGGATCAGGATGATAGATGAAGCTACGGTTTGGCAGATACTTTTATATAGATCTATTAGTTTAAGTCTTTTTTTGGCGATAGTAATTTATTTACGATCGAAAGAAAATCTTTTCACAGTAATTAGGGCGGCTGGTCTACCAGCTTGCGTGGCGGGCCTGGCACTAGTTGGAGCTTATTCTGGTGCGATCTATGGAATACAATCTACGTCTGTTGCAACTGCAATGCTTTTATTTGCCTGCGCCCCTTTCATAGCTGCAATACTTGGCTGGTTGTTTTTAAGAGAAAAAGTAAGAAAAGCGACATGGATTTCTATATTATTTGCAATGCTTGGCATTGGTATAATGGTTCAAGATAAATCCACAGGGTCAGCACTTTTAGGAAGTTTAGCGGCGTTGGGATCGGCGTTTGGGTTTGCAGTCTTTACCGTCGCATTACGCTGGGGACGTTCAGTAGAAATGCTCCCTGCCGTACTTTTGTCCGGGATTTTTGCAATTTTTATAACTTCAAGTATTTGCCTGCTCAGTGGCTTGCCCTTCCAAATTTCGGTAAATGATACCAGCATCTCGATGGGAATGGGGGTGTTTCAAGTTGGAGCTGGTTTGGTTTTATATACGCTAGGTTCCAAAACTTTACCCGCCGCAGAATTAACATTATTATCGTTAGCTGAAGTTCTTCTAGGACCTGTTTGGGTTTATTTGTTTCTAAATGAGATTGTAACACTTAGTACACTTGTTGGCGGATTGATTTTGTTGTTAGCAATTGCCGGTAACGCAATTTCAGGAGCTCGCAGAAAACCACCGCCGATAATTTAACCTCAAAATTTATGAGTAAAACTGATGAGTTTATTTAGGAATTAATATGACATCACAACCCAATTTTTTAGTAATTATGGTTGATCAACTGAACGGTACTTTGTTTCCCGATGGACCAGCCGATTGGCTTCATACCCCAAATTTGAAGCGTTTAGCTTCTCATTCGACTAGGTTTCGAAATGCCTATACCGCAAGTCCCTTATGTGCGCCTGGTCGTGCCGCTTTTATGTCAGGTCAGCTTCCTTCTCAAAATGGTGTTTATGACAATGCGGCCGAGTTTTCTTCTACAATTCCAACTTATGCCCACCATTTACGTCGGGCAGGGTATCAAACATGTTTGTCGGGTAAGATGCATTTTGTCGGACCTGATCAGCTCCATGGTTTTGAGGAAAGATTAACAACTGATATTTATCCTGCAGATTTCGGTTGGACTCCTAACTATAGCAAGCCAGGTGAGCGTATTGATTGGTGGTATCATAATTTAGGTTCAGTGACTGGTGCCGGGATTGGTGAAATTTCAAACCAACTAGAATACGATGATGAAGTTGCGTTTAATGCCAAAACTAAAATTTATGATTTAGCAAGGGGCCATGATAAACGACCTTGGTGTTTAACAGTCAGTTTTACGCATCCACATGATCCCTATGTAGCACGAAAAAAATATTGGGACCTATATGCAAACTGTTCGCATCTTTTACCGGAGGTGAAAGCAATTACTTACGAAAATCATGATGCCCATTCTAAGCGTATATTTGATGCAAATGACTGGCGGTCTTATCGAATAGATAATGAGATGATAGAAAAATCTAGGCGTGCTTATTTCTCAAACATATCCTATTTAGATGATAAAATTGGCGAATTATTAACAACACTGGAAGAGACTGACCAGGAAGCCATTATAATTTTCGTCTCTGATCATGGGGATATGTTGGGAGAGCGTGGGCTGTGGTTCAAAATGTCATTTTTTGAGGGATCTGCCCGAGTACCATTAATGATCTCCAATTCTAAAATGCGAGCGGACACAATAGATATCCCAGTTTCAACAATTGATCTGTGCCCAACTATTTGTGAACTAGCAGGCATTACTATGTCGGAAGTTACTCCTTGGATAAAGGGAGAGAGTTTGTGTGGCATTATGCAAGGACAAAATAGGCAAAATCCTGTGTTAATGGAATATGCTGCTGAGGCAAGTCACGCACCCATGGTTGGTATACGCAAGGATCAGTGGAAGTATACTTACTGTGCACTGGATCCTGAGCAGTTATTTGATTTGGGAAACGATCCGAATGAATTGAACAATCTAGCTAATGAAATCGATTATAAAAATACTCTTGCGACCTTTAGAAATATTAGAAAATCAAATTGGGATTTAGAAAGATTTGATCATGATGTGCGCGAAAGTCAGGCAAAACGAAAAATAATTTATGAAGCTTTACGCAAAGGTGGATACTATCCGTGGGATTTCCAACCGTTGAAACAGGCATCAGAGCGTTACATGCGCAATCACATGGACCTTAATGTTCTAGAAGCAAGTCAACGTTATCCATCCAATGATTGATATATGAATTGATGTTTTGATTAGATTAAGGTGGTATCGAATAAACACCGTTCGACTTATGAAGAGGGAAAATTGGGCGATTTCGATTATATAATCGTTGGTGGTGGATCTTCTGGCGCCACACTAGCTGGTCGACTGTCTTCAAACCCATCGGTCAAAGTGCTTCTTCTTGAAGCTGGACCTTCTGACGGATCTTTGAAAATAAAAGTTCCGTTGGGCTATGGCTCTCTATTTTACGATCAGAAGTTTAATTGGAAATACGAAACGGAGCCGGAAGCTGAGTTGAACGGGCGCAAAATGTATTGGCCCAGAGGAAAGGTTTTAGGCGGCTCGAGTGCTATCAATGCCATGGTTTATGTGCGTGGTCACCAAAACGATTTTAAAGATTGGGAAAAAGTGGCTCCAAGTTGGAGTTGGAGCAATGTAGAACCCCTTTTTAAGAAAATAGAGGCTTGGAAAGGTAAGAGTTCCTCAGCTAGGGGTAGTTCTGGTCCAGTTGGCGTTTCCAATGTCGAACGTGATGTTCATCCATTAACAAATAAATATTTAGAAGCGGGTCAAGAATTAGGTTTTCCTTTAAATGGAGACTATAATGGTAGCCACATGGAAGGCGTATCTGTCTATCAAACGACGATAGCCAATGGGCTAAGAGTTTCTTCTGCCAGCGCTTACATATCTAAAAGAAACAGTGGTAGAAATTTAAGAGTCATAACGAATGCTCATGTTACAAAACTGATCTTTGACGGTAGGCGAGCAACAGGTGTGTGTTTTTCTCAAGGAAATAGAGAAACAACTGTTTTAACAGATGGAGAAGTTATCTTAAGTGCGGGAGCCCTTAATTCGCCGCACCTATTGTACCTTTCAGGTTTAGGCCCCGCTAGTGAGTTACAACCGCATGGTATTTCTGTTTTGCAAGACATGCCACACGTAGGACGTCATCTGCAGGATCATATTGGAGTAGATTTCACTTTGGCGGTAAATCGTCCGTCTCTTAACCAAAAACTTCGACCAGTTTTGGGAAAATTTTTGGTAGGGTTGGAGTATTTATTTTTTAAGTCTGGTCCACTTGCAATGAGCTTGAACCAAGCGGGTGGTTTTGTGAAGTCTGATCCCTCTTTAGAAGCTCCTGATTTGCAACTCTATTTTTCACCTTTGAGCTACTCTACAGCGCCACAAGGCAAGCGTCCCCTGATGAGTCCTGATCCCTATCCTGCGGTTAGGCTTGGCTTTAATCCGACAAAACCTACCAGTGAGGGCTGGATTTCTCTTAAATCTTCAGATCCGTTCGAAAGTCCAAAATTCGTTGGAAATTATTTGTCTACTGAGGAAGATAAAAAAGTCATGATATCTGGAATGCATTTGATGAGAAAATTTTTAAAAACAAAAGCAATGAGAGATATTGTTGAAGAAGAACTTTCTCCTGGGTCAGATTTTAATGATGACAAAAGTTTTATGGATTTTGCAAGAAGTGAAGGTGGAACAGTTTTTCATCAATGCGGCACTTGCCGAATGGGTAAAGATATTTCCTCATCGGTTGTAGACGAAAGTCTTAAGGTACATGGAATTGATGGCCTTCGAGTTGCGGATGCTTCAATTTTTCCAAGAATTACAACAGGTAATACAAATGCTCCTTCTATTATGGTGGGAGAAAAAGCTGCTGATATTATATTAGCTGAACAAAAAATATAGGAATTTAGAAATGATAAGGATTACTTCGATAGAAACCTTTTGTAACGAATTCGTTGGTTTTGTTCGTGTAACTGACGAAACAGGCTCACAGGGTTGGGGTCAGGTTTCCACTTATCACTCAGATATTACCTGTCAGGTCTTACATCGGCAGGTGGCTCCCTGGGTTTTGGGTGTTCAAATCTCTGATTTGGATGACTTGCTTGATTTGGTTACGGAGCGAGAACATAAATTTCCCGGATCTTATTTAAGAAGGGCAATAGGTGGATTTGATACCGCCATTTGGGACCTAAGAGGCAAACAAAGTCAAAAACCTGTTGTTGAACTTTTGGGGGGAACGCCGGGTAAATTAAGAGCTTATGCCTCTTCAATGAAGCGCGATATCACGCCAAAAGAGGAGGCGGAACGTCTTGTGAGACTACAGGGTGAGTTTGGGTATGATGCTTTTAAAGTAAGAGCTGGAGCTGAAGTAGGTCGTAACGAAGATGAGTGGCCTGGAAGAACTGAAGAAATCATTCCAACTATGCGTAAATATTTGGGAGACAATGCGTCTCTGCTCATTGATGCAAATAGCTGTTATTCACCGGATAGAGCAATTGAAGTCGGTCACATGCTTGAAGATAATGGGTTTTGTCATTTCGAGGAACCTTGCCCTTACTGGGAACTTGAACAAACTAAGACTGTAACTGATACGCTTAATATTGATGTTACGGGTGGTGAACAGGATTGCGATATCCCGACTTGGAAAAGAATGATTGATATGCGAGCTGTTGATATCGTTCAGCCAGATATTTTATATCTGGGAGGTATAGCGCGAACGATGAGAATTGTTGAACTTGCAAAATCCGCTGGCATACCGGTGACGCCGCATTGTGCAAATCTGTCCCTCGTAACACTCTTTACAATGCATTTGTTGAAAGCAATTCCAAATGCAGGGAAATATTTGGAGTTTTCAATTGAGGGAGCAGACTACTATCCATGGCAACAAAACTTATTCAAAAATAGTCTGTTTGATATTGAGGATGGGTGCGTCTCTATAAAAAGTGATCCTGGCTGGGGGTTTGAAATTAATGATGAATGGCTGTCTAAGTCGATCTATCAAGTTAGTAATTTAGAATAGCAAATATAAACTTTTGAAATTTCATCAAAGCAAGTTAAAGTTTGGTTAGGGTTTTCTTTTTATACCTAAAATTATCTAGAATTTAAGGGATCACGATATGTGGGCAGCAGATTGGAAAGATACATCATACTGGCTCGATGACTTACCCAAGACTTCAGGTGTATCCAGTGACATTAAAAACAGGGTTGATGTTTTAGTCATTGGCTCTGGATATACGGGCTTGAATGCTGCGCTCGAAATAGCAAGAGGTGGTCGCGATGTTATGGTCGTTGAAAGTGGCTACCCGGGATATGGTTGTAGTACTCGAAATGGAGGTCAAATAAGTACGCACGTCAAACCGTCGCTTGAAAAATTAACTCAAAAAGTTGGGGCGTCTCAGGCTAGTGCAATGAGGCAAGAAGGCGTTAACGCATTGGACTGGATTGAGGAACTAGTTACTAAGGAAAAACTTGACTGTAACTTTCTTAGAGCTGGTCGTTTCCATGCTGCTCATTCTGGAGAACACTATGATGATATAGCCAGAGACGCTGAAAAACTTACAAAGTATGAAAATATACCAACGGAAATTGTTCCCAAAGCAGAGCAACATAAAGAGCTGGGAACGGATATTTATCATGGAGGTGTGGTATTTCCTAGGCATGCTTCAGTGCACCCAGCCAAGTACCATCGTGGACTTTTGTCTCGTGTAATTGAGGCTGGTGCAACTGTTGTAGGATACTGTGAAGCTCAACATATAGAAAAACTTGATAACGGTTTTAGAGTTCGCACATCAAAAGGGAATATCGATTGTAAAGACCTTGTTGTTGCTACCAATGGATATACTAGCCCAATAACGCCATGGCTTCGACGAAGAGTAATCCCAATTGGAAGCTACATTATTGCGACGGAGCCAATAGAAAAAAGCTTGATGGATAAACTATTTCCTACAAACAGAAATATAACTGACACCTGTAAAGTCGTCTATTATTATCGACCCTCTCCTGATCGTACGAGAGTCTTATTTGGTGGGCGCGTTTCGGCTAAAGAAACTAACACAGCATCAAGTGGTCCGAAACTTCACAATGATCTCGTTCGGATTTTTCCAGAGTTGAGTGAAATCAAAGTGACTCACTCGTGGTTTGGAACCGTTGCTTATACCTTTGATGAACTGGCCCATACGGGATGTCACGACGGGATATATTATTCTATGGGGTACTGTGGTTCAGGTGTATCGATGGCAAGTTATCTGGGTATGAGATTGGGCCAAAAAGTTTTGGGATTGGCTGAAGGAAAGACGGCGTTTGATGACCTGCCTTTTCCAACAAAACCTCTGTATTCAGGAAACCCATGGTTTCTTCCTGCGGTTGTTTCTTGGTATCGCTGGCGTGACAAACGACAAATAATTAACGCTAGGTAAACGTTAATTTCATAAACTTTTGTTGCTTAAATCACCCGACTCAGTGCAGTCTTGGTGATGAATAGAGTAATAGGGAGGGAATTTTATGAAAAAAACTATTATGAAATCAGCCATTGGAGGCCTTGCCGCCGCTGGTTTAATGTTTTCCGCTGCCGTTAGCTATGCTGACGATACACTAAGAATTGTTTCTTGGGGTGGTGCATATCAAAAAGGGCAGTCACTGGGTATTTTTCAGCCCGCTGCTAAGGCAATGGGTATTACGGTGAAAGAAGATACTTATGGTGGTATTTCTGATGTAAAACTCATGGTGAAATCTGGCGCTGATAAGTTTGATATTTTTTCAAGCGGAGCCGGTAGCTGTGCTTCAGGCGCCGCAGAAGGCGTTTTAGAAAAACTAGATTATTCAGTAATTGATGTAAGTAATCACTTGCCTGGAATGTATAGTGATTATTGTGCTGGTGCTGATATTTTCTCTGTGGTTGCAGCGTATAACACCGAAACTTATGGAGAGGGAAATGGACCTAAAACATGGGCTGATTTCTATGACGTTGAAAAGTTTCCTGGTACTCGTGCTATGCGAAACAAGGTTGACGGTCAGCTTGAAACAGCTCTTTTAGCTGATGGCGTTCCTAAGGAACAAGTCTATGAGGTCTTGGACAGTGAAGAAGGAATAGAAAGAGCGCTCGATAAGATTAGATCTATTAAACCCCACATTGCTGTTTGGTGGTCTTCTGGAGCTCAACATGCTCAACTAATGAAAGATGGTGAAGTTGACATGACCACAGGCTGGAATGGTCGATTTGATGTTGCCAAAGAAGACGGTGCTAAAGTGGCATATGATTGGCAGTCTGGTATTATGGACTGGGAAGGCTACGGAATTCCAAAAGGTGCAAAGAACAAAGATTTGGCAATGAAGTATATCGCAGAGATGATGAAGCCTGAGTACATGGCAGAATTTGCTAAATACATTACTTATGGTCCGACTAATGGAAAAGTATATGAGCTTGGCCTAATGGAAGAATCTAGAGCTCGCATGATGCCCAGCCATCCTGATAATGCGAAGTATCAGCTTACAATAAGCCAAGATTGGTATGCTAAGTGGCGTACAATAGCTGCTGAAATGTATACTGAAATGATGACTGAATAATCTACTCATCTCAATTAAAACTAAGCGCTCGAAGGAATTATCCTTCGGGCGACTTTATACAGTGATTACAAACTAATGAATGAAACTTCTCTAAATATATCTATTCGTGAAGTCACGAAAAAATATGATCAATTTTATGCGCTTAAAGATGTCAGCCTAGAAATCAAATCTGGTGAATTTATGACCCTTCTAGGACCATCGGGATCTGGAAAGACGACCCTTTTGATGGTTTTGGCAGGTTTTACCAACCCAGATTACGGTAGTGTAAAATTTGGAGATGAAGAGGTTATTTTAAAGCCACCACATCTTCGTGGTATTGGCATGGTTTTTCAAAACTATGCGCTATTTCCGCATATGACAGTTGAACAGAATGTGGGCTATCCTCAAAAACTGCGTGGCGTTAGTGCAGCAGAAACAAAGCGAAGTGTTGAGGAGGCACTCAATACTGTAAAACTTGAAGGGCTGGGACACAGAGGAATAAATGAACTTTCTGGAGGTCAGCGTCAACGAGTGGCGCTTGCCAGAGCCATAGTATTTAAACCTAAGATACTATTAATGGATGAGCCACTTTCTGCGCTTGATAAGAAATTGCGTGAGGAAATGCAGATAGAGCTTAGGCAGTTGCATGACACTCTCAATATGACGACGGTTTATGTTACACATGATCAGAAAGAAGCGCTGACGATGTCAGACAGAATTACAGTCATAAATCATGGTGAGCTTATGCAGCTTGGAACACCTAATGAAATTTATGAGCATCCAAACAATCACTTTATTGCTGACTTCATTGGAGAGTCGAGCCTTCTTCCTGTTGCCATTCGCGATGGAAAAGCCAGCTTAAATGGCGAAAAGATTGTTATGGCTGAAAAAGCTGAGAAAGATGGTGATTATCTTTTAGTAGTACGCCCAGAAAAAGCATTTTTAGCTGATAAGAAAGTTAAAGGATCAAATTACTTTTCTGGAAAATTAATCGACTCTATTTTTCAAGGGGAGAGCCAGCTCTTGGTTGTAAAGCTCAATTCAAATGATGATGGGCAAGAAGTTCGTGTTCGCGTTCCAAATGAAAGCGTGACACAAAAAGCTCTTCCAGAAGTAGGCCAAACAGTCTCGATCGGGCTCAAGGTTGCAGATAGCTACGTGGTAAGCTGAGAATGACAATTGTTGAAGCGGGAAAACTGAACCAAAAAGGTTTACAAAAAGTTGCTGCGAACGAGCGGTTCACTTTTTTTGGATTAACTTTGCCATATCTGATTATGGTGACAGCTTTGATTGTAATTCCTGTCGGTTGGTTGTTTTATCTTTCATTTATTGGAAGAGATGGGAGTTTCTCATTTGAAAACTACGAACGTATGATGAAAAGCAAGGCTTACATTCGTATTTTTATAACCACATTTAAAATAAGCATACTTACAACTATAATCTGTGCTGCAATAGGTTACCCACTTGCTTATTTCATGTCTCAGCTATCTCGAAAATGGGCCAATATCTGTATGATTGGCGTACTGATTCCATTTTGGACAAGCCTATTGGTGAGAACCTACGCTTGGTTGGTTCTGCTCCAAAAAAAGGGACTTTTGAACAATATGGCTATTGAACTGGGATTGATTACCGAACCCATCAAAATTGTTCATAACACAACAGGGACGCTTATTGGGATGGTGCATATTATGCTTCCGTTCTTAATTTTGCCATTGTATGCAAACATGCGTTCTATAGACAAAGATACATTGAAGGCGGCGTCAAGCTTGGGGGCCACACCAACTCGAGCTTTTTGGACAGTATTTTTCCCTCTTTCTTTGCCTGGTTTGCTTGCTGGGCTCTTGATTGTTTTTGTTCTTTGTCTTGGTTTTTATGTAACACCTGCAATACTCGGTGGTGGAAGAGTCATTATGGCTGCTATGAAAATATCCAGTAATATTGAGCTCTATTTTAGTTGGGGAGCAGCCAGTGCACTTGGTGTCGTCTTGCTTGTTGTAACGGGGATAATTCTCTTTATTGCCTCAAAGCTAGTTTCCATGGACCAACTTGGGAATAGGTAATCATTATGAGTTTTTTGAATAAAAATGTCTCTGAGACGCAAATTCGTTTAAAAGACAGGCTCTGGCTTTATATTTTCTCATATATAATTTTATTCTTACTGATTGTACCATCTCTGGTGGTGATCCCAATGTCATTCTCAGCCAGCCAATATCTTGAATTTCCGCCTAGAGAATGGTCGCTCAGATGGTATGAGAATTACTTTTTTGCTTGGAAAGTTGAAAACGGTTTTAATGATTGGATGCAGGCAACCTGGACCTCAGTGAAGGTTGCAGTACTAACAATATTTGTTGCCACGCCAGTTGGAACAATGGCGGCTTACGGTTTGGTGAATAGTAATTCTAGGCTCAGCAAGATTTTGTTTCCGATATTCATCTCGCCAATGATGGTCCCAATTATACTTGTTGCAATTGGTCTTTTTTACTTCTTTGTTCAATTTAAACTGGTTGGCAGTATTTTTGGTTTGGTTTTAGGTCATTCCTTGGTGGCAATGCCTCTTGTATTGATTATCGTATTCAGTGCTCTGAAAAACTACGACATGAACCAAGAGAAGGTTGCTCGCTCCTTAGGTGCCACACGGTTTCGGGCATTTAGGGAGATTACCTTACCTCAAATTAAGTTTTCTATTATTTCTGCTTCCCTTATCGCGTTTTTAACATCTTTTGACGAAATAATTATTTCGCTTTTTGTTGCTGGAGGAGATAATTCAACAATTACCCGCAGCATGTTTCTAGCCTTGCGAGATCAGATCGATCCAACAATCGCTGCAATATCAACAATTTTAATAGTTATATCTTCGGGATTGTTAATAATTATCCAGTTGATTGGTAATAAGGAAAAAAAAGAAGCTTAAAATATAATTATCTTAGACTGATTATATTATAAAAGTTTTATTTGGCTGGATTAGCAAAAAGCTTTGACATGAAATTATAAAACCAAGCAGCTTGCGAAGCATCGTGTTCCATCATAAGGCTGGTTTGCTCTTGGACATTCTGAACACCAAGGCAACTTTCTGACGGTGAATTAGATTGCCACCGTCTAAAACCTTCGATCGTGCATTCGGGGTGATATTGAAGTCCGAAAACATTTTTTCCGTACTGGAATGCTTGATTTTCAAACCCCTTACTGCGAGCTAAATGAACAGCCCCTTTTGGGATTTCAAAAGTGTGAAAATGCGCTTGTGTGAAGAACTTTGGTTCTGGCAAGAAACTCAATCCCTCACTTGTGGGAGTAACTTCATAATATCCAAACTCATGGCGATTGTCTTCGGTTGGACCAACCTTTGCTCCCAATAATTGAGCTATCTGCTGTGCGCCTTGGCACAGCCCTAAGATGGGTAAATTTGCTTCCATGCAAGAGCTTATCCAGTTGGCTTCCTCTCTAAGAAAAGGGTAAATATTATTTTCTAGAACGCTAAACTGACCACCATAAATAACTGTCCCAAAAGTTCTTTCTGTTGGTTCGCCAAGAAGGTCACCTTGAAATGGAAATTTTTCAATCGGGATCAGGCCATTTAGCCGTGCAAAAGTAAACACACGATCATCAGCGGGTTCTTTGCTGTGCCGCACTAGGATTAGCTCATTTTTCTTATTCATCAAAAGCAGCTCTTTTGTTATTCAAACTTTTGCTTAAGGATTTCCAGTTAATGACGAAACAAACCCTTCTTGAATGATTTCAGGGTTATAAGCTTTTCGTCCAAAAACCTCTCTAACCATCGGCTCAAATATTTCTAGTGTTTCCGTTGGGTAGTCTGGATCAAAACTTGATTGATCCCATCGTTCGCAAAACTCAGCACAATTATCAAAAACAGGGTGATCTTTGAATTGGTCTCTGGCGTTTCGATCCCATCCATAATGATGCCCATAATAGAGCATTTGGAAGATCCCATGGTGCTCGACAGTCCACGCAACATCCCACCTTACGAATGGCCTGATAACCTCAGCTGACATTTTGTCATGGTTTTGTGGGGCTAAACCGTCCCCAATGTCATGTAGAAGTGCGCCGACCACCCAATCTAGATCTGCACCATCACGAAGAGCTCGAGTTCCCGATTGCAGTCCATGCTGTAGTCTCGTAATTTTGTACCCTTCTAGTGTGGCCTCGCCAGCTCTTTTTAATTCCTCAAGTACTCGATCTGCAGTAAGAGCAAGATAGGGTTTTTCTAATCGGGCGAGTAATTCGTATTCCTCACGAGTTCCGTCTTTCATGTTTACAAAATTTACATGTTCATCCATAGCGTTGTCTCATATCGAAACTGTTTAAGAAATTTAACAGTCAAAAGTTCTAATAAATAGTTAAATTCAATAAAAATTATTCTCAACAGTTTTTCTAGAATTGTTACTTATGTTTGAAATTCTTAATCTTTTCAGTCAATTTCGTTTTGACGTTTTAACAAAGGCTTTTTATGACTGGTCAGTCTGAAGATAACCTGGAAATTTCTGGTCTCCGATTTACGAAGTACGTTTTGCCTTTCGCAATTTCCCAAACACTTGCTTGGGCGACATGCTTTTATTCATTTCCAGCTTTTTTGCCAATTTGGGAATCTCAATTAGGATTTTCTAAAACTTCGCTGACCGGTTCATATACTTTATCACTTATTGTGTCTGCCATTTTTGCTCCTTTCGTGGGACGGTTTATCGACAAAGGTTCAGGAAACTTTGTATTTTGCTTTGGCACTCTTCTAGCTTTCTGTTGTCTCTTCTTACTGTCTAAAGCGACTGAGATTTGGCATTTTTACGTTCTATGGTTTTTTATGGGTATAGCAATGTCTTGTTCTCTTTACGAAGCATGCTTTGCTTTTTTAACGAACACTATGGCGAATAATGCAAGACGAGCGATAACTTTTGTAACGCTGGCTGCTGGATTTGGTGGCACCATTTCTTTTTCAAGCGCTCACTTTTTGACCCAGTTTTTTGGTTGGAGATCAGCAATACTAATTTTTTCATTAGTAATTCTGATCGTTAATTTGCCTTTAGTTTGGAGCGCAACAAAAATGTTGAATAAAGTTTCCAACGAATTTGTTAAACGATCTTCTGGAAATTTAAAAAATGTTCTAACGGTTATGAAAAAACCCACCTTTTGGCTTATTGGTGGCACATTTGCACTCATGTCACTCAATCATGGGATAATAATAAGTCATCTTCTGCCAATTTTTTATGACCGTGGACTAGATGCTAAAACGGCTGTACTCGCGGCCTCCTGCATTGGACCAATGCAAGTCGTAGGTCGTTTGATGATGCTTGCATCCGAAAAAAAGGTATCTGTGTTCTCGCTTTGCATTGTATCCTTTATTTCAATGTTTGTGGCTGGTGGGTCAATTTATTTGGGAAATATTTCACTTGGTTTAATAATAGCTTTTGTTGTTTTTCAGGGGGCTAGCTACGGTGTTTTGAGTATTATACGTCCCACGGTGATTTCAAGTCTTCTTGGCCGTAATGACTTCGGAATTATTTCAGGGTTGTTGGCAGTAGGGTTTGTTCTAGGATCTGCTATAGCTCCTTTGTTTGGATCTTTAGTTTGGCAGTTGGGCACCTATGATTTGGTGATATTTGTGGCATTGCTATTACCCGCTTTTGCCATATTTTTACTGGCTGCTGCTTGGCGGCTTAAGCCGCAATAGCTAGATTGTTATTTTTTTATGGAATTATTTTAAAGAGTGTTTGCGTCTTCTTTTTCTTCTAGTATTTACACTTTATGAGGTCTTTTGTTTCAGAGTTTTTAGGTACGCTTTTTCTTGTCGCTACGGTGGTTGGATCTGGCATCATGGCTGATAACCTTTCAATGGGAAATCATGCGGTGGCACTTTTGGCTAATGCCATTTCTACTGGTGCGATACTATATGTCTTGATCATAATTTTTAGTGAACTTTCTGGTGCTCACTTCAATCCGGTTGTTAGTTTGATTATGTTTATAATGAAAAAAATCAGTTTATCTGACTTTTTACTTTATGTATTTTTTCAAATAATTGGGGGAGTACTCGGCGCCTTCCTAGCACACTTTATGTTTGAGATGTCTGTTATACAACTTTCTACAAACGTTCGTACTGGTTCTTCTCAATATTTTTCAGAAGTCATAGCTGCTTTTGGGTTAGTGTTAACTATTCTACTTGGTTTGAAATACAAAAGAGAGTCTGTCGCTACACTGGTCGCATTATATATTACTGCGGCCTATTGGTTTACTTCTTCGACTAGTTTTGCCAATCCAGCAGTTACTATTGCAAGAACATTTACGGATACGTTCTCCGGCATCCAGAACAGTGATACTGTTCCTTTTATAATGGCACAGATTTTAGGTGGTTTAATGGCATATTTGGTTTTTAGGTATCTAAGCCAGTCTAAAAGTGTTTAATGATCTATTGTAAGGTTGAGTTTCTATAAATAAATTTGTGTGCTTGAAAGGGTTACAAAAAATGTCCAACGAAATATTGTATAATTCCCAAGTGATTTCGTTTTTGGAAGAGTTATGGGGCGACGGGTTTTTGTCGCCTGGTGGTTCCGATGAAGTTAAGAAAGTGATCGAAGGTATCCAAATCAAGGATAAACGTGTTCTAGATATAGGTTCGGGATCCGGGGCTTGTGCAGTTTTGCTGGCAAAAGATTATTCCGCAAAGCAGGTGGTTGGCATCGATGTAGAGCCACCCGTTTGTGAGGCTGCTCAAAATTCTGTTTTAGCAGCAGGTTTATCAGAAAAAATTAGCATTGAACTAGTTTCTCCTGGTAAATTGCCTTTTGAGGATGGATCTTTTGACATTGTTTTTTCAAAAGACTCTATCATACATATCCCAGATAAATCTGCTTTAGCCAAAGATGTATTTAGGGTTTTGAAGCCAGGTGGCCATTTTGCAGCATCTGACTGGTTAATAAGTCACGCTGGACAGCCATCGCCTGAAATGTCTGAGTATATAAAAGCGGAGGGTCTTGAATTTGCAATGGCTTCACCAGGTGAATATCGAGAAGCATTCTCAAAAGCAGGATTTGTAGATGTAGAGCTTGTTAATAGAAATCCCTGGTATTCAAGTATTGCTGCAAAAGAATTGGAGTGGTTGAAGGGTCCAGAAAGAGAAGGTTTATCTATACGCCATGGAAAAGAGTTTATTGATCACCAAGTTGAAATATGGAGAAAGCTAGTTGGAGTTTTGAAAAGTGGAGAACATTGTCCACATCATATCCGAGCTAAAAAACCTTAAAATGTCTGGTTTATTTATTTGCTGGTTTTTTAAATCTTAATGATTTAGACGCTGGTGATAAGTTAATTTCGTCGATTATCGTACCTTGCCGGGTTCCCAAAAAATCAAACACTATTTTTGCAATATCTTCTGTTTCAATAGCATTGGTTTCCAGTGCATCTGGTTCGAACTCTAATGTGTCAAAAAAAGGAGTTCTAACCATTCCAGGATTTATTAAACAAATACGGACACCGGCTGGGCCTGCTTCGTTTCGTAATGCTTGTGCAAATCCTCTCAAGCCAAATTTCGCAGCGGAATAAAGTGTTGCCTTCTTTTTGCCAATAACCCCAGCTTCTGACCCGAGTATAAAAATATCTCCATTGCCTTGAGACTTCATGTGAGCCACAATGGCTCGGCATAAAATGATGTGAGAAACTAGATTGAGATTTATAAAGTTTTCAATTTGAAGGCCGGAGAAGTTTTCCAATGATTTGAATTCTCCAAACCCAGCGCCACTCACAAAAACATCAATATCAGGATTCTCTTTGAGGATAGATTTCATTAGTTCTGGAAGCTTTTTTACTTTGGATAAGTCGGCCTCTATTGGAATGTAATGTTTTTCATTTGGCATGAACTTACTATGGTCTCTAGCCAGTCCCACTACCTTAATACCGTTCTCCAAAAATTTTTCTGCTATTGCTTTACCAATCCCGCTGGAACTTCCAGATATTAATGCGGCTTTCATATCTCTATCTTTCTAGTTTGTTTATATGGTGCACTGAAAAATTTTATTTTCTGATGTGTATTTATTTAATTCAGATTTTAAGAAATCATGCATTTCTGTTTCTATTTTTTTCCCATACGAGACTATCCCTTTTGTTTCTTCCATAGGGAAAGCAAAAAGTTTCTGTTCTGGATGAAGGCTTGCAGCTTTTTTATACATTTTTTTTGGAAATCTAAGTGGCCCATAACTGATTGAATGCAACATTGAAGGGTTTAGGCCATTTAATATTTCTTCAAAAAGAGAGGAATATAAATTTTTCCAATTAGATGTATAAATGAGTGGGTCGAACCTTAGACCGATTTTCCAACCTGCCTCTGCTAGCTGTTTGGTTCGTAACTCGAGTTCAACATTAGGGAAAGTTTCGAAGAAATTCAAAGCGTGATCAGCAAACCCACTCAGCTTGTCGAAGGCTAAAGAGTCACAGTCATATCCAGAAAAAAAAGTTAAAGATTTGCCTTTATATTCTGCAATTTTTTCGGAAATTGAATGGAAGAAATCTTCGTAATTCACAAACAAGACAAAATTTGCAGAGGAGTACAGCCCCTGGAGGAAGCAATATTTACAATCATAAAGGCAGTTGTACATGTGTGAGAAATAAAAGTTTTTATGGGAGTCCATTCCGAAACCTGATGGAACTGGTAAAACGAAATTTTCGTGCTTTTTCGCCAAGATCAGGGCTGGATTTTTTTTCTGCAACCTAAAGTTTTGGTGCCTTTTATTAAATAATTCCTGATAGCGCTCTATTGGCACCCAAGTTGATCGGGGTAAAGCCTTTCGGATACGCTCAGTTGTCGGATGATTGGAAATCTGTTCTTCAAAAAAAATTGTTTCAATCAAAGCGCATTCCAATTTTCAGCATTAATCAAGATTTCTTTCTCTAATTGCAATATTATGTCCTTTGGTTGAGAATTCAAAAATTCAGATGGATCCAACCTTTTTGTAGGGAACATTATCTTCCACTTTCTATAGATTTCTCTAAATTGATGTTTGCTTGTTTCGGTGAACCTGAATTTTTTCTCGAAATCTTTGACTTCGTCTGGAAGCGAAAGACGTTTTTTCTCCTCTTGTACCATAATTTCAATTTGGCCTAAAACAGCTGAAATTTTTGATAATTGTTTTTCGATCAAGTCTCTGACCAAATTTTTTGTTATGAGAGTAGAGGAGCTGTTTGCGGTATCTGAAACAATTTTAATAACATATGTTAATTCGTTACAGGAAAAAGATGGAACCAATTCACAAAAACCAGCAGCTTCCATGTCATATAAAACTGGCTCATTATATTTACTTTCTGGTTTGCTGACTGTGACTAATGTTTCAGCTGGCAAAACTTTTGACAGCCTCAACCCAGGGAAAAAGACTGCTCCGCTTTCTTTTGATACGACTTTTACAGCTTGATAT
>LUMR01000077.1_pt1 | contig 33995 bp, 38 predicted proteins | sample 730041 | NCBI WGS metagenome assembly LUMR01 (sample SAMN03860258, study PRJNA289734) | marine metagenome | biome: seawater column; feature: ocean; material: water; isolation source: Red Sea water column Station 12 - depth 10m | place: Saudi Arabia: Red Sea | collected 2011-10-15 | depth 10 m | reverse complement strand
TGATGGAATTTCATTTGCACATGCAGTGAGTGCTCCAGATGCAGATTTTACAAAAGAGCAATTGTGGAGAGCTTTAGCTGCTAAAGTTGATGTTGATGGCAAACTTGTTGAAAATCCATACAAAAAATGGAGTGATATAGATGCAAGTCTTCCAAACAAAAAAATTGAAATATTAGTAGCCCCACCGACTTCAGGAACAAGAGATGCTTGGAATTCTCTTGTAATGGTAAAAGGTTGTACCAAAACGGCAAAATCTTTACATGAAGCAAACGGTAAAAAACCAAAAAAAGCATGTACTAGAATTAGAGAAGATGGTTATGCTGTTGAAGCAGGTGAGAACGATACCCTGATTGTTCAAAAGCTAACATCAAACCCTGATGCATATGGTTTCTTTGGTTATAGTTACCTAATAGCAAATAAAGATAAGGTTAAAGCTGCATCAGTTGAGGGTGTTCAGCCATCTCTTGAAGGTATTCAAGATTATTCTTACCCTATAGCTAGACCACTTTTCTTTTACGTTAAAAAAGCTCATGTTGGTGTAATACCAGGTATACAAGAATACTTAAAAGAATTCACATCAAAGAAAGCTATGAGCAACAGAGGATATCTTGCAAAAATAGGGCTAGTTCCTTTGGCATCTGATAAATACAAAGTTACTAGAACTGCTGCTATAGATCTAAACGTTATAAATATAAAATAAACAATTAACTTTTAAAAAGGCCAGAAACACTGGCCTTTTTTTCAATTACAGATTTAAATTGTAACAATTTTGTAACATTTAAAATGTAACTATCACTGCGAATGAATTTCGCACTAATATTTTTAATAATAATATTTTCAATTTCATTGTTTTTTTATGGAAAATCGAAAACTAGAAGTTTAGCACTACAAAATAATTTAAAATTAAACGCGTTACCAAAGTTTTATGGATACTATTTAGTTTTATGGTGCTCAATACCATCTTTAGTTTTTCTGTTGATATGGACGTTATTTGAACCAATAATTATCAAATCAATCATTATAGATAATGCTGCTAAATTAGGAGCAAATATAAGTGATAAAAACGAAGCAAATTTAATTTACGAAAAAATTAAAGCAATACATCTTGGAACATATTTTGGAGATATAGATAATATTTTACAACAAAGTGCTTTATCATATTCTAAATTTATAGGTTTATTTACTAATTCAAAAATAGTTTTAATTTTTTCAGTTATAATAGGCTCAATACTTTACTCATTAAAAAAAATAAAAAACAATAATAAGGCAAGAGATGATGTTGAAATTATCTTAAAAGGTTTGTTGTTTGTATCATCTTTAATAGCAATTTTAACTACCTTAGGAATAATTTTCTCACTACTTTTCGAAAGTATTAAATTTTTTTCTGTCATAAATATATTTGATTACTTATTTGGTACAAACTGGAGTCCCCAAAGAGCTTTTGTTAGAGATGCTTCATCTATAACAGCTGCTGAATATGAAGAATTAAAAGACGCTTTTGGTTTCATTCCTTTAATTGCAGGAACCTCATTTATTGCATTGATAGCAATGTTTGTTGCAGTTCCTATAGGATTATTTTCTGGAATATATATGGCAGAATATGCTTCAATTAAAATTAGAAGAATATCTAAACCAATTATAGAAATTTTAGCAGGCATCCCAACTGTAGTTTATGGTTTTTTTGCAGCTCTTACCGTGGGACCATTTTTTAGACAATTTGGTGAAAGTTTAGGATTAACTGTATCATCAGAGAGTGCTTTAGCTGCAGGTCTAATCATGGGGATAATGATTATACCTTACATTTCATCTTTGTCTGATGATGTTATTAATTCTGTTCCACAATCATTAAGAGATGGTTCTTATGCGGTAGGTGCGACAAAATCTGAAACAATAAAGCAAGTTGTAATACCAGCTGCATTACCAGGAATAATTGGGTCTGTATTGTTAGCTGTATCTAGAGCAATTGGAGAAACAATGATAGTTGTTATGGCAGCAGGTTTGGCTGCAAATCTTACTATTAATCCACTTGAATCTACAACAACTATTACAACTCAAATAGTGATGATACTAGTGGGTGACCAAGAGTTTGATAGTCCAAAAACGCAATCTGCCTTTGCATTAGGTTTAACTCTTTTCATTGCAACATTGATTTTAAATTATGTGGCTCAAAGAGCTGTTAAAAAATATAGAGAAAAATATGACTAAAGAAAAAAGGTTAAAAAAAAGACATAACGCTGAAAAAAGATTTAGATTTTATGGATTAGCTTCAATATTTTTAGCATTGTTATTTGTATTAATTTTAGTTCAAAATATATTTTCTAAAGGTAGTTCAGCTTTTATGAAAACAGCAATAAATGTTGAAGTTTTTTATGATCCAGAGCTCTTAGGTGTCAAAAATGGAGCTACAAAAGATGAAATTCTTGAAGCAGATTTTTTTGACATAACAATTGAGACTCTTCTCAAAACATATCCTACTAATAATTTAGATGAGGAAAATCAGCTTATTGATTTATTTACTACTGATGCCGAGTTAGAAATTAAAAATGCATTAATAAATAACAGTAATTTATTAGGAAAAACTGTAAGTTTAGAGATAACTTCTTCTGATGATATAGATCAGCTTCATAAAGGAAATTATCCTAGAGATTTACCTGAGGAAAGAAGAAGAATATCCAATTTTCAATTAAGTATTTATGATAATTTTTTAGAAAACAAGAAGATTATAAAAAATTTTAACAATTATTTTTTTAAAAATGGTGATTCAAGAGATCCTGAGATTGCTGGAATTGGTGGAGCTTTAGTTGGATCATTTTATAGTATATTGATTTGTCTATTATTGTCTTTTCCAATTGCAGTTTTAGCTTCAATATATTTAGAGGAATTTGCTCCAAAAAATAAAATTACTGATTTTATTGAAATCAATATTAATAATCTTGCTGCTGTTCCATCAATTGTTTATGGATTACTAGCTCTTCAAATTTTACTAGCAACTATTCAGTTGCCCAGATCAACCCCATTGGTAGCTGGAATAACTTTAGCTTTAATGACATTACCTAGAATAATTATACCTTGTAGAGCGTCTTTAAAAGCTGTGCCTCCTTCAATAAGAGAAGGTGCACTTGCAGTTGGAGCTTCAAAATTTCAATCAGTTTTTCATCATGTTGTACCATTAGCATTACCTGGTACTTTATCAGGAACAATTATAGGATTAGCTCAAGCTTTAGGAGAAACAGCACCTTTGATCTTGATTGGTATGGTGGCATTTGTTGTTGATATTCCATCAACACCTATTGATCCCTCATCTTCTTTACCAGTTCAAGTTTATCTATGGTCTGAGTCAGCGGAAAGAGGTTTTGTTGAAAAAACATCAGCAACAATCATGATGTTGCTAAGTTTTTTAATTGTAATGAATTTTTTAGCAGTATATTTAAGACAAAAATTCGAAAAAAGATGGAACTAAATGTCTGATATTAAAATTAAATCAAAAAATTTGAATGTTTATTATGGTAATAAACAAGCTTTGTTCGATGTAAACCTTGATTTAAACGAAAAAGAGGTAACAGCATTAATTGGACCATCGGGATGTGGAAAATCTACTTTTATTAGATGTATAAACAGAATGAACGATGTCATCGATATATGCAAAGTTACAGGAAATATTGAGATTGATGGAATTGAGATTAATAGTAAAGAATTAGACGTAGTTTCATTAAGAGAAAGAGTTGGCATGGTTTTCCAAAAACCAAATCCATTTCCAAAAAGCATTTATGATAATATTTCTTATGGTCCAAAAATTCATGGAAAAGGTGAAAGTAAAAATGAACTAGATGAAATTGTTGAAAATAGTTTGAGAAAAGCAGCTTTATGGGAAGAGGTAAAAGATAGACTAAATGAACCAGGAACTGGATTGTCTGGTGGTCAACAACAAAGACTTTGTATTGCTAGAGCTATTTCTGTAAATCCTGAGGTAATATTAATGGATGAGCCATGCTCCGCTCTAGATCCCATTGCAACCGCTAAAATTGAAGAATTAATCGATGAATTGAAAAAAACTTACACTATTGTGATTGTTACTCATTCTATGGCTCAAGCTGTTAGAGTTTCACAAAAAACAGGGTTTTTTCACTTAGGTAAGTTAATAGAAGTTGGTAAAACGGAAAAAATTTTCAAAAACCCTGACAATAAAATGACACAAGACTATATTACAGGTAGATTTGGATAAATATGAGCAATGAACACACAGTAAAATCATACGAAGAGGAATTACAGCACCTTACTGACTCTGTCATAAAAATGGGTAGTTTAACAGAAACACAGTTAGTAGATTCAATGGATGCCATAATTAAAGTAGATAAGGATTCAATTGATAAAATAATCAAAAGTGATGAAGAAATAAATAAATTCAGATCAAAAATAGACACTCAAATAATGACATTACTTGTAAAGAGAGCTCCAATGGCTATTGATTTAAGAGAAACAATTAGTTCTTTAAAAATCTCACAAGATTTAGAGAGAATTGGTGATTTATCAAAAAGTAATGCAAAAAAAGTTAAGCCCTTGCCATTAGATTTACCGGAAGAATTATTATCAAATCTAAAAAGATTAGGAGATTTGGTCATAAAACAATTAAATGATGTAATAGATAGCTATGTAAATAAAAATTTTGATAAAGCTAAAGATGTTTGGGAAAAAGATGAACAGGTAGATGATCTAACATATATAGCTATGGAAAGTGTTATTGAATTTTTATCAAAAGACAAAAAAAATTTAGATTTTTCAACGCATCTAATTTTTGCAACTAAAAATTTAGAAAGAGCTGGTGATCATATAACCAATATAGCTGAGTCCATATGTTACTTAATTAAAGGTGAATATTTAAAGGGAAATAGACCTAAAGGTAAAGTTATTCAAGAATAACATGAGTGGCAAAATATTTATTATTGAAGATGAACCTTCAATAATACAATTAGTTCAACACAATCTTGAGAAAGAGGGATTTATTGTATCATCATCAATTAATGGAAATAATGGTTTAAAAGAATTAAAGAAATTTGAACCAAATTTGCTTCTTTTAGATTGGATGCTACCAGATCTATCTGGAATAGAAATTTGTAAAAATATTAGGAAAGATATGAAGCTAAAAAGCTTACCAATAATAATGCTGACTGCAAAAGGTGAAGAAGAAGATAAAATAAAGGGTTTAGATAGTGGTGTAGATGATTATCTAACAAAACCATTTAGCTTTAATGAATTATTAGCAAGAATTAAAGCTGTACTTAGACGATCAGATCCTAAAATAGTTTCAGACTATATCGAATTTGATGATTTAAAATTAAACAGAAATGAAAGAAGAGTTTTTAGAAGTGATATTGAAATTACACTTGGTCCAACAGAATTTAGATTACTTGAATTTTTTTTATTAAATCCAAAAAGAGTTTATTCCAGAGATCAAATTCTTGAAAATGTTTGGCCCAATAACATTAATGTTGAAAGTAGAACTATTGATGTTCACATAAGAAGATTAAGAAAATCAGTAAATTTAAAAAATAAAAAAGAATTAATTAGAACTGTGCGATCTGCTGGATATTCTTTAATTTAATTTCTTTGATAAAATTAAAATACAATTTTTGAGATACCAATTACAAACAAAGGAATTTGTAATCCAAAATTTGTTAAAATCGCCTTATCTTTTGAGATGAAACCTGCAATCGTCCAACCAACTACACCAAGACCGTGAAAATATATATTAATTGGATATATATTTAAATTTGTAAGCAATATTCCTGTTAAAATAAGAAAAGTGCTTATCCATTTAAGATACTTTTTTATAAACATAAAACCTCCTACATTTTTTCTTATGACAATTTTCTTTCTGATTAAATAAATATACTAATTTTATAAGAAATTAACTATGTATCTATGGATAAAATATCCTCCGATTAGGAATACCAAACCTGCAATATAAATTATGAAAAAATTCATATTAAAAGATTTTGCAAAAAAGAAGGGTACAAAGAATAAATAACTTGCTGGTACTGCAATAAATATACTTTTTGTAAACATTACTGTTTTTTCTGTATCATTATGTTCATAATAGGAAAACAGTATTGCTATTAGTGATACCAAGGGTAAAGCAATAATAAATCCAGCGAGCTTAGGATTTTGACCAGCCAACCAACTAGAAAATGCGATAATTAAACCCCCAGCAATAACTTTAAAAAGAAAGAATAACATTGTTGTAAATATTTATAGTTATTTACAAATTATTTAACAGAACATTTTTTGCAAAGCCCAAAGAATTCAAGATTATATTTATTGAATTTCATACCCGCTTTGTCTTGAAAATTTTTTAAATATTTTGAAAGTTTGCTGTCACTAATTTCACTTACTTCTTCACAGCTTTCACATATTGAAAATGCTGTTGCCTTTGAAATCTGACAATTTGAATTTTTGCATGCAACGAAAGCATTTCTACTTTCAATTTTGTGAATTTTTCCAATTTCAACCAATTTATCAAGCGCTCGATAAACCTGAAGAGGGGCTTTAATACCTTTTTTTTGTACATTATGTAAAATTGAATAAGCTTTTATGGGCTCATTTACTTTTTCAATGTAATCAAGAACTATTTGCTGATTTTTTGAGAGATTTTCTTGCTTATGCATATGTTTCATTTTACCAATTTATGATCAATTTTTCAATTGTATCGTCTGTTTAATTTTAAATAGAGATATTACAAATAATAATAACGCAGCAGCAATGATAGATGGACCCGAAGGAGTATTGAATTGCAATGAAGAAAATAAACCCATGATTACTGATAATAGTCCTCCACATATTGAAAAAATTACCATCTTTTTGGGAGTATCTGATATGTTACGAGCCATAGCCGTTGGTATAATTAACATACCAGTTATTAATAAAAGTCCTACAATTTTTATAGAAATTGCAATTATTGCTGCCATTAAAATAGTAAATATTGCTTTTGCTCTATCAGGATTTAATCCTTCAGCTTCAGCTAATTCATAATTTACTGTTGAAGCAAATAAAGGTTTCCAAATTACTTTTAATACAATTAAAATTATTGCTCCTCCTCCCCATATAATTATCAAATCATCAACATTAACAGCTAATATGTCTCCAAATAATAGTCCCATTACATCGAATCTTATAAATGATAGAAAACCAATTACCACTAAGCCAACTGCTAATGCTGAGTGAGCTAAAAGACCAAGTAAAGCATCACCAGGCAAGTTAGTATTTTTTTCAAGTTTAACTAATATGATTGCTATTACTGATGAAATTATAAATATCGAAATTGCTATATTAATTTCAAATGCCAATGCCATTGTAACACCAAGTAATGCTGAATGTGCTAATGTATCTCCGAAATAAGATAATCTTCTCCAAACTACAAAGCAGCCCAAAGGACCTGTTACAAAAGCAACACCTATACCTGCAATTAAAGCTCTTATAAAAAAATCATCAAACATTTAATTTTTTTTTATATCTCCATCATTTGAATGAACATGATCATGCTTATGTTCATATATAGAAAGAGTTTGTGAAGCTTGTTCGCCAAATAATAGTTTATACTCATTATTCATTGCAACGTCTTTTGGAGTTCCAGAACAACACACGTGGCCGTTTAAACAAATAACATGATCTGTTGCTGTCATAACAGTATGTAAATCATGAGAGATTAATAAAATTCCACAATTTAATTTATCTGCTATTTCTTTTATTAATTTATACAATGCAATCTCCCCAGTAAAATCAACTCCTTGAACCGGTTCATCCAATACTAAAAGATCAGGTTTTTTTGAAACTGCTCTTGCAAGAAGTACTCTTTGAAATTCTCCACCAGACAAATTTCCTAAATTCTGGTTTTTAAGATGATCTGCACCCGTTAATTTTAAAGCTTCATTAATTTTTTCTTCATCGAGTTCATCAGTTAAAACCATAAAATCATTCACTTTAAGTGGCAATGTCCAGTCAATTGAAATCTTTTGAGGAACATATCCAATTTTGTCAGTAAATTTTTCTACATTGCCTTCAATATTCTTATGAAGTCCTATCGCAATTTTTGCAGTTGTGCTTTTGCCAGAACCATTTGGCCCAATTAAGGTTACTATCTTTCCTCTTTCAACAATTAAAGAAACGCCTTTTACAAGCCATTTATTCCGTTGTTTTAATCCAACTTCAGTTAATTTTACTAATACATTGTTCTCAATTGTCATTTATTACCTTGACTTATTAATGTTATATTATTACATAATGTTATATTATAACAATTAACACTAAATTAAATTATGAAAAACTTAAAAAAATCAACATTAATAATTACAATATTATCTTTTTTAGCTCTTTTTACATCAGCAAAAGCAGAAATAAAAGTTGTAGCTTCAATTAAGCCTATACACTCTTTAGCTAGCTATCTGATGGATGGAGTTGCTAAACCAGACCTAATAGTCGATGGATATTCTTCACCACATGGATTTCCGCTAAAACCATCTCATGCAAAGATGTTACAAGAAGCTGATCTTATTTTTTGGGTAGGTGAAGATCTAGAAAACTTCATGGAAAAACCATTAGATTCAATTGCAAAAAAAGCTGAAAAAATTGAATTAATGGAAATTAAAGGTCTTAATAAATTAAAATTCAGAGAACGAAATATTTTTAGTGATCATGATGATCATGACGATCACGGACATAAAGAAGATGGCCATAAGGAAGATGATCACGATGATCATGACCATAAAAAGAAAGATGGACATGACGATCATGATGATCACGACCACAAAAAAAAAGACGGTCATAAAGAAGACGACCACGATGATCATGACCATAAAAAGAAAGATGGGCATGACGATCATGATGACCATGGACATAAAAAGAAAGATGACCATGATGACCACGATGATCATGCAGGACATGAAGGTCACCACCACGGTGAGCATGACCCACATATTTGGTTAGATCCAATGAATGCTAAAGTTATATTAAATGAAATGGCAGAGCATTTAATTGAAAATGATGCTAAAAACGCATCAAAATATAAAAGCAACTTAAAGAAAGCACTAAAAGATATTGATAAACTTGTTAGTGACGTTTCATCTGAATTAAATCAGAGTGTAGCATCAATTGTTTTCCATGATGCTTACCAATATTTTGAGAAAAGATTTAATGTTAATATATTAGGTGCTTTTACAGTCAATACAGATGTAATGCCAGGAGCAGAACAATTAGCAGAAATCAGAGAAATAATTGAGCATGATAAAGTTGCTTGTGTATTTTCTGAACCACAGTTTAATCCAAATATCATTAAAGCTGTAGCAAAAGATATGAATATTAAAACTGGTGTTGTAGACCCATTAGGAGCTACTTTGGATCCTGGAAAAGACTTATATTTTGATTTAATCACAAATATGTCTAAATCTTTTAAAGGTTGTTAATTAAAAATTGAACTTTTGCCGTAAATAATATCTAATATTATTTATGGCAACCGTTCCTTTAAGTTTAGAAGAAATTTTTCATTTAGCTAAAAAAACATTAATAGCTAATGGATGCGATGAAGAAACAGCAGATACTTTATCTACTTTAATCAAAAATGCTGAAAGAGATGGATCATTATCTCATGGTCTATTTAGATTACCCGCTTATGTATCTGGTTTAAAAAGTGGAAAAATTAATGGTAAGGCTAGACCAGTGATTTCAAAATTAACTCCTAGTGTTGTTAAAGCAGATGGAAAAAATAGTCTTGCACCAATGGTTTTAAAATATGGAATACCAGAACTCGTAAAAGCTGCAAAAGAAAATGGAGTAGCTGTTTTAGCAATTACTAATTCTCATCATATGGCTGCGATGTGGCCTGAGACTGAAGCAATAGCAGAGCAAGGACTTGTTGCTTTTGCCTGTACATCATACAAGCCAGCAGTTGCACCAGCAGGAGCAATTAAACCTTTATTTGGAACAAACCCAATTTCATTTGCTTGGCCAAGAAAAAATAAACCACCTGTAGTTTATGATATGGCTACTGCATCGATGGCAATGGGAGAAGTTCAAGTTGCAAAAAGAGAAGGGCACAAAGTTCCAATTGGAACCGGTTTAAATAAAGATGGAAAAGAAACAACTGATCCTGGTGAAATTGCAGATGGTGGAGTTTTGTTGCCATTTGGCGGCTATAAAGGCTCAGGAATAGCAATGATGGTTGAATTACTTGCTGGAGCCTTAGTCGGAGATAATTTTAGTTATGAGACGGCTGAGAAGGATACAGATGATGGTGGACCACCAAGTGGTGGAGAGTTTATTTTAGCTATATCTCCTGACAAATTATCAAATTCTAATTGGGATAGTCATTCAAATAAATTCTTTGAGAAAATGAAATCAATGGGAGAAGTTAGGTTACCTGGTGAAAGACGTCACAAAAACAGATTAGATACTGGACCTAGAAATATTAATGAGGAACTTGTTAATAAAATAAAATCTTTAAGTTAATTCAATTTCAATTGGAGTGTGATCTGAAGGTTTTTGTCTTCCACGAGGAAATTTATTAATTTTTACATCTTTCACAAGATTAATTATTGAATTTGAAACTAAGAAATGATCAATTCTCATACCATTATTTTTTTGCCATGCACCACTTGTATAATCCCAAAACGTATATCCTTCTTTGTCAGGATGAATATATCTATATGCATCATGAAAACCTAAACTTAATAATTCTCTTAATTTTTTTCTTATCTCTAGTCTAAACAAAGCATCATTTTCATATCCTTTAGGATTATGAACATCCTCAGCTGATGGAATTATATTTAAATCACCACCAATAATTATATTCTCTTTTTTTTTTAAATAAGCTTTTAATTTTTTAATTAAACTTTCTAGCCAATATAATTTGTAAGTATACTTTTCTGTATCAACTGGATTTCCATTGGGTGTGTATATATTTATTAATTTAATAGTTTTTGATTTATGTTTTAGATCTGCTGTAATAATTCTAGATTGTTTATTTTTGTCTTTAAAAATATCTTTTTCAATTTTATCTAATTTTTTTTTAGAAATTATCGCAACCCCATTATATGATTTTTGACCAAATACATAATTTTGATAATTTGATTTTTCAAAGTCTTCGTAAGGATAGTTTTCATCTTGAGCTTTGATCTCTTGCATCATTAAAATATCTGGTGAATATTTTTTTAGATACTCTTTAATATTTTCAATTCTTGCTCTTACAGAGTTAACATTCCAGGAACTAATTATCATTAAAGCGAGAAAGATACGCCACAACCACAAGAAGATTTACTTTGCGGGTTGTTTATTTTAAAAGAATCTCCTATTAATTCTTTTACAAAATCAACTTCAGATCCTTTTAGTAAATCTGCCGATGTTTTGTCGATAAGGATATTATCTTGTTGTAGATCATCGTCCTTAGCAGAGTTATCAAATGAGAAATCATATTGAAATCCAGAGCATCCACCTCCTTTAATGGCGATTCTAAAAAATGATCCTTTATCTTTTGATGATAGAAGATGGTTTATCTGCTTTATAGCATTATCTGTAAATTTAATTTCTTTAATCATAATTAAACATTGATAAAAACAATATAATAATATTTTGCCATTTTTAAAGAATGAAAAATTACTCAAAATTAGGAACATTTGCTTCAAAAGGTAGACTGTTCAAAGAAGCGAGCAATCCTTTCAGGTCACCTTTTCAAAGAGATAGAGATAGAATAATTCATTCTACCTCTTTTAGAAGATTGAAGCACAAAACTCAGGTATTTGTGAACACTGAAGGAGATCATTATAGAACCAGAATCACGCATTCCATTGAAGTTTCACAAATTGCAAGAACAATTGCTAAATACTTAGGTTTAAATGATGATTTAGCTGAAACATTAAGTTTAGCTCATGATTTAGGTCATACCCCTTTTGGTCATGCGGGAGAAGAGTCTCTAAATGAATGTATGTATGAATATGGGGGATTTGACCACAACCTTCAAACACTTAGGATAGTAATGTTCATTGAAAATAAATATTTTAAATTTGAAGGTCTTAATTTAACATTAGAAACATTAGATGGACTTATTAAACATAATGGTCCAGTAACAAAGCTAGTCAAAATAAATAATTTAATTGGTTTGAAAAATTTAAAAAATAAAATTAATTTTTCAAAAAACTCCTCACTGGAGGCTCAAATTGCATCTATATCCGATGACGTTGCGTACAATAACCATGATATTCAAGATGGAATAAAAGCTAAATTGTTTAAGTTAAACGATCTTAAACAAATCTCTTTTTTTGATGAAATTTTAAAATCATATAAAAATAAATTAAAGAGTGAAAATAATGATATTCTTGTATATCAAACTATAAGAGACTCTATAAATTTAATGGTTCAAGACTTAATAAAAACAACTACAAGAAACATTTTAGTGAATAAAATATCTACAAAAAAAGATGTATCAAATAAAAAGAATCAAATTGTTGATTTTTCCAACAAATTAAAAATAACTATAAATGAGATTAGAGATTTCCTTAGAATAACTATGTACAATAATAAAGATGTACTAAAAAAAAATAACGAAGGAAAAAAGATAATTAAAAAGCTTTTTAATGTAATTAACAAAAATCCAAAAAAGTACATTAAAACTAAATATTTAAAAACTAACAAAGAAAGAGCTATATCTGATTATATTTCTGGTATGACTGATAGGTACGCCATACAATTATATAGAGCATCAAAATGAATATATTTGAGGAATACCTAAATAAAATTTTAGATAAAATTAAATTAGCAAGTGAAGAAAAGCTAATTTTATTACCTGAAAGTTTATCTGGTATAAATGTAGATATACCTCCTAAAAAATTTAAGTGCGATCTGTCAACTAATGTTGCAATGGTTTTATCTAAAACAAATAATGAACCACCAATTAAAATTGCTGAAAAATTAAAAGATATTATTTTTAAAGACGATAATAATATTGAGAAGATAGAAATAGCAAAGCCTGGATTTATAAATATTATTTTAAAAAAAGAGTTTTGGACTTCATTTCTCTTAAATATAAATAATCTTAGTAATTTTGGTGCAGCACTTAATGGCTCTAAAAAGAAACATCTTATTGAATTCGTCTCTGCAAATCCCACTGGACCATTACATGTCGGCCATTGTAGAGGTGCTATTTTGGGGGATGTTATCTCTAATTTGTTAAAATTTAACAATCAAGAAGTTGTAAAAGAATATTATGTAAATGATCATGGTAATCAAATTTTACATTTTACTAGATCTGTATATTTGAGAATAAAAGAAAAATTAGATAATCAAACGTTTCCAGTAAATGAGGATGATTTATATCCAGGAGAATACATCAAAGATATAGCCCAACATATTATAGATAATAATAAAGATTTACAATTTGATGATTATGAAAAAATAAAGTTAACACTTACTAAATTAGCAATTACAGAGTCACTTAAACTCATTAAGACTAATTTAAATAATTTGGGAATTATTCATGATAATTTTGCGAGTGAGACTGAAATAGTTGAAAATAAAGAGGTTGATAAGGTTATTGAGAAACTTAAAAAAGATAAATTTGTATATATAGGAAAAATCAAAGCTCCCGAAGGAGAAGATACAACTAATTGGGTAGAAAGAGATCAATTACTTTTTAGATCAACAGATTTTGGGGATGATAAGGATAGGGCATTACAAAAATCTGATAACACATGGACTTATTTTGCTGGAGATGTTGCGTATCATAATACAAAACTAAACAGAAACTTTGATAAATTAATAAATATTTTAGGAGCGGATCATGCGGGTTATATAAAAAGAATTACATCTGTTGTTGAAGCATTATCTGGAGAAAAAAATAAATTAATTTGTAAAGTAAGCCAACTTGTTAAGTTAATAAAAGATGGCAAACCTTTTAAAATGTCTAAAAGAAAAGGTGATTACATTACCGTTGAAGATTTAATTTCTGAGGTTGGAAAAGATGCAACAAGATTTATTATGCTAAGTAGAAGTAATGATGCTGAATTAGATTTTGATTTTACAAAAGTAAAAGAAAAATCTAAAGACAATCCGCTTTATTATGTTCAATATTGTTATGCTAGAATTTCATCGGTTTTTAGAAATATAAATAAAAATATTGATGACAAGATTGATAATGAAAATAATAATATGCAATTTAATAATGAAGAAATTGAAATTTTTAAAAAAATATCTGAATGGCCTAAATGTGTAGAAATTTCCACTAAAAAACTAGAACCTCATAGAATCCCTGTATATTTATATGAGTTATCATCTCAGTTTCATTCCTATTGGAATATGGGAAAAGATGATGTTGAAAAAAGATTTATCAATGATGATAAAACAATAAATATAGAAAAACTAATATTTTTAAAATCTATTGCAAAAACAATTAAAACTGGAATGGATATTATAGGTGTTGATACACCTGAAAAAATGTAATGCTAAAAGAGCTCAAATATCTATTTTATTTAATAATTATATTTTTCTTTCTATTCTTTACTCTAAGATATTATTTTTCAGACGATAATTACAAGAAATCATATAGAGCAATTTCAAGTATAGATGAAAAAATATCATCTAATGAAAATAATCTTTTTATTCTTAAAAATGACACGGAAAACATTATTGAATATGTAGAATACAAAAATAAAAACACAAAAAAATATTCTTTTTGGGAATTGTTATATAATGATTAAAAAAACTAGAGCTTTTATATGTGGCATTAGTGGACATAATTTAAAAAAAAGTGAAGTAAGTTTTTTAAAAAAATATAAGCCATGGGGAATAATCCTTTTTTCAAGAAATATAAAATCAATCAATCAAGTTCAAAAATTAACTGGTTCTATTAAAAAAATATTTAAAAACCCTAATTATCCAATTTTAATTGATGAAGAAGGTGGAAGAGTAAGTAGATTAAGAAAATTCATAGATAATTCCATTTTTAGTGCAAAATATTTTGGTGATTTATATTCAAAAGATAGAAAAAAATTTGATATTTATTTCAATGTTTATGTGAAGCAAATATCTTATTTGCTAAGACTTATTGGTATTAATATTAATACTGTTCCTTTATTGGATTTAAGAAGAAGTAAGTCTCATAAAATTATAGGTGATCGATCTTATTCAAATGATACAAAAACTCTGTCTAAAATTGGCGATATATCTATCGAAAAATTTCACGAAAATAGGGTTGGTACAGTAATTAAACATCTTCCAGGTCATGGTTTAGCTAAAGTTGATAGTCATTATAAATTACCAGTTATAGACAAAGATCTAAAGTATCTTAAAAAATATGATTTTTTTCCATTTACCAAAAAAAAATCTGTTTTAGGTATGACCGGTCACTTGTTGTTTAAGAAACTTGATCCGATAAATAACGTATCACATTCTAAAAAAATCATAAAAATGATTAGAAGAGAAATATCATTCAAGGGAATATTAATGTCAGATGATATTTCAATGGGTGCTCTTAAAGGTAATTTAAAAAATAACGTTATTAAATCTTTTCGTGCAGGTTGTAATTTGGTGCTTCATTGCAATGGAAAAATGAGAGAAATGAATGTGGTAGGTCAAAATTCACCTTATATCGATGATTTTATTGTAAAAAAAACTTCTAAATTAATTCAAATAATAAGTTAAATTTAAATCCATGAGTGATTCTTTAGAATTTAATGTTGATCTTAGTAATTACTCTGGATCATTAGAAATACTTTTAGATTTAGCAAAATCACAAAAAGTTGATTTGGAAAATATATCAATCACCAAATTAGCAGATCAATTTCATGATTTTATAACAAAAACTGAAAATTTAAATTTAGAATTAGCCTCAGAATATTTGCTAATGGCTACTTGGTTAACTTATCTTAAATCTAAACTACTATTACCAGAAACAGAAGAAGAGGAATTTAAAGCTCTTGAAGTAGCAGAGAAATTAAAGCTCCAACTTAAAAAACTAGAATTAATAAGATTATTGTCTTCTCAGATGTTGAGCAGAAAAAGATTAGGCAAAGATATTTTTATGAGAGGTTCAAAAAGTGGAATGAGATCAATTTATAATTCTCAATATTCATTAACATTGTTTGAATTATTAAAAACGTATTCAAATATCGTAATGACAAAAGATTTTCAGAGAATGAATATTCCAAAACTACCAGTATTTACTACTGAAGAGGGTATTAAAGTCATAAAAGAATTTTATAATAATTTAAATGATTGGAAAAATATGACTGATCTAATACCAAAAAATTTTAGAAATTCTAAAACTTTAAGTAAGACAGGTAATGCAGGAATTTTTGCTGGATCTTTAGAGCTTGCAAAAGAAGGCAATATATCTATTAAACAAGATAATTTATTTGAGGATATATATATTAAAAAAATCTAATGAATAAATTAAAAAAAAATAATGTTGTATCATTTCCATCTAAATTAAGTGATGTTGATAAAGAAATAGAAGCTATTGTTTTTGCAGCAGCAGAGCCTTTAAATATTGAAACTATTGAAAATAAAATTTCAAAAAAGACAGATGTTGAAAAATCTTTACTAAAACTTCAGAATTTTTATTCTGATCGTGGAATAAATTTAGTCTGTATATCCAATAAATGGTCTTTTAGAACTTCACCAAATTTATCCTCATTAATGTCTCAACAAAAAACTGTTGAAAAAAAATTATCAAAGGCTGCGATAGAAACACTTGCAATTATTGTTTATCATCAACCAGTCACTAGAGCTGAAATAGAAGAAATTCGTGGAGTTGCTTTTGGGAATAATACACTTGAGATATTGATGGAATTGAACTGGGTTAGACCTCAAGGTCGAAAAGATGCCCCTGGTAAACCTATTCAATATGGAACAACAGATGACTTTTTAAGTCATTTCAATCTCCAAAAATTGTCAGATCTTCCAACCGTTGATGAATTAGGAACCGCAGGTCTTATTGATACATCTAGTGTAGATGCGTCTATATTTGGAACAGGCAAATTCTATAAAGAAAAACAAGAGGATAAAAAGGAAAATATATACTCTGATATAGATGAGATGCTTAATAGCACTCTTAATACCGATAACGATAAATAAAAAAATAGTTTTAAAACTAAAATTATAAGGTTATAAGTAATTATGAGTATAGGATTTTGGCAAATTGCAATTGTAGTAATTTTAGTAGTATTACTTTTTGGTAGAGGTAAAATCTCTAGTCTAATGGGTGATGTTGCTAAAGGAATTAAAAGTTTTAAAAAAGGTATGGCTACAGATGCTACAGAAGATAGCCAACCAAAAAATATATCTGAAAATCAAGACTCAGACAAAAAAGAGTAATCAATGCCACAGATCGGCTGGTTTGAAATATTAATAATAGTATCTATTGCAATAATAGTTGTAGGACCAAAAGACTTTCCTGTAATGTTAAAAAAAGTTGGATCATGGATAGGTTCTGCTAAGAGATATTTTTCAGATGTTCAAAATCAAGTTACAGAAATAACGGATGTTTCAATTAAAGAAGAATTAAAAAAAAACACTGAAATTATGAAAGAGGACAAGCCTAAAGATGACAGCTAAAAAAAAAGAAACAGGTTTTATAAGTCATCTTACCGAATTAAGACAAAGACTAATACATTCATTTATCTTCTTAGCAGTATTATTTGTAGTTTGTTACTATTTTTCTGAATACATATATGGATTTTTAGTTGAACCTTACGCTAATGCTGTAAAGGATGATAATGTTGATAGAAGATTAATCTTTACCGCTCTTCAAGAAACATTTTTAACATATCTTAAAGTTTCTTTTTTTGCTGCTTTCTTTGTGACCAGTCCATATATCCTTATTCAAATTTGGAAATTTATTGCACCAGGATTATACACACATGAAAAGAAAGCAATTATGCCTTACTTAGTAATTACACCAATACTTTTTTTACTAGGAGGTATGCTTGTTTATTATCTAATTATGCCACTAGCATTTAAATTCTTTTTATCATTTGAAAGTGCGGGACTTGGGACTAGCTTACCGATTCAGTTAGAAGCTAAAGTAAATGAATACTTATCTCTTGTGATGAAGTTAATTTTTGCATTTGGATTAAGTTTTCAGCTACCAGTTGTATTAAGTTTGCTTGCAAGAATAGGAGTTGTAAATTCAACTTATTTAAGAGAAAGAAGAAAATATTTTGTTGTAATAATATTTGCTGCTGCTGCAATATTAACTCCACCAGATCCAATTACACAAATAGGTTTAGCAATACCTTTGTTAATTTTATATGAATTATCAATTTTTTCTGTAAATATTATCGAAAAGAAAGCTCAAGAGAGAAATGCACAATATTAAGGATATTAGAAAAGATATCGATAATTTTAAAAATACAATTAAAAATCGAAACGTTGATGTAGACTTTGACCAAATATTAAATCTTGATGAAGAAAATAGAAAATTAATTCAAGAAAAAGAAAAATTAGAAATGGAAAAAAAATCTATTTCTAAATCTAAAGATGAAACCCTTTTTGAAAAGTCAAAAGAAATTTCAAATAAAATAGATGATTTAAGTAAAAATCAAAAAAATGTTAAAGACCAACTTGATCAGATATTAAGTAATATTCCTAATTTACCATTGAATGATGTCCCCGTAGGTAAGGATGAAAATAGCAATAAAGAGGTTGTAAAATCTGGTGAAATTAAAGAAATGAGTTTTAAACCAAAATCTCATTATGAAATTGGTGAAAAACTGAATATGTTAGATTTTGATTTAGCAACAAAAACAACTGGATCAAGATTTGTTTTTGTTAAAGACAAATTAGCATCATTAGAAAGAGCAATTTCTAATTTTATGATTGATACACATGTCAATAATAATGGCTACACTGAAATCTCTCCACCTTTAATGGCTACAGACAACACTATGTTTGGAACTGGCCAATTGCCCAAATTTGAAAATGATCAATTCGAAATTAAGTTTGATGATAAAAATGATAGAAAGTTTTTAATCCCTACTGCTGAAGTAATATTAACTAATATGGTTAAAAATCAGATATTAAATCTAAAATCTTTGCCAATGAGATTAGTTGCATCAACACCTTGTTTTAGAAAAGAAGCAGGAAGTTATGGTAAAGATACAAAGGGCATGATTAGACAACATCAATTTTATAAAGTTGAATTAGTCAGTATTGTAGAAAATAATAAATGCATTGAAGAACTAGAGAGAATGACTAATTGTGCAACTAAAATTTTAGATGATTTACAATTACCTTACAGAAAAATTATTTTAAGTACTGGTGATATGGGTTTTAGTGCAGAAAAAACTTATGATATAGAGGTTTGGCTTCCATCTGAAAATAAATATAGAGAAATATCAAGCTGTTCTTCATGTGGAACATTTCAGGCTAAAAGAATGAAAGCTAGATATAAAAATAATAAAAACGAAAATGAATTTGTTGGTACTTTAAATGGGAGCGGACTTGCCGTTGGTAGAACTTTAATTGCGATATTAGAAAATTATCAAACTGAGGATGGTTCAATAACTATTCCTGAAAAACTAAGACCATATATGAACAATATGGAGAAAATAGGTATCAATTAAGAGTTGTCTTCTAAAAGTATATAGTATAAATAATCGTTAACTTTTTAAGGACTTAACATGGACGCAGGAATTGGACAATTTATACCCCTAATTTTAATATTCGTAATATTTTACTTTTTCTTAATTAGACCCCAGCAAAAGAAAGTTAAAGAACATAAGGCTATGGTTGAAGCTTTAAAGCGTGGAGATAAAGTTATTACTTCTGGTGGTATCGTTGGCACTGTAGAACGAGTTATCGATAATGAAAAAGTAGAAGTTATGATAGCTGATAATGTTAAAGTTGAAATTGTTCGAGCTACAGGAATACAAGGACTAGTTACTAAAGCTGAACCAAAAAAATAATAACTTCCTAAAGTGTTATATTTTTCTAAATTAAGAGTTTTTAGTGTTTTAATTTTTACACTTATTATTTCATATTTTACTATTTCCAACTTTACAAAAGTTGATGATGAATTTTTCTCAAAAAATATAAAATTAGGATTAGATTTACAAGGTGGCTCTTATTTATTGTTAGAGATAGATAACGAACCAGTCATTACTCAAAGATTGCAAAGCAAAGTATTAGAGTTTAAAAAATTTTTCAAAGATAAAGATATTAAGGTTAGAAATTTTGTAATTGAGGATAAGTCAATTATATTCGATGTTGAAAATTCTAAGATTGAGGATGTTAAATCTCTTTTAGATGATGATAAAAGTGAGATAAATCCTTATTTTCAACAATATAAATCTCATCAATTTAACTTTGAAAACATGGATACCTCATTCAAGTTAGAATTTTCTGACTATGGATTGGTATTGTTAAAAAATTCTTCATTAGATCAAGCAATTGAAATTGTAAGAAGAAGAGTTGATGAAGTAGGAACTAATGAGCCAAATATTTTAAAAAGAGGTAATGATAGAATTCTTGTTGAGTTGCCAGGATTAGACGATCCTGGTAGAATTAAATCTTTATTAGGTAAAACAGCAAACCTAACATTCCAATTTATATCCAGTAGTTCTGAAGAATCATTTGGAACAGAAAAACTTTCTTTTGAAGATGGGTCTAGTGAAGCCATTGTTAGTAAACGAATTGTTTTAAGTGGTGATAATCTTATGGATGCCAAGCCAACTATGAATAATCAAACTAATGAGACAGTTGTTTCATTTAGTTTAGATAGGGTAGGAGCAAAAAAGTTTGGTAAGGCGACTTCAAATGGTGTTGGAAAAAGGTTGGCAATTGTTTTGGATGGAAAAATTATTAGCGCTCCTGAAGTCAGAGAACCAATTATTGGAGGAAATGGACAGATATCTGGTAATTTCACCTTTCAATCAGCAACAGATTTAGCTTTACTTTTAAGATCAGGTGCTTTGCCGGCTCCACTTAATATTATCGAAGAAAGAACTGTAGGTCCTGATCTTGGAAAAGACTCAATTAATGCAGGAATTATGTCATTGATAATAGGATTTATCTTAGTCGTTGCCTTTATGTTTTATAAATATAGATTTTTCGGCTTAATTGCTAACTTAGCCTTAATTTCTAATTTATTTTTATTAGTCGGTATTCTAACATTATTTGAAGCAACTCTTACACTCCCTGGAATTGCAGGTATTATTTTAACAGTAGGTATGGCTGTTGATGCAAATGTTTTAATTTTTGAGAGAATTAAAGAAGAATTAAAAAATGAAAATAATTCAATTGTAGCTTTTGATTCTGGTTATACAAAATCACGAACAACAATTTTAGATGCCAATATTACAACTTTAATCGCTGCAGTAATCCTTTTTTTCATGGGTTCAGGTCCAATTAAAGGATTTTCTATAACTCTTGGAGTTGGAATACTTACAACACTATTTTCAGTATATTTCATTGCTCGTTTGATTACTGCTTACTATGTCATCAAAAATAAACATAAGGAAAAACTTATATAATGAAAACAATCTATTTTAATAAGTTTTATAAAAGTTTTAATATACTTTCAGGTATATTAATTATTGCTTCCTTAGTTTTCTTAGTTTTTAAAGGATTGAATTTTGGTGTTGATTTTAAAGGGGGTACTTTAATAGAGCTAAGGACTGACAAATCTTCTGCTAATATCACAAAAATAAGAGATAGTTTTAATCAAATGAATCTTGGTGATGTTTCAGTGAAAAATTTTGGTAATGAAACAGATTTTGTAGTTAAATTTGAAAAACAAAATTCAAATGACCCACAATTTATAGAAGAGATAAAAACTAAGCTATCAAATTCTATAAGTTCAGTAGATTTTAGAAGAGTAGAAAATGTTGGGCCAAAAGTTAGTGCAGAACTTTTGAGATCAGGTGTAATAGCGATAGCTTTATCTTTGGCAGCTATGCTTTTATATATATGGATCAGATTTGAGTGGCAATTTAGTCTTGGAGCTATTTTAGCTTTATTTCATGACGTTATAATTACATTAGGAGTATTTTCTGTATTTTCATTAGAAATCAATCTTTCTATCGTTGCAGCTGTTTTAACAATAGTTGGATATTCAATGAATGATACAGTTGTAATATTTGATAGAGTTAGAGAAAATTTGCGTAAATATGCAGATGTTAAAATATTTGAACTAACAAATATCTCAATAAATGAAACTTTATCACGAACAATAATAACTTCAGTTACTACATTGTTGGCACTTTTATCTATATTTATTTTTGGTGGAGAAATATTAAAAGGATTTTCATTAGCAATGATATTAGGAGTAATTTTTGGAACTTATTCATCTAATTCCTAATGTCATCGCTTGATGAACGTATCCATTAAAATAGGCTAATAATAATCCTGATATGATTGTAAATAGCGCTGCCCATCTAAACCAAAATAATGCTGCAGGAGCTATAACTTTTCCAATTGCTGGTTTTTGTTCGTCTGGAATTTTAGCCATGTTAGGAATTTGAACAAAATTGAAATACCACAGTAAACCAATCCACATAATACTTACAGTTACATGTACGTATCTTAATAACCAGCTCCAAAATAAAACATCAAAATCAAATCCACCATTACCTATGTAAAGACCAATGAAAAGTAATATTGCAATAGCTAATGATAAATGAACAGTCTTTGATAATGATTGTAATATCGAAGTCATCTATAAGATGATTTTATATTATTTTTCTATAAAGATTAAGCGGTTTTTTTAAATTTTGTATCTAATAAAGGCTTTAAAAATTTACCTGTATAGCTATCTTTCACTTTTGCAACTTCCTCGGGTTTGCCTTCAGCAATAATATTTCCACCTTTAACACCACCCTCGGGTCCCATATCTACAATATAATCAGCAGTTTTAATAACATCTAAATTATGTTCTATAACTACAACTGAATTACCCGTTGCAACAAAGGTGTGCAATATTTCCAAAAGTTTTTTTATATCATGCTGATGTAATCCAGTAGTTGGTTCATCTAATATATACATTGTTCTTCCTGTAGACCTTTTAGATAATTCTTTAGCAAGCTTAATACGCTGAGCCTCTCCACCAGAAAGAGTTGTAGCTTGCTGACCAATTTTTATGTAGCCAAGACCAACTTTCTTTAACGTTAGAAGTTTAGTTTTGATGTTTGAAATATTTTCAAAATACTCACATCCTTCATCAACAGTCATATTTAAAACATCTGCAATACTCTTATCTTTGAATTTAATCTCTAATGTTTCTCTGTTGTATCTAGTGCCTTTGCATTCATCGCATGTTATGTAAACATCAGGAAGAAAGTGCATTTCGTAAGTAATTACACCATCTCCTTCACATGCTTCACATCTTCCACCCTTTACATTGAAAGAAAATCTTCCAGGTTTATAGCCTCTACTTTTTGCTTCAGGTAAATTGGTAAACCAGTCTCTTATAGGACCAAAAGCTCCAGTATATGTAGCAGGATTTGATCTAGGAGTTCTACCAATAGGTGATTGATCAATATCTATAACTTTATCAATTAATTCTATTCCTTTAAATCCTCTAAATGGCTGAGGAATTTTTCTAGACTTATTATTATTCAAAGTAAGATTTAATGCATTGTATAAAGTTTGAAGTATCAAAGTAGATTTACCACTTCCAGATACACCAGTAACACAAGTGAAACTACCTAAAGGTATTTTTAAATTTACGTTATTTAAATTATTTCCAGATGCACCATTGATTTCTAAAAATCTACCATTTTTTGCAAGTCTTCTATTTTTTGGAATAGGTATGAAACTCTTATTTGATAAATATCTTCCAGTAATACTTTTGTCATTTTTTAAAATTTGCTCATATGTACCTTCAGCAACAATTTCTCCACCTTTATTTCCAGCTTCAGGTCCTAAATCTATTATATGATCTGCATTCTCCATTGTTTCTGTATCGTGCTCAACAACAATAACAGTATTACCTAAGTCTCTTAATCTTTTTAATGCATCTATAAGCTTAACATTATCTTTTTGATGTAAACCAATTGATGGTTCATCTAAAACGTATAGAACTCCAGTTAAACCTGATCCTATTTGTGAAGCTAGTCTAATCCTTTGTGCTTCACCACCAGATAATGTTCCAGACTCTCTAGATAAAGTTAAATAATCAAGACCAACATTTAAAAGAAAATCTAAACGTTCATTAATTTCTTTTAATATATGTTGAGCAATTTTAATTTGTCTTTTGTCTAATTTAACTTCTAAAGATCTAAACCATTCCTTAGCATCAAAAATTGATTTTTCTGTAACTTGGCTTATGTTTAATTCATTTATTTTAACACACAGAGCTTCATCTTTTAATCGATAACCATTGCATCTTTCACATTTTGTATCAGATTGATATTGAGCAATTTCTTCTCTTTTCCAATCGCTATCTGTTTCTAAATATCTTCTCTCTAGATTATTGACAACACCTTCAAAGGTTTTTTTATGCGAATACTTCTCATAGCCATCGTCATAAGTAAATTTAATTTCTTCATCATCAGATCCATACAAAATTACATCCTTAATTTTTTTTGGTAGTTTTGACCATTTATCATCTAATGAAAAACCATAATGTTTAGATAAAGATGCCAATGTTTGGGCGTAATACATTGATGTAGATTTTGCCCAAGGTTCAATAGCACCATCTGCGATAGATTTTTTTTCATTTGGAACAACTAAATTTGGATCAACATTTAATTTCATCCCAATACCTTCACATTCTTCACAAGCTCCATACGGACTGTTGAATGAGAAAAGTCTTGGTTCAATCTCTTCAATAGTAAAACCACTTTCAGGACAAGCAAATTTAGTAGAGAAAATTAGTTTTTCAATTTTTCTGTATTTTTTTGGAAGTGTTTCATTTTCATATTCAACAAAAAGTAATCCATTTGCTAAATTAACAGCTGTTTCAACACTCTCGGCTAATCTGTTTCCTAATGAGGAATTTATTACAATTCTATCAACTAAGATTGAAATATCGTGTTTAAGTTTTTTATTTAATTCTGGAACACTTTCAATATCATACAATTGGTCATCAACTTTGATTTTTCTAAATCCTCTTTTTTTGTATCCTAATATATCTTTTTTGTATTCACCCTTACGTCCTCGCACGACTGGAGCATATAAATATATTGTAGATTTTTTTGGTAATTCTTTAATCTTATCAACAATTTGACTAATAGTTTGTGAAGTAATTGGTTTACCAGTGAATGGAGAGTAGGGTATTCCAGCTCTTGCATAAAGTACTCTCATGTAATCGTATATTTCGGTTACAGTTGCAACTGTTGATCTTGGATTTTTAGAAGTATTTTTTTGTTCTATTGAAATTGCTGGACTCAAACCTTCGATTAAATCTACATTTGGTTTTTTCATTTTGTCTAAAAACTGTCTTGCGTATGCAGATAAACTTTCAACATATCGTCTTTGACCTTCTGCATAGACAGTATCGAATGCTAATGATGATTTTCCTGACCCAGATAGACCCGTTATCACAACAAATTTGTCTTTAGGAATCTCTAGTGAAATATTCTTTAAATTGTGCTCTTTTGCGCCCTTAATAAGTATCTTTTTAAGCATAATTTTAGTTGCTTTAGATTAATAAAATTAATATTCAAGCCTATTAATGTTATAAATAACATTTCAAATATATAAATATTATGGCAGGAAGCTTAAATAAAGTACTTTTAATCGGTCGATTAGGCGCAGATCCAGAAGTTAAACAAATGGTTAACGGTAAAAGTGTAGCAAGATTAAGCCTAGCTACTAGTCAATCATGGAAAGATAAAAATACCGGTGAAAAAAAAGAAAAAACTGAATGGCATAGAGTAGTTGTTTTCAATGAAGGACTAGTAAATGTAGTTCAACAATATTTAAAAAAAGGAGCACAAGTATACGTTGAAGGACAACTGACTACTAGAAAATGGAAAGATGAACAATCAGGTCAGGATAAATATTCTACTGAAATTTTAATTCAAGGATACAATTCATCATTAACAATGTTAGGTGGAGGAAATCAAAATTCAATTCCATCTCAAGATAACAAACAAAGTTTTGATGATAGTTCTATGGCTCAAAACGAGTTAGACGATGATATCCCTTTCTAAATAAATGCAAAAAAACGAAGTAACTAAAGATTTAAATATTAAACCAATTTCGATGTATGATGAAATGAGTTCATCATATTTATCTTACGCAATGAGCGTAATAATTAGTAGGGCATTACCCGATATAAGAGATGGACTTAAACCTGTTCACAGAAGAATTTTATATGCAATGCACAAAGGTGGTTTTGATTGGTCAAAACAATTTAGAAAATCTGCAAGAATTGTTGGAGACGTAATTGGTAAATACCATCCGCATGGTGATCAAGCTGTATATGATGCATTGGTTAGAATGGTCCAAGATTTTTCAATGAGTGTTCCTTTAATTGATGGTCAGGGCAATTTTGGTTCAATCGATGGTGATCCACCTGCAGCAATGAGGTATACAGAAACAAAACTTGCAAAAATATCTCAATTTTTGATTGATGATATAGAAAAAAATACTGTCTCATTTAAAAGTAACTACGACGAAACCGAGCAAGAACCTACAGTGCTGCCAGCTCAATATCCTAATCTTTTGGTAAATGGAGCTGGAGGTATCGCTGTTGGTATGGCAACTAGTATACCACCACATAATCTTGGTGAAATAATTGATGGAACTTTAGCTCTTATTAAAAATAAAGATATTAAAGTTAAAGAGTTAATGAAGCATATACCTGGCCCTGATTTTCCAACTGGTGGAGTTATTATCGGTAAAGATATTATTCGAGAAGGATACAAAACAGGCAGAGGCTCTTTTAAAATTAGGGGTGAAATAAATGTAGAAAATCTTAAAAATGGTAAAGATAGATTAGTAATTACTTCAATACCTTATCAAGTAAACAAATCTAACTTAAATGAAAAAATTGCAGAATTAGTTAGAGACAAAAAAATAGAGGGTATAAGTGACATTAGAGATGAATCTAATAGAGAAGGTATAAGAGTTGCTATCGATCTAAGAAGAAGCGTTGAGCCCGAGACAATAAAAAGACAACTTTATAAATATACATCCATTGAAACTTCATTCGGTTTTAATTCATTAGCAATTGTTGATAACAAACCTAAAACATGTTCATTAAAAGATTTTTTAGAGAACTTTTTAAAATTTAGAGAAGATGTAGTCATTAAAAAAACAAAATATGATTTAAAAAAAGCAGAGGACCGTGTCCATGTATTACTTGGCTTATCTGTTAGTGTAGAAAATATTGATAAAGTAATAAAAATTATTAGATCTTCAAAAAATCCGGAAGAAGCAAAAAATACTCTTATAAAAACTAAATGGAAAATAACAAAATCTGCAAAATTAATTAAATTAGTTGATAGTAAAAATTATAAAGGATCATACAACCTATCTGAATCTCAAGTTACATCAATACTAGAACTTAGATTACAAAAATTAACAGCTCTTGGAATTAACGAAATTGAAGAAGAAATAAAAAAATTATCTGAATTGATTACAAAGTATAAAAAAATAATAAATTCTAAAAGTGAACTATTAAAAGTAATTAGTAATGAGTTATCTCAAATTAAAGAGAAATTTTCATCTCCGAGAAGAACACAGATTATAGATGCTGTTTTAAACTATAATATTGAAGAAACTATTCAAAAAGAGTCTGTGAAGGATCAGCTGCATCAAAAGGTAAGTCTTTATTTAATATTCTTCCTCTAAAAAATCATCAATCAATTAGTTCAATTATGCCATTTCCAGATAGTGATGTTGATACAAAAGACATGCATATCATTTTTGCAACAAGTGAAGGAAAAATTAGAAAGAATAATCTTGAAGATTTTACCTCAATTAATGCTTCAGGTAAAATTGCAATGAAACTTGACGGTAATGATAAAATTATTGGTGTTAAAATTTGTAGAGATGATCAGGATATAATTTTAAGTACTAAATTAGGAAAATGTATAAGGTTTGAGTCTAAAAAACTTAGAGTTTTCAAAGGTAGATCATCAAAAGGTATAAGAGGTATCAATTTAGCAGAAAATGATACTATTGTATCTCTGTCTATTATTGATCATGATTCAAATAAGAAAGCAAAAAATAAAGACCAAAAATCAGAAATTAAAGCTAAAGAAAAATTCATATTATCAATCACAGAAAATGGTTACGGTAAGAGAACATCTCATTATGATTATAGAGTTACAAATAGAGGAGGAAAGGGAATTATTGGTATTGTAAATTCACAAAGAAACGGGAATGTTTCTTCATCCTTTCCTGTTTTTGAAGGAGATCAAATATTAATTTCAACAAATAAAGGTAGAGTAATAAGAACAGCTGTTAAAGAAATAAGAATAGCTGGTCGTAATACGCAAGGTGTTAGAATAATTAAACTGACTGGTGATGAAAAAGTAGTTTCTGCTATTAAATTAGATGATAATCTTATTTAATGAAAAATATAGCTATCTATCCAGGAACTTTTGATCCAATTACTTTTGGCCATATAGATGTCATTAAAAAATCACTTAAGATAGTAGATAAAGTAATTGTAGGTATTTCAGATGGAAATCAGAAAAACTTCCTATTTTCATTAGATGAAAGAATAGAAATTGTTAAAAGAAAAGTACAATTAAATCATTGAAAGAGGTTTATGAATAAATTTTTAAATATTTTAATTATTTTTTTTATTTTTTTATCAACAAATTTAATAGCAAAGGAGAATATAATGATTTTAAAATTAAAAGATGGTGATGTAAAAATTGAAATGTACCCTGACGTTGCACCAAATCATGTAAAAAGAATACAAGAGTTAGCAGACTCAGGACAATATGATAATGTTGTTTTTCATAGAGTAATTGATGGGTTTATGGCACAAACAGGTGATGTAAAATTTGGAAATTCATCTTCAAAAGATTTCGATTTAAGAAGAGCGGGTATTGGTGGATCTGATTTACCAGATTTAAATCAAGAATTTAATGACCTTCCTCATGATAGAGGAACCGTTTCTATGGCAAGATCGTCAGATCCTAATAGTGCTAATAGTCAATTTTTTATATGTTTTAAACCAGCACCTTTCCTAGATAGACAATATACTGTTTTTGGAAAAGTAATAGAAGGAATGGAATTTGTTGATATGATTACAAAAGGTGATGGCGATAACGGAGCAGTTTCAAATCCAGATAAAATTATTAGTTTTAAATCTCAATAATTAATAATGAATGTCATTAAAAGATTTCAATTTTAATGTTCATCATACTCAAAATTATGCAAGAGTAGGAATTATAGAGACCCATAGAGGCAATATAAACACTCCTGCATTTATGCCAGTTGGTACTCAAGCAACTGTTAAAGGTGTTTTTTTAGAAGATATAAAAAAAACAGGTAGTGAGATAATTTTATCAAATACATATCATTTAATGATAAGGCCTGGTGTTGAAAGAATTGAAAGTGTTGGAGGACTTCATGAATTCATGAATTGTGATTTACCAATTTTAACGGACTCAGGTGGTTTTCAAGTTATGTCTCTGTCAAAATTAAATAAAATCGATAGAGATAAAGGTGCAATTTTTCAATCACATATAGATGGTAAAACTTTTATTTTAAGCCCTGAAGAAAGCATAAGAATTCAAAAAGGTTTGAACTCAGACATAGTAATGGTTATGGATGAATGCCCTAAAAATACTAAAGACTATGATAAAATTAAAAAATCAATGGAATTATCATCAGAGTGGGCAAAAAGATCAAAAGATGCATTTGGAATAAATGACCACAAAGGTTTATTTGGAATTGTACAAGGTGGATTATTTAATGATCTAAGAATCAAATCTTTAAACAATCTTATTGATATTGGATTTAATGGATATGCTCTAGGAGGTCTGGCAGTGGGGGAAACACAAGATGAAATGTTTGACGTTCTTGATGGAATAAAAGATCATATGCCTAAAGATAAACCAAGATATTTAATGGGGTGTTGGTACTCCATCTGATATACTCGGAGCAGTTAAGAGGGGTGTTGATATGTTTGACTGTGTAATGCCAACAAGATCAGGGAGAACTGGTTTAGCTTTTACATGGGATGGACAAATTCAAATTAGAAATTCAAAATATAAAAATGATAATACTCCTCTGGACAAAAATGTCACAAAGTTCAATTTAAATAAATATTCTAAGAATTATTTAAATCATTTATTTAACACTAATGAAATGTTGGCCTCAATGATTCTAACCCTAAATAACATCAACTTTTATCAAGATTTAATGAGAAACATCAGAGACAATATAAAACAAGGTACTTTTGATGAATTTCACGATAAGTACATCAATAAATTGTAAATTTTTAACATTGATTAATAAAAAAAAATCAATATAAAAAACGCTTTTTGGGCCGTTAGCTCAGTTGGTAGAGCAATTCCCTTTTAAGGAATGGGTCGATGGTTCGAGTCCATCACGGCTCACCACTTATGCAATGGGTGGATATTTAATAATAATTTCGTTTATCCAGTTCGTAATATTATTAATTCTATTTGTTGAAGATGGGTGAGTAGACATAAATTCTGGTGGTTCTTTCCCTTTTTTAGCTTCTTTCATTCTTTCCCAAACTTTGATTGTTTCCCTAATGTCATAACCAGATAGTGATGCAAATATCAAACCAAGATAATCAGCTTCACTCTCTTGTTTTCTATTGAAAGGATTCATAATTCCTATCTGTGATAATAAACCGACAGCATTCATCCCTGTGGTTCTATTTATCTGAGATACTTTACCTTTAGTGGCTATATCTAAAATTGCTGTACCAGTATTTAACAAAACACCTCTACTTGCTCTTTCTACTGAATGTTTTGCAACAGCATGTGCAATTTCATGACCCATTACAGCTGCCAATCCATCTTCATTTTTAGTTATATCTAATAGACCTGTATAAACAGCTATTTTACCTCCAGGCATACACCAAGCATTTTTAACTTTTTTTTTATCAATAAGTATATATTCCCAATCAAAATTTATAGTTGGGTCAGGTATATTATTGCGGTCAAAGTATTCTGATATTGAATATTCAATTTTGGATCCAATTTCTTTTATTTGATTTAATGTTTTAGTATCATCACTTAAAGTTTCTTTCTCTTTTACCTTTTCATATAATTGAGCAGCTTTCGCATTGAGGTTAGATTCGGGAATTAATTTTAGTTGTTTTCGATCTGTTATCGGTGCACTACCACATGCAGATAGGCCAAAAGATAAGCAACTACAACCAAATAAATGTATGAAATTTCTTCTATTCACTTTTTTTACTTAATATATTACACCTTTTTTATAATAATTTATATGATACTTAATAACAAAATTTTAATAGTACTATTTGTACTGGCAGTCGTATTTGTTTTATATGCAAGTTACAGTTAATTTATGGCAAAATTAAAGAGAAGAGGCATTTCAATCCTTGGAAGACTTAGAAACTATTTTATAGCAGGAATAGTTGTTCTTGTTCCAATAGGTATCACATTATATTTAACTAGATTTTTTATATCTATATCGTCAAAATTAATACCAAACGAATTAAATCCAAATAGTTACTTGCCTTTTGCAATACCAGGTTTGGAAATATTATTAGCTATAATTTTTATTACAATAATTGGAAGTTTATCTCTTTCATTTATTGGAAAAAAAATACTTAAAATATTTAATGATATATTAAAAAGAATACCAATTCTTAGAACAATTTATTCAGCAATTGGCCAAATGACTGAAACATTAGCACCAAAAAAAGGATCAAAGAAAAGTGTAGTCTTAGTTGAGTATCCGAGAAAAGGTAGTTGGGCAGTAGGGTTTGCGACCAGAGAAAACGATGGTGAAATATCAAAAAAAACAAATACTAATCTTATTAATGTATTTGTTCCAACAACACCAAATCCTACAAGTGGATTTTTATTAATGTTTCCCAAAGATGAAGTTATTTATTTAGATATGACTTTTGAAGAAGCGTCTAAATTTATTGTTTCAGCCGGTACTTCAGATCCAAAAAAAATTTAAGAAATTTCGTTAATTATTGAGGCTCGATCGTATAATTTTAATAATTTATTATATTTACTGAAATTATCACCTTTCATCTCTAATTTTTTTACTTCTGCCTCAGCAAGTAAGAATAAATCTTCATTTAATATGGGATCAGCTAATCTAAAATTTTTAATTCCACTTTGCTTAAATCCTAACAAATCTCCATATCCTCTTAATTTCATATCTTCCTCAGAAATTATAAAACCGTCATCTGAACTTTTGAGAATATTAATTCTTTTTTTTGCATTTTCACTTAGTGAGGATTTAAACATCAATATACAGTAAGATTGTTTACTACCACGTCCGACACGACCTCGTAACTGATGTAATTGGGATAAACCATACTTATCAGCATTTTCAATAACAATTACGTTAGCATTAGGAAAATCAATTCCAACCTCAATAACAGTGGTTGAAACCAATATATCCAACTTTCTATCTAAGAAATTATTTAAAATTTTGTTCCTTTCATCCTTATCAAGTGAACCATGAATTAATCCAATTCTATTCTTAAAATATTTTTCTAAATACTTAAATTTATTTACAACAGATTGCTGTTCAACTTTTTTCGACTCTTCTATCAAAGGACAAACCCAGAAAATTTGATTTTTATTAGAAATTTCTTTTTTAACAAATCTAATTATTTCAGATATTTTATCTTCTAACTTACTGTAAGTGACTATTTTTTTTCTATTTTTTGGTTTTTCTTTAATTAAGGTTAAATCCATATCACCATAAACCGTCATCATCATTGTTCTTAACACCAAACTTATGTTGTTCATCAATTATTATTAAACCCAGTTTATTATATTCAACTTTTTTTTGGAATAACGCATGTGTTCCTATCAGAAAGTCTATTTTACCAAGTTTAAGATTTTCTAAAATTTTCTTTCTATCAGCATATTTTGACTTACCAGTTAACATTTCAATTTTTATATTTTTGGGAAGATATTTTTTAGCAAAAGAAAAATGTTGCTTTGCTAGAATTTCAGTAGGCACCATAAAGCTTGTTTGATATCCAGCATTTATACAATTTACCGCTGCTATCATTGATACAATTGTTTTACCAGATCCAACATCTCCTTGTAAAAGTCTAAACATTCTACTTTTTGATTTAAGATCTTCGTTTATAATTTTTATTGCTGCTTCTTGATCATTTGTTAATTTAAAATTTAAATCTTGTCAATTCGTCAAAAACTAACCTTTTATAATACTTGGATTTTAAAATTTCTTTAGTATCAAGACTGTGAATTTTTAAGATTGCGTCTTTCCACTTAATATTATTAAATTTTTTCTTTATATCGTCATTTAGCCACTCATCTAAATCTGGTAATTCCTTTAAAACTTCATTAATTATATTATTGTATTTATTGATTGTAAGACCATCTGTAAGACTATATTTATTTTGAGTCTCTAAGATATTTTCATTACTTTCTTTAACCTGAGTCGGATTAGTGATTTGATATTTATTTCTAAAAAAATTAATTTTTCCACTTATTATTATTTCAGTATTTAATGGTAAGATTTTTTTTATATATCCTTCATATGAATTAAAAAAAACACAATCTATTTTTATATCTTTACTTTGACATACAACTCTATTGGGCAATCTTCTTATTCTAGGAAAATTATATTTTAGGGGTGTTAATTTAATCGTTTGTAACTTACCTATTTGTATATCACTAACATTTGTTACTTTTGAATTTTCAATTTTACTCGTAGGCAGATGCCATAATAAATCAAAAATTGTATTTATATTTTTTCTTTTAAATAATTGGCTTGTTTTTTTCCCTATACCTTTAATATTCTGAATATTTGACAATAAATATTCGTGATCATTCATGATTTATATATATAAAGATTTAATTAATGGATTCAAATAAACAAAATTTAAT
>LUMR01000110.1_pt1 | contig 34908 bp, 37 predicted proteins | sample 730041 | NCBI WGS metagenome assembly LUMR01 (sample SAMN03860258, study PRJNA289734) | marine metagenome | biome: seawater column; feature: ocean; material: water; isolation source: Red Sea water column Station 12 - depth 10m | place: Saudi Arabia: Red Sea | collected 2011-10-15 | depth 10 m | reverse complement strand
TAAGCTTTAAGCTTAGCTTCTCTTGCTTTGTTCCACTTAGAAATATAATTTCTTAAAATTGCAGCTCCAATTCCAAGAACTACTGCTAATACAACTGATGTAAGTCCATAAAACACAGGAAGGTCTTTTGAATAATCTAAAATAAACTGTGCAATGTTACCAAGGTTTTTAGTTCCATTTGCTACTGTTTCAACGATTACGTCTTCTTTAATAAAAGTGTCATAAGCAATTGCAATTCCAACTAATAATAAAAGTACTGCTAAGATTGTTTTAAATTCTGAGCTATCAACTTTTTCACCAATTTTTTGACCAAACTGAACGCCAATAATTGAGCCAAGTATAAGTACAAAAACTAAAACAAGATCAATTGTTCCATAATTAAAAGCATGAAGAACTGTTACGATTGCACTTACAAATATTGTAACAAACAAAGATGTGCCAGGAATTAGTTTAGTTGGCATTCCAATAATATAAATCATTGCAGGAACCAATATAAATGCACCACCCACTCCCATAATTGCTGCAATATATCCAACAATTAAACCAATAATAATTGGAGTAAATGCACTTTCATAAACTTTTGATTTTTTAAAACGCATTCTAAAGGGTAGTCCATGTATCCAATAATGAGTATGTAATTTTTTTCTAACAACAATTTTTTTTCTAGCCTTATCAATTTCTGATACTCCTTGAATAAGCATTAAAGTTCCAAGTATAGCTAAGATATACATGTAGGCTAAAGAGATAACGATGTTTATTTTTCCAATATCTTGAAAATAAGAAAAAGTTAAGATCCCAAGTAAAGTTCCAATAGTTCCTCCGACTACAATCATCAATCCCATTTTATAATCTAATGTACCTTTTAAATAATGAGTAGTTGAACCGGATACCGATGTTCCTAAAATATTGCTTGCTTCATTTGGCACTGCATAAGCAGGTGGAATACCTAAAAATATTAAAAATGGTGTCATTAAAAATCCTCCACCTACACCAAACAATCCTGAAAGAATACCAACTGCTAAACTTAAACCAAATATAAAGAGTATGTTAATCTCGACTTGAGCTATTGGAAGAAAATATTCCATATAATCTAACTATTCCTCTCATAATCTAAAGTCAATGATTATAAGAATAAATTAAATAAAATTTTGAAATGTTCCTAGGATTATAATTGCCCAAGTAAAAAATATAAAAAGATAAAGAAAAGATTTAATTATTTTTGAAAGCTGATTTGAAACTAATAAAGGGATTTTCTTAATATTTTGATTAAAAGCTTGAAGCATACCCGCGAAATACCACAAGTTTTATTAAATGCAAATAATATTTAATTAAATTTAAAAAATAGTTGCCCCGAAGACTTTGACCTCATCTCCCTCTTCTCCAAGGACAAGTCGACCTAAAAAGTCTCCTGGTATCTCTGTACTGTTTTGTTTATAGATAACAGTTACGTACAAGCCTCTTCTTAGACAGCCTATAGCCTTACACCCCTCTTTAAGGCTTGAGATTAGCTTGTTGCTTGCCCATTGCTTGCCAAGCTCTACTTCGTTGGCCCCGTAAAGCATTTGTGATGATAAATCCCTGGTAAAACCACCATAATCTTTCATGTTGGAACATCTAACCATGTTATCCCAGATAGGATCAGCAATTTTAATGATTTCTTCGTCTGATTTGTCGACAATACTCATCTAAAATGGTTAGGAAGCTTGCTTCTTCTCTTTATCATCAACGATATGATAAACAGGCTTTTTCTCCATTTCAAATTTTCCAGTTTCAGGATCTCTTCTAGAAACAGTTAAACAATGCCAGTTTTCATCATCAAGTTTCATATGATCACCTCTATAATAATAGCCTGGCCAACGCGTTTCTTCTCTAAATAACGTATGATGAGCAACACATTCTGATGTTACAGCTCTATGCTTAAGTTCCCATGCTCTCATCAATTGGTGATAATCTTCAGCTCCGACATGATCTAAGTCTTCTTGAAGTAATTGTAGCTGTTCTAAGCCTTTTTTAAGCAGATTATCGTTTGTCATGTAATTATTTGTTAATCCACCACAATATTCATCCATAATTTTTTGTAGTCTTTGTAGTCCTTGTATAGGTAAAATATAGCTTGGAGAAACAGTTCCTCCAGTAATTTCATTTCTTCCCACCGTATAGTTCTCAATTGGCTTAAATATTTCTTCTTTAAGCTTCTCTAATTGTGCATCAGAAACTTCGATATCATCAGCTTTTTTATCTTGAATATATTTAACAGCAGCTTTAGACGCTAACCTTCCTTCTGTGAATGAACCAGATGAAAACTTATGAGCACTTCCACCAACTGCATCTCCTGCTCCAAATAATCCATCGATAGTCATCATTCTATTGTATCCCCAGAAATATTCATCAGGTGCTATATCTTCTGGTCCACTAACCCATGCTCCTGAACATGTAGCATGAGATCCCATTACATATGGCTCCGAAGTTGTTAATTCAGGATTTGTGTATTTTGGATCAATATTTTGAGATGCCCAAACTACCGCTTGTCCAACCGTCATTCCTAAGAAATTTTCCCATCCAACTGTTTCTAAGTGTGGGTCTTGGAATGCTTCTTTTGTAACCATGTGAATTGGTCCACCACCTGCAGCTGTTTCTTGAATAAATGCATGATTTCTTAAACAAGTTGGTGTTGGATGATGGTCTATATATTCTCCTACTAATTCTTTAGTAGCTTCATACCATTTCTTTTCATAGTTCTCACCATTAGCATTTTGAGTATATGTTTTTAAATGAAGGAAATATGCTCCAACTGGACCATAACCATCTTTAAATCTACAAAGTACAATTCTATTTTCCATTTGAGTCATTTTTGCACCTGCTTGAATAGGTAATGCATAAGCAGATCCATTACTCCAAGGTGCATACCATGTTCTACCCATACCTTCACCAACTGCTCTTGGTTTAAATATGTGCGATGCTCCTCCAGCAGAAACAACTACTGTTCTAGATTTAAATACGTGAAAATTTCCAGTTCTAACATTAAAGCCAACTGCACCAGCTATTCGGTTTGGATTTTTTTCATCTTTTAAAAGATGAGTAATCATTATTCTGTTATAAATTTTATCAGCAGATTTTTTTGCAGCTTCAGCTACAATTGGTTTGTAACTTTCGCCGTGTATCATTATTTGCCACTTACCTTCTCTTTGATATCTTCCAGTTTCTTTATTTTTCATCATTGGAAGACCCCATTCATCAAACATGTGAACAGTTGAGTCTACATGACGTGCCATGTCATAACCTAAATCTTCTCTAACAAGACCCATCAAATCATTTCTAGCGTACCTTACATGGTCCTCTGGCATATTCTCGCCCCACTGCATTCCCATATAACAGTTAATAGCATAAAGACCTTGTGCAACGGCACCACTTCTATCTATGTTTGCTTTTTCAACACAGATTATTTTTAAATCTCTTCCCCAGTGTCTTGCCTCAAAGGTAGCCCCTGTTCCAGCCATACCTCCGCCAACAACTAGTACATCACATTCTTCAATGATTGTTTTGTGCTTAGCCATTAATAATAAACGCCTTGCTTAAATGAATTCTTATCTAAAGTTGGTAAATCTTTTTCAGTATTTAAACCATGTGGCTCATTATATAAAATTTGTGAATTAATCTCTCCTTGATTAGGAGTATCAGCTTCAGCTAATTTTGGTATGAATTTTCCCCAAGGTTTTGTTGTTATTGGTGATACAAAATTCTTCTCTGTACCGTTTCTAAATTTAATTCTCCAAGAAATAGTTCCTTTTTCTTCTTCTCTTCTAACTCTAACACTATGACCCATTGGAGCAAAGTCAGCATATCCTCTTACATCAATTGCATGATTAGGACATGCCTTAACACATGAATAGCATTCCCAACAAAAATTTGGTTCTATATTTTTTGCTCTTCTAATAGTTTCGTCTATGTGCATGATATCTGATGGACATATATCTACACAATGACCACAACCATCACATCTCGTCATGTATACAAAAGTTGACATATCTACTTATTACCTTTCTTTAAAATTTTATCAATCATATTAATAGTGCTTTGGTGCCTCACGTTTAATTCCAAGTCCAAATTGTTCTGGAGCGTCTGCAGGTGGAGGTAAATTATCTCTAGATCCATCTGCTTCTGCTAAATTTTTTTGGATTGCAGCACCTGGTTTGTAGAACATATGTGCAAATTTAGACCAGTAAACTCCTCCAAATAAAACTATGTTAGCAACCGCAAACAAAATTAAAAATAAAATACTTAAACCAGTAGATCCTGAATATTGGAAATACGACCAAGCTAAACCAAACGTAGAAGATAATACTAAAGCTAAAACAAATAAATCTGCTTTTATGATTCTAAAAACTGAGTGAGCTTCAGCAGATACATCTACTCTTAAAAAAAACCAAAACCAATATGCTCCAAGGCAAGTTAAAATTGCACCAGCATGCCAAATGATTGGCCATATAGATGGGGTTACAGCATTAGGAGAAGAATATCCAAATATCATAACACCTGACCCGATCCAAAATAATATTGTTCCATACATTCCTAATACATGTGCAAATCTTCTTTTACCCAAACCTAATTCAGATGTAGTTCCAATATCATGCACTACTGTTTTAGAAATTATCGCTGTTTTCTCTCCAAGACTTAATTCTCTACTTGCTGCTTTTTTTGCTTTTTTAGCATTATTAAAAAAATATTTTACATTCTTCTTATGAATAATATCCATCAGTGTTCCAATCACCACTAATGCCAACATCAATAAAACAAATGCTTGCAAAGCAATTGAAGGGACTGTTGAAGAAAGGACAGCAAATGGATTTGTTGTGAACATATTATTATCTCCGCTAAATATAATACTAATCTAAGCTCATAATCTATAAAAAATATTAGTTCAACTGACTAATAATCTCATCTCAATAAAAAAATGTTAATAAAAGTTACTTTTTCCTTACATAATGCTGTTTAGCAGAAATTACAGCTCGAACACCACCTTGAGGATTTTTAACATCATTTTTTCGTCTTGGAATCAGATGAATATGACAATGATTAATAGATTGTCCAGCAACCTTTCCTGAATTGGTACCAATATTAAAACCTTTTACAGATTTATCGTTCATTTCAATTTTTTTTTTTAGTTTCTTTATTAATTTATTGCACGCTAAGATTTCTTTTGAGGTTAGATCAAAATAATTTTTAACACACCGCTTTGGAATTATAAGTGAATGAAATTTTGATACAGGGTAAGTGTCAGTAGTTGCATAAGCTAGTTCGTTTTCAAAAAGATATTCCTTTTTCTTTGTAAAACAGAATATGCAAGGGTTATTAGGATTTCTCATAAATAATTACTCAATTTTTTTTGTTTTAGTATTTGAGTTTGATATTTACTTACAAAAGTTTCATAGATATTTACTTACAAAAGCTTCATAGGATTTATATTTTTTTCTATTCCAGTTTTTTTCTTTTATAGATGAAACTGTGGAAACTCCCTTTCCAGATCCAATTAGAAGTATTTCCTCATATTGATTTAAATTATTAATATTAATATTGGTTTTTTTTATACTAAAATTTTTTTCAAAAAACTTAAGATTAACTCCTCGATAAAATTTTCTTATAGGTGAATAGTATTTATTATCTTTAATGAAAATAATATTTGAAGTACCTGTTTCTAGAATTTTTCCATTTGAGCAAAGAGCAATATCAGATTTTGTATTATCCATTTTAGATAAATTTTTTAAAATAAATTTATACTTTAGATTTTTATGCTCAGGTTTAATTCTATTGTAATTTACTAACTTTAACTGGAGATTTTTTTTAATTTTTAATTTATCTCTCAAAGAAATAGAAATTAAACTTTTGGTAACAGCAATTCTCAATAAATGATTATAATTTTTCAATAAATGATTATAATTTTTTTGTTTATTTAAATTCGATTTAATTATTTTAAATATATTTCTTTTTAAATTTCGATCATAAATTTTATAATTTTTAGTAGACTTAATAAGATTTGTTATGTGTTCTTTAAAAAATAAAATCTTTTGAGGCTTTCCATAGATCCACATAGTTGTGAAAACCCCGTGGGCATTCCATAGATCTTTAAATTCTTTTTCTTTAAGATCTTTTCGACTGTAAGATTTTTTTAATAAGAATTTTACCATTTGTTGTTAAAAAAGATTCTGGATGAAATTGAAAACCATATACATCATCTCTTTTGTTTTCGAAAGCCATAGCAATATTAGTTTTAGCGCATCTCATAGTAATATCAAAATTTTCTTTAATAAATGGCTCTTGAAGCTTAAGTGAATGATATCTTCCGACTTTAAATTTAGAATTCTTTCTAAAGATGGATTTATTCGAAACAACTTTTACTTCAGATTGATAACCATGGAATATTCTCCTTTGTTGAATAATTTTGGCATTTTCACAATGTAATATTTGCTGGTACCCTAAGCAAATTCCTATGATTTTTTTTCTTCCTTTAAATTTATTATAAATTTTTGAAGTATTTGGATAATCTTTGGGTGAACCGGGTCCAGGAGATAATACAATTGTATTAGATTTATTTAATAAACTGTTATTTATTTCAAAATAATTTGAACAATAAACTTTATCAAACTGAGAGAATTGATGAACTACATTCCATGTGAATGAATCCTGGTGGTCTATTATATAAATCATTTAAATAATTCTAATAATGATTTTGCTTTGATAAAATTTTCATTAAATTCTTTTTTTGCTGCACTATCTAATACAACTCCAGATGCTGCAGATATTTCTGATGTATTTTTATAATTTAGTATAGATCTTATTATTATGTTAAATCTCATATCTTTATTAAATTTTATATAGCCAAAACTACCTGTAAAAATATTTCTATTCTCTTTTTCTTGTTGATTTAATAATTCCAAAGTTCGTACTTTTGGACAGCCTATGACTGATCCACCAGGCATCATAGATTTGATAATATTTTTTATAGTCATACCTTTTAATAGGCTTCCAGATATGGTTGTAACATAATGAAATAAGTGTCTGTATTCCTCAACATACTTTTCTTTATCAATTTTTACTGTTCCTGGAATACAAACTCTGGATAAATCACTTCTTTCCATATCAACAATCATATTATGTTCTTTAGTCTCTTTAATGTTATTTCTAAAAAACTTTAAGGCACTAGATCTGTTCGTTTTTTTACTTTTTCTTAATGTGCCAGCAATAGGCTTGGTAATGATTTTGTTACCTTTTTTTAATAATAAAGTTTCAGGTGAGCAGCTTACAATAGAATAATTTTTATCTCTTATCATAAAAGATTCTGGTGAAGCATTTGACTTCATTAATCTCCAGAAAAAATTAATTGGATTTATTGAAGATTTATTACGATATTTTGTACAAATTTTTATTTGATATGTTTCTCCTTGTCTTATTTTTTTTGAAAAAATATCAAATATTTTTTTGTATTTTTGATATTTAATATTTAATTTAAAGGGTGATAAAATTTTAGTTGGTTTAAAATAATTATTAAATTCGTGCTTTTTTTTATTTGAAAATATTGAAATATTATCTCTTATTTTAATGATTGTTTCTGGTTTGTAAAAAACTCCTTTATAAAAACCATTTTTAGACTGTTTGCTAATTTTAATACCAAGTAAATAATTTAAAATTTCATATCCAAAAAAACCAACATATTGATCAGTTTCTTTTTTATATTTCATTTTTTCAAAAGAGTTTAAAAATTTATGTATATTTTTTTTTGTTAAATTAATTTTTTTAGAAAAATCTGTATAAATGTCATAACCATTATCAACTTTGTAGATTATCAGTGGCTTATCCGACTGATAAAGTTTTTCTAAATACGGGTTAAATTTAAGTTTATGCGATTTGCGGTCTTTCAATTGGCTTCTCTTTTATAGGTAAATGTATCAAACCAGCAAAAATAGATAATGCGATAGATATGTACCAAGCATAATCAAAATTGCCGTTAAGTTCGTAGAAAACTCCACTCAAATAAGCTCCTAAAAAAGATCCAATTTGATGACTTACAAAAACAATTCCATATAATAATCCGATATACTTAGTTCCAAATACCTTGCCTATTATTCCATTTGTTGGTGGAACTGTTGATAGCCACAACATTCCAAATGTTATTCCAAAGATTACTGAATTAAAAACACTTGGTGGTAGGAATATGAAATAAATAATTGATACTCCTCTTAGTAGATAAATTGCACTTAATAAAATTTTTTGACTGTATCTAGTTGCAAGATATCCACTTGTAATTGTTCCAACCATATTAAAAAGTCCAATTAACGCCAAAACCATTGCTGCACACCAATCTGGTAATCCTTTATCAATCATGTAAGTGGGTATATGAGTTGCTACTAAAGCAATGTGCCAACCGCATACAAAGAAACCTAAAGTAAGATAGATGTAACTTTTATTTGAAAAAGCCTCTTTTAAAGCTTCTCTAGCTGTTTGATTGTTATTTTGATTTGTACCGACAGGTATTTTTGGTGTTGAAACAAATAATGCTACAATTAATCCTAGACCTAAAAAGAAACAGAAAAATAACATTGTATTTTCCCACCCATGTTCAACAAGTGAATATCTTGTGATTAGTGGTGATATAAAATATCCAAAAGATCCTGCTGAGGTTACTATTCCTGTTGCTATTGTTCTGCTTGATACTGGAAAATGTTTTGCAACAACTGAAACAGGTATACTGATAGCTGTGGATCCCAGTCCAACACCAACTAATATTCCAATTGTTATAGTAAAATAATAACCAGTATTAAAACCTGAATAAAATAATAAAATTGCTAATAAATAAAAAACAAAACCAATAAAGATTGCAATATTACCACCATACTTGTCAGTAATAATTCCAAACATGGGGCTGAAAATACCCCATAATAAGAGCTGCAACCCCATCGTAAAACCAAACTGTGTTATGGTGATATCCAAATCAGTTGCAAAATCAAAATAAAACATTCCAAAAGTTTGTCTTATTCCTAATGCAATAATAACAACAACAGATGCAGCTATTACAGTAATTAATGCTTTTTTTGTTGGAAAAAATTTGGTGTCATTCATCTTACAGATTTAATAGCCTGTTTAATGTCAGCAATCAAATCATTTGGATCTTCTAAACCAATATGTAATCTTATAATATGTTCGTTATTACTCAACTTTGTGTAGCTCCTGTTGCCCAGTGCCAATTTGTCTTGATATAAAGCAAGACTTTCAAATCCACCCCAGCTGTAACCATGGGCAAATAATTTTAGTTTATTCAAAAATTTAATTACAGAGTTTTTATTTTTAGAAATAATTTTTACACCCATTAACCCAGATGATCCTGAGTAATACTTTTTCCACATTTTGTATTGTTTAATATTTTTTTTAATTGGGTAAAAAACCTCTTTAACTTTTTTTTGTTTACTCAAAAAATTAGCTACCTTGATTGTATTATCTTGATGCTTGTCTAACCTAATATCTAATGTTCTTAGTCCTCTCATAATTAAATAGGCATCATCAGGGCTTAGTCTTAAACCAACTGCTTTTTGACTTAATTCCACTTGTTTAAAAAGTCTTTTTTTAATAGCTAAACTGCCACCCATAACATCTGAATGACCAGAATAATATTTTGTCGCTGAAACTATAGACATATCAAAACCTAAGTCTAAAGGCTTGATTAAATAAGGTGTTCCCCAGGTGTTATCAATAGCTGTATAAATATTCTTATTCTTAGCAAAAGATAATATTTTTTTTAAATCTTGAAATTCAAATGTGTTACTTCCTGGGTTTTCAACAAAAATAAGTTTAGTTTTATTTGTAATTTTTTTTTTTAAGTCATCTAAGTTTTTTGGATCATAAAATACTGCTTTAATATTGAATTTTTTTAAATAGTCTTCGGTTAAAAATCTTGTGGGAGAGTAGACTGAGTCCGTTATAATTATTTCATCACCAGGTCTTACAACACTAATCACTCCAAGAAAAACTGCACCAAATCCTGTTGGTGTTAAATAAACTTGATAAGCATTTTCAATTTTTCTTAATAGTTCTTGTAGTGCAAAAGTTGTTGATGTTCCTTTTCTACCATAATCAAAATTTTTGCTTAAGGGATTTTTTTTATAATTACTTTGTGTTTTCTTTATATCTTGAAGAGTTTTAAATATTATTGTTGAAGCTCTTACTACTGGCGGATTAACTGACTGATTTTGATAATCTTTTCCTACTTGTTTTAAAAAAGTTTTAACTGAATTAACCATAAAAAAATTGATTAGTTATATTGACAATGCTATATCCCTCAAATAAGTCAATAAAATTGTAAAACTAAGGAGATTATGGGATACCCTAAAAAGCATAGAGGCCGAAGAAAAATGGGCTCTAAAAAAAGAAGAGCAAGAAAAAAGAATAAGAAAAAGTAAAATTAATTATTCTTTAATCCAACCACCACCAAGAACTTTGTGACCATATTGGTCTTTTTTATAAAAGACACATGCTTGTCCAGGTGAAATACCATCTTCAGAATTATCTAAATTTACCTCAGCATCATTCTCGTTTATAAAATTTACATTGGCGCTTAATAACTTTCCTGTAGACCTAACTTTGACTAATATATTTTCATTTAATTCGTTTTTATCGGATAATAGATTAATATTTTTTAAATTAATTTTCTTTTTTCCTAGATGTTCTCTTCCTCCAACAATTATCTCATTATTTTCTGCATCAATTTTAATTACATATAATGCCTCTTTGTCAGATACTTTAATTCCTTTTCTTTGACCAATAGTAAAATTTATAATTCCATCATGAACGCCTATTACTTCACCATTTAGATTTTTAATATTACCTTTTTTTAAGGAATCTGGCTTAAACTTTTTTATTACTGATGAATAGTCTCCGTTAGGAACAAAACATATATCTTGACTATCTGGCTTATCTGCAACATTTAAATTTAGTTTTTTAGCAATTTCTCTAGTTTCATTTTTTAACATTCCACCTAATGGAAATCGTAAATAATTTAATTGCTCTCTTGTAGTATTAAATAGAAAATAACTTTGATCTCTATTTTCATCTACTGCTCTATACATATTATTTTTTTCATTTATTGTTATATTTTTTACATAATGACCTGTGATCAAAGCATCAGCATTTAAATCTTTAGCAACTTCATACAAATCTTTAAATTTGACAGTTTGATTACACTGTACGCATGGTATTGGAGTTTCTCCTTTTAAGTAACTTTCTACAAAATTATCAATAACTCCTTGCTTAAATTTATCTTGGTAATAAAGAATTTTATGATCAATATCTAATTTATGAGCAACTCTTTTTGCATCTATAACATCTTGGCCTGAGCAACATACTTTTGATTTAACAACTTCTTTACTATCGTTGTATAGTTTTAATGTTATGCCGGTAACATTATATCCTTGCATTTTCATCAAACCTGCAACTGTAGATGAGTCTACACCACCAGACATAGCTACAATTACTTTTGTATCAGACGGTTTCTTATCTAATCCAATTGAGTTTAACTCTAAATTCATGTGGTGGTATTTATACTCATTTCTATTATAAGTAAAATCAAATGATTTTAGATTTTGAACCAGGTGATAAAGTTATAAATCCTAATAATAAAGATTGGGGAATAGGACAAGTACAGTCAATTATTAAAGAAAAAGTAACTGTGAATTTCGAAAATGTAGGAAAAAAAGTTATCAATGCTAAAAATATCGAATTAGAAAAGTTAGAATAAATGAAACAAATCGAAATAAAGGCAGCAATAGAAAATCTGATTGACACTTTTTTATATGCAGGAAAAGTTTCAATAGAATTAAGAAAAAAAGGCTTAATAAAAGAAATTAAGGAAGATAACACACCTGTTAGCAATGGCGATCTTGAAGTTAATAGAATTTTAACTGAAAAAATAAATAACTTAACTCCTCAAATACCGATTGTATCAGAAGAAACTAGTCATAATAAATCCAAGAAAGATTTAAAAAATTTTTGGCTAATAGATCCAATTGATGGCACTTATGATTATATTAATGATCTTGACGAATTTACTCTAAATGCTGGTTTAATAATTAATAATCGAGCAGTAGCAGGTATAATATATGCACCCGCTAAAAATAGATTATTTTATTCTTATGAGAAAGGTTGTTCATTTGAAATAATTAATAGTCAACATGTAAAATTAGACTGTTCAAAAATTTCAAATAATAAACTTAAATTTGTATCATATTCAAATAAACTAAAACCTGAAATTAATAAAATATATCAAACAATGAATGTTAGCGAATTTAAAAGGATGAAAAGTTCTTTAAAATTTTGTGTAATAGCTTCAAATGAATACGACGGCTATGTTGCAGAGCCTAGAGCATGTGAATGGGATATAGCAGCTGGGCATGCTATTCTTGAAAATGCAGGGGGTATAGTTACAGATTTTGAGGGAAATGAAATACTTTACGGAAAAGAAAATTTTAAAAATCCTAGTATAATTTTGAAAAGAAATAAAAATATATAATGAGTGAACAATTAAGAATAATATTAATTATAATAGTTTCTGTATCAATTTTTGGATTAATAGTATTTGTGATGGTAAAAAACTATATCAAAAACAAAATTCAGTATTATTTAGAAGAAAAGAATAAAAAGTCTAAAGAAGATTTATAATTTTCAAATATTCCTCTTTATCTAGTTCCATTACTCTTCTGGAAACCTCAAAATCAAATCCAGATCTTGCTAATATACCAATATCTTTTTTATAGAATAAAGGTCTATTATCTTCAGTTCTTGAAGGACCAATTCTTTTTTTTTTACAAACTTTTATGGCTGAAAAAAAATCTTGATCTTCATTATTTTCATTAATTTGTTCAATTGTATTTTTTATGTATTTTTCTCCAACTCCTTTGCTTATTAAATAATTTCTAATCTTATTTATTGATGAACCTCTTTGGATTAGACTTTTCGCTTTTGTTTCTGAATAAAATTTATCATTTATAAATTTAGATTTTTCTAAATCTTCAGCTACAATCTCGATTAGATCTGAAATATTGCTTCTTTTAACGTTATCAACTTTAGATCTTAAATATTTCTTTAAAAGATATGTTTTTAGCTGTTGTTTTGATGGTGCAAATTTTTCTACATAATTAAGTGCAAAGTTGCGCATTTCATCAATTGTCGCTTCTAAGTTTTTTTTTTTATTTTTTATAGGAATCATTATTGCATTTAATATAATATAACCCTGATGATTGAACAAATATCTGCATTTTTTACAGTAGAAATGATCTATATGTGGTTGAATATAGGTGTAATACCTTTTTGGTTAATGCTTATTATTTTTCCACAAACTAAAGTTTGTGGTTTATTTGTTACATCAATAATTCCAACATTTATTTTGGCAAGTGTTTATGTTTATCTATTATATATATTCTTTTTTGCCGGATATGATTTTGATAAAAACTTTATTTTATATTTAAGTTTTTATGATCTTGCTGAGCTTTTTGAGAATAATGAGTTTTTAATTTTATTTTGGACGCACTTCTTGGCTATAAATTTGTTTTGTGGATCTTGGATTGTTAGAGATAGCCAGAGGTTTTATATGTCAAAAATTCTAGTCTTTTTTCCTTTAATAATCACATATTTTATTGGTCCTTTAGGATTATTTATATACTGGGTGATAAGAATTTTTTTCGCAAAGAGAATAAGTTTATTTGATTAATTTTTATTTCTCTACTTTAAAGCCACTGCTCTTCATTTGAGAAAAGCCTCCGTCTATATGTGAAATTTTTTCAAACCCCATGTCTTTCAATGATTTTGTAGCTAGTGCAGATCTTAATCCACCTGCACAAAATAAAACCATTTCTTTGTTCATATCTATCTTGCCTTCTTTAAAGTAAGGACTATCTGGATCCATCCAAAACTCCAACATTCCTCTAGGAATGTGATGAGAATTTTCTATTCTTCCCATTTTCTCAAGTTCTCGAATATCTCTTATATCAATTAAATTGCATTTATCACTGTTTACCATCTCTAATGCTTCCGCTGGGGAAAGTGTCTTGATTTCTGTCAAAGCTTCTGCGACCAATGTTTGTGCTGATTTAATGCTCATAAAGGTTTAATACATCATTATAAATTTTAATCTACGAAAAAATATGCCAAATAAAGCTCCTAATTTCAAAATCCCATCAACCAATTCAAAACTTTTAGAGCTAAAGAAAATCAAAAGTAAATATAAAGTTTTATATTTCTATCCAAAAGATAATACACCAGGGTGCACAGTTGAGACAAAAGACTTCAATTCTCTACTTTCACAATTTAAAAAATTAGACTGTGAAGTTATTGGTATTTCTAAAGATAGTATGGAAAGTCATGAAAAATTTAGAGATAAATTTAAAATTAAGTTTGATTTGGTAGCAGACGTAAAAAAAGAAGCGATTAAAGCATACAAAGTTTGGGGTAAAAAAAAATTCATGGGTAGAGAATTTATGGGATTAATAAGAAGTACATTTTTATTAAAAGATGACAAAATTATTAAAGAGTGGCGTTCAGTAAAAGTTAAAGACCACGCAAAAGAAGTGTTAGAATTTTTAAAAACAGTTTAATAAAAAAAGGCCCCATTTACGGGGCCTTTTTAGTTTAACTTAAGGGAGGGAGTTAAATTTAGTCTCTTATAGCGTAAGCTATTACACCAGTTTCAGTTACGTCTGTACCTTTCAGTTCAGCCTCTTTACTTAATCTGATACCCATAGTGTTTTTCATAATTGCCCATACAATGTATGATACTACAAAAACAAATGCGTTGATCGAGATTACACCGATTAACTGTGCACTAAAGTTTGCATCAGAGTTTGTTAGTGGAACAGCTAATGTTCCCCAAACTCCAGCAAATAAGTGAGCTGGTATTGCACCAACAACATCATCAATCTTAAATGAGAATAATAGTTTTGTTCCAAACACTACTATCAATCCACCGATTGCACCGATGAATATTGCTGCTATAGGTGCTGGCGCTAATGGTTCAGCTGTTATTGCAACTAATCCACCAATCGCACCGTTAAGCATTTGAACTACATCAGTTTTACCATACATTAATCTAGTAATTACTGCTGCTGCTAAAACACCACCACACGCTGCTAAGTTTGTATTAATAAATATATTAGATACTGCTACTGCATCATCGAAAGTTCCCATAGCAAGCTGTGAACCACCGTTGAAACCGAACCAACCTAACCATAAAATAAATACTCCAACTGTTACCAAAGGTATAGAAGAAGCTGCAAATGGTCTCATTGGTTTTGCTTCACCTGATTTAGCAAATCTTCCTGTTCTCGCACCTAACAACATAGCTCCTGCTAATGCTGCAGCACCACCAGTTGAGTGTACAAGAGTTGAACCAGCAAAATCAGAGAAACCTAAAGCGGCTAACCAGCCACCACCCCACTGCCATCCCATGACAATTGGATAAATGATTCCTGATAAAATTGCTGCAAATAAGAAGAAAGGCCATAATTTAATTCTTTCTGCTAACGTACCAGATACAATTGATACTGTTGTTGCACAGAATACCATTTGGAAATACCAATCCGAACCATCTGCATATCCTGTATCAACAGCACTTGCATCAGACCACGGAGTGAATGTTCCTATATAGCCACCTTCTGGAATTCCATATGCTAGATTATAACCAACCATCCAGAACATAATTCCAGCGATAGAAAATAATCCTATATTTTTTGCACAAATTACAGATACACTTTTTGAAGTTACCATTCCTGATTCTAGCATCGCAAATCCGCAAGCCATAAACATGACAAGAAAACCACAAACTAAAAATAGAAATGTATTAAAAATAAATCCAACTTCTGCAGAGACTGTAGATTCGGCATAACCTACACTTGTCATATTCAGTAAGAAAAACAAACTTACTAAAGGACCGACAAGTTTTTTTAAATGTTTAGTCATTTAACCTCCATTGTTAAAAAGAGGTTCTTATAATTTTAAAATAAATAAAAACTAATGATTGTTGTTAAAAATAGATATGCAGTTTTTGCATGTAGAAACAGCCTTTATCAAGAATTTTAGCATTCCTGATAAAGGCTGTTAAATGAGATTTACTTGTTAAATACTTCTTTAAGTGCTTTAGCAGGTAAAAACTTTACCTTTTGAGAAGCAGCGATTTGGATTTGCTCTCCAGTTCTTGGATTACGTCCAATTCGGGCTTTTCTTTTAGCCACTTTATATGTACCAAAACCTGCAATCTTTACAGAATCGTCGTTTTTCAACGCATCTAGTATAGTATTCGTAATAGTATCAAAAGTACGCTCTGCATCAGCTTTACTTTGATTTAACGAACCAGCTAGCTTTGCTACTAATTGTTTTTTGTTCATTTTAGCTCCGGTTTTAAAGGTTTATGAAACTATACTTAACAAAATCATTGATAATTCAAGCTTTTTTTTAGTATATATTTTTTTTTGAACAACAATATATAGTGGTAAAAAAAGTCAATAAATACAATGTTTTTTTTAGCTATTAAAAAAGCCTTAAAATAAGCCTAAATCTTTAAGGTCGTTAAATGTTGCGAAAAACATCAAAGATAACAACAAAAACATTCCGATTCCTGTCCCCTGCTCCTGTAAACATTGATCCAAGATATTTAAGTGATGAAGTTGTTACAAAATAAACTTCATTAAATGATTGAAGTAAAGCTTGTGCAGGTCCAAGTTTTTTGTGTGTTATTTGATTGTTATAAGGACTAAGTTTAATACCTACCATCCTTTTCTTTAATTTGTTTCCTAATTCATCAACGCTATCAACAAAATTTGGCTTTACTTTTAATATTATCTCCTGGTCATATCTTGAAACTTTAAAATCGATAAATTCTGATGTTGACATTGCTATTAATTTAGAAACATCAAGAATACTCTCAACTTTTGTATTATCTATTTCAATAATAACATCATTTTTTTGCATACCAGCAACTTCTGCTGGACTATCTTTTAATACTTCATCAATTACAGCTGGTGTAAAATCTTTACCTGCAAACATGTATATGAAGGTAAAAATGACTATAGCTAATATAAAATTAGCCAATGGTCCTCCAGCAACAATTAAGGCTCTTTGGTAAAGAGGTTTTGTTACAAACAATTTATGTTGGTCTTCTTTGCTATATTTTTTTAGTAGCTCCTCTTGATCTGCTTGTGAAAATACATTCCTATCTCCGAAAAATTTTACATAACCGCCTAGTGGTATCCAACAAACTTTCCATCTTGTCCCTGATTTATCGTTCCATCCAAATAATTCTCGACCAAAACCTATCGAAAAATCTGTTACACCAACACCATATCTTTTTGCAAAATAATAATGTCCATATTCATGAATGAAAACAACAACAACGATTAATACAATAAATGGTAATATAAAATTGAGCATTTATTAAATTATACAATAATTAGGTTTTTAATAAACATCAATTATTTCAATTTCCATGCAATTATTGGTGATAAAGTTGCCGCAATAAATGAACAAAATAAAAGAGATTGAGAAATATACGATGGTGCTAAATCCATTGGCAAAATTATGCCAAATAGTATTGATTTAGAAAAATCAGGACTTGGAAAAAATAATAGTCCTGCAATTAATCCTATTAATATAGAAACATAAGCATTTTTTTCATCATAAGATTTTGAATAAAAAGTATAAAAAACACTTAGAACAGCCGCACAACAAAATAAATCTGCTATTAAGAATAAATAAAGAATACTAAATCCTTTTGATGCAACAAAAAAAGCTATGACCGAAAGAAAAATAACAAATTGTTTTGAGATATTTAAATGATTATTTTTTAAATTTAATACTTTATCTACATCGACTATTACCAAACTTGAAATAGCATTTATTAAAGTATCAATACTACTTATTGTTAAAGAGATAGCTAAAATTATTACAATGACTGAAAATATTATTAAATTTTCTTTTAATAAAATTGAGAAAAATGCAAGATCAGGTATTACATTAGTATCTTGAGAGACAGCCACTAAACCACTAAATCCCATAAAAAAGACTATTGGTAATATTATTAAAAATGAAAATATTAAACTTTTTTTTAAAACTTCGTAATTTTTTGCAGCATAAACTCTCTGCCAATTACCTTGATGAAAAAGATTAGTTGCAGCAACAGCTATAAAGAAAGTTAAACCGGCAGTATAATTTGGAAGATAACTAAAACTTAACAAATGCGGATTATTATTTTTAATAATTTCAAAATTAAATTCGTTTGTTTCAATTGAGGTAATAAAAATTAAACTAATTATTAAAAGTGCTGTAAATACAAAAAATTGAATATTATCTGTGATTAAAGATGCTCTTAACCCTCCATATAATGTGTAAAGTAACGAACATGATATTACTATTAAAGAGGTAATCCACAATTCAGTACCAGATATGTAATTAATTAAAAAAGCTACAGCAGTAACTTCAGCAATTAAAAAGATTGTCATATAAAAAATGGAAAAAACTAAAATAAGTTTATAAAGATTTGGTCCAAATCTTAATCTTATTATTTCAATAATACTTTTGCCTTGCGGATAACTAGTTCTAAATTTTTTACCAAGATAAATTAAAATAAAGAGTGGAAATGCAGTTCCTAGTGAATAACCAATCACTGCACCAATTCCTCCCCATGTTGCTGCTGATGCGGGTCCAAATAAAATCCAAGCACCAAGTGCTGAAGCAACAAGACTTGTTGTTAAGGATAAAGTTCCAATCGAACGGTTTGCAACTAAATAATTATTAAGTCCTTTAAATTTTTTTGAAAAATAAATTCCAACAAAAACAAATATTAAAGAAATTGAAATAATTAATATTATTGCTGATGATTGATTGATTATATTTAAATTATTCATTTTCCCTTTCTGAATTACCGGACAGGTTCTAAGGGTATTTCTCAGCCATCTGGCACCCCATTTACAACTTATTTCAAAGATTAAATGAAATCAATTATTAACTTAGCGCTACTAACAAGAATTAAAGCGTAAATGATATTATAAAATAAATTTTCCTCAATTATTTTAAGTAATTTGTAACCTATAAAAATTCCAATAAGCGCTAGGGGAAAGAGAGTAACTGATTGATATAAAGTATCAAAATTCATCATAGATAAATAAACATACAGAGGAAGCTTAATTAGATTAACACAACTAAAAAAAATAATTCTTGTGCCAACATAAATTTCTTTTTTCATTCTTAGTGGAAGCAAATAAAGACTTGTTGGAGTTCCTCCCGCATGAACACAAAAACTTGAAAAACCAGCAATGGATGAACAAATAGCCCCTTTAAAAAAGTTTTTTTTTGCCGGTATAGTTTTTTCTTTTTTAAATAAAAAATAATGACCAGAAAATAAAAAACCCATTATTCCAACTATTAACTTAAGCAAATCCTCAGAAAAATAAGTAAATGTAAATGAGCCAATTATTATTCCAATAGCTGCAAATGGAACTATTAATTTAAGTGTTCCAAAATCAAACTCTCTTCTAAATCTATAAACTGCAATAATGTCTGAAAAAATTAATATTGGTAAAATAATTGCAAGTGCTTGATTTAATGGCATTACTACTGTCATTAATGGAACTGAAATTAATGATATTGATCCACCTAAACCTGATTTAGCAATTCCATATAATACGATAGCTGGAACAACGCTAACAAAGAATAATAAATTTATCTCCATTATAAATTAGAAATATAGTAATAAAGATAAAACCACTAATATTAAAACTAATATGATGACAGCTATGTAATTGAGTTTAATTTTAAATTTGCTTAATAAAAATTCATTAATTTTTTCCCAGAAAATAATAATTAAAATTAATAGTACTGCTGGAAGAATAAATTTAATCATAAATCTATTTACATCAAAAAATACATCAATCCAAATATAACAAGTATAATTATTATCCAAATTGAAAAATTAGATATCAATTGTTTAATATTTGAGTTTGATCTGAGAAAATTAGGTAGAACTAATATTAAGACTAATATTAAAAATATTGCAGGAATTATCTGGTCAACAGTCAAATTAATTTTTTATATTATAACCTTTTTTAAGTATAATTGAGACAAGAGTTACACATACAATTAAAAATATAAACATTGTTGAAATACTTATCCAAATATCAAAATCAGAAACTCCATAAAATGCAAACCTCAGCCCATTAATTAAATATACAACAGGATTAAAATAAGTGACTGTTTGCCAGAAACTTGGGAGCATATCTAGCGAATACAAACTTCCACCTAAGAATACCATTGGTGTTATGACAATTGTTGGTATTATAGACATTTGCTCGAAATTTTTACTAAGAAGTCCAATTAAAAACCCAAACAAAGCAAAAGTAAAAGCAACTAGAATTAATAAGAAAATCATTAGTAAAGGAAACTTTACATTTACTTCTGCAAAGAAAAGTGAAGTGCAGAAAATTACTGCAGCAACAATTAAGGTTTTAGTTGCACCTGCACCAACATAAGCAATTACAATTTCTACAGTAGAAATTGGAGCTGCTAAAATTTCATAAATTGTTCCATTAAATTTAGGAAAAAAAATTCCAAAAGAAGTGTTACTGATAGATTGCGTTAATAATGTTAACATCAATAATCCTGGAACTATATAAGAGCCATAACTAATGCCATCAATTTTTTGTACATAATCCCCGATTACCGAGCCGAATACTATAAAGTATAATGAAGTAGATAAAACTGGAGAAAGAAGAGATTGTATTAATGTTCTTCTAAATCGATCCATTTCATGAAAATAAATTGCTCTTAATGCGTAAAAATTAATCCTCATTATTTTCCTTTACCAATGTCACAAAAATCTTTTCAAGATTATTTTGCTCTGTTTTTAAATCTCTCATCCTCAAACCTGCATTTTTTAAATCTTGAAGCATCTTTGTGATACCTGTTCTTTCAGCATGTAAGTTATAGTTGTAAATTAATGAATAATTATCATTAGATATTGATAGATTATATTCATTAAGTTCTGCTGGAATTTTTTCGACTTTATCTTGTAATTCAATGGTTAATTTTTTATGACCCATTTTTTTTAATAAATCTATTTTATTATCAACAACAATTATTTCTCCTTGATTAATTACTGCAACTCGGTCTGCGATTGCCTCTGCTTCTTCAATATAGTGTGTTGTTAATATTATAGTTACTCCTGTTTTCCTTAATCCCTCTACAACTTTCCACATATCTTTTCTCAATTCTACATCAACGCCTGCTGTTGGCTCATCAAGAAATAATATCGAAGGTTCATGTGATAATGCTTTTGCTATCATTACACGTCTTTTCATTCCTCCTGAAAGCTGATTTAACCTTAAATCTTTTTTGTCCCATAAACTGAAATCTTTAAGAACTTTTTCTATATGTTGAGGGTTCGGCTTTTTTCCATATAAACCTCTTGAATATGAAACATTGTTAAACACTGTTTCAAATTGTTCTAATGAAATTTCTTGGGGGACCAGTCCTATTCTTGATCTTGTTTCTCTATAATCTTTTATAATATCAAAACCATCTACTGTAATTACTCCAGAAGTTGGTTTAACTATACCACATACAATACTTATCAGTGTAGTTTTGCCAGCTCCATTTGGTCCAAGCATAGCAATAATTTCACCTTGCTTTATATTTAAGTTAACAGTTTTTAAAGCATTAAATCCGTTGTCATATACCTTCGAAAGGTTATCTATTGTTATTAAATCTTTAGTCATTATCCGCAATCTTAAAATGATATAGAGGTGTTTTTAATGACAAGCAATATTATATTTTTTTAATCTCCAATAATTGTATGGCCATGGAGTTAAAAAACCAACTAGTAGCATTATTGGAACTACCCACCAATTTAAAATAGCTCCACCTGTTAAGATTACATCGGTAAGGTTCATGGCTATTTCCATACTGACCATAGATATAAAACTCATACCTAATGCAGTCTTAAATGCTTTTGAAAAATCAAGATTTTGTCTTAACAAAATAATAGTTTCTAAGATTATACTTGTTATCAAACCATTTATAATTGCTAGAGTCATAATGCCTAGAACAGGAAAAGGAATTTTAGTTAATTGAAAAAATAAAATTGTTCCTAAATCTCCTATTGCACAACCTAATAAACACCAGGCAGTATTTTTTGCACTTCTTTTCCAAGTATGTTTGCACGACCAATTAAAATTTATTGTTTCTGAACTCATTATTTGCTCATTTCCAAATGGTATTCATAGATATCGTCTTTCCAATAAGATTTAATATATGAAAGAATGTTATCAATACCTTCATCACTTATTTTGTCACCAAATCCCATCATTTTCCCTTCGTAATTTTTTATCAGTTTAGCAAATCCATACTTTATCATTCTATGTAGTAATTCATCTGTGTGATGCCAAGTGTGACCAGTTCCATTTAAAGGTGGTGCTTTTCTGTGTCCATCCTCATCTAAACCTTGCCAGTTTGCGGCTCCTGCTAGATTTGGCTGATGACATGAGGCGCAATATTGATTGTATAAAATCTTACCATTTTTAATAGCTTCTAAAGAGTCTCTAGTTATTGGATAGTGTGAATGGGCTAATGCTATATCTGCATAAAATAAAACAAAAAAAATAAAAATATACTTTTTCATTAATTAATGTGGAGCTCTATATCTACTATGACATGCTTTACAGCTTGACCACATATATTGTTTTAGAGCTGCTCTAAAATCGTCTTGGTCTTCAATAATTGATGCTAATTTTATCATTTGATCTGATGATTTTTTCATAAGAGCATCAAATTTATCTTTTTCTTCCCATATTATAGGTAAGGCTTCTGTTCCGTGTCCCTCTTTTGTATTTTCAGGAAACAAAGTTAATAATTCCAAATAATTATCACTCATTCTTAACATTAGTTTTTTTGAATCCTCAATTTCAACTTCGTTAAGTAAAATACTAATTCTTTTTGCTAGTTTATAATTTTGACTGAATAAAGATTTTCTTTTCTTTATTATATCTTTTGCACTTTCTTCTGAAAAAGCATTAGAATTAAATGAAAAAGATAGCACTACAATAAACAACACTTTAAAAATATTATTAATTTTTATAAAATAGCTCATGCCAAATGATATAACATTACGATATAGTTGGTTAGCTAAATTTTTCCATTGGTTCACTTTGTTCCTTCTAATTGCTCAAATACCAATGGGATTTATTTTAGTAAGATTGGATTTTTCAGATTTAAGAATAACTGTTGAAAATATCCATGTGATAGTTGGAATATCTATATTTTACTTAACCTTATTTAGATTAATTTATAAATTTTTTAGTAAATCTCCAAAATTAATTCCGGAGGCGTTTATAGGTCAGAATTTAATAGCAAAGGCAAATCATTTTGCTCTTTATGTCGCACTATTAACAATAACAACATCAGGAATTTTAAAAAAATTATTTAATGGCGAAAAATTAAATTTTTTTATTTTTAAATTAAGAATCGAAGATAATTTTGATTTAGCTGATCAATTTTACAATATTCATGTTATTTCGAATTACACATTAATTGCATTAATAACATTGCATATATTTGCTGTTTTATTTCATCAAATATTTTTGAAAGAAAACATCTTGAAAAGAATGACTAAATAATTAAATAGCTCTGATGAAAAAATTATTTATATTTATTATTTTAATATTAGTACCAAATGTTTCTTTAAGTTTTGAAAAAACTACAAATTTTGATTTAAAAAAATTATTTGAAATTCAAAAATCTGGTAAAACAATTGTTATTAATTCATGGAATAAATATTGTTCAACTTGTGCAGCTCAAACAAAAGTTTTCGATCAGGCTATGAAAGATTTTAAGGATGTAGAGTTTTTGTTTTACGAGCAAGATAAAAATAAAGATATAGCCAAAACTCTTGGGATAAATTATTGGACTACAATTGTAGTTTTCAAAGGTCAAAATGAAGTTGGAAGAGAAATGGGCTTAACCGACAAAGATCAAATATACAATCTTATAAATAAAGGTATATAATTCCTTTTTACCTCCCCTTTCGAGGAGGTGAATTCAACAAAAAAGAGAGAAATAAATGAATGTTAAATTCAGGAATAATTTTTTAAATTATGACTGCTATATAGAATTAATTTTTTTTTTGTCAATTTACGAAAAAGTAAGAGAAATTAGGGATTTTAGTTAAGCAAAGCTTTGTGAGCTGGTAAATAATCGTGGCCAAATACATCTGCTACAGCTTTATGAGTAACGCCTCCTTTAAATACATTTAATCCTGCTTGAAAATTTTGATCATCATTTAAAGCTTTTAAGTAACCATCTTTTGCTAATTTAGATAAAAAAGGAAGTGTTGCTTTGTTTAAGGCAATTGTTGATGTTCTAGGAACACCGCCAGGCATGTTTGCAACGCAATAATGAATTATATCATCTATTATAAAAGTTGGTTCTGCAAAGGTAGTGGGTTTACTGGTTTCAACACATCCTCCTTGATCAATTGCAACATCTACAATCACTGATCCCCTTTTCATTTTTTTTAACATATTCTTTGTAACTAATTTTGGTGCCTCAGCACCTGGTATCAAAACACCACCTACTAACAAATCACATTCGGAAATTAATTTTTCTAAATCAGTTTTATCACTTAAATTAGGTATTATTTTATCTCCAAACATTTGGGTAAGTTCGTTTAATCTTTTTTCAGATTTATCTACAATATTAACTTTGGCTTTCATGCCTGTTGCAATTATAGCAGCATTTTCTCCTACTACTCCACCTCCAAGTATAACTACATTTCCAGGCTCTACACCAGGAGCTCCTCCTAACAAAAGACCACGGCCTTTTTGATTTTTTTCTAAACAATGTGCACCCGCTTGTACTGACATTCTTCCAGCTACTGCACTCATTGGTGCTAACAAAGGAAGTCTTCCGTTATTATCTGTGACTGTTTCATAAGCGATGCATATTGATTTGCTGTCTATTAAACCTTGTGTCAGTTCCTTGGCTGCAGCAAGATGAAGATACGTAAAGACAACTTGATTTTCTCTTATCATTCTTACTTCGCTAGATTGTGGCTCTTTGACTTTAACAATGATGTCGGAGTCGTTAAATATATCTTCAGCTGTATTAACTATTTTTGCTCCACTTGATACGTAATGATCGTTTTCAAATCCTGCTTCAAAACCTCCATTATTTTCAATTAAAACTTCGTGGCCATTAGAAGTTAATGTCTTTACACTTTCGGGAGTGAGTCCAATTCTATTTTCTTGAGGCTTTATTTCTTTTGGAACCCCTATTTTCATAGAATTAAATTAATTTTTTTTGCTTTTTGAATAGTTGGTTATACCAGTTCTTAGTTTCTCGATTATTTCATCAATATGTTTTTTTTCACAGATAAACATTGGAGCAATAATTAAACAATCTCCAGTCGCTTTAAAGTTAACTCCTGCATCATAACAGTGTTTGAAACATGTAAATCCTGCTGCGCCAGGTTTTTTATGCATTTTAATATCAATACCACCCATCATTCCATAACCTCTTATGTTATCAACAACATCAATATCTTTTAAAGACATTAAACCTTCTTGGAAATATGGAGATAAATTTTTTGCTCTATTAAAGATATCATCTTTTTCAAAAATATCTTGAACCGCTAAGCCTGCAGCTACTGAGACAGGAATTCCAGAGTAAGTGTAACCATGAAATAATTCTATTGTTCCTTTTGGAGATCCATCCATAACTGTGTCATAAATTTCTTCTTTACACGCAACTGCACCTAAGGGACTTATTCCATTTGTTGTAGCTTTAGCCATTGTTATAATATCAGGTGTAACTCCGTATTCTTGTGATGCAAAAGGCGAACCTGTTCTTCCCCATCCTGTAATAACTTCGTCAAAAACTAATAAAATACCATGCTTATCGCAAATTTCTCTTAGTCTTTGTAAATATCCTTTTGGTGGAACTAAAGTTCCTGTTGATCCAGCAATTGGTTCAACAATGCAAGCTGCAATATTTTCTGAACCAAAATTTGTACAAATTCTCTCAAGATCTTCTGCCATCTCTGCGCCAGTTTCAGGTTGACCTGAAACAAATTTATGTTCTGGTAAATGTGTATGTCTCATGTGAAGAACACCTGGCATCAAAACATTGGCAAATGTTTTCACGTTGTTAATCATTCCGCCAACAGAAGTAGCTCCGATATTCATTCCATGATAGCCTCTTTCTCTTCCAACAAACCTAAATCTATGTCCTTCACCTCTTGCTTTATGATATGCAACTGCAATTTTTATTGCAGTCTCAACAGCAGTAGATCCACAAATTGTATAAAAAATTCTATTTAAATTCCCTGGTGTATGTTTTGAAATTTTTGTTGCAAGTTCAAATGAACCTCCAAAACCTTGTTGAAATGGTTGAGCATAGTCTAATTTTTTTAATTGATTTGTAATTGCATTAATAATTTCCTCTCTTCCATGACCTAAAGGATTACAAAATAATCCCGAGCTTGCATCTATCTGAGTTTGACCTTGATGATTTTTTAAATAAACACCTTTTGCTTCTACAATCAATCTAGGAGACTCTTTAAAATCTCTATTAGATGTAAATGGCATCCAATGTTCATTCAAAGAATTTGGTATTTGAGGTTTTTCTGAACTCATAATTATGTTTCGATTCATAGACTAATTATATAAATTAACCAGTAAATTTTAGTCATACTTGCTATGTTAAATGACCGCAACTATAGGTTGTAACTTATGACTTTTGAAGCCTGTGTAATTTATTCATCATTTACTTAAAAGAAAATTTAAACTTAAATATCGATAATTAAATTTAATTAACAGGAGATGAAATGAAAAAAATAGTTAGTTTCATTTTAGGAAGTTTATTTGCTCTAAACTTAACAATCACAGCAGCAAACTCTGCTGCGAACGAAGTTAGAGTTGCATACTTTCTAGAGTGGCCAAGTCCAAATTTAGAGGACATGCAAAAAAAGAATTTTGCTAAAGCTTTAGGAGTTCCAGTAAAATGGACAAACTTCACAAATGGTGGAGCAATGACAGATGCAATGTTAGCAGGAGATATTGATATTTCTTACTCACAAGGTTTAGTACCATTTATTAATGCTGTAAAATCAAATGCACCTATCAAATTAGTTGATATTGCAATGGAATACGGAATGGGTGGAACAACTTGTGTAACATCTAATGCATCAGGAATAACAAAAGCAAATGCAACTGAATTAGAAGGTAAAAAAGTTGCTGTTCCGTTAGGTACTATGGCTGAGTACGTTTTCGACGAAAGTATGAAAGTTGTCGGAGCTGACAGAAGCAAAATGGATATTATTCAAATGGACCCTGAAGAAGGTGCGGCTGCATTAGTAAGTGGAGATGTAGTAATGGCATGTCTATTTGGTGGTAATTCTATCAAAGCTGCAGTTGCTGTAGGATCAAGACTTTTAACTGTTCAAGAAGCAAGAGATGCAGGTATTTTAGGAATAGATATTACTTCTGTAACAGACAAGTTTATGAAGGAAAATCCTGGAATGTTGAGAACTTTTATTGAAGTAACTCATGAAGCAAATGAAAGATATAGAAATGGAAAAAGTGATATGAATTCTATGTCAAAAGCATCAGAGATGAAAGTTGCAGATATGAAAGAAACTTTAAGTGGTTTCAAATTCTTAACTCCAGAAGAAACTAAAAAATCTATGGAAAGTGGAAACTTAGATGCATTCTTAAAAGGAATGGGAACTCCAGGTGGAGCAGTAGACACTAGTTTCTTACCTTTATAATTTAAAGATTAGAATAATTAAATAGGCGCCAATTTTATTGGTGCCTATTTTTTTAAGTAAATATTTTATATAAAGTCAGCTAATGAGTGATTTGATATCTCAAAATCTAAACATGATTTTCAAAACTCCAAAAGGAGAGACTGTTCATGCTTTAAAAGATTTAAATTTCAAATTAAAAAAAGGAGAACTTCTAACAGTTCTTGGGCCTTCTGGTTGTGGAAAAACAACTTTGTTAAATATTGCAGCTGGTTTCTTAAGACCAACATCTGGAAATATAACGTTGAATGGTAAAGAAATTGATGGACCTGGAGTTGAAAGAGGCATGGTTTTTCAACAAGGTGCATTATTTGAATGGTTGACTGTTGCAGAGAACGTAAACTTTGGTCTTAGAATGAAAAAAAAAGATCCTATAGAAACTTCAAAGAAAGTTGATGAGTGGCTGGAGATTGTTGGTTTAAAAGGATTTGGAAATACCCCAACATATCAATTGTCTGGAGGAATGCAGCAAAGAGTAGCTCTTGCAAGGTGTTTAATCAATGATCCTGATTTGATTTTAATGGATGAGCCTTTAGGTGCTCTTGATGCTCTAACAAGAGAAAAAATGCAATCTTTAGTTTTGAAAATTTGGAAAGAAACTGGAAAAACAATTATTTTAATTACACACTCGGTTGAGGAAGCACTACTGCTTGGTGAAAGGTTGTACGTAATGGCACCAAGACCAGGTAGGATACATAAAGAATATAATCTTCCATTTGCAGAGATGGGATTAAAAGAAGATTTAAGAGAAATAAAAAAAAATAAAGATTTTTCATCAAAAAGAGAAGAAATTTTATCCATGATTTGGAACATGGAGGAAGAAATTATGGGAAAAGAAAATTAAATGTTTACTCAAATAATAACAATATTAATTCTCGTATCAATTATCGGGTGCATACTTTATGGAAGACGTTTAATAAAAACTGAAAAAGTTGATGCAGTTTTTGGAAATCCAGAAAGAGCAAAAGGTGGAACTCATTGGATAATTGTCGGAAGCAGTGCAATATTGTTAGTTTGGCTTTATTATTCTTGGGATATTGCAAAAGGATTTTATCCAAAATCAGCAAATGAATTATGTCAGGTCGCAAAAATAAATGAGTCTTTATTAGGATTAAAATATCAATTTCCAATTGAAGAAAGAGAATTCAAAAGTACTTCAATAATAAAAATAGAAAATAAAAATCTTAAAAAAATAAGTTTAGAAATTCAAAATTCGCCAGATTTAAGCAACATACAGAAAACTGCATTAGTTGGTTTTATTAATAAAACAAACAAATTAATTCCATTACTTACTAACGATAATCTAATGGAGATTAACACAAAAATTAAAATAGATGAGATGACTGATGAAATTAGATTGTTAAGCACTAATTTTCAAAAGAAAGATTATCCATTTGAAACACCAGAGCAAAAAAATGAAAGACAAAAAGCAATTGCTGAGCAAGGAAGCTGGGGCATAGTAACTGTAAGTGCCGGAACAGGATCAATAGAAAATACTATTGAAGTGCCTTTAGTGCCTGAAACTGATAGAGGGTTGAAATTTCACGCTGCAGCTGAACAATTAAAAAAAATTAACGATAAATTTTTTAAATTAAGAAACCATAATCCTCAATTCAAAAATGCAATAAAAGAACTTAAATCAGAGATAAAATTATATAGAAAAAATTTAGATGACACTGAGGAAGTGGCATCTACTTACGCAAAAAACATTGTAAAAATTGCAAGAAGAATTGAATTTGCAAGTATTTATCCACCAAATGCTCTTAATGAAATGCAAAATGCAATTATTGAATTTGATAATCTTCAAAAAACTGAGCAAGGGGGTTTAAGATTAATTGACATTCTTTTATTCCCTGCAGGAACTATAGTTGCAAGTGGTCCTAGTTGTTCTGAGCAAGGTTCAGGTAGATGGTTACCAAAACCCTCGGATACACTTAATAAATTTATTTTAATGTCTAAGCCAAGTGTAGGTTACAAAAATATCCCACTTCTTTGGATTGATATGATGGATGTAAGCCAGATAATTGGCTTTATATTGCCGGATTGGATAGCCGATGTTTTACCTGGAGAATATCCGGTTCACACTAAAGACGGTGTGGTTAAGCAAAATTTTAAAGGTAAAGTTTTAAAAATTGTTACTGGTGATTTTAAATTATTTAAAATCCCTGTTCCTTATGGTCATATTTGGGATTCATTTTTAAGAGTTTTTCTTGGATTAGTTTTTGGAATATTGATTGGTGTACCATTAGGACTTTTCATGGGCTTAAATAGATTTGCTAAAGGTTTCTTTGATCCATTAATTGAACTTTATAGACCAGTACCTCCTCTTGCGTGGGCTCCTTTAATAATCTCGGTTTTAGGGATTGATAATACAGGAAAAGTATTTTTATTATTTATGGTTTCATTATCTATAATGATTATTTCAGCCAGAGCTGGAGCATCAGGTACACAGTTATCTAAAATACATGCAGCGCATTCTCTTGGTGCTTCTAAAAGACAAATACTTAGATATGTTATTTTTCCAAATTCTTTACCTGAAATTTTAACAGGTATTAGAGTAGCTGTTGGTATGTGCTGGGGCACTTTAGTTGCAGCAGAATTTTTAGCAGGTACAACTGGAATTGGATTTGTTGAAAATGTTGCCAAAAAGTATTTTCAATATGAAGTAATTTGGATCACAATTTTTATAATGGGTATGTTGGGTCTTCTTTTTGATGTAACTTTGAGAAAAATTATAGATAAGACGATACCTTGGAGAGGTAAAGGTTAATCCTTAATCGTCGAGTAAGCGTAATTCTTTTTCGTCGAAATTTAAATAAACGTTTTCTCCAACATTAAATATTTCATTTGTATCGCTAGAAACTACGTAAATCTTACCGACTTTTGAATTAACTATATACTGATAACTATTTCCAACGAATGACGCATTATTAACAGATGCATGTATTGAGTTTTCTTCAGGACTTTTTGAAATAGTTATTTTTTCTGGTCTTAAAGAGACAGAAACTGAACTTTCTAATTTTTGATCACTTTCTATATTAATTTTCATTTCTGCTAATTGAATCTCGTAAATATTATTATTTTGATTAATGATTTCAGCTTTAACAACATTTGCGTCTCCTATGAAATTAGCTACAAATTTAGTTTTAGGAAAGTTATACAATTCTTTTGGGCTACCTTGTTGAGCAATAATAGCATTGTTCATTACAATTACTTTGTCAGAAATTGCTAATGCTTCCTCTTGATCATGAGTTACATAAATTGTAGTTACTCCAAGTTTTTGTTGAATTTCTCTAATATCCTCTCTTACTTGTCTTCTTAATTTTGCATCTAAATTAGATAAAGGCTCGTCAAAGAGTAGAACCTTTGGTTTTAGCACAATTGCTCTTGCAACAGCTACTCTTTGTTGTTGACCTCCAGATAACTCTGAGGGCATCCTATTTTCATAACCTTCTAAATTAACTAACTTCAGAGTTTCTAAAGATTTTTCTGTAAATTCTTCTTTTGGAACATTTATCATCTTTAAACCATACGATACATTTTCAAGCACACTCATATGTGGGAACAAAGCATAAGATTGAAATACCATAGATACATCTCTATCTGTCGCTGGTAATAATGTTACATCTTCATTTTCTACTAAAATTTTACCACTAGTAGCTCTTTCTAGACCAGCAATAATTCTTAAAGAAGTAGTTTTTCCGCATCCAGAGGGACCTAGTAATGTAGTCAGTGTTCCTGCTTCAAAAGTACAACTCACATTATCAACAGCAACAGTCTCATTAAATTTTTTTGTAATATTTTCAAATTTTACTTCTGCTTTTTTCATTATCCAAAATTTCCTTGTAATATTCCTTCTGTTTGCTCTCTTCTCCCTAATTTACGTTTACCTATTATTAATTGCATTAATGTTATTGTAAATAACATAACAACAATTAATGCAGATGAATAAACAATTGCTAGACCATAATCATTGTTTTCTAATCTTCCTAATATATATGAGACAGCTAAATCATAATTAGCACTAACAAGGAATATAACAGCACTAATTGCCGTCATTGCTCTAACAAAACTAAAAACTAAAGAAGCAGTAATTGCAGGTTTAAGCAATGGAAGAATTACATTCCTAAATGTTTGAGAACTAGATGCATTCAATGTTGATGATGCTTCATCTAAATGAGGATCTAATTGATTCATTGAAGCTATACCTGCCCTAACCCCAACAGGCATATTTCTAAATACAAAAGCGATTACCAAAATAATTCCTGTTCCTGTAAGTTCAAGTGGCGGAACATTAAACGCAAAAACGTAACTCACACCAATAACACTTCCAGGTATTGCAAAACTTAACATTGTGCCGAATTCGAAAGCATTTTTTCCTTTAAATTTGTGTCTTGTAAGAAGATATGCTGTTAAAATACCTATTGCAGCAGTAGGAAATGATGAAATTAATGCTATCGCAAAAGTAGTGTTAAAAGAATTCCACGCGGTACCAGTCCACAAAATTCCTCTTTCTTTAACCCATTCAACACTAAATGCTTCAACATAATGTCTTAACGTAAAACTGTGATCGACACCCCACATCTCTACAAATCCACCAAACATAATCATAATATAAATTATAAATGTAAGGAGCGCCCAAGGTAGAACAGTTGAGTAAATTATCCACTTAGTATTATTTGGTAATTCAGGATGAACTCCACTATCACCTTTCCCAGAAATTGAAATATAGGATTTTTTCCCCAACCATTGGTTCTGAAGATAAAACACTACTAGAACAACAGTTAATAAAATCATTGCTAATATTGCAGCTTTAGTTTCATCATACTGTGCACCCACAATTGCAAAGAATATTTCTGTAGATAAAACATCATATTCGGCACCTAGCACTAGTGGATTTCCAAAATCAGCTAAGCTTTCAATAAAGCCAAGCAAAAATGCATTCGCAATTCCAGGTCTCATTAAAGGTAACGTAACAGTTTTAAAAACTTGCCATTTTGAAGCTCTCAATGTTTGTGAAGCCTCTTCCATTGCAGGACTTACACTTTCAACAACTCCTATCAAAACTAAAAAAGCAATAGGTGTAAAAGCAAGAGTTTGTGCAAACCATATTCCTGGTAAACCATAAATCCATCTCGAGGGCTCAATCTCAAATGCCCATTCAAGAAAAGAACTTACAACTCCTGTTCTACCGAATAATATTATTATTGCTAAACCGATTACAAATGGAGGTGTTATGATTGGTAAAACAGATAAAATTCTAATCGTTTTTTTAAATTTAAAACTTGTTCTTGCAATTAATAAAGCAAAACCTAAACCCAAAATTGTTGATGAGAAAGCTGTAAGTGTTCCCATAGTAACAGTGTTCCAAAAAACACCACATGCATAATCACTATACAAACAATCAAGACCCCAAATTCCTTTATTAAATATTTTGGTTGAAAAATTACTGATTTCATATCCACCCTCTGTGCCTTTAAAGGCAACAGCAAACATTCTAAAAATAGGAAAAAAAACGAAAGTTGAAACTAAAATAATTATGCTTCCTATACTTCCTACAATAAAATTATCTCCATTCAACCACCCACGCGAGGATAGCCCATGTGTAATATAAAAAATAAATGTAGAGCATAAAAGAACTGCGCCAGACCCTACTCCAAATTGATTTTCTACATCGCCAAAAATCGATTGAAAGATTTCAAAATTCCACCCTCTTATGCCAATTGAAAACCCCTGAAGAATAAAATAAAAAATACCAAACAATCCTGAGTACAAGAAAATTTTGGAATAAATAGGATTATTCTGATTTAATTTTAAAGTTGATAATGGAAAAAATAAAGGAACAATTAAAGGAAGAAGCCAATATTTTTTATTTATAAATACCTGCGGTAATACAGAACCGTAATCTTCTAAAGAATATTCTAAAATCCAGTTTATTGAGAAAAACCCGTCACCTGTTACATACCATGGAAATATTAGGAAACCCAATACTCCGATGAGCATCCAACAGATAACGAGCCCTCTCATTTAATTCCTTATCTAGGAATTACAGAAACATCGTTATCCCATTTGGATAACAAACTCGCTCTAGTACTTTTATCTCCATAAACTTTAAAATTATAATCAATTAAGTTTATTGTTGATAAGTCTGGAGCATCAGGATCAGCTTTTGCTTTAGTATTAGATGGCACTTGCAAAGATTTTCCTGAAGTGAAGACCATAGTTTGAATAGCGGGACTTAAAGCCCAGTCATAAAACTTTTTAGCTTCCTTCATATTTCTTGCACCTGCAATAATACTCATAGATCCAACTTCATACCCAGTTCCTTCAGCTGGTGAGACCGTAACAACCGGCAAACCTTTTTTTGTTTGTTTCACACCATCATGTTGGAAACAAATACCGATTAAGTTTTCACCTCTACCAGTTGCCTTAATTGGTGCAGAACCAGATTTAGTATATGTATTTATGTTTGCATGAAGTTTTTTCATGTAATCCCAACCTTTATCTTCTCCAAATATTTGAAGAATAGTGGCTAAGGTAGTGTAAGCAGTTCCAGATGAGTTTGGATTTGCTACTTGTATTTCACCTTTATATATTGGTTTTGTTAAATCCATCCATGATTTTGGAGCTGGAAGACCTTTTTTTGCTAAAAGATCTTTGTTGTATCCAAAACCTAATGCACCAACATAAATTCCTACTGATTTAAAATCAGCATTTTTTGCTTGGTTCTGAGCTGCAGGTAATAAATCATTAAAATGAACAGATTTATATTTCTCAGTTAAATTTTCTTGTGCTGCAGTTAAATGTGGATCACCTGTTCCACCAAACCAAACATCTCCTTTTGGATTTGATGCTTCTGCTTTTATTTTTGCAAAAGTTTCACCACTACTTGCTCTTGTCATAGCAACTTTTGTTCCAGTTTCTTTTTCATAAGCTTGTTCAAGCATTTCACAAACGTCTATTTCAACACTGCAATATAAAGTTAGTTTTGCAGCTGAAGCTTTATTTGTGATACCGAAAAGTGTTAATGAAAG
>LUMR01000195.1_pt1 | contig 35652 bp, 33 predicted proteins | sample 730041 | NCBI WGS metagenome assembly LUMR01 (sample SAMN03860258, study PRJNA289734) | marine metagenome | biome: seawater column; feature: ocean; material: water; isolation source: Red Sea water column Station 12 - depth 10m | place: Saudi Arabia: Red Sea | collected 2011-10-15 | depth 10 m | reverse complement strand
CGGCTATACTGAACAGATTTCAAAAGGCCAAGTCAAAATAATTATTAAAAACAATTTTTATTAAATTGCTACTTTTAATAATCGCAGTTGGATACTTCAGCTTTCTGTCAGCAACACTCAGTGAGTTGATGACAGAAATATGTTTATGCGAAAATATAATGAAGTATCAATTTCAAAGTAACTCAATTTGAGCCTTTGAAATTAAATTTTTAGATACTATAAGCTTTTGCGTGTTCTCTTTTGATTGGACAATTACCTATGGCTAATTCTTTTGTGCAAGCTGCAAAAAAAGTTTTGCAAACTGAGGCTGATGCTCTTGAAACACTTAAAAACGATTTGCCGAATGATTTCAGTGATCTCGTAAAACTTATTTTAAACTTAAACGGGAGAGTGATTGTTTCTGGAGTTGGCAAATCTGGCCATATTGGAAACAAAATTGCTGCAACACTGGCAAGCACTGGAACACCCGCATATTTTGTTCATGCCACTGAGGCCAGTCATGGTGACTTGGGTATGATTACTGAAAAAGATCTTTGTTTGCTTATTTCAAATTCTGGTGAGACCAGTGAAATTTTTGATATAGTGGCACATGCACGCCGTTTTAGTATCCCCGTAGCAACGATATCATCAAATACTGAAAGTACCTTGGTGAAAGCAGCCAACTTTAAATTATGCCTTCCAGTAGTGGAGGAGGCTTGCCCAATAGGTATGGCTCCGACTACGTCAACAACGATGATGCTGGCTCTTGGGGATGCTTTAGCTGTTGCTTTGATGGAGGCAAAAAATTTCAATACTGAAAACTTCAAAGTTTTGCATCCAGGAGGAAAGCTTGGTGCTAAAATGATGATGGTTAGCCAGGTGATGCATAAAAGTGACGCGCTTCCATTAGTTGAAACTCAAACCTCAATGAAAGAAACATTATTAACCATGTCTTCGAGAGGCTTTGGAATAGCAGCTGTAGTTAACGAAAAGGATTTTTTAGTTGGTGTGATAACTGACGGCGATCTTCGAAGGCATATAAATGATTTGATGAGCAAAACTGCAGGAGAAATTGCGAGCTTATCCCCAATCACTGTGGTAAGAGAAACCTTTGTGGTTGATGCACTGAAATTGATGCAAGAAAATAAAATAACTGTTTTAATCGTGACTTCTGCTGAAAACAAACCTGTTGGTATTCTTCATATTCAGGACTTGTTGAAAGTAAGAATTAAGAACTAAAGAAGGAAAAAAAACTCTTATTCAGTTGAGTTGGGAAGCTGCCAACAAAGTTTCTGATGTATCAGAAATTTATGTAGCTACCGATGATGAAAGAATTGAGGAGCATGCAGCTGCGTTCGGCGCTAAGGTTATTCGTACCTCTTCGGAATGTAGAAACGGAACAGAAAGGTGTGCTGAAGCTGTATTAAATGCTGAATTAGACGCTGAAATTGTTGTGAACTTTCAGGGTGATGCTCCTTTAACACCCAATTGGTTTGTCGAAGAATTGATTGCTAGTTTAAAGTCTGATGAAAGTGCAGAAATGGCTACGCCTGTTTTGAGATTAGATAGAGAAAGTTATGATCTATTTAGGGAAGATAGAAATTTTGGTCGAGTAGGGGGAACTACGGTAGTTTTTGATAAAGAAATGTATGCCCTTTATTTCTCAAAAGAATTAATCCCATATTTTGAAATTTCAAAAATCGATCAAGATAAGCCAATTCCATGTTATCACCATGTTGGCGTATATGCATACCGACGAAATGTCTTGAATGATTACTTGTATTGGTCAGAAAGTCATTTGGAAAAGGTAGAAGGGTTGGAACAACTTAGGTTTTTATCTGAAAATAAAAAAATAAAATGTGTTGAGGTAAGTAGTAGAGGTAATGTTTTTTGGGAATTAAATAATCCGGAAGATGTTCAGAGAATTGAGAAAGTTATTTCCTAAATGTTTAATATTAGCGTTGTAAAAATTGGTGATATTTCCGTTGGAGGCGAAAGTCCGTTAGTTTTTATTTTGGGTCCTTGCCAGATAGAAAATCGTGATCATGCACTTTTTATGGCTGAAAAAATAGTTAAAGTTTGTGAACCTTCGTCATCAAAATTTATTTTCAAATCAAGCTTTGATAAGGCAAATAGATCTTCAATAACATCCTCAAGGGGGATTGGAATTGAAGAGGGTTTAAAAATTTTAGAAGAAGTAAAATCCACTTTCCGTTGTCCAGTTATTACCGATGTTCATACTGTTCCTCAGTGTGATATTGTTGCTGAAGTAGTTGATGTTTTGCAAATCCCTGCATTTTTGTCGCGACAAACAGATTTGCTGATTGCAGCTGGAGAAACTGGAAAACCGATAAACGTTAAAAAGGGACAATTTTTAGCGCCATGGGAAATGGCAAATGTCGCTGAAAAAATAGCCAGCACAGGAAATAAAAAAATATTGCTCTGCGAACGCGGTACTAGTTTTGGTTACAACACATTAGTTAATGATTTTCGTGGGCTGGAGATAATGGCTGAAACTGGTTATCCAATTGTTTTCGATGCAACGCATTCTGTTCAACAGCCGGGTGGGCGTGGTAATAGTTCTGGTGGCGAAAGAAAATTTGTGGCTGCGCTGGCCCGTGCTGCGTGTGCTGTCGGAGTATCAGCTGTATTTATTGAAACGCATCAGGATCCAGATAACGCGCCTTGTGACGGCCCAAACATGATTGATATTGCCAACTTACAAGACATTATTGAAAAACTGCATCTTATTGATGAACTTATTAAGGCTAATTAAGTCAAACATAATAAATCCAAAGAGTGGTATTTATTGACATGCAACAGCTAAACGAGTTTGAGCGAAAAGGCTGGATTAAGTTTGAGTTTGATCAGCATTTAGAACATTGGGCAAAAACCGCTAATTCTGAAATTAATTTAAAGTTAAGAAATAAAGAATTTTTGCAAAATGGTTTGACTTGTCAGGGAACCTGGTTCGTCGGTGTAGAGGCTCTGGAAAATGATCCAGATGGATCGCTAAACGGCGTACCGTTAAGGGGACCTTTCAAAAGTTTAATGGAAAGCTACAAAACCCGTACTCTTCACTTGGCCCAGGTTTCAATCATTTTTCAAGGTTATCCAAAACCAAGAGGCCAAGAAAGCCAAAGCTCGTTTAACTTTAGATTAAAAAGAGATGCTGCACATGTAGATGGATTAATTGCTGAGACGCCTGGAGGTCCAAGAAGGCTTAAAGAGCCGCATGCTTATGTGCTTGGGATCCCAATAAATCAGGCCCCAGAGAATGCAAGTCCTATGGTGGTTTGGGAGGGTTCTCATCATCTAATGTCTAGTGCTTTCAAAAGGTTTTTTTCAAATCAAAATCTTAGCGAATGGGAGAATTTAGATATTCGAGAAATTTATTTTGAAACTAGAAAAGAAGTGTTTCGAAAATGTAAAAGGATTGTTTTGCACGCAAATGTGGGTGAAAGTTATATGATCCATAGACATTGTCTTCATGGAATTAGTCCTTGGGATCCGAAAACCGTTAGTTTTAGCGAGGGTCGAAAAATTGTCTATTTTAGACCCGAACTTGAAAAATTAGCAGACTGGCCAAATCTATGACAAATTTGCAATTCGGGCTGCTCTACCGCCTCGTCGTTTCTTTAATTTAGATGCGCGCTCTGGTAATTCGTTAATAATCTTATCGCGCTCTATCTGGGGCAGCCGTGACCACGCGGAAATCTCTTCTATCGTTCTGTGGCAACCGGTGCATAAACGTTCGCTTGGATGGATTACACAAATCTTAACGCAAGGACTTTCAATTTCATTTCTTGCCCAAACTTCGCTATTCAAATTAACATACCTTTAACGTTTTTTATAATATTTAATTGTTCAATAACTTTATTCTATCTAAGAACCCTTGAAGAATATAAGCAGCAGCAACATGATCAATTACTTCTGCACGACGTTTTCGGGTCGTATCCGCCTCGAGTAGTGCTTTTTCAGCAGCTACCGTTGATAGTCTTTCATCCCAAAATGTAATTGGGAGATTTGATTTGGTAGAAAAGTTTCTGGCGAACGCTCGGGTTGACTGCGCTCTTGGTCCTTCGGTGCCGTCCATATTTTTAGGTAAGCCAAGAATAATACCTGAACAAAGCTTATCGGTGATTATTTCTAAAAGACAATTGGCATCTAAAGAGAATTTTTTCCTTTTAATTGTTTTAATTGGAGTCGCAACCGAAAGAGTTTTGTCACTTACTGCGACACCGATTGTTTTTGTTCCCAAATCAAGTCCGATAAGGGCATTGTGCTCTTGTATTTTTTTAACAAATACCTCCAAATCTTCGTATATCATTCAGAAATTCCGACTTCAGTAGCTGTATTATTGATTATCTTTAGATCATTCGGTGACGAGCTAAAAATTTTCTGTGACTCTAGCCATACTTTTTGTGCACGCTTAATTTCGCCTAGTACCGAAAGTGCCCTGATAAGCCTAGCCCATTCCTCTGACGTTCCTCCCTCAGATTCTAGGCGGTTTGCTAAACCCTCAACCATTCCAGAAATCATATCTTGTCTTTCTTCTGATGTCATTTCGCTTGAAGCTTCAATATCTTCTTGTGTTGGACCAACTAAGGAAACATTGTTCTTTGGGGGAAGTTCATATCTATTTTTTCCAGCTAGCCATGCCACCTCCATAATTTGTTCTCGGATAGGCGTAATCCATGGAGCATTATGGGGGCCTTTTTCTAAAAGATTTCGCCAAATTTCAAAAGAACGATCTGGCCTATCAAGCTGAGCAAACATAAGACCAAGGTAATAGCGTGCACCACCATTACTTGAATCTCTAGATAATACCTGACGAAAAATAGTCTCTGCTTCAGGAGAAATGTAACCATCTACAGCTAAGACCATTAATTCGGCTAGCTCAAAAAGATCATTAGTAGGTACATTATCGCCTTTAATTTTCACAAGGGCCATTTGAGCCACAGCTGCTTCTTCAAAGTTGGAAAGACTGGCCTCTAAGTTGGCTAATAGGCGAAGTCCTTCCAAATCGTTTGGACGTTGTTCTACGGTTGATCGTAGTTTTTCAACTAATTCCCCCATTTCACCAGTGTAAAAATTATTTTTGAATTGGCTGTTTGAGAATAAAATTTTAAGGATTTTTGGTTTTTTAATATTCTACGAGAAATTTCGATCCTTACTTGCTCGGCTTCTTCACTATTGATTACACCCTTGGCCACGTCTTTTTCGATTTCAGAAAGTTGTGATTTATAAAAATTCAGGTCTGCATTTTCATCAAACTGCGTATTATTCCTTTTAAGGGTCTGATAAAAAATAATACAAACAAAGGCTAAAATAAATATTACGCCCAGCCAAAATAAAATCATTTTTTCTCCCCTTATTGAGCTCTTTTAAACATCAATTTGGATCAAAGTAAGCCCTTAAATCTTTCATGTTGCTAGATGTCGCAACTGAAATGATTTATGACGTACTGAGTCGCAGAGGCAAAAAGACTTCAGTTAGAAATGTTTAGTGATTTAGCTATTTTCGGATGAAAGATTAATGAAACGTTATTCTGTGTTTGCAGTTGCGAGAGAGGCGCTTCGCTATCATCAGGGATGGGGAAGAGCTTGGAGAAGTCCAGAACCCAAAAAAAAATACGAAGCGATTATAATAGGGGCTGGTGGCCATGGTTTGGCAACTGCATACTATTTGGGTAAAAATCATGGATTGAAGAACGTCGCAATTCTGGAGAAAGGCTGGCTCGGAGGCGGAAATACTGGTCGTAATACGACAATCATTCGCTCTAACTATTTACAAGATGCCTCTGCAGCAATTTACGAAAAGGCTCGAAGTTTATATGAAACGATGAGCCAGGATCTAAATTACAATGTCATGTTTAGCCCACGAGGGGTAATGATGCTGGCACAGACCCAGCATGAAATTAGGGGATATAAACGAACGGCGCATGCCAATGCTTTGCAGGGCGTTTCCACTGAATTTATTACCCCAGACAGAGTGAAATCTCTAGTTCCAATTATCAACATTGATGGCCCTCGTTATCCAGTTCTAGGCGCTTTGTGGCAACCCCGCGGTGGAACAGCTCGGCATGATGCCGTCGCTTGGGGTTATGCTCGGGCATGTTCCGAAATGGGCATGGACGTGATTCAACAGTGTGAGGTTACGGGAATTCGCCGTCAAAACGGTCAAGTTCAGGGAGTTGAAACTAGCAAAGGCTCAATTGACTGCGAAAAACTTGGGATTGTCGTGGCTGGTCATACAGGTGTCCTGGCAGATATGGCAGGCTTTCGAATGCCTATTGAATCTGTGGCACTTCAGGCGCTTGTTTCAGAACCCATAAAGCCTTGCATGGATGTGGTTGTTATGGCCAACACTGTTCATGGCTACATGAGTCAGTCTGACAAGGGAGAAATGGTTATTGGAGGTGGTGCAGATGGATTTAATAATTATACCCAACGAGGTTCGTTTCACCATGTAGAGGAGACAGTGAGGGCATTAATCGAAACGTTTCCGATCATTTCGCGGCTTAAGATGCTACGCTGGTGGGGTGGTATAGTTGATATGACTGGTGATAGATCCCCAATTCTTTCGACGACTCCCGTTAAAAATATTTTTATAAATTGTGGGTGGGGTACCGGAGGGTTCAAGGCAATTCCTGGATCAGGTTGGGCCATGGCTGAACTAATGGCGAAAGGGCATTCAAGTTTGACAGAAGAGTTTGGCTTAAATCGATTTAAAGAAGGTAAGTTTATCGATGAAAGTGTCGCCGCTGGAGTGGCGCACTGATGGAAAGCTTTAAGTTGGGACGATTGGGATGTTAATTTTTACGTGTCCATATTGTGGGATTGAAGCTGATGAGACAGAACTTGCTCCAGGTGGTGAAGCTCATTTAAAGCGTTTTGGGCCAGGGTCCTCTGATGAAGAATTCGAAGGCTATCTGTTTAATCGTGAAAACCCGAAAGGCGTGCACTTTGAAAGGTGGCGCCATGTATATGGTTGTGGCAAGTGGTTTCACGCTGCTCGCTGTACATTAACACTTGAGGTATTTGGAACGTATTCTGCTCAAACATTCGAACCCCCAGAAGAAATCAAAAAGCGCATAAGAGCTAAGCGGCCAGGTTGGAAGTGGAGAAATTTTAGTTGAAAATTTTCTTGAAAGTAAACATTGGAATGACTTTTAGTTTTCAAACTCAAGGGAAACTTCTCAATGAGTAAAAGGTTAGGAGTTGGCGGTCAATTTATTGATCGGAGTAAGCCAGTTGAATTTCGATTTAATGGTCGGCGTTTTTCTGGTTTCAAGGGTGACACGCTTGCCTCGGCACTGTTAGCTAATGATCAGGTTCTAATTGGCCGATCGTTTAAATATCATAGGCCAAGAGGTATAGTTTCATCAGGCTCTGAAGAGCCCAACGCTCTGATGAATTTGGGAGAAAACGAAACATTTGAACCAAATCAGCGAGCTACCACTACTGAATTATTCGAAGGGCTAACGGCATTTTCTCAAAAGTCTCGGGATTGAACGCGGCGCTAACGGCGGCTGAAAGCGGCTTAAAAATCTTAATTATGGAGCAAAACTCTGAGTGGGGAGGCCGTTGTCTTGTTGATTTTCCTTTTATAAATGAAGAGCCCGGTTTGAAGTATATATCTCGGATTTTATCGGAACTCAGAAAATATAAAAATGTTACTATGCGTTCGCGCATGATGGGAGCAGGTGTTTATGACCATGGCTATCTGCTGGGTTATGAGAGGCTGAACGATCATCTTTCTACAAATGAAGGACCTCGCCACCGTTTGTGGCGAATACGTGCAAAGCAAATAATTACTGCGACTGGAGCAATTGAAAGGCCTTTATCCTTCCCTGGTAATGATATTCCAGGCATCATGCTAGCATCTGCTGTAAGAGATTATGCCACTAACTTTGGAGTTGCGGTAGGCGATAAAGTTGCCATTTTCACAAACAATGATGACGCATATAGGACCGCAATTACTTTACATGAAATTGGTGTCACCGTCCCAGTTATTATTGATGCCAGATCAGGCGGTGGGGGTGAATTAGCTCATCACGCAAAAGAATTAGGAATTAGGGTAGAGAATGGGAAGGCTATCTTAAAAGTCTTCGGTCAAAAAAGGGTTAAAGCCGTTACAATTTGTGACTACGAAAAATCTGGCGCAAATAAAGAAAAAATTGAATGTGACAGCATTGCTATGTCTGGAGGATGGTCGCCGGTTGTTCACTTGTTTTCTCATTGCGGTGGGAAGCTGAAATGGGATGAAGATCTGGCCTTGTTTAGGCCTGACAAAGCAGCCAAGCCGACTTCCTCTGACGGGTTGCCTTTTGTCACTGCAGTTGGATCAGCAAACGGATTTCTTTTGATGAATGAAGTACTCAAGGATACGTTAGACGGATCTAGGACTGCCATAAGAGCTGCAGGGGGTAAAATTAACAACAAAAAGACTAAAGAATTTTTGGATAAAAACGAAAAGGCCCCTGAAGCAATTTGGATTTCGCCTAAAGACGCTAATATTAAGAAACGCTCGAAAACATGGTTAGATTTTCAAAATGATGTTAAAGTGAGCGATGTTGAATTAGCCGCGCGTGAGGGATTTGAAAGCGTAGAGCACGCTAAAAGGTATACGACTTTGGGAATGGCAACCGACCAAGGTAAATTATCTAACATAAATGGATTGGCAATTTTGTCGTCAACTTTGGGTAAAGAAATTCCTAGGGTTGGAACCACTACGTTTCGTCCGCCTTACACTCCTATATCTCTTGGATCGATAGGTGGTTCTGCGCGAAATGAGCTTTTTCAACCAATAAGAAAAACCCCAATTCATGAATGGCATGAAAAAAAGGGGGCTTACATGGAGCCAGTAGGCCAATGGAGGCGACCTTTCTGTTATCCTAAAGAAGGGGAAACACATCAAAAAGCTGTTGAACGTGAAATTAACCAAACACGTTCTTCTTTGGGATTGCTTGATGCTTCCACTCTTGGGAAGTTATTAGTTACTGGTCCCGATGCAGGAAAGTTCCTGGATATGCTTTACACAAATATGATGAGTACCTTGAAGGTAGGGAAGTGCCGTTACGGATTAATGTGCTCTGAAAATGGATTTTTGATTGATGATGGTGTTGTCGCAAGAATAGATGAGCAAACTTGGCTGTGCCACACGACTTCAGGTGGAGCGGATAGAATTCATAGTCATATGGAAGAGTGGCTACAAACAGAATGGTGGGATTGGAAGGTATACGTCGCAAATTTAACTGAACAATTCGCCCAGATAGGGGTTGTAGGCCCCAATGCTCGTAAGCTTTTAGAAAAAATTGGTGGTCTGGATGTTAGTAAAGATGCCCTAGGATTTATGGAATGGAAGGAAGGAAAGCTTGGTAAATATGATGCCCGAATTTTCCGAATTTCATTTTCTGGTGAACTTTCCTTTGAAGTAGCAGTGCCTGCGGGTCAAGGTATGGCCTTCTGGAAGGAATTGATTGAGCTTGGAGAAGAGTTTGGGGTAATGCCATACGGAACAGAGGCGCTGCACGTTATGAGAGCTGAAAAGGGTTTCATAATGATTGGAGATGAGACAGATGGTACCGTTATTCCGCAGGACCTTAATTTAACATGGGCCATATCTAAAAAGAAAGAGGATTTTCTTGGAAAGAGAGCTCAAGAGCGTGCTCACATGGTAGACCCAAATCGCTGGAAATTAGTAGGCCTGGAAACTTTGGATGGTTCCGTTTTGCCGGATGGTGCCTATTCTACGGCTCAAGGGTTTAATTCAAATGGGCAAAGATCCACACAAGGACGCATCACATCTTCTTATTATTCACCAACTTTGAAACGCGGAATAGCGATGGGTCTTGTATTAAATGGACCATCTCGAGAAGGTGAGATTATAGAATTTCCTAAAATTGATGGAACTATTATTCCTGCGAAGATAACTAGCCCAGTGTTTTACGATCCAGATGGAGAAAAGCAGAATGTCTGATACCTCCAATAAAGAGTTTAAAAGATCATTTTCTGGTTATGTAGAAATTTTTGAGAATATGCCTACCGGAATGATAACGGTGCGAGGTGATCTCAATTCTAGGAAACTAAAATCTGCTTTCAGCAAAGTAGTTGGAGCAACTTTACCCAAAGAAAGAAAAGTAACCCTAGCAGAAAATAGTATTGCATGGATGTCACCCGATGAACTCTTAATCATATGTGGCTACGATAATGTTTCTGATCTAATGAAAAAACTGCAAAAAGAATTAGATGGTCAGCACCATATGCTAGTAAATGTTTCGGACGCGAGGGCTGTATTTGAAGTGTCTGGTGCTGCAATGGTTGAGATAATTGCGAAACTTGCACCAGTAAACGTTAAAACTCTCGAAATAGGTGAAATCAGACGGACGCATTTTTCACAAGTAGCGGCTGCATTTTGGTTAACTTCCGAACAAAGCATGAAATTAATTTGCTTCAGTTCAGTGGCTGATTACATGTTTGACCTTCTAAAAACATCAGCCGTTGTGAATTCTAAAGTTGGTGAATTTTAGAAATTTGGGTTTCCATAATAATTAACGGAGTTTTTATCTTGAAACCGCCTGTTTGAGGCATAGTTTTCACTTGACCTTAGTATTAAATAAAACGCATCTAAGAACATATTTTTTTAAAAGGACACAATGATATGGCTTTTGAACTTCCAGACCTTCCCTATTCGCACGATGCATTAGCGAACTTGGGTATGTCCACAGAAACATTAGAATTTCATCATGATTTGCACCACAAGGCCTATGTAGATAATGGAAATAAATTGATTGCCGGTACAGACTGGGACGGCAAAACGATGGAAGAAATTATCGTAGGAACATATGACGCAAGCGCTGTCGCTCAAAACGGTATTTTTAACAATATTTCACAATTATGGAACCATAACCAGTTTTGGGAAATGATGGGTCCCACAGGGCGAGAAATGCCGTCTGAGTTAGAAAGTGCTATTTCTGAAAGCTTTGGATCTGTTGATCAGTTCAAGGCAGACTTTTCAGCCGCTGGTGCTGGACAATTTGGCGCTGGATGGTGTTGGCTTGTTAAAGACACAGATGGTTCTTTAAAGGTCACAAAAACAGAAAATGGAGTTAACCCACTTTGCTTTGGACAAACTGCTCTTTTAGGTTGCGATGTTTGGGAGCATTCTTACTATATAGATTTTCGTAATAAGCGTCCGGCCTATCTTACCAATTTTCTGGATAATCTAGTTAACTGGGACAATGTCGCTTCTCGACTGTAATGCACTTATTCAAAGGCTCGGGCTGATTAAGTTTCGAGCCTTTGATCAAAATTTGCTATATATTCAACCGCTTCATCCACTGACTCTGTAATTTTAAATAGGTTTTTAAGTGATTTTTCCGCAAAACCTGCTGAAATTGTATGATCAATGAGGTTTAAGAGTGGGTCCCAATAACTTTTCACGTTTATTAAAACAATCGGTTTCGAATGCACTCCTAATTGGGCCCAGGTTAAAACTTCAAAAAATTCATCTAATGAACCAGGTCCTCCTGGTAGTAAAATAACAGCATCCGAATTTGTGAACATGAGTTTTTTCCTCTCATGCATATTTTCTGTCACAATATAATGGTCCAGGTCGGTTTTCCCAACCTCCCGTTGTACGAGGTGGTCAGGTATTACACCAAAGGTTTTTCCTTTTTCCTTCTGTGTTGCTTTGGCTACAGCACCCATTATACCTGTGTTTCCAGCGCCATATACTAAACGCCAATTAGACTTAGCTATTAACGTCCCTAGTTTTTCTGCTTGGTTTACGTAATCTGGATTATCTCCTGATCTTGAACCGCAAAACACACAAACTGAGAAATTTTTCATTAGTTAGCCTTAATTTTGTTTGAGAAGCTTTGACCTTGCTACCTCAACTTGTTAGGATCATACAACAGGCAAATTTGCTGATCGCTTATTGGGGGCATAAATGGCGGCGATACCATACCTTTGGTACTGGATTATTGGAAGCTTAGTGGCAGTTTTAATTGCAACAGTGGCTATATTTTCCGAAAATTTAGTTGAAAAAAATATCGCGTCCAAAGTCAAAGAGAATAAGGAAATTTCTGCAGAAAAAGAAAATCCAAGCGAGGGTGGAGAAAATCAAAGTGCCGTTGATCAGCAAAAGACTGTGGTCCAAGAGCCGACCGTAGCTGACGACAAAGTTGAGGGTGATTTGGAGGCTAAAGAAGATGAGGTTGCCACAGAAAAACCCTCCGATAATCAGACACTTGAAACAAAAAGTTCCGCTTATCCGCCATCGTTAGAAACCGCTAGAGTTGATGATGATGGAACAGCACTTGTTGCAGGGTCAGCATATCCAGGTTCTACCTTGGAAATTCTTGTTGATGAGACTGTCGTCGAAACGATTAAAGTCGGCCAAGATGGAAATTTTGCGGTTCTTTTTGATTTGGAACTAAAAGACACGCCACAAGTCATTTCGATTAGATCTATCGAGAGTGGTGAAATATTAGTGTCCGAAGAAACAATGATTATAGCACCGAAGGTTATTGAATTAGCGCAAGCAACACCAGTGGACACACAAACGGAAACTCAAAATGTTGAAGAAAATATGAGTGAGCCTGAAGATGAGCCACAAAAAACAAATGATGCAGTTTCTGAAGGAGACACATCAACCGAGTTGCCCGCCGATACTGTGCAAGCCATGGAAAACGATGATACAGATGAAGTTGTCAGCGCTGATGCTACTCAGAGTGAATTGGCTATTAAAACCCCTCAGTTGCCACAACCAACTCAGGAAGACATAGAAGAAGAAGTACAGCCAACTTTAACAAAAGAGCCAACGCAATCTGAGATTGCTTCTTTAAATACTGAAACTGAAAACCCTACTGTTCTTTTAGCTGATAACGAAGGCATTAAAGTTGTCCAAAGTGGCGCTGGTCCAGATGTGATGACAGATGTACTTTTTGATACTATCAATTATTCAAAGGATGGTGGAGTTGCGGTTACTGGAAGGGGTCGGCCTGAAGCCATTGTACGCTTTTATTTAGATAATTCTCCAGTTGCATCGACAGCAGTAGACCAGCAGGGTTATTGGACTGCCGATTTATCGGATGTTGAGGCTGGTGTCTACACGCTCCGGCTAGATCAATTAGATCAGACGGGAAAGGTTTCCAGTCGGATTGAAAGCCCATTTAAGCGAGAAGACCGAGAGGTTTTAGCTGTCCAAATTAAAGATACTGCATCACCAGCTAGAATAAACGTGATAACGGTTCAACCAGGAAATACCCTTTGGGCCATTTCTCGTGAAAGATATGGTCGTGGAATATTGTATGTTCAGGTTTTTGATGCAAATAAAGATAAAATTCGTGATCCAAACCTAATTTACCCGGGCCAGATTTTTGATTTACCAGACGAAATAAAGGTTAATTAAAAGTCTGATAATTTATAACAAAAAACTAATAATCCTCTTTCAGGGCTATTCTTTAAGAGTAAACTATGAATTTTGAAAATTATTGAGTGGCTTTAATGAAAAATAATGCTGAAATCGCACAAGCTGAACGTAAGTCAGCACTTAGAACCATTTTTCGGGTCGTACCTTACTTATGGCCGAGAGATCGTTACGATGTTCGCGTTAGAGTTATATTAGCTTTGGTTTTGTTAGTTTTAGCCAAAGTAATAATAAATTTTGCTCCATTCTTATACCGTGAAGCTGTAAATGCGCTAACCGACACAGGTTACGCTCCGTTTTTACTTGGTGCCATAGGAATGACCGTCGCGTATGGTTCTGCTCGGATTCTATCAAGGGGATTTGAACAATTAAGAGATGTCGTTTTTGCGGTCGTGGCACAGCGTGCGTTTCGTAATTTAGCTTTAGAGACGTTTCAACACATTCATAAACTTTCTCTAAGATATCACATTTCTCGAAAAACAGGAGCTCTGAGCCGTGTTATTGAAAGAGGAATTAAAGGTTTAGAATTCTTATTGAGATTTCTTTTGTTTTCGGTAGGCCCTTTGGTTTTAGAACTTCTTATTATTGCTGGAATAATGCTTTTCTGGTTCGATTATCTCTACTTAGCAGTAATACTTGTGATGATAGCGGCTTATGTTTGGTTTACTTTTAAAGTGACGGAGTGGCGGGTAAAAATAAGAAAATTTATGAATGACCAAGATACGGATGCTAATCAAAAAGCAATAGACAGTTTGCTGAACTACGAAACTGTTAAATATTTTAGTGCGGAAGAGAGAGAAGCTAACCGATATGATGGAGCCATAAGGCTCTATGAAAAGGCTGCACTAAAAACCGCATATTCTTTGGCTTTTTTGAATTTTGGTCAGTCTGTCATTATTACCATAGGTCTAATTATAGTCATGGTAATGGCAGCGCTTGGTGTTCAAAATGGATATCTCACTGTCGGTGACTTTGTTATGGTAAATGCATACATGATCCAAATTACGATGCCTTTGAACTTTCTAGGTACTGTGTATCGAGAGATCAGGCAGGGGTTAGTAGATATGGGGGAAATGTTTGATCTTTTAGAACAGCCTGCTGAAATTATTGATCGAGAGGATGCAACTGAATTAAAGGTGACTGGCGGTCATATTGCTATGACAAATATAACTTTTGGATATGATGAGAAGCGGCCAATTATACAAGATGTTTCGCTCGAAATTTATCCTGGAGAGAAAGTTGCAATAGTTGGCCCATCTGGATCTGGCAAATCAACAATTGGTAGGCTGTTATTTAGATTTTATGACGCTCAGAAAGGATCAATTACAATTGATGGGCAAGACATCCAAAATATTACACAAAAAAGTTTGCACAGTTCAATTGGTGTAGTTCCTCAAGATACTGTTCTTTTTAATGATACGATTTATTACAATATAGCATATGGACTTGATAACGCATCCAAAGCGGCCGTTGAAAAAGCTGCAGATGATGCACAAATTCATGATTTTATTATGTCGCTTCCCGATGGATATGAAACAACCGTTGGTGAGCGAGGTTTAAAACTTTCAGGTGGCGAGAAACAGAGAGTGGGAATTGCGAGGACACTTCTGAAAAATCCACCTATTTTACTTTTAGATGAAGCAACATCAGCTTTGGATACTGAAACAGAGCATGATATACAGGACGCATTGGCAAATGCCTCAGAAGGACGAACTGTTCTAACAATTGCGCACCGTCTTTCAACAATTGCTGACGCTGATAGAATAATTGTATTAGAAAAGGGGCGTATAGTAGAAATTGGAACGCATGAGGCACTGCTTAGTAAAAAAGGGCGCTACTTTTCATTATGGACAATGCAATTGTCAGAAGAAAAGCCAGCGGCATAATTGAAAGTGACTAAGCTAAGCATCAGTCCATCGAACATTATTTCACTTTTGTTAGCTTAAAAAACTCACTCAGCGGGACCAATCAAACCAGCTGGCTCATCTTTTTTAATTAATGGTGGATCTTCATAATCCCATATAATTTCAGCTGGTTTTGTTTTTCGGGCCATTCGATTCAATGCCCAGTCTTGCGCGACTTTCCCGCGCCTCGAGGCACCTATTCTCACAAGTAAGCGGGCAATCCATAAAATATATGTGACCACCCAAACTCTCGCTGCCAAGAGCGCCGGAGTAAAAACTAGCGTCAACATCGTCGCTGTTCCGAGCCCAAAAACAACCGCAGTAGCTAATTGTTTCCACCATAATGCGGTTGGGCTATCGACAGAATAGCCGCCATTTACAAAATCTAAGCTTAAACCAAACATCATCGGAGCCAAACCTGCCATTGTTGTAATGGTCGTTAAAAGTACAGGTCTAATTCTCTGTTCTGCTGTTCGAATGATCGCCTCCACTTTAGGAAGATATCTCGATAGCTCTTGGTAAGTATCTATAAGGACGATATTGTTGTTCACCACAATTCCTGCCAATGCAACGATGCCTGTTCCTGTCATAATTATTGAAAATGGTTGCTGCATCACCAACATACCTATCAGAACACCCACAGTTGATAATACTACTGCAATGAGTACGACAAAAGAGTTATAAAAACTGTTAAATTGTGAAAGAAGAATGATAAACATCAAAACTAAAGCTGCTGCAAATGCTGAGCTTAAAAAAGCTTGGCTTTCTGCTTGATCTGCTTGATCCCCAGTCCATTCCCAAGAGATTCCTGGGGGTAGGGGATTTTCTTGAAGGTAGTTAGTTAAAAAGGCTATTCTTTCATTTGCATTAATAAAAACTTCACTTTCTATGCCGTCATCCGAAATCACAGTACGCTTCAAGTTTGGCTCGATACCAGCTTTGATATCAAAATACCTTTTCTGGTCTATGCGATTTATCTCAGCCAGCTTTGCTACCGGTTTGCGACTTATAAAATTTGATAAAGGAACTAGGCCGTCGGCAGTTCGGACTTTCAAATTGTCTAAAGTTGATAGAAATCTGTCTTCTTCTGGGAGTCTTACTCTAATTTCAATCTCTTCATCTGAGCTGTCGACACGCATCGTATCTAATAAAATACCTCGGGTTACCAGCTGTATCATTGCGCCCACTGTGGCAACATCAGCTCCGTATCGACCCGCTTTTTCGACATCAACATCGATTTGCCAATCTATTCCAGGAAGGGGCCTAGTATCTTCAACCTGAATTAAACCTTCCGTCTGATCGAAAATACTGCGCATTTGAGCGGTGGTGTTCAGCAAGTCATTCCAATTTTCCCCCTTAAGTCTAAGATGTACAGGCTTAGGGCTAGCTGGTCCTCTTTCCAATTCTAAAATTTCTATTTCAATACCCGGTAAAGCACTAAGTGCGTTGGATAGTTCAGCAATAATTTTATTTCCATCTAAGTCAGAATTTCCGCGCCTATTTTCCCAAGGGATTGTTTCTAATTGGATCTGTCCAATCGTATCTTTAGGTGCGCTTGCCCCGGCTGTATTTTGGTTCAACCCGCCGGCTCCTGCAAAAGAAAAGACGCTTTCAACGCCAGGGTGTGCATTAACAATTAATTCCGCTTGGCGGACGAGTATATCTTTTTCAGTTAAGGAAAGGTTTCCTCTGGCTTTAACATATACGATCGCCTGCTCAGGCTCTCCCTCAACAAAAAACTCCACCCCATAATTATTTTTCCCAAAAGTTGTGAAAATGAAGCTAGTAAAAGCAATGACGCCCGCTATTGCTATCAAAGGCATTACTGGGTTCCCGGCTATAAATTTTATAAAGTATCCAAAGAGTGTCCTTCTATATCCGGCCTGGACATTTTTTTGTCTTTTGCGAATTTCTACTGATCCCAATACTATCGAAGCCATAAATGCTGAAGCGATAAACATGGCAACACCAGGTAAACTTGCCATTGGCCCCAACTTATCGGGTTCGATGCTCAGAAGTAAGTTGGGGTTAACAACTTGTAAAATACTAAAGAAAAGTGAAAGCACTATGACGGGGACTAGCAAAAGACGAATAAACCAGGGTAAAACGTTGCGCAACCAATCAGAGCTGTTTTCAAAAAATCTACTTAATCTTCCGGACACCCCGCCCAAGATTGGTAAGTAAATCAACGCCACGATCAGAGAAGCTGATAAAACAAAAATTAGGGTTACAGGCAACATTCCCATGAATTGACCAGGAACTCCAGGCCAAAACAACATAGGTAAGAAGGCGCATAGAGTTGTCGCCGTTGAGCTCACTACTGGCCAAAACATTCGTTTGGCAGCCTCTACGTAGGCTTTCATAGGGCCTGTGCCCTGTGAAATTCTTTTGTCGGCATATTCAACCACAACTATTGCGCCATCAACGAGCATTCCAACTGCCAAGATTAGTCCAAACATAACGATATTCGAAATTGTAACGCCCATTAGTCCCAACAAAACAAAACAAAGTAAAAACGATGTTGGTATTGAGAAGCCCACAAGAAGAGCGGCTCTAGTGCCAAGCGAAGTAAGTACAACAATCATAACTAATGCGATTGCTGTTAAAACTGATCCTTCCAGCTGCCTTACCATACTATCAACAACTCTGCTCTGGTCGTTCGATGTCCCAACATCCACTGCAGCTTTAAGATTGGTGGGCCAGTTTTGACTTTCTTTTTCTACCAAGCTTCGAACATCTTTTGCAGTGCCGATAAGATTAAATCCTTTTCGTTTAACTACTTGAAGAGCAACAGTATTTTCCCCATTGAAACGGGCAGTTCCGGCCCTATCCACGAAAGTTAACTTAATCTTCGCCAAATCCCCAAGGGTGACCACTCTGTCACCGTTTGTTTTTACGGGTAAATCATAAATATCTTGCGCTTCGTTGAAACTACTTGGTATTTTTACCGAAAATGTCCCTTGATTACTATCTACTTCTCCGGCCGCAATTAGCTGATTGTTGTTTTGGACAACATTGATAAGCTCACCGGCCGTAACATTGTAACTTTCCAATCGCAAGGGATCGATGGTGACTTCTACCATTTCATCCCGGTTTCCAGAAATAACGGCCTCAAGTACTGCATCCATAGCTTCAATTTCTTCTTGTAACTTGGTAGCAACGCGCGTCATTGTTCTTTCTGGAACATCGCCCGTAAGGTTTACTATAATTATGGGAAACTCAGAAAAATTTAGTTCATTGATGGAATATTTTTCAGCACCATTTGGAAACAAAGCTTCAGCTGAATTCATTGCTTCTCTGACATCTGCCATTGTTTTGGCTTTGTCCCATCCGAATTCAAACTCTAAAGCAAGCCCCGCATAATTTTCTGCCGCCGTTGCGGTCATCTTTTTCAGGCCATCAAGGTCGGCTAGCTCTGTCTCCATGGGGCGAACGAGCAAAGTTTCACTGTCAGCAGCTGAAATTCCAGGAAATACAACAGAAATAAAAAGCGCTGGGATTTCTATATCTGGCTCACCCTCTTTTGGCAGCCCTGTATATGAAAAAATGCCTGCAGCTAAAGAAGCAATGATCAATGCTAAAATCATTCTGGCACGTTGTGATGCCCAGTCAATGATACCCGTCAATTTTTGGCCTCCTGAAAGTTTTTCTGTACCTTCACTCCATCAGTTACATATTCTTGGCCTACGATAATCACATTAGCATTTTTTGGTAGTCCCTTGAGCCAAACGCCATTCATGGTATCCCTAATGATATCTGTTTCATAAAAGACAACTTTAGATTTATCATTTACGGTTCTGACTCCAAGCGCTCCATCATCGTTTAACGTAGTAATTTCTTGGCCATTTATAAGGTTTGCCTTTGCAATAGAACCTTTATTAACTCTGTTGAGCTCAGTCTCTGGTACGAAACCGACGAGCTTAATTGGATCTAGTTGGATAATTTTGGCACAAAGGGCCCCAGGTTGTAGCAAGGTCCCCAATTCCGCAGTATCTGTTTCTAAAATACCTGAGAAAGGTGCTTTCAAAGAGGTCCTCTCAATTTCTTTTTTTGCGACCGCAACAGAAGCTTCGGCTGATTGAATTTTAGAACGCGTGGTATCAAAGCCGGCATTGGCTGACGCTATGCTAGCCTCTGCAGCTCGAACGGCTGCCTCGGCGCTTGCTACCCGAGTTTCACTGGCATAACCTCCTTCGGATAGTTTATTTGCGGCGTTAAAATTTATCTTAGCTTCACTTAAACGCGCTTTTGCCTCATCTAATCTGGCCTGAGTTTCTGGTACTCTTGCTTTGGCTTCTGCTAAACTTGCGACTGCATCGGCTAGCGTTGCTTCTCGAGTGCCTGGATCCAGTCTACATAAAATTTGACCCTCAACTACAGTTTCGCCCTTACGAAGAGGCTCATTTATGACTTGTCCTGATGTTTCAGACCGAACTTCAACTAGTCTCGCCGCTGCCGTTTCCCCGCGTAATGTCACGGCGCTGTCGATTATTTCTGCAGTGCTGTCAACAACAATCACAGAAATTACTTTTTCGCCTTTTGCAACTTTAGAAGTAGTAAGTTCTGTACTATTATTAAGCTCAGGACCATCACTGAGATCGTCTGCTATTTCTTCAATATTTTTACCATCGGAAAAGTCTTGAAGCACATCGCGCTCGAAAACTAAAATATACAAAATGGCAACAACCGCTATTGCTGTGATTAGCGATATAATTCGCATATCCTTCCTTTCTCAGTGGTAGGCTTTTTTCGTTTAGTTGCGCATATAGTTAGTTTACGAACGATTAACCAGTTCAGATGGATATTTTTTTTAATTTTTTCAAATAATAAACTAAATTTTTGTCTTGGACATTTATTTGATATGGAGCTAAGACACATCTACTTGATGGTAGGAGAGAGAATTGAGCGATACTGATAGTTTTTTACAGGAAGTTTCTGAAGAGCTTCGACGAGATAAGCTTTATAGAAATATGCGTAAATACGGTTGGATTGGTTTGCTTCTCGTGGTCATCATTGTTGGTGGAGCTGCCTATCGAGAATATCAAAAATCTCAAGCTGCTGAAAGAGCTCAGCTTTTTGGTACAAATATAATAAAAGCATTAGAAGAGAAAAAATCAGTAGATCGCATCTCAAAACTACAAGAAATCAAGGCCCCTAGCGATAATGCTAAGGCTGTCTTAGCAATGCTGGTGTCTGCTGAAGCCAATAACGAAGAAGCATCCATTCAAGAACTAAGTAAATTGGCCGATGTTGTGGATGATTTGGATGTAGAAGCACATTATCGTGATTTATTAAACTTCAAGATTTTACTTGGTTCGGCTGAAAAAATGGGGCTGGAGGAAAGAAAAAGTGCTTTCTTAAAATTGAGTGAACCAGGAAACCCCTTTCGGCTCCTAGCAGAGGAGCAGATAGTTCTTATTGAGCTCGAACAGGGAAATATAGATGGTGCGGTTGAAAAAATCTCAAAAATATTATTAGACGCAGAACTTACAGTAGGACTTCGAAATAGAGCCACTCAAATGATGATTGCTCTGGGAAAAGACCCTGAGTTAATCAACAAATAATTACTGATTTAGATCTCTTGAATGGAGAAATTTGTTGCGATTAATTTTCCTCATTTTTTTAGTTGTAAATATTCTGTTCGCATGTAGTGAGCAGGATAGAATACTGCCAGGCAAGCGCGAAGATGCATCTACTGCAAACCTTAGTGAGATTTGGTCAGTATCAATTGGTAAGGGGGATAGCAGGAAAAAAAGATTGGTTACGGATCCAGTTTTCTTTGAAAACAAGATATTCACCTTAGACGCTAACTCTATTGCATCTGCTTTTGATGCCAATGGGAAGCTACTGTGGAAAAAAGATTTAACGCCTCCTGGTGAGAAAGGGGGCGAAATTTTTGGTGGTGGTTTAACCTTAGGACAAGATCAGCTTTTTGTAACGTTAAGTTATGGATTTGTTCTTTCTCTTGATCCTCGCACTGGTGAAAAAAAATGGTCCCAAAGATTGAGTGGTGCGGGAAATACTGTTCCTGTTTTTGATGACGGTTTAGTGTATTTGGTTAGTGGGGACTCGAAAGCCTGGGCAATTTCAGCCAACAACGGTCGGATTAAATGGAAAATCGATGCTATTGGAAATGATACGAACTTAATCTCTAACAATGCACCGGCTACAAACAAAAAATATGCGGTTTTTGGTTTTGGTAATGGAGAAATATATACAACCTTTAAAAAAGGTGGGTATGTTTTGTGGAGCTCGTCATTGAGCGGACGAAACGATGGTCGTGTTATATCTGCAATCGATGATATAGTCGCTAGTCCAGTAATCGTTGGTCGAAATGTTTTTGTCGCTGATGGTTCAGGAAAAGTTGTTTCTATCAAAGTTGAAAGTGGGAAACGAAATTGGACAGCTCCGTTTGGATCAAGTGGTAATCTGTGGGTTGCAGGTAAATCGTTATTTTTTATCTCCAATACAAATAATTTAGTGCGTTTGAAAATAAAAACTGGCGATGTTGTTTGGATGACGGAACTTCCATCTTTTTCCGAAAAAAGATTTGGAGGAAGTAAAAAAATTATTCGGCATTATGGGCCGATTATTGCTGGAAACCAAATTGTTTTAGCTTCGAGTGATGGATTTATTCGTTTTTATAACCCTAAAACTGGTGAGCAAATAACTGAACTAAAAATCAAAAACGGAGCCACAACAAACCCGATTGTAGTCGACAAAACACTATACCTGATTACTCAAGACGGTAATTTGCGGGCTTTCCGCTGATTTAAAATTATTACAACGGCGTTTTCTTCAAGTTTTGGGAGCCCAAAATGTCATTTACTTTAGCCATTGTCGGTCGCCCAAATGTAGGCAAGTCTACGCTTTTTAACCGTTTGGTTGGAAAAAAATTGGCCTTGGTCGATGATCAACCCGGTGTAACGAGAGATCTTCGAGAGGGTGATGGGAAATTAGGTGATATAAAATTTACAGTAATTGATACGGCAGGTTTGGAAGATGCAACAGACGAAAGCCTACAAGGTCGAATGCGAGCTCTTACAGAGCATGCTGTAGAGATTTCTGATATTTGTTTGTTTATGATTGATGCGCGCATAGGCGTGACATACATGGACCAAACGCTCGCTTCTATTTTAAGAAAAAATGCAAAAAACGTTTTATTAGTAGCAAATAAATCTGAAGGTTCAGCAGGTGATGCAGGTACTTTAGAGGCATGGGGGCTTGGACTGGGAGACCCAATACCAATTTCATCTGAGCACGGGGAGGGTATGGGTGAGCTTTTGAGCGCATTAATGCCTTTAGCGGATCGCTTAGGGTCTGAAATGGCTCAAAGGTTTGGGGACGTTGAAATCGACGCACCCGTTAGCGATTTTGATAATTTTGAAGGTGAACAGCTTTTTGATGATGATCATTTTAATAAAAAACCTTTGCAAATAGCAGTCATTGGTCGACCGAATGCAGGCAAGTCGACATTGATCAATAAAATAATAGGTCAAGATCGCTTACTGACTGGACCCGAGGCGGGCATAACAAGAGATGCAATTTCGTTAAACTTTGTTTGGAATGGCACTTCTGTTAAATTTTTCGATACGGCTGGAATGCGAAAAAAAGCTAAAGTGCAAAACAAGATAGAAAAGCTTTCAGTAAGTGATGGTTTGAGAGCTGTAAAATTTGCTGAAGTTGTTGTTATTTTACTTGATGCCGATATACCATTTGAGCAGCAGGATTTACGTATTGCTGATTTAGCTGAAAAAGAAGGAAGAGCAGTAGTTTTAGCGGTTAATAAATGGGATCTAGAGAAGAATAAGCAGAAAAAGATAGAAAATTTACGTGAGGCTTTTGAAAGGCTCTTGCCTCAACTGAAGGGAGCGCCTTTGGTAACCATTTCAGCGAAAACAGGTAGAGGATTACCCCAACTTCGCAGCGCCATACTCAGTGCTTACAGAGTTTGGAATAGTAGAATTTCGACTGCTCAATTAAATCAGTGGTTATCCGCTATGCTTATCTCTCACCCGCCACCAGCTCCAAATGGGAAACGAATTAAAATGCGTTATATTACACAACCAAAGACCCGGCCTCCTGGATTTGTCATCATGTGCTCTAATCCTGACAAAGTGCCTAGCCGACCCAATCTAGGTTAAAAAAGCATCTTAAATAATTGAAAATAAATATTTTTATATTTTTGATTTGGGTTTTTTCAGCAAAGGTTACCCTTATTATCAATAACCGTCTTTCCGCCTAGGTAATTTTTTAAAATTTCTGGTAATTTGACTGAACCATCTTCCTGCTGCCCGTTTTCTAAAACCGCAATTAGGCACCTGCCAACAGCTAAACCAGAACCATTCAAAGTGTGAACAAATTCTGGTTTTCCACCACTGCTAGGCTTGTACCTGGCATTCATTCTTCTTGCTTGAAAATCACCACATACTGATACAGATGATATTTCTCTGTAAGTTTGTTGCCCTGGAAGCCAAACTTCCAAATCGTTAGTTTTTTGGGCGCCAAATCCAGTATCGCCAGAACACAGTAACATTACTCTGTAAGGTAAATCTAGTTTTTCCAAAATAGCTTTGGCGCAGTTGGTCATACGTTCATGCTCAGCCAAAGAGTCATTCGGATGTGTGATAGAAACCATTTCAACTTTTTCAAATTGATGCTGTCGAAGCATACCAGCCGTATCCTTACCAGCAGAACCAGCTTCTGACCTGAAGCACTGCGTATGTGCTGTCATTCTTATCGGTAAGCTGCTTTCTAAAGTGATGGCGTTAGCAGATGTGTTTGTCAAAGTAACTTCTGAAGTTGGTATTAACCACCATCCATTTGTTGTTTGATAACTATCATCAGAAAATTTTGGCAGTTGATTAGTTCCAAACATTGCTTCTTCTCTTACTAAAACGGGTGTCATAGTTTCCGTTAAGCCATGTTCATTAATGTGGGTGTCTAACATAAATTGTGCCAGAGCTCTATGGAGGCGAGCTACAGAGCCACGCAAAACGACAAAGCGGGAGCCAGAAAGTTTTGCTGCTGTCTCAAAGTCCATACCTGGTATCGCAGCAGGTATTTCATAGTGTTCCTTGGGATTTTTTATTGTTCTAGGTTCTCCCCAAGAAAAAATTTCTACGTTCTCATTTTCATCGTTACCATCGGGGACTTCTTGATTTAGAATATTAGGTAAAGACATTAAAGCTAAAGTGAGTTCTTCATCTAGAGATTTAGCTCTAGCATTCATGTCAGCCACTTCGTTTTTTTTCTCTGCAACGAGCTTGCGAAGTTTTTCGAACTCTTCTTCATTACCTGATGCTTTTGCTGCTCCGATTAATTTACTCGACTTATTTTGCTCCGCTTGAGCTGTTTCTGCTGCTAAAATCGCAGAGCGTCGATCTTCATCAATTTTCAAAATTTCTTTCGATGCAGCATTTATTCCACGCCGTCCAAGTGCTTTATCAAATTCTTTTGGATTTTCACGAATAAAGCGTATGTCATGCATAGGTTGCGTCCCCACAGATTTTTATAATTCGCCAAAGCGAATAACTCATATTGTATTTTAGTAACACCAAAAAATGTGTCAGGGTATTAAATTTATTTTACGATCGAAGTAAGCCGTTCTCATTAATTCTTCTTGCAATTCCTATAACGAAATTGCTTCAAAAAACTGGCATTATAAATCCCATAGGTACTTTTTAATCCAAAATTCACCAAAAGAGTATTTAACGACAGAAGCCCTTGCAAACTGGAGTTCTTGCGAATAGGTTGCGCGAGTGATTACAAGGGGTAAATCTAAATGGGTTTTCAAGACTTTATACCATTAATTTTGATCTTCGCGATCATGTATTTTTTACTAATTCGTCCTCAGCAAAAAAAGGTCAAAGAGCATCAAAACATGGTTGCGTCTCTCAGACGCGGTGATCAAGTAGTGACACAGGGTGGTCTTATTGGAAAAGTAACAAAAGTTAAAGAAGACAATGAAATTGAGGTTGAAGTGTCTGACGGCGTGAAGGTTCGCGTCGTTCAAAATACCATCGCCCAAGTTTTGTCAAAAACAGAGCCTGCTAAAGACAAGTAGCAAAAACTACGAGGTTAGATAAGATGCTTCAAATCGCTCTTTGGAAGCGTTTAGTAATATGGTTTCTTTGTATTGGCGGGCTGCTGTTAGCACTGCCCAATGCTTTCTACTCTAGGGTTGAAAGTTTTAACGACGCCAAGCTGACGAGCGAGACTGCCGAAGGTTGGCCTTCCTTTTTACCATCATCTCTTGTGAACCTAGGTTTGGATTTGAGGGGGGGCGCCCATCTTCTCGCCGAGGTTCAAGTAGCCGATGTATACGAGCAGAGAATGGCGGCTTTGTGGCCTGAAGTTCGAGATTTGCTTCGCAATGAACGAGCTAAAGTGGGAACTATACGATTACAAAAGGGAGAGCCAAATGAGCTCAAAATCAAACTGTCCAAACCTGAAGCGATTAATGACGCTGTAAAATTAGTAGAAACACTCGCTAAGCCTGTTTCGAGCATTGGCAGCGTCGGAAAATTGGATCTGGAAGTAATAGGAGAAAACAGTGACCTTATCGTAAGGTTAAGTGAAGCTGAGAGACGTGCGACTGATGATCGAACCATGCAGCAAGCCTTGGAAATTATTCGGCGTCGAATAGATGAGGTGGGAACTCGTGAGCCAACCATCCAAAGGCAAGGCACTGAAAGAATCCTAATCCAAGTTCCAGGAATTGGATCGGCATCTGAGCTAAAACAATTAATTGGCACCACTGCTCAGTTAACGTTCCAACCCGTCATTGCAGCTCGCGTAAACTCAGACTCCATTGCAGGATCTGGCGAAGAGCTTCTCCCATCATTAGAAAATCCTTCAGAATTTTATCTTTTGGATGCCGGTGCTGTTGTCACAGGGGAAGAACTCGTAGACGCACAGCCAAGTTTTGATCAGAATGGGCGACCAGCGGTTAATTTTAGGTTTAACCCTTCTGGTGCTCGAAAATTTGGAGATTACACTGCTGAAAATATAGGTAACCCTTTTGCAATCGTTTTGGACAATGAGGTTATCAGTGCCCCGACTATTCAGAGCCATATACCCGGCGGATCTGGTATTATAACAGGTAGTTTTACGATAGAAGAAAGTACAGAACTAGCTGTCTTGTTGCGGGCAGGGGCCTTGCCGGCAGGTCTCTTATTTCTAGAAGAAAGAACAATTGGACCTGAATTAGGGGCGGATAGTATTAGAGCAGGAAAGATAGCCTGTGTTGTAGCTTTTCATTAACATTGCCGGGCATAGCTGGGATTGTGTTGACCATTGGGATGGCCGTTGATGCTAATGTTTTAATCTTTGAAAGAATTCGTGAAGAGTTAGTCTCTGCTAAGGGGCCAGCCAGGGCAATAGAACTAGGCTATGAAAAAGCTATGTCTGCAATTTTAGATGCCAATATAACAACTTTTATTGCTGCTGTTATCTTGTTTGTTATGGGATCTGGTCCAGTCAGAGGTTTTTCAATTACTCTTGGTCTTGGAATTATAACATCTGTTTTTACTGCAATATTTGTAACACGCCTATTGGTTGTTATGTGGTTTGAACGGCGAAGACCGAAAACGATAGAGGTTTAGTAATGCGTCTAAAGCTTGTACCGAAAAATACATCTTGGAACTTTTTTTCAAGGTCAAAATTATGGATAGGGATATCAATCGTTTTGGTTATTCTATCCTTACTTTCATTTTTTATTCAAAGCCTAAATTTTGGGATAGATTTTCGGGGTGGTACAAGTATTAGAACCGAGAGTTCAGAACCTATCGATGTTGCAGATTACCGAAGCGCTTTGTCTAGTTTAGATCTAGGTGACATTACGATATCTGAAGTGTTTGATCCAAATTTTGCAGATGATCAAAATGTTGCGATGATCAGAATACAAGCACAACCCGGCCAGGAGGCAGCAACCTCTACATTAGTTGAAAATAGTTTGCAAAAGCTTCGGGAAGTTAGCGAAGATATAAAGTTTGTCTCCGTAGAAAGTGTTGGACCTAAAGTATCTGGTGAGCTGATCAAGACGGCTATAATCGCAGTAATTTTAGCTATTTCAGCAGTGTTGTTTTACATTTGGATCCGATTTGAGTGGCAGTTTGCCGTTGGTGCCATTTCAGCTTTGATCCATGATGTTATTTTGACAATAGGAATTTTTTCTGCACTCCAAATTAAATTTGATCTGGCAATCATCGCGGCAATTTTAACAATAGTTGGATATTCTTTGAACGATACGGTGGTTGTTTTTGACAGAGTGAGAGAAAACTTAAGAAAATTTAAAAAGCGATCTCTGGTAGAGGTAATGAACCTTTCGATAAATGAAACCATGAGCCGCACTGTAATGACATCTGTCACAACACTATTAGCATTGATTTCTTTATTTATACTTGGTGGTGATGTTATACGTGGCTTTGTTTTTGCTATGATTTGGGGCGTTGTTGTGGGGACTTACAGCTCCATTTTTATAGCCTCGGCAATCCTCCTTTGGACTGGTGTTAAAAGGGATTGGAGTAAACCAAATGCCGAAGCAGGTACGCAGGTGCCGCAATAATCACTGAAAATCTTATAACGAGTATGCTGTTGCAAGATGGCATGGTTTGGATTTTATTTGCTGCTTTGATTGCTGGTCTCGTTCGGGGTTTTTCAGGGTTTGGCACAGCAATGGTTTTTCTTCCAATCGCTAGTCAATATTTGACACCTTTTGAGGCAATTGCATCTCTTGCAATAATGGAGTTTCTTGGAACATTTGCTGTTATGAGAAATTCATGGAGTGATGCTGAAAAAAAAGATTTAGCAAGATTAGTTACTGGAATGTTTATCGTCACACCTTTTGCGCTTATACTATTGGCGCAAGCCAGTTCCGATGTTTACAGATACAGCGTATCAATATTGTCGCTATCTCTTTTGGTTTTAGTGGGTGCAGGTATTAGATATAAAGGCCGACTAAATCCATTGATTATCTTTTCTGTGGGTGGATTAGGTGGTCTAACTGGTGGATTAACAGGTATTCCTGGTCCTCCAGTTATTCTTTTGTACGTGGCCAGTTCAAATCCAATTTCCGTAATAAGAGCAAATAATCTCCTTTTCTTATATTTTTTTGATGTTTGTGTGGTTTTATTTTTTCTTTTTACTGGTGTTCTTACCTTGAAATTGGTTTTACTTGGATCACTGTTAGCTGTTCCCAATTTCTTAGGTAATTTTCTTGGTGCTAAATTTTTTAATCCACAAAAAACAAATCAATATCGCCTTTTTGCTTATATAATCATTGCGACAGCAGCGATAAGTGGTCTTCCTGTTTGGGACTAGTCGGTTACAGTAAAGAGTTTGGAAATTTTTTATGCACGTTAATGAAGTTAAATATTTTGATGCAATCCCAATTGATAGCTATGGACCTGGGTTTTTTCGTATCGAAGGTAAAATTTTAAAAAGTGGTATAGTGTGTTCTCGGTCCGGCGTATATTCATGGAAAGGTTACAAAGATTTAAATATTTTAGAAGAATTGCAATATAAGATTGACGTTTTGTTCGTAGGTACTGGCAATGAAATTTGCCAGGTGCCGGAAAGTTTCTGTAAAAGGTTGAAAGAAATTGGATTAGCTTTGGAAATTATGAGTACACCTTCTGCATGCCGAACTTACAACGTATTACTTTCTGAGGGGCGGCGAATTGCCATCGCTGCTCTGCCTGTTGATGAAAGGTAGAGAAATTGGCTATTTCCGCTAAGTCATTATCAGTATCTCGCGGTGGAATTAACCTACTAGAGGGGCTTAATATAGAATTAAATAGTGGTCAGGCAGGTATTTTGCATGGTCCAAACGGAGTGGGAAAAACGACCCTTCTAAGGGCATTAGCAGGATTGCAGCCTATTGAGTCAGGTAAAATAGAATATTCAATCGATGATGTTTGCTACTCTGGTCACGCAGATGGTGTTAAACCCACTTTAACAGTTCGAGAAAACTTGGAATTTTGGGCAGATATTTTTGGTCATCACTCAATTATTGAGGCCGCTGAACAATTTATGATAAGTGATTTTCTAGACTTGAAAGTGGGGACTTTGTCAGCCGGTCAAAAAAGAAGAGTTGGACTTTCAAGGCTTGGATTAACCGGCCGCTCTATTTGGTTGCTTGATGAACCTACTGTTTCCTTAGACCAAACTTCCGTAAGTATTTTTGAAAATATCATAAAAGATCATCTTTTGAAAAATGGTTGTGCATTAATTGCAACCCATATTGATCTAGGATTAGAAGACAGCGCCAAAACAATTGATCTTTCTAAATATCAACCTCAATTAGGGAAGTTGAGTAGGTCAGATGAGGCTTTTGTATGATTGCACTAATTTTCCGTGATTTAAGAATTGCCATTCGAGTGGGGGGAGGCTTTGGCCTAAGTTTGGCATTTTTTTTCATAATTGTTATTTTTTTTCCGTTTGCCATTGGACCAAATTTAGAGCTGCTATCTAAAGTGGCTCCCGGAACATTATGGATAGGAGCTCTTTTGGCCTGCCTTTTATCTCTTGAACGTATTTTTGCTTTAGATTTTGAAGATGGAACATTAGATTTGTTAGCGACTTCACCCTTGCCATTGGAGGGTGTTGTGATGGCCAAAGCCCTAGTCCATTGGTTAACCACCGGTTTGCCGCTAGTTTTTATATCACCTTTTCTTGGGATTTTGCTTGGTTTGCAAAATATCAGCGTTTTATTTTTGGTAATGTCGTTGTTGCTAGGAACGCCGGCCTTGAGCATAATAGGAACATTTGGTGCCGCTTTAACAGCAGGAATGAAACGAGGAGGGCTTCTGTTGTCACTTTTGGTTTTACCTCTCTATATTCCTACCTTAATCTTTGGCGCCGAGGCTGCGCGCCGGGGAATAGAAGGTTTTGAAATACAGTCCTCTATATTGTTGCTATTAGGTGTTACATTGTTAAGTTGGGCCATATTACCATTTGCTGCTGCCAGCGTGCTTAGGATCAATTTGAGATAAAGGGTGAAAATGTCTTTTTGGGAATATGCTAATCCAGTAAAATTTCTAAAGCTGTCAGGTACCGTTTTGCCTTATTTTAGTGTTTTTGCTGCTCTTATGATAATTTCAGGTTTGTGTTGGGGTTTTTTCTTCACACCGGACGATTATAAGCAGGGCGCAACCGTGAAAATATTGTACGTACATGTGCCAGCTGCCTTCGTGGCAATTAATGCCTGGTTCATGATGTTGATTGCATCAATTATTTGGTTAGTAAGAAGACACCATGTAAGTGCTCTAGCGGCGAAGGCTGCTGCTCCCATAGGTGTTGCGATGACCATTATTGGTTTAGTTACCGGTGCCTTGTGGGGGCAACCAATGTGGGGCACATGGTGGGAGTGGGATCCAAAGTTAACTTCTTTTTTAATCTTATTTCTATTTTATATTGGCTACATTGCTCTTTGGTCTGCTGTCGAGGACCCAGACAGCGCCGCGGATCTGACCTCCATATTATGTATAGTGGGGTCTGTATTCGCTGTTTTATCACGATACGCGACAGTATTCTGGAACCAAGGTTTACATCAAGATGCATCGTTGTCAGTCGATAAGGAGGAACATGTTGCTGATGTATTCTACTACCCTTTATTAGTTGTTATGGCAGGCTTTGTTTTACTTTTTATTGCTTTGGTTTTACTCAATACCAGATCAGAAATAATGACGAGGAGAGCGAGTGCATTGCTTGCTCGCAGAAAGGTTTAATATGCCAGACTTGGGGAATTATGCTTTTCATGTGCTGTCCTCATATGGGGTAACCACCTTAGTAATTATTATTGTAATAATTTTTTCTTACATAAAATATACACGAGCTAAAAAATCCCTAGAAAAAATAGAGGCAAACCTTAATGGGAAATAGGCGTATTTCACCGCTTATCATTTTACCTCCCCTAATTTTTTTAGGTCTAGCTTTTCTGTTTATATTAGGTGTCAAAAGAGAAAACCCAAATGATTTGCCATCTGTTTTTATTGATCAACCCGCTCCCAATATTACAGAAAGCCCTCTAAACGGCTTTGACCCAGTTTTACCTTCAGAAATTACTAGACCGAATATTAAATTAGTTAATTTTTGGGCGAGTTGGTGTCCACCTTGCCGAGCCGAGCACCCAAAATTATTGGAGCTTTCTGAACAAGGTATCCAGATAATTGGCATAAATTTTAATGACAAAGAGAAAAATGCAAAATCTTATTTACTAGAAAGTGGTAATCCCTTCTCGAGTATAGCATTTGATCCGTCTGGTAAAACGGCAATTGACTGGGGAGTTACAGCCCCGCCAGAAACTTTCATACTTAACAGTCAAGGAGTTGTTATTTTCCGTTTTGCAGGGCCATTAGTTGGAACTGACTATGAGAATAGGTTCGAACCAGCCTTGAAAAAGGCTTTGGAACAATGATCAGGTTCTTTTGTTATAATAAAACTAGTAATGAGCTGATAGTGAATCTAACGAACTTTTCTGAGGAGGTTTAAACTTAGTTAGGTCAATTCCCGTAACGGCCTGTTTGTATTCCTTAATATCAGGGGTCCGCCCTAAAATTGCAGAAAGTACCACTACAGGCGTCGATGCGAGTAAAGATTCACCAGTCTTGCTGTCAGTGTCTTCAACAACCCGCCCTTTAAATAATCTGGTAGACGTTGCGAGCACAGTGTCTCCCTTGGCTGCTTTTTCTTGATTTCCCATACAAAGATTGCAACCTGGCCTTTCAAGATAGAGAATATTCTCGTACTCTGTTCTTGCTGCAGTTTTTGGGCTGCTATCATCAAATTCAAAACCTGAATATTTTTGTAATATTTCCCAATCACCCTCATCCTTGAGTTCCTCAATGATGTTATATGTCGGTGAGGCAACAACCAGTGGAGCTTTAAACTCTACTTTTCCGCTAGTTTTCTCTAAATTTCGTAGCATTTGTGCAACAATTTTAATATCGCCCTTATGGACCATACAGGATCCAACAAATCCCAAATCAACCTTCTTATTTGCATCATAAAATGAAATAGGTCGGATTGTGTCATGAGTATATCGTTTTGAAATATCGATGTTATTGACATCGGGATCGGCGATCATGGGCTCATTAATTAAATCCAAATCTACAGTTACTTCTGCAAAATACTTCGCATTATTGTCGGGTTTTATAGCAGGTTTCTCACCACTTTTTATTTGATTAATGCGCGTCTCGGCGATTTTGATCAAACCGCCTAACATCTGTGCGTCGTTATCCATTCCTTTTTCAATCATAATTTGAATGCGATCACGCGCTATTTCCAAGGATTTGATAAGCGTCTCGTCTTCTGAGATGCATATAGAAGCTTTTGCTTTCATCTCCGCAGTCCAGTCAGTAAAGGTAAAGGCCTGGTCTGCAAGAAGGGTTCCAATATGAACTTCTATTACTCTTCCTTGAAATACGTTATCACCAAATTGTTTTAGCATTTGAGCTTGAGTGGCGTGTACTACATCCCTAAAATCCATATGCTCTGCCATTGAACCTGTGAAGGTTACTTTTACTGTTTCAGGTATTGGCATTGTGGCTTCACCGGTTGCTAAAGCCAGTGCAACTGTCCCTGAGTCTGCGCCAAAAGCTACGCCTTTTGACATCCTCGTATGCGAGTCACCTCCTATAATTATAGCCCAGTCGTCAACCGTGATATCGTTTAATACCTTATGGATCACATCAGTCATAGGGTGATATATGCCTTTTGGATCTCGACCAGTAATTAAGCCAAAATCACTCATAAAATTCATCAATTTAGGTGTGTTTTCTTGTGCTTTAATATCCCAAACGGATGCCGTATGGCATCCAGATTGATAAGCTCCATCCACATTTGGTGCTAAAACAGTCGCGGCCATAGCTTCAAGTTCTTGAGCTGTCATAAGGCCAGTAGTATCCTGTGACCCTACTATATTTACCTTAACTCGAACATCAGAGCCCGCGTGCAAGGTTTTATCTTTCCTAATTCCTTGAGCATTTGCATTGAAGATTTTCTCGACGGCTGTCATCCCTTGGTTTGGATTCGAGATTTCTTTGGCTTGTGCATAAGCCGATTTTAATTCCAAACCCAAAGCCTCACAGGCCAAGCTTTGAAGTTTCTTTCCAAAGACAATCGAATATGAGCCTCCAGCTTTCATGAATTCAATTTTCTGTGCTGTAAAAGATGATGCAAGATCTACAAGCTCCTCATCTCCAGAGTCACTTAATAATTTTTTCTTTTTTACATCAATTTTTAGAAGTGTTCCTGAGTCCACCGAATACTTTTGTTCAAGTATTGGAGTGTCATCATTGTTCAGGATAGGTTTTCCATTTTGGTCTACTTTTTTGACCCAGTTTTTAAGATCTACGCCTATTCCACCCGTTACTCCTACCGTTGTTAGAAAAATTGGGGAAACGCCATTCGTTCCGGCCACTATCGGAGCTGAATTTACAAATGGTACGTATGGACTTGACTGTTTTCCTGTCCATAAGGCCACATTATTAATTCCAGACATTCTTGAAGATCCAACACCCATCGTACCTTTTTCAGCAACAAGCATTATGCGCCTATCTGGGTGCTTTAGTTTAAGATCTTCAATTTCTTTTTGAGCGCGTTCAGAAATGAAACATTTTCCATGAAGTTCACGATCGGCTCTTGAGTGGGCTTGATTGCCCGGTGATAGTAAATCAGTTGATATATCACCTTCACCAGCCACATATGTTACTATTTTAATTTCATTTTCTACTTCGGGAAGTTTAGTGAAAAATTCTGCTTTCGAATAACTTACTAAAATATCTTCTGCTATCGGATTATTATTTTGGTAAGCTTGTATTAATCTATCTGTATCAGCTTCATAAAGAAAAACCTGGGTTTTGAGCACTTCCGCGGCTTTAATTGCGTTATCCTTTTGAGTCCCCAAAGCTAGGTCAATCAAAACTTTGATAGAAGGACCACCCTTCATATGAGATAACAACTCAAAAGCACGATCGCTTGTTATTTTGTCAACTCTACAGTCGCCATCAATTACTTGCTTTAGAAACTCGGCTTTCTTATCTGCCGCTTTTGTTGTGCCGGGAAGCACATTGAAAATTAGAAACTCTACACATTGATCATGATGCTTATTATTTGCGTCTTTGACGTGAGCAATAATTTCTGCTGCCAAATCGCCATCATCAATTGGCTTTGCGCTCAATCCTTGCTTTTCTCTAGTTTTGATCTCATTTAGGTATTCTTCATACAAATTCATTGTAAATTAAGCCTGATAAATTGTTGATGGATATATTGTATACTATAGTACACCAAAAATATGTTACCTTCAAGTAACGATTTTGGGTAAATATGATTTTTAGTCTGAAAATACTCTTTGAAAAATAGTATCAACATGTTTTGTGTGGTATTCTAAATCAAACTGCTCGTCGATCTCTTCGTTTGCTAATACCTTTGTTACTTCCGGATCATTTTTGAGCTCCGTTTTAAAGTCTTTTCCTTCTTCCCACACTTTCATCGCATTTCTCTGTACTAGTCTATATGCATCCTCACGACTAAGACCGGCTTGCGTGAGTGCTAACAAAACACGCTGAGACATGATGAGACCCTGGAATTGGTTCATATTTTTCATCATATTTTCTGGATATACTACTAAGTTTTTAATAACAGATGTTAAACGGGCTAATGCAAAATCCAAAGTTACAGTCGCATCTGGGCCTATGTTTCTTTCTACAGAGCTGTGACTGATATCCCGCTCGTGCCATAGTGTGACATTTTCCATAGCAGGAATTACGGCCATTCTGACGAGACGAGAAAGACCAGTGAGATTTTCAGTTAATACAGGGTTTCGTTTATGCGGCATTGCTGAGGAGCCTTTTTGACCCTTAGAAAAAAATTCTTCAGCTTCAAGAACTTCAGTTCTCTGCATGTGCCTGATTTCTGTCGCAATGTTTTCTACGGAGCTAGCTATAACTCCTAACGTGGCAAAGAATGCCGCATGTCTATCTCTTGGTATGACTTGCGTCGAAATAGGTTCAGGGTAAAGACCCAGCTGGTTACATACGTATTCCTCTATGAACGGATCAATATTTGCAAAGGTTCCAACAGCACCAGATATAGCACCGGTTGCTATTTCGTTTTTGGCCTCTTCTAGCCGTCTTTTGTTTCGTTTCATTTCAGCATAAAACCTAGCAAAGGTTAGTCCCATAGTTGTGGGTTCTGCATGTATGCCGTGGCTTCTTCCTATCCTCACTGTCATTTTGTGCTCTTCAGCCCTGTTTCTTAATGCACTGAGAAGATCGTTAAGATCTTCTATTAAAACATTGCTTGCACGCATTAACTGAATATTGAAGCA
>LUMR01000024.1_pt1 | contig 39776 bp, 65 predicted proteins | sample 730041 | NCBI WGS metagenome assembly LUMR01 (sample SAMN03860258, study PRJNA289734) | marine metagenome | biome: seawater column; feature: ocean; material: water; isolation source: Red Sea water column Station 12 - depth 10m | place: Saudi Arabia: Red Sea | collected 2011-10-15 | depth 10 m | reverse complement strand
ACGGTTTCAAAGTAGGCGTCAGCCTCTGCCAGCGTCACATAGCTGTTGGCGTTTTCGCTTTCAAGTGTGGCTGTGATGGTTGCGGCCACGGCTTACCTACCTACTTTTTTCATTGCCATTTTATGCGCTTCGGTGAAGGTCTTACCAGCCTTCATCAGCCGACGCATCTCGGCCATATGTTTTTTGGTGTGATGCTCTGCATGACGTTCCATAGCGGCTTTTTGCCGTGTGGTCAGTTTTTTGGGACTGCTGTACGCCATGTGAAAAAGAAGAAGGCCCCACCTAATGGTAGGGCCGTTTGTCTGATCAGAGATCAGATGGTGGTGGTGTCCAGGGAGCTGTTCACGATCAGTTCGACCATGGGGATCAGGTCAACGTCGTAAGTAGCTGCCCAGTTGCTGGAATCGGACAGTTCAGCGTTGGTGGGGTTGTCGCCGGAATCATCCCACTTGGTGCCCATCACGTGATAGGTGGAGTGGTAGTCAACCGACAGGACATCTTGCTTGGACAGCACGTTGCGGTCAGCTTCAATCCGAAGATCCTGCTGCACACCCTCAAGGATGGTGCCGGACTTAACCAGATAGCAGCGGAACTCACGCTGGTGACCAGAAGCGCCAGGAGCGGAAGTATTGACTTGAGAGTCAACAATCACGCGCATACCAGCGAACTGACCAACCTCACGAGCGCTGATGCCAACGCCACCGCCACCCCAGGTCACAGCGCCTTCAGCGGCGAGTGCAGAAGTGGAGAAGGTCAACATGCCCACCTGATACAGGTAGTAAGCGACTGAAGGGTGAACAATCAGAGTGTCCAGCTCTTCACCGCGCTCACCCAGCAGGGAGCGACCGCGAGCAACAGTGGCAGCGGTGAGGAAGTTGTCCTCATCCGCACCAGAGGCAGCGGCAACGCCTAGGTCAAGGTGGTTAGCGCCCAGAGCGCCAGAACCGCCGGCAAACAGACCATTCAGCTGAGAGAACAGACGAGCGCTGTTCAGCTTGTTAATGGCGTCAGCCAGCTGGTTGCGGATGTGAAGCATGGGATCTTCACCGGCAGCCAGAAGAGCAACGTCATCAACGGCATACGCGAAACCGCGATGGCAGATGGTTGCAACTTGAGTGCCAGTACCGACCTTTTGAGGGGTTAGGTAACCAGCGCCACTGGTGCCCCAAGTTGCGGTGCCGTCGAAGATCTCTTCGGTCGGTGCAACGGGGTTGAACTCAGGAACTTGAATGCGAGTACCGCCTTCTCGTGAATCGAGCAGGGCGTTACGAACCACAGCGCCAGACTTGATGAACAAGCTGCGCTCTTTGATTGCCTCAGACACATAGGTGCTGAGATTATTCCTTTTTACGATGTCCGCCAGAAGGACACCGCCGGAATAATTCTGAAATGGTGCGGCCATTTCTTATTCGGGATTGAGGTTTGCGGGGTTCAAGTCACGGACTTGAGGTGGTGTCCCACAGGGACTATTTACCGGCCTCTCGCTTGAGCACAGCTGCAAGGTCAGGATCGGTAGCTTCCAAGGCCATTTGCCTGGTTAAGTTAATACTACCTTCCAACCAAGGATTAGCGACACCCGAAGCACCGGCAGTTCCTGTAGTTGGCTTGGCACCCATGCCAGCTTGAGCACTTGGCTTGAAATGATGTTCGTAGCCAGAACCAGGGTTTTTAAGCTTGGCAAGATAAACATTGAGGTCTTCCTCAACGCCACCGTTCAACACCTTAACGCTGCCGTCTTCAGCTTTTTTCAGCTTGCTTTGCACCAGCTGCAACATTTGATCAGAGCTAATTGCACCAGCCTGATTGATTGCAGACAGCGCAGAAGTTTTCATTGCTGCTGTTTCGTTTGAAGTCCGAAGCTCAGCAAGTTGCCGCTCCAAATCAGCAATCTGTTGATCTTTGGTTTGAGCCGTCTTGTTGGCCTCTTCCCAGAGATCCTTTGACCTTGATCTTCAAGCGTTTTCTTGCGCTGCTCGTCTTGTTTCTTGTAAACGTCGTCGAGCTTGCCTTTGATGCCTTGGAACTTTTCCTCAGCTTCAGTGGCACGCTGTTGCAACGCTTGAATTTGCTGCTCGTAAGCAGAAACATCAACGGTGACGGTGTTCGCAGTCTCAGCCACGGGCTGCTCAGAAGGCGCCACGGACGCCTCCTGGATGACTTGCTCTTCCATAATCAGGATTCAGGTGTCGATTCGATTGACGTTTCTACATTAGTCTCTTCAACCTTAGCTTTCGCTTTTTTGGTGCGTTTGGGAGCAGGTTTAGGAAGTTCGGGCTTGCCGTCTTTACCAACAGGTACAATTCCGTTGGCTTCACTCATGTCAACGAGCTGCCATTTGTAGCTGCCATCAGCCTGCAAGACTTTATGTAATGATTGAGCCATAACGAAAAAGCATTTTATTAAGTCTAAACCGTACCACCAGCCCTATCCACATCGCTAAGCGGCTCTTGCTGTTGCTCAGCTGCTGTGGGCAAAATTTCGCCCTGCACCAGCATGTCGCGGAACTCCTCACGGCTGATCACCTGATCCTCAAACAGCTGACCCATTGCAGCAATATCCTGCCCAATCAGGCGTTGCAGGTCAAAGTCACGACTGATCTTCACCTTGGGCGGTTCAAGACCCAAGTAATTCGCCGCCAAGTCATAAGACTTTTGCAAGCCTGACTCAAGATCCATTGACACCATCGACAACATTGAGTTGGTGTCAATTCGATCCAGACGGCGTGCGTCAGCAGATTCAGCAACAAACTTTTGTTGGCTCAGCGTACTGATGCCCAGCGTCGCCATCTGTTGCTGTAATTCCTGGATTTCCGATGATTGCGCCTCAAACGCGCTTGATGCAGGCTCCACGTAATAGACCTTGTTACCCGGCTGGGTCGCCATCGCGTAATTAACGCTGATAGCCATGTCTTTCGTTTGGTCGTCCCAACCTTCAAGGACGAGCATCGGTTGCGAAGCGATGTGGAGACTGTGGATAAGATCCGCTTGCCGCTGATAATGGGCCAGATTGAGATGAGCAATGTCCAGAAGCGGTGGCTTACTGGTCATTGTGTCCGTTTTATTTGCATAGATCGTTACCAGGGGGATCTGATCGAGCGAGTAAGGACCAGACTCAACCAATTCATACTCCTCCGTAGCGTCGGATTGATCGAAGGAAGAGGGGTATGGGAAATTCCCTTGCATCTCTTTTTTCTGCTCTTCTTGCCGGAAGACGCGATAACGACCAGGCTCGATGACACGGATTTGGTCATAGACCTTTTCTCCAAACTCGCCGTCAATGACACGGATTTGGTCATAGACCTTTTCTCCAAACTCGCCGTCAGGGACTACAGCCTTTTCTCCAATCCGAACTTGCGTAAGGTTTCCGTAATTGGTTTCGCGGTCCAGTCGCCAACCGTAGATCTGAGTGGGATCCACCTCAATCCAATAGGGCCGACGATTAAGAGCACGCTCTTCTGCAAGACTTCTTGCACCCGAAGGCGCAGGAAAATCAACCAGCGTGTGACAGTGCCCATACGTCAGGGCACAAATCAAGAGTCGTCGAGCGTATTCATCTAAATCCGATCCACAGCCATCAACGTCCTTATTAAAGACATCTGTCCAATAAGGGTCGCCTTCTACGCTAATTGGCTTGCGAAGTATTAAGCCAGCAGCCGCTCGAATTAAACGCTGCGTGTAAGGCGTAAAAACTGATCGATTGACCCGCGCAAGGTATGCGGTGTAGTCCTCACGCGGCTCTAGCGGCAGAAATGCTTCGCTGTTTTCGCGTAAATACTCCGTGCCGTTGGTAACGGCCTTCATGATCTCCCAGCCCTTCATCTGGTCGATCACAGCTCGTGTCCTTACAAAAGGACTATCAACAGTCCCCATATAGGAACTGCTGACCAAATGAGTGCGAACTAGGCCAGGAACGGAGTAAGTCATTTAGTCACCACTTCGTGCGGTTGGCCCAGTAAGCAGGGGAAAATTTGCCACGCTTAATGTTGGCTGCGTGGCGAGCCTTCCAGTTTTCGCGGCGTTTTCTTGCTGCTGCAGACTCGCCTTCACGCTTCGGTGAGCCACTGACTCCCTGTTGCCCGAATCGGATTAACCGAATCTTGTCCCCTTCCTTGACCAAGACGGCATGGGATTTAGTGGGGTGGCTCGGAGTACGCTTGGGCTTGTTGTAGCCAGCAAATTTTTCGCCGCGATATTCAACCATCGCTCAACCCTTATTCAAGGTTGGACGTGATGGCGCCGCTGGTGATGAAGTTGCAGGTGGCAACGACCAAATCGCCAACAGTGGATGCAATATCCATGCTGGTAATAATGCCCGCAAAGCTCACGCTGTCAGTACCAGAGGTAGTACCGGTGGTAAACAGCTCAAACGTGGCGTCTGCAGGGTCTGCAGCAGTAATCACGTCTTCAATGAATGCAGCCTGACCGGTTGCATCTGGGTCGTACACCAGCTCAACAGTGCCAGAACCACTAATCATGCTGCCGACAAAACTGCGGAACGTGTCACCGTGATCGGTAACGTCCAACGTGTCTTTGGTGATGTTCAGAGTCCAGCTGCGGGTTCCAACGATGGTGGCGTTAGAAGAACCAGCGGCGTCAAACTGGACCGCACCTTGCTCTCCGCGAAGGATGGCCATGAGTAGACATAGGAAGGGTCTATACGGTTGATTCTAACCGTTCACAACCCACAAGCCATCTCAAGATTTCTTCTTTTTCGCCTTGCGCCGTCGATGTTGATAAGAAATCTTCTTTGGACCTGTCTTTTCTTTCTTGAAACGAGCCTTTTCTGCAGGACTCATCTCTTTTGTTGTTTTTGGCGTCTTATCTGACACTCTGCGTGATGGTCTACATGCTGGATACGCTCTATTTTCGCCTTTGGAGCGGCCACAAGGCTTCCCGGTCTTTATATCGACCCATTTCTCGTCAAACCATCTGCCCAGGCCGCCACGACCCTTACTTGGCTTTTTTGGTTTTGCGGGTTTTCGTGGTTTTTTTCGTTCCGCCACTGGTTACCTTCTTGTAGGTGCCGCCACGCTTCTTATATTCGCGCACAAGCCACGCATTTGCATATGCGCTCGGGTAAACCGCGAACTTGCGCTCGGCTTCCGCTTTTACACGGTTGTAAAGCGCCCTGTTAGTTGGGACGTTTTCACTTGCCACAGCTACACCGCATCTTCTTACTGCCCTTCTTCATGCCCTTCTTCTTGCCGTTGGGCTTTTTCTTGCCGCCAGCTCCGTAATGACCAGGCATGACAACTAAGCAATGGGTTACACCCAGTCTAACTCTTACTTTTTCTTCTTACTAGCCGTTTTCTTCTTTCCCTTGCGCACGGCCTTTATGTAGCCCTCACACCGCTTCATTGCGGCGCTTTTCTTAGAAGCCATGTTCAATATCCAGTTACTGCAAGCCTAACGCCCCAAATGATTGCGGACTAGAACCGGCTCACGCGCCTGGCGTTCCTCACTCCTGATCCGCTGCAGGAGACTTGTCCTTGCCCTTTTGGCAAAGTACCCAGCCATTTTAGTAAAGCCGGTAACTTGTTGGCCCCAAAGTTTCGGGTTTTGCAAGGTTGAATTGCTGCAACACCAAATACCCAAAAGCGTCGAAAGCGTGGTCCACACCTAAGTTTTTGTTAGGCAGACCAGTGCCTGGAGCGTAAGTCAATGTCCGCAACGACTTGATCAGCTCCTTGCAACGCGGATGAATCTTCACCCGACGCGCTCCAGAAGCATCCATTAGGCCAGTGTTGACCGCTGTGATCTTGTCTCGGATCTTCCACGGTGATCTAGGGCTTTGAACTGTGAAACCGCTGCGCCTGAGAATGGCGTGGTCCGTTACGCCCACACCACTGGTCTTCCTGGCTCCACCCGTCGGGTCGGGACAAGCAATAACTCGACGATCCACCCCATACCTACGGGTGACTTCTTCCGCAAAATCCCAGGTCGTAGCCCCGCCCGTCAGCATGATCTCGTCAAACACGTACAACGTGTCCTGATCTTTGACGGCACAGATGCCGCTCATCGGATCCACGTTGAAGTCAACGCCTAACAACAGCGGCTGGATCGAAATATCCTTCGCCTCTGTCGAGATGTTGTCATCAGAAAAGCTGATAGCCACCAAACCAGTCAGGTTCTCGAAGGACGCTTCGAATTCCTGGCGGAACGTGCGCGAATCAAGTTGAGCGCGGGCTGCTTCGACCTCCTGTTTGCTGACGTTTCCTCCTTCAATCGTTGTGTAGCTCCATCGCTGCCATTCGTTTGTTTCGTCGTCTGGGACATAACACCACAAGTCGTAAAACCAGCTAGCTGTACCGTCTGGCGTCGAAATAAACAACGCCCAACCCTCTTTATCCGCCAAAGCAGGACGAATCACCTCAAACCACACCTCTGAATCCATAAAAGCGGCCTCATCTAGCACTACGCCCGACAAACTGCGGCCCCTCAACGCCATTGCGTTCTCAGTACCCTTCAATTCAATCGTTGAACCGTTAATTAGCTCAATTCGCAGGTCGGTTTCGTTCTTGGTATGAATCCAAACCTTAGGAACCAGCTTTTTTAATGCTCTCCACGCAATATCTTTGGCCATCCGATAAGTCGGAGCGCAATAAAAGAAGGTTTCGCCTGGTCTGTTGAGCGCTCCACGCAATAGCTCAACGCATGAAAGGTACGATTTGCCGAATCGACGACCGGCAACTAGAACTCGGAATCGTTTGTCGCTTGAAAAAACTTGGCCCTGCGCCCATCTCAGGCTTACGGGCTCTGCTTTTGTGCTCATGGCTATTACATTACACAGGTTTTCAACCCCTACCCCCCTCCTGGACGTGCCAGATCGTATGGCGGGCAGTTATTATCTGAAAAAAGGTCGATAGGTTGATGCCTGAGCCTCTAACGGATCGCACCACACAAGCAAAAGAGGATCGCATCAGGCGTCTCTATCGACGGCAGCTTGATGGCCTGTCTGCACGTGCTCTCGTGTATGAGCACAAGGAGAAAGAACAAGTTTCAATCAATACGGCATGGCGCGATTGGGCAGAAGTTAAAAAGCTCGTTGATGAAGACTGGCAAGCTGATCGCGAAAACATGCTCGCGCGTCTTCAACACATGCGCACCAAACTGTTTCATCAAGCCCTGAAGAAGGGGCAACTGCAGACCGCAAGCCAAGTTCTTGACTCCATCGGACGTGTGATTGGCGAGTCCGTTGAGACCGTCAACATCCAAGCGCCTGAACTTAAGATCTCCATCGAAGATAAGGGCGACTGATCCCCACGCTCATAACTTCAGACCCCTGCCCCCACCTAGGGGGCTTTTTTATTACACGAATACTGTTGTACGGACATATGTGTAAGTAGTGGGTGATGTGATAGCAGCCAAAAATTTTGCAACCGTACCCCCCGCATTGTGACGACTGAGTAGCTGGCCGCGGCTTGCCAGATCTTCACATTTTTTACTGTCAGATTCGAGCAAGATCTGGTATCATGTAAGAAGGAAGAACCAATCTTCCGGAACCTCGACAATCTGACCAATCTTGGGAGCGAATCGCGCCAATCAATGCAGCCCACGGGTGAGCGTTGCAAGGTGTCGCGCTAGTTCTGCAGATTTTGCAGCCTGACGAGAGCACTCCCAAGGAAACCAAAAATCCACTCGATTTATCCGATGAACTCATCAATCCAACTGTTAGCGGCTGTTGTGGCCGCTGCATCGTTTGGCGTTGCAGTTGCTCAAACTGCGATGCTCGAGCCGATGCCTCAGCATTCAGGGACTCAGCGTTACGTCCGCGTGGTGCGCTGACATGTCACTAGCTAAAACCTTTTTCCACCTGTCTCGGGTCTCGTCTAATAAGAAGACGGGGCCCATTGCTGTGACGACCACTAGCAAGAACAGCTGCTCTGCATCCTGCGGGATGCGAGATGTTTGCTATGCCGCTGCAGGGCCCTTGGCTCTGCATTGGTCTGCCGTGTCCAACGGTTCCCGCTCCAAACAATGGCGGGAACATTTGGACGATTTAGCAAGTCTGCCGTTTGGTTCACCGTTACGGCTGAACCAAGCTGGTGACCTTGTGGCCAGTGCGTCCGGTCGGCTGTCCCGTGCTTTTATTGACGGACTCTTGTCTGTCGTTAAGAGTCGCAGGCTGCAGGCTTGGACATACACGCACCACGACCACACCTTGGGAGACAATGGCAAGCTTTTACGGCGCGCCAATCGCGAGGGTCTGCGGATCAACGTTTCAACTGAGACTGAAGAATCCGCAGATCGTGCGATTGCTTCAGGCCTTCCGGCTGTTCTTGCTGTATCAAGCAAGGAGACTAGAACGGTGTGGAGAACACCAGCACGCAACCTGGTTAAGGTCTGCCCTGCTCAACTGCGGGACACTGACTGCAACCGTTGCATGCTGTGCCATAAGCGTGGCTCAAAAGTCATTATTGCCTTTTTAGCTCACGGCTCCCGCAAGTCCCGCGCCAATCAACAGCTGAGCCATGCAACAGTTTAAATCTGTCGGTGCTTGGATTGCTGCCAGCGATTCAGACACTGAAGCGCTTTTAAAGAGGGTTGTTGCGGATATCGCAGCAGACCAACTTAAAGAAGCGAGGCTAAGACGGCGCCAACGTCTGGAGGAAATCAACCATCCCCCAGACTGCGGCGTATGGAACCTTACCGACCGCCACTAGTTTGGCGGTCTTTTTTATTATGTGGCGCAAACTTGAATTGATTCACTTAGGCCGTCGGCAATATTGCCTAAAGGTCTACAACTTCGACAAAGTTAAAAGCGAATATCCATTAACGCCCGTTAACACTTTTAAGGGCGATTTTAATAAAATCATGGATATTTTCGATGAATGGAAGGAACATCTGACCGCTACTGGCCAGCCTTTCATTGAGACACGGGGCTATTGACGCTCCAATGAATGGAGCCCCTAACGGGGCTTTTTTTATGCGCTGAGCCGGATGAGGCATTCCTCAGCCCTGCAGTCTTCGAGCTTAGTGCGAACCCAGTTGAGCCTGCCCGCTACCTTCCGCCCATCGTTGGTGTCCTTGTAGCAGTGAAGCGCTTCGAGCAGAAGCATCCACTCATCAGCGCAGAAGTGAATGGTTTTAGTGGGCGCTGAGTCAGTCATGAATGGGCCGCTTGCAGTTTCCGTGAATGGTCTGTATTGTAAGACAAGAGTCAAGGGGATCAACCCTTGCTCCGCTCCAACATCAAACTACCAATGAACAAACAAATCATGACCCGCTACGTGCTGGGCGAGCACCGCTCCATCAACCTTCAGCACGGTTCCATCGACGCCACCGACGCATCCTCGGAGTCTGTTTCCATCTATGCCGGAACGGATGCCATCAATGATGCTGTGGCCGCTTTCTTACCTTACTGCCCCCGCTCCACACAAGAGCGGTTCATGCAGATCCTGACCGATCACATCCGCAAGGTGGACAGCATCGAGGCATGAAACGGACCCCAGAGCAAGCGGAGGCCCACCGGGAGCACGCCAAACAGCTCCTGGACATGGGTCTTCAGAAAGCTGATGTGGCTGCAACGCTCCAACGCAAACACGGCTTATCTCGCGCAACTTCTTACCGCGATGTGGATAAGGCCGATATATCGCGTGAAAGCGAAGACCACAAAATCGAAGCAACTCCCGTTCCAATGATCAGCTTTGAAGATCGGGACGCTTTGATGCGGATGACCCGGCAACTCCTGATCGACGCCTATACCGACGGCAACGTTCAGGATTATGCCCGTCTCATCCGTGAATACGAACGACTCGCCCGCATGGGCGGGTTGTCTCAAATCTCTTGAGACGTTTGTCTCACACCGTTCCAATCATCATCAAACCAATGGCTCAAAATTACAAACCAACATCTCATGCAGGAGCTTTAGCTGGCGCATTGCTTCTTGCTTTGACAGCCCCAGACGATGAGCGGGCAACAAAAGCAAGTCAGCTGGCATCAGACATTGCATCAATGATGGACGATCACACGCAGTTCAACGCTGTTAAAGACTCCGTTGAAGCCTGCATTGCTTACTTCACCGGAGCCCCAGCATGACTTACTTCCCCAATCGCCTTATCAAACCAACCGCCACCGCTCCAATGACACCCAAGGTGGCAACAGATTGGAAGCCTGTAGACCGGTGGACTCGTGCCGGTTCTTACGGTCGTCTGATCAAATGTCCACACTGCGGCCATGAGAATCGTGTCTATCACTTCTCTTGGTGTGCTGTGACATGCCAAGGCTGCCGCCGCATGGTGGACAAGTATTCCTTCACTACAAAAAAATGACCATCATCCGCTACGACAACATCGACGACCTTCTGCCGTCCGAATATCAAGAGCCCTGGCCGCCCTTATCAGACGAAGAGATCGAAGAACGAGAACGTCAGGCCGAGTTCCAGGATTTCCTGGACTCGATCCCTGACGCCGCTGAACGTAACCGCAACCTCAAATGATTACCCGCCAAGACTGCGACCGCTCCATCAATCAACTGCTCTCGCTCATCCTGGGCGGTCAGAAGGCTAGGGCCTCTGGCCATCTGGCCCATAACCTCTCAGAACGCCTTGAGTTTTGCTTCAAGCTCGTTCAGCAAGAGATGGAGCAAACCGTTCGCACCGCCGATCCAGAAGCCTTGCAGAAGGCTCTCAGCGACGGTCAACGTCAACTCTCTAGTCTTCAATCACTTACAACCCTTAACCAACTCATTCAAGAGGTCGAATGGTAATGGCTATTCCCTACGGTCCTTTCCCCGAAAACGAGTACAAAAAAATTGAACGTGCTCTTGAAATTCTCAAAGGTGTTATCGCCCGTGAGGATAGACGCCACATGATGGACATGGATCTCACAATCTCTATGAAGATGCTCCTAGAAGATGAGATCATTCCCCAGCTCGAAAACGAACTGGACTTTGATCCATCGCCCCAATACCTTTGGGATAACACTGGCGGTGAGCCTCCAGTAACCCTGGATGAAATGCACACTGCCGCTTTCAACCAGAAGTACAACCGATGAGCACCAAACTTAACGGCAACAAGTATTCCCCTGAAGGTTCCCGCGTTCCAACAGATCTGCTCCCGACTGCTATCCGTTATGAAGCAGCTCGGGCAGTCATCTTTGAACAACAGGGCAACTTCGTCCGCGCCAATGATTGCCTGCGCTTGAAGCGGTACTACGAACGTAGAGCCATGGAAGAGTGTTTAGACCCAGGGCCAACCTAGTTCCACGTCTCCGCGCCAAACATCCTCATCGATAGGGCGCTTGACCGCATAATCCCGAAACAGGCGTTTCAGCTCTTCAGTTGAGACGCCTATTTCTTTTGCCTTCACTGCCACGTTGCATTGACCGCGATATATAAGCTCTAACGCTTCCTCCACTACATAACCTCGCCGCTCAACAACATCTCCTTATACAAGTTGTTCCGCTCCGTCCATCGAGCCTCACAACCTCTCATCTCCAGCTCTGACAACATCCGCAGCTGGACATTGCCGTTTGGCTTCGCAATAACCACCGCTCCAGCACTCACACGGATCCCAGCTCGTTCACGTAACGCCAGGCTGTAAGCGCCGAGTTGATCCTGATGATCTTTCAGCCACGCTTCCGGCTTGTCCGTCTCACGGCTCGTCGTCTTGAAATCACAGATCGTCAGACCCAATGCCGTGTCGATCAAAGCATCAGCCGTCCCAGCAAAACCTTCGTCACTGCTGACTGAAAATTCGCTGGCATGAATGGCCGTTACGCTTCCGCTCACCAACCAGTCGGATAAACCTCTGGCGTACTCACGGGCTGGCCATGGAACCTTGGGCGAACCTTCTTCCGCTTTCTTGAGTGCCCAGTTGGTAACTGCCTTTGGAGGGCGAGCCAATCCATCATCCCAGACCTTCCATGAACCCTTCTTGTTAGCGCTCTGTCGAGCCAACTTGGCTGCGGTCTTGAGTACATACTCGCAATGCTCGTGAGCAACGGTGCCACGGTCACAAGCAAGGTCACGCTCCAAACCGCTGCCAGCACGTTGTGACCAGCGCTCCAAAGCATCCTTCTGTGATTGAGGGGCTGTGTTTTTCAGGATATGGGTGACAGAGTGGTAAATCTGCCCATGTTGATCCCTGTAAACACGGAATCTTCCTGAGTTGTCTTGCTCCAGCTGCCATTGACGCAGCGAAGCCAAGGCGTCTTGTGGATCAATCGTCATTGATGGCGTTTTCTTCCAGCCACCTTTGACGGAGCTGATTTTCCTTGGGCTCTACGAGATGAGCACTCGAAACAACCCCAGTCAGATTACCGACAGTCACTGAGACGCAACCGTCCTCCATGAATGTTGTAACTGTCTCAGGCGCTTCCATAGACGCTCCTTCCCAAGACTAATTTACCTACGAACCAAACCCTGGCAAGTGGTTGTGCCAACCAACGCACAGGCACAAGGCATAGACCCTTGGTTACTGCTGTGCTAATTTATTGATGTCCGCAAGGGACGCCCGTTAAGGGTTCACTTAAACAGCGTAAAGCTCATGGCTATTCGACGGTTTGCCATCACAGTTAATGGCGAGTCACAACTGCTTCTCTCCAACAATCGTTGCTCCGATCCATTAAGCAAAGGAGCCAAAATTAAAAAGCATTTCACCGGCAAACGAGTTAAAGCAGACAAAGATCACGAAAACCTTCGTGTCATTGACTGGGTTTACTCGGGTTATTGGGGCGTAGACGGCGAAGTCCTTATTGATGACACTGAAAACTCAGTTTCGTTTGAAGGGTTTGAAAACCTTTATATGCCGGGACAGAACTTTCAACGCTGTCTTCGCAACGGAGCAACAGCTTTCAAGCTCGGTAAAGAGGTAGAACGCGCCCTGATTGTCGAAAACAATCCCGAAATTGAGTTCGACGGTCCAAATACCGCAGAAGAGATGCTTCAAGACAGCAAGTTCGTCAACACTAGTCCTGTGGTCAGGCAAAAGGTCACTAACTGGTGTACTCGCATCATCATTCCTGACTGGTCTTGCACCTTCAACGTCACAGTCGATGACGATCGAATCAGCATCGACTCTCTTGAACGGATTACTAACGCAGCAGGACGCTTTGAAGGTTTAGGTACCTGGCGTCCCAGATACGGTCGCTTCTCTTCCGTGCTTGAAGAGCTGGCAGCGTGATGAGCTGGGCATCCGAAAGGTGTAAGCCCCAGTTCACAGTGCTTAGCACCGCGCGTTGCAGCCGGTCGTTGCTCTGCGAGTCGGTCCCTTGCCAAGCCTTGTCGAGCTGATCAAAGCTATGTGTCGCTATGCCATCGTTTCAGGTTCACGATTAAAACCTGTTCATTGCAACTCGATGCAGCATACTGCTGAGCCTTTTAACCCGAATCTACGCTCCTTTCTGCCATCGTCCGCCGGTCACGACTAAACCGGCACTTCAACTCCTTCCGCAGATGCATGAGTCGGGAAGGGGACACCTTCGGAGCGCAGTTTTGCAGCACAGAACTCCGCTACGCCCCGCTCAGTTGAGTGCCGTTTCGCCCTGTCCCGTATTTCAGAGCTAGTCGCTGTACTGCTGTTCTTCGTAACTCCATCGTTCTGGGTTTACGACCAAAACCCTGCTCATCACCAGCAGCCCTTCGTGGTGAAGCTGGTGTATCTCGCCTCACAGCAACGCTCGTCGGCACAACGCAACCCGTTGCAACATATAGCTCAGCCATCGTTCTGGGTTTACGACTAAAACCCCGCCCACCATCAGCAGCCCTTCGTGGTGAAGCTGATGAAAATCAAAGCGTAGTTGCTCAGGACAATCCTCAGCCGCACACCGCGGAGCATTGCTGCCCAACGCCATCGTCCGCTCCAACGATCAATGGAGCACCCATTCCTCCTGGAGTAAATCCATGAATGACGTTCAAAAGCTTCAGACCATTGGCATCAACATCACCAGCATGAGAAAAGGCGACTCATACAGTCGCCAACAGGTCGAAGATGCGTTTTACATCCTTGAATCAGACGTTGCCGAAAAGGTTGCAGCCTTTGAACGAGGAGAACGACAAGACCCAATGTCGTTTGCTCTTAACAAGCTCAAGGTCACGATCGAAAAGAACAGAGCCGATCTCGGCCTACCACCTTTGGTCATGCGGTCTCAAAACGGTGGACTAAGAGTCCTTACAGACTCAGAAGCTGGTCCTTACTTGAATGCTCAAGCCAATGCAGGCTTGCGAAAGCACAAAAACAAGACCGCTCAACTGTTCACCCACGTCGATGCGTCTCAACTGGACGAAAAAGACAAGAAACAGCTTGATGCCGATCAACGCAGACACGCTTTCATTGCAGCTGCTGCTCAAGGGGCCAGAACACAGTCGTTGAAAATGCAACGCAAAGGCTTGCAACTTCCTAAATACGACCAATAAAAAAGGGGCCGAAAGGCCCCCTTCTTGTATCAGCCTTCGCTGAACGGATCACCACCAGTCACGATCCGGTTCAGATCGAAACCAGCCTTTTCCGCAGCTCGCCAGGCTTTCTCCATCGCAGCTTCATCATGCTCGTCCTCATCACGGGGAACGATCAGAAGCTCGTACTTCACCATGTCTGCCTTGATCTTCGACAGCTCGAAGTCCCAGTCCAGCAGATTGCGGCTGTACTTCTTGTTAAGGCCGTACTTGGCAAACTGACGAGCCAATGAGATGTGAGACACCTCAAGCACTTGGACGCGCTCAGCATCCCAGTTGTAAACAGGCCAGCACAGGCATTGACCAGGCTTACGCACTCCTTTGTCAGGATTTGGGCGGCCAAGTACAGGGTCATAGTTGAAACAAGGACCGTACTCAGGGCCAAACTCAGCTTCAATGTCGGCTTCGGAAGGCTGTTCAAGAAAACGGAAGGGTTTCATGCTGCCATCCGTTTTGGCCTGACCCCAAACCAGCCAATACTCAAGCGGATCTTGCTCAAGCAGGCAGAAATTTGCAGGCTTGCTTTGCTCAAGCTTGGTGTAGCGCAGATAGTTATCTGCTGAAGACGATCCTTCGTTCTCGCTTTCAAGAACAGAAAGGAATCCAGAGGAGAATTTCATGAAAGGTTCTCGCGATGGTTCTCGTGTTGGTTCTCGCGTCTCATTTAGACGCCTTGATACTGTAATCCGGGATTGACGGGCAGTCAACCTCCGGTAGGATAAAAAAACACCCGACTTGCCCTGGGGACTACAGGCAAATCGGGCTTGTTTTTACATTCCGTTCCAATCTTACATGAACTTCGATCAGTTCGTCAAGACGCTCCCTGAAGGGCTCGTTTACGCACCGATATATGCTAAAGGCACCCGGATGATTTCCGGCAAGCCAGCTACTGGCAAGAACCCTTTAGAGGCCAGCTACGAACAGAAGTTCGGACCTGCCGATGTAGCTCTCGCGGTCCAACGCAACCCTGATCTCAAAGCTGTTGGTGTCTTCACCGGCATCCGTGGCAATGGCATCGTCATCCTTGATGTTGACCGGAACCTCTCCAAATGCCTGAAGGCTTGGGGTTCCTCTCTCGATGGCGCTCCAATAATTACTTCCACCAAGGCCAACGCAGCCAAGTACCTCTTCCGTGTCCCGGAAGAACTGTGGGCCGACGTAAAGGGTCATGGACTCCGTAAGGAAGACGGTGGAGACTACGAAATCCTCTGGGGACGCCAAGGCGTTGTTTGCGGCGCTTACCCAGGCGGCAAAGTATCTAAGCCCGGTCAATATCTTCTCGAAGGCGACCTCAACAGCATTCCCACGGCCCCAGACTGGTTGCTGGCGGAGATGAAACAACCTCCTCGCACCATCAACAAAAAAGAGTTGGACTTCACCGATCGCACTCAAGATGAAATCCAACAAATCATCTTTGAATGCCTTTCGGTGATTTCGCCCCAAGGGAAGGGCACTCGTGATCACTGGGTGAAGATCGGGATGGCAATCCATTCCGCACTGCCTACCGATATGGGCCTTCACCTCTGGGCTTCCTGGTCCTGTGAAGATCCTGATTACGCCGCTGAATGGGAAGACTCCAACCCCTGCGAAGAGGTCTGGTATTCCTTCAAAGGCAACGGTGTTGGCCTTGGCACCCTCATCTGGTTGGCAGACCGGGAGGACCCAGAGCGGAAACGATTTTCAGAAGACACTAAAAAGATCGTTCAATCCGCGGAAGCCAAAGTTGTAACTGAGATCCGGCAGGCCACCCTTGATTTCGATGAAGTCATCCGCCGCGCCAAAAAGATCCTTGAACTCGATAACCCTGCTGAGGTCAATTACAAGCTCAATACCCTTGCTCTTCAGGCTGGCTATCGCGATCAAACTGCTCTCGAAAAGCTGATCGTTGACCAGCTTTCATTTGAAGAGGCCAAGGACATCATGAGCATTCAAGAATTGATGGAGACCGAGACAGAGCGTGAGTACCTCATCCCTGATGTGCTGCCTCACCCTTCTGTTGTCCTCATCTACGGCGCTGGTGGTGATGGTAAGTCGATGTCCGCTTGGGCTCTCGCTAAGCACATTGCAACCGGCAAGCCTTTTGTCGTCCGTGGCAATCACGTTCCAGTGCAAAAGGGTCCTGTTGTTCTGCTGAATGGTGATCAGCCCCTTGTTCAGCTCAAGGAACAGCTGCAAGAGGTGGACTTCCCCATTACCAAAGACAGCATGATTCAGACGGACTGGCAGCTCCAGCGCTATGCCCAGTTCATCAAGCTGATGAAGAAGCATCAGCCCAAGCTGGTGGTCATCGACTCTCTGATTGGTTGCTCCGGTGGTCGAGCTTTTGATGAAAACAAGTCTGACTTCGCCACACCGCTGTACTGGCTGACCAAGAACAACGGTGTCCTCTTCCCTAAGGCCACCATCCTTATCGTTCACCACGCCAACAAGAATGGTGGCTTCCGTGGTACCTCAGCCATCCGTGACGCCGTTGACGAGACCTGGGCGCTCCGTAAGCCCACTGACGAGGAAAGAGGCGTTGTAGGCGCTCACAGCCGCCTCATCACTATTGAGAAGTCACGCTCCGGACGGATGGGCACTCAGCTCGTCATGCAGATGCAAGACGACCTTTCATTCACCATCTCTGACTTCACGCCCGAGGTGGATGAGACCAATACCTCCCCAGCTTCTGTTACTGATCGTGTTCTTCAGAAGCTCCGCGTCGTTTACCCGGAGTCACGCACCAAAGATGATCTGGTCTGTGATCCGCTGATCGACGGCAAGCCTGCTGCGATCCACAAATCGCTCCAGAGACTTGAAAAACGGGGCTTGGTCGTCTCAGACGCTCCAAAAGGATCTCAAGTTAAGAACTGGACAGCAGTTCTCGCACGCGGAGAGTTGAAGGAAGTGTCCACCGTTCCAATAAAACCAGTCATGGAGCGCGATCTGGGTGTGGACACTACCCCTGGACAATCAAGAGGTGTCCAGGGTCTGTTTGATGGAGCGGTTGAGATTGACCTCTCTAGTGAAGAGGCTGGACACATCTAACCTGTCCACCCCTAGTGTCCAGGGTCAAATTCATTGCTATCACTAGCTTTTGGAGCGCCCTGGACACCCTGAACATCTATACGCGCGCGAGAGATGAACTGGACTGAGATTTTGAAGCGCTCAGGCGTCCCAGAGCCCCCCGGCTACCACGAGACCATTGAACGCCTCAAAGCCAAACCTGAAAAGCCGCGTGTCAAACCGTCTCGAAAGAGTAAAAAACGTCCCAAGCGTAAGTAACATCCACGCATGAAAAAAGTCGAAACCCTCCTTCCAGAAGAGCTGGTCGAAAGCCTTTCTGCTGAAGCCAAAGAAAAAGGTATCCACAGGTCAGACTTGATCCGTGAGCGCCTCATGCAACCGCCCAATCACTTGGGTCTGACCACGAATGATTTTCACAAAGCTGTTACGAAGGTTCGTCGTCGATCCAGCTATGGTCTGGATAGGCAACAGGCTGAAAGCCTTGTCGCCACTGTATTCAACGAACTCTTCCGTTCCAGTGATGGGGACTAAAAACGTTCATCTGCATTATTGCCAGATTTCTGACGAACATTGCCCTCTGGCAATAACGCGTTTCACAACGTTTGATCTTGACGACAAGCCGCTTGCAGTTGAACAAGTCACTTATGAATCCAACATGGATTACATGGAGCGACAAGTTATCAACGCATTGCGCTGCAACGTTGAAGTCAGCATCCTTAGTTCAACACCAATCCATGAGTTCAAAAGACTGCATCACATCTTTAACTGTGACAAATGAACGTACAAATCTTTCGGCACAATGCTGAATGGATTGTGCTAACTGAGTCTTACGCGCTAACGTTCCACCAAACCCTTGCTGGCGCGATGAGTCATGCCGCAACCGAGATCGGGGCGTCAAATCATCATGGAGCGTCTCAACAAAGCGATTCAACTAGCGACAACAGCTGACCTTCAACGGGCAGCAATGTTTTTAGAAGGCGCAAGAGAAGTCAGGAAAGGCTCTCGTCGTCAACGCACCAATGCACGCTCTGCTCAAGCAACTGCGTGGAAGAAAAAGGTTGACGACTCGATAACATGGTAACATTCGTCTAGTATTTTAAAGCCGATGGCTACAAAGCACGGCAACCGCGTATATATCCAAGTCCTACTTGAGCCTTTTCGTGGTGAACTCTTCATGCAAGAGGCCAACGCTCAAGGCATCAAACCATCAGCTCTGATCCGCCAGCTGGTCTACGACTATCTCGCTCAGCACACAGAAGAAAAAGCCTATTGCGAAGCTCTAGTTAATGACAAACAGAAATGGCAAGACGCTGTAGACGCCAGGCTTGAGGGCAGGGCAAGAAATCGCCGTTCCAAGCTTGATCAGTCAGAACAAAGCATCGACGCATCTAGCTCGCCAATGTGACCTACTGCTTGCTTCAGTAACTTGGCTTGATGCCAGTTGGTCCGCACCAAAGATACGCATAGCGCTCTAAGCGCATCTTCGTCGCTGCAATTACGAACGTCTCGGACGTTCCGCTCCAATTCCAACTCCTCTTCAAGGCTTTGGTGGACAACCATCCAGTCAGCCCAGCCCATAGCCCTGAAGATTCTTATCAATTCATGCCACGGACGGCATGACTGTCAAGTGGTTGTTGTAATGGCCTGTCTCCGCGTAGCTGTGCATTGGGACGTTGGACATCGCGTGGAACACCATCTGACCAATCTTCAGGCCAGGCCAAAGCGGCAAAGCATGATGCAGCCGCTCATTCTTCAATTCGAGCGTCAGCTTGCTTCCGTGCCAGCCTGGATCGCACCAGCCAGCAAGCAGGTGATTAAGACCAGATCGTGCGCGGCTTGACTTGAGAACAAATTGGCAGCTGATGTCGTCGGGCAAGTTAAACAGCTCAAGTGTCTCAGCCAAGCAAAACTCGCCGGACTGAAGCATGAACGGGTCATCCTCTGTCTTGTCAGCGATGTTGATACGCACCAGATCAGGGCTATAGATGCTCTCCACCATCAGGTAGTCACCCAGCCTCAAGTCCAAACTGGCTGGATTCAGCAGTTCTTCATCGAATGGGAAGACCATTTGGCTCTTACGGCACCGAGCCGAGATCTCCCAATCACACAGAACTGCCATCCGATGGACGCAAAAATCAATCCTACTCAGCCTGCTTCAAAGCGCTTTTTTCAGAGTGATACGCCCCGTTCTGGTACATCTCTGTCACGTCTCGCACCCAAGGCACCAACCAATCATTCACTCGTGAGCACTGATCCCAGTTCACAGGTTTCGCGCACTGCACAACAACAGTCGTCCAAAACGCGCTGACGTAAGCCCAAACCCAATAAAAGCTACTCATTCACAAGGATCACCCATCCCGTTCCAGGGCCTTCCGCTTGCCAACGCTGGTAAAACGCTGCTTGCCTTACGCGGACGTTACGTCCCAGATGCGGATTGCTGTGGCCACCCTTCTCCATTTCGGGGTAGCCGCGAGGGTCTTGGACGATCCATTCCGGATCGTTGCTGTTCTTCCCCGCAAACCCGCTAATCACTAGCCAGTGTCCGCAACCCAAGCCGCTGCACATCGGTGGTTCACCACGAAGCATGTTGCCTGCAGACAAATATCCAGCCAAAACCGGACGGCCAGCTTCAATCTCAAGTTCCACCATGTCGGCGTCGCCGTCCTTTCGAAACTCAGCCTCTAAGCCAAGGCTCCGCAACGCTGCCAGCTGAGCCTCTACTGACGTGGTGTCTCCGTACTTGGCACGGATCTTGTTGTACTCATCATCCGTACGAACCTTCTTGTAAAACGCTGCCACCATCGCAGCTGCTGAGCTGAAGCACTCGCGGTAGCCAGTTCCGGTTTCGTTATCAAGCTGTTTGAAGTAGGGCATAAAAACCTGTTGGTCGTATCCACTCTCCTTCCACGCCTGAAACCAATCAGCCTCGTTCTCCTCCAGTAATCCCGCTGGCAGCGACTCTTCAAGCTGTTTAATTGCAGCCAGCTGATGGGGCGTACCACGGAAAAACTGAAAAAATGGCAGGAGAGATAGCGGCACTGCCAAAACAATCAGGATCGCTCTGATAATGCCGGGCGGCAGGTGCTTTCGCCAACGTTGAATCCGCCGATGAAAATTAAAGCGGAGCTGCAAACCAAAAGCATGACCGCGCCTCCTGCAACGAACCAGCCAGTTGCGGAGAACGCGGATAGCTTCACTTCTCAACACGAGTGCTAGGGAAGAGGTTCTTGCTGACGTAATCGCAAACTTGATCGTCAATCGTGTTGTCGGTGGTCTTTGCGTAGGCACGCAAAAGATCCAGAATCAGCCTTTTGACTGAATCTGACTTTAAAAATGCCATCAGGATTGGCTTGATGATCAGGATCATTGCCTTGCCTTGAACAACATCAATACGTTAGTGCCTATCGCTATGACCTTCCAGGCGTGCCACTGCACGCTCCAGTTCACTCAATCTTCCAAAGACTTCCACGTCTTTGCTCTTGATGTCTTGATGCAGAATGTCCAGCCGACTGGACAGGTTGTCGACAGCGGTGGTCAGGCGAATCAAGGAATCTTGCCCATGGCGGGTCTGACGGTTGATGCCAGAAACGCCTAGACCAGCCACGGTTATTGACGCGCCAGCAACAGCAGCCCAGACTTCAACCATGACGCCGCCCCTAGCACTCCCTCAATCATGGCAGAACCAAAGGAAACAAAAGGCCAAGAACAGGACGACGGAAACTCGCGGCTTGGCGATGTTGTCAAGATCGTTTTGCTTGGCTGGGCGATGGCAATCCTGACGGCAAACTATTTAGGAGTGTTCAAGCAATCACTTGATCCCACTTATCCGGCATCGATTCTGAGCGGAACCGCTGCTTCGTTTGGTTTAGCTGTCGGCGGCAATAGAAAGAAAAAAGAGGAGCCTACAATTAAGCAAGAACCCACCACCGCAAAACCCAAATGAAACGACTCGCTTTCGTATTGGGTGTGACACTTTTAGGTTTGCCTGCTCAGGCGGACATCACCCATAGAATCCAATCAAGCGTTCAGCTCTCAGTAGATGGCGCAGGATCAGTCGCGGCCCGGATTCCCTCTACATACGCTGTGTCTGGTTCAAACATCACTTTGGATTCTGCTGGTGGTCTTGGCTCCCTTACTGCCGGTTCCGCTGTTGGTTACACTCCTGCTTCTTACAGCGTTACAACTGCTGGGGACGCTTTTAGCTATTCAGAGTCGTTCATTGAGGGAGACGCAACGCCCTCAGACACCACCGTCACATCGGGAGTAGTTGGCTCTCTGCCAATGCTTGGTTCAACCACCACAACCTCAGGCGGTGTGGCTGGAAACCTTGCAGGCAGCATCGCAACTGATGGCGCTTTGACCATTACTGCTGGTGGAGCCGGAACATCTGCAATCGGCCAAGTCATTCAAGAACTGACGGTTGACTGATGTGGACTGGCATCTGGATTAGTTGGGGCGTGCTTTGCGTCATTGCTCTTGCCGCTCCAGAAGCAAAGTCAATTCCAGTAGTGCCTAACTTCCAACAAGGCAGCCTCAAGTCCACGACAAAGACAACGCAGAAAATAACTGAGGTCATCAACTCCTACGAATATCGGACTGGCTATGAGTACACCGTCAGCGGAACTAACGTTGCTCCAGTCGGTGGTGCTGTCGCTCCAGATAAACTGGTCACAACGACTAATAATCTCAACGGCATAGCAAGCCAATGGAAAGGGCTTGATCCAGCCAGCAAGCCAAGTTGGCAGATAGTTGAGCAAGGTGCATCGTTTCAGTTCATCGAGACCCTCAACGGTCCAGGGCTCACAAATCACACCGTCATAAACCGCACGACTGACATCGAATCTCTTACGGAGACGCTCAGCACCTTCACCCAATGAAGCGAGTCATAGCAACGCTTTTGCTGCTTTCCGCTCCAGCGCAAGCGCAGGTCTCAAGCACTGCAGCGCCTGTCGCAAACAGTTCTGGAAGTGTCACAAACCAAGCCGTGCAGGTGGTGCCTGGGAAAAATTTTGTTTATCAATACGGCACCTTCGCCTGTCAAGGAACAAGTCTCACCATCAGCCCTTTTCTAAGCACAACTGTTGGCTGGGCAAAGCCGTATGAGGCTTATTACGACGAACCGATCTATGACACTCTCGATTTGGTTGGCGCGTACGATTCGGAAGGCAATCCCATCCCGGATGGCGTCCCCGATAATCCGGGCAATGTCCTGTTTCATCGTCCGATTCGTACAGGGCAAAAAACAAACTACTCGGTTAACGGCGGCATCACTGCCACGATTTCGATACCGCTGGATCGCTCTCATATCAAGAGCTGCCATCGAGCGGCCGAAAAGCAAGTGGCGCTTTTAGAACAACAACTGGCCGACAAGAGGCTCAATCACGAGATCGCAAGACTCAAGAACTGTGGAGAGTTACTGCAGAAGGGAATCACCTTTCATCCCAACAGCCCCTACCGCGGCATCTGCGCCGATGTAGTCCTGAAAAATCCGCCAGGCACTTTGCCGCCCCACACACATTCAATCCCTACTTCCGCAAAGACCGCTGAAACTTCTGCCGCTCAAAAACAGACTCAACCTTAGTTTTCTTCCCCAGCTTCTCCTTGATCTTCTTGATTGTCTTTTTGACGATAGGCTTGACTGCCTTGAGCAGGATGTCGCCTAACGGTTTTGCAAAAATGGCCGCCGTCGTCGCCACAGCTGCAATCGTTGCAGTCGTCGCAACAACAGGCGCACCAGGAAGATAGTTGCCAATGATGGTCGGTATTCCCAAGGGCTCATAGATCGCTTCACACTTCCCATCGACCACTTCGTAACCAATGATGACCGCAGTTTGCGATTTGTTCTTGGCACCTAAAGGAATTGCGTCAGCAGGAGGACACGGCAGCTCAGTGTCTACCTTTGGGGTGTCAGCTGTAAACGGCGCAGCTGGCTGGGGTGCAGAAGCCGGCTGTTTTGAGCGATCAGCCGGTTTTTCCTCAGGGTCAAGCGTTGGCGGCTTGGTTGTTTGGTGCGTATGCCGACCTGGCGTGTAATCCAGCGGCTCATAATGTGGGATCTCACCACCAGGCATGTCTGCCACCGGGAAACCCAGCATCAAAGAGACTGGAGGCTCTGCTGGCAATCTTGGCGGTGGAATGATCTGCCTTGCTTCAACGCTTGGCACGCCTACCGTTCCAACACCAATCCTCTGAATCTCTGGCATGAAATCAGAACGGTTTACAGCAGGTCAGCTCTGGATTGAACGTAACCGCAGACGCGAAGGCCCGCCTGTTGTTTACACCGTATTGTGCGGCAAATCTGCCAGGCCATTCACCGACCCAAAAGCAATCCTCAAATGGGTCAAATGGCCAAAGGGCACACCAACTGGTGACGCCTTGCGTGCATGGTTAGCGTCGTTTGACGAGAAACCAGAAGCACCCGCGCCAGAACTTGATTGGGACAAAATCAAGGCGGAAGGCTTCGGGCCTGAGGCCCACGCGATGATTGATCCAATCACTGGAGAGGAGATACCGGAAGACCCAACCGCTAACACTAAAATGGTGACTTGATTGCAGGGCCTGTCTCCGTTGGCAGCTTTGGCATCTCAGGGATCTCTGGGACGGGAACCTGTTCAAGGATCGTTTTTGTCAGATCAGCCTTCAGGTTGTTGACGTACCTTTTCGTCATTGACGGAATGCTGGTGTAAAGCATCACGCCGCCAATCGCCATCGTTCCAGACATCACGAAGCCGAGAACACCCAGCAAGTTGTAAATCCGTTGCATATGAAAAAGGCCCCAGTAAAGGGGCCAGGAACGTGTGAGGTTCTATTAAAAGGTAGCTCAAAAAGCGTATTTCACGCCCACTTTGCCACCGTAGGAACGATCAACGTCGTCACTGCCAGAACCCATGAAGGAAAGCTCTCCATAGATGTTGAGTGATTCAGTTGCAGCGACGGAGACACCTGCCTTACCGGAAGGGACAGTGTCGCTAGCACCGCCATCAGGCGCAACGTAACTGCCGCCGCCTTGGACGTACCAAGTAGCGACTTCACCAAGATCGCCTTCGTAGCCAACGTGGAAGTCAGTTACTGAACCGCCGTAGTTGGTGCCAGTCCAACCAGCATTGTTCTCAACGTTGACATAAGGACCTGCGATTGCAGGAGATCCCAGCACAACTGCTGAAACGGCGACACCACTCGCAATGAGAGTTTTGAGCATTGGAAAGAGGTTTAACGTTTTCCTTGCCCACGATACTTCTTACGTCCATGGGACGGTTTTGAATGTGATCCATCACCTTGACGTGTCTTTTTTGGCTTGCTAGGGACAAAATTTTGCCCGTTAAGTGATTTAGCCATCAGCCACGAAATTGTTGGTACTTTTTGGCTAGTCCAGTAAATAGACCACGCATCGGATGATCAGGATCGTCACGACGGTCAAACACATACAGCTCATTAAGCCATCGTTGGCGATTCATCATCGCCTCAACATCCTCCGCGCCAGGCTTGCACGGGATCATTGGATCAGGTCGTTCCATCAACTAGAGGCCATCAAGCCGTGAGCACTTGCAAAGGCTAGAAGAGAATTCACCTTCGCCTCAAGCTCGCGACAATACTCAAGCAACTCTGCATTGGTCGGTGAGGCAGCATCAGCAATCGTCATCGTTCCATCAGCAGTTGGCAGGGTTCCGGAACTTGCAGTTGCCGAGAGGTCAGCAACGTGAGTTGACTGCACAGCAGCAGTCGCACCAAAGAACCCAATAGTGTTGGCGTTGATTTCAAGTTGCGTTGTCAGCGTGCCAGCGGTCTCAACTTTGAAGCGAAGACGCCCGTCTTCTTCGTCTTCAGTCGCATCGACGATGCTGCCCTCAATAGCTGCATAGTCAATTTCATCTGGGGTGGTGGCGTCGTTTTTGCCACGGAAGAAAACAGTTCCCAGCAAGTCATCATCTTGACCTGCACCGGATGCGCCACGACGATGAAACAGCGTGATGTCGCCACCAGATGCGGAATCATCAGCACTGCACTCTGACTGTATTCCCGTGCCAGTCAGGCTGGTTGTCAAATGCAGTGGGAAGTTTGGAGATGTCTCACCGATGCCAACATTTGTGCCGCGCAACCTGATGCGGCTTGCAACCGTGCCACTAGCAGACGACATCAAATCAAGGATGCCATCTTCAGAGTTGTCGGATGGATCGCTGATCTGAGCAAGAATCTGGCCGTAAACGTGAGCGTTCCCTGCGTCAGATTCACCGCGAAACTCGATGTTTCCGAGGTTGTCATCAGCAGCAGGTGATGCTGAGTTCCGATACAACACCAGATCAGGCGCAGTGTCTAGACCTGCATCGCTGTTCTCGATAATGACCTGATCGGTTGTGTCGCTGCTGAACAGGTGCAGTTGAGCCGCAGCCGTTCCATCACCAAGCTGAAAGCCAGATGTGGTGAACTTGGCATTGAAAGTTGAGTTATTGGTGATTGCCACCTCATTGGCGGCAGTGCGATAAATCCCAGATGTGCCGCTATCGCTTGAGAAACCAATGGCAGGCGCACCAACGCTGCCGTCTGGAAGCGTCCGGAACATTGTGCCGAACGTAATTGACTTGTTTTTGTCAACGTTGGCAGCTTCTGAGACGTCGACGATCGGCACCAGATCACCCGTTGCAGGTGATGTCAGTGCCGATAGATCAGAGATTTTGCGATCAGCCATGTTGAGGTCAGGTCAAATAAGGTTTAGGCCGATCAGCAAGCCATCAGCACACAGGGTACGCAATAACTGCCGTCTGCATAAGTGGCAGAAACCGTGGTGCTAGTCACCTTGGCAATTGTCTTGGAACGCACGATGTCGTCATCCTGCGGTTTTGCCGTTCCATCACCAGCGGACATCAACAGGTCACCACGTGCAACAGTTGTACCCTGGGCAATGCGGATCACAAAGTCACCTGTCATTGCGCAGTAGAAGTCGTTGGTATAGACCTCGTCTTCAGTGTCATAAGCAACAAATACACCAGCAACGTTAGGATCACCCTCAACGTCACTAATTTTTGTACGGTTCAACTGTTCGTTGTCTTCCACACCTGCATCTTTTGCAGGTGTTTTTACGTCGCCGACGCTTACACCTTCAGGAAGCTCATCTTCCTCGGTATAAAGCACTGCGTCCTGAGCCTCATAAGCCCACTCACACATTTCGTCGAGGTTGCTAAGAACAGTGCCACGAAGAATGTTTGTAGAGGTATCATCAGCTGTTAGCTGTGACCACCGAGCAAGGTGACCACCACCGTAGGTAACAGAAGTACCAGTAACAACAATTTGACCCTCATTAGTACCAGCTTGTGAGAAAACAACTAGAATACCATCATTAGTAGGTCTGTTGAAATAAGCAAGGGGGTTATCTCTTGAGGCAGAAATATATCCATCTCCATTAATAGAGGCTCCATAAATTGTGTTACCAACACCAGGGTTTAATGCATTGGTGCCAACAGTAACCTGGCCTCCAGGATGAATTCTCATCCGCTCTGTTGCATTTGTATATCCAGAACCAGTATCAGTTTGAAATATGATACCGCCACCAGTAGAAACACTGTTTGCAAGAATTAATGCATTATTTTGAGTGCTATTATTAACTCCATTACCAATAGCACTATGGTCAGTTCCACCATCTTGTCTGAATAGTATTCTTGGATTATCAGTCTCACTGTTATTATCAGTATCTGCTTCAATAATTAGTTCACAATCGCCAGAAGTTCCAGCGGAAATATGAAGTTGTCCTGCTGGACTATCCGTACCTATGCCAACATTGCCACCATTGAAATAACTGTTTCCGTTAGCTCTGATTAAATTTTTTAAAGAATCTTGATAATACCATTCTGAATAAGCTTCACCTGTACCGTTTTCAAATAATCGAAATACTTTGTTAGTGCTGTCATCAGCTTCAAAAAGAATACCGTTATTAACGTCGTTATTGGTGTCGGATTTTATGTGAAGTACACTGGTTGGGCTAGATGTTCCAATACCAACGTTGCCGCCTGAAGCGATTCTCATCCGCTCAGTGCTTGCAGCGGTTGAAAATGTGATATTTCCACCTGTCGTGCCTTCAGACGCAAAAATTTCTAAAGCACCACCGGCGGCACCGCCAGCTAAATCTTCTTTAGTAATTGATGCTCTGTTGGAACCTGAAGTCGATGTAGATTGATTAGAAAGGCATATAGTCGCATCAGCATCGTTTGCAGCGACTGTGAGCAAATCTGTAGGAGATCCCGTTCCAACACCTACACGGTCATTGCCTGCATCGACGAACAACAAATTTGCCTCATCGTCACCTTCAACCCGAAAATTAACGTCAGCCCCACCATCATTGAAGACAACTTCAGATGTTCCAAACTCAACCCGCTCAACACCACTGGTGGCAATGCCCAGCTGATTTGCTGCAGGACGGAACAAGCCAGTGTCAGTGTCTGAAGCAAAACTCAGGCCGGGAGCAGCAGCAGTGCCGTCCTCCATCAGCATTGTGCCGTCAAGCTCTTGAATGACGATCCAGTCATCATTCGCTGAGTTTCTAAGCTTCAGCTGATTTGCTGTCGTATCGGCCCACCACTGATACGCATACGTCGTAGCAGGTGCCGTTGCGTTGCTGTTATTGCTGACGATTGCCGCCAACGCATTGTTCAGGTCAGCCCTGACTGCAGCACCTGATGCGTTAGCAATGATGTAATCGTGGGTGGCCATGCTTAGGTCTGCTCAGTGCCGTAGCCGACTGCTTGGTACTGGAAATTACGATCAATGGCAGCATTACTGCTGTTGTAGAACGTGATTGTGAATCCAGTCCTAGAGGCGGATGTCACCTCATAGTAATCCCCTGACGCAAGATTGAAAGCCGTAATGCCAATGCTCGGCTCTTGGTAGAAAGCATTGGCAAACGTAACCGCCTTCGCTCCAGCTCCTGACGCGGTGGTTGTGCTGCTTTCTGTCCGCAGTTCTAGCTGCATGGTGAAGCCCAGCTCATCAATCACTGGGGTCTGGTCAACGTGGTCAGAACTCAGCTCGCACTTGAACTGGAACTGCCTGCCCGTAAAGCGCCCTGACTCCATCGGAATCCACGCACCAAAATCAATGTCAGATTCCATCTGGATCTTGTCCGTTCCATCCTCAAGCAAAAAGAACTCGCCATTCTCCAACAGAAGTTCTTCGTCTGTCGTCGCTTGATCGCTAGTACGGAAGTAGACAGCAGCAGACGTGTCATCTGGAATGTCACCGTCAAAGTCAGACCAACGATCGATCAACTCTGCGCGGTCATCGATCGTGTCTGCTGGATACAGGCCCCGCGTTGTGAGCTTCCGCGTAAATACAACGCTGAACACACCGCCAAGGTCTAAGACGTTGTTGAAGAAATACTCGCCGGACGCCAAGCGCGTTCCAATAAAGTCAAAGGTGCCAAGGTCATCTAGATCGGTGATGTCATCAAAAGTTTCATCACCGTCAAGCACCAAGCCGTCATACTCAGTGTCAAAGAAAACATCAACCTTGTCGCCTTGAAACGGCGGGGAGTCTGTATCTTCACGACGGACTTGGATGTCAAGCCGTGGAAGCTTGTTCGGCAGGTCAATAACTGCACTAGCTGCTTCATCACTCCGCTGGCCGTTTTCGTCTTGGAACTTGATCAGATATTCGCCTTCGATCAAAGGCAATGTGGCTGAGTTTGTCTGTGCTTTTACATCACGCAGCAACGTGCTGTTTGGCCACTGCCCCGTCCCATCAACTTGTGGTGCGTGCCGAATAATCGCCAAGAAATTTGTTGTATTTTGCCCAGTTGCCGGAATTTTCCAACGCAAAATCGCTTGGTCCCCTTCAATCGCTTGGATCGTGACATCTGCAGGTGTAGGCGGCGTGACCACAGCGTCATCATCATCAGGATCAATGTCTGGCGCGGGTACAATTCCAGTAACCTCAACCCATGCAGATTTTCTATCAACCGGCGGCGCACCAACCGAGCGAATCTGGAAAGTAATTGTTTTACCTTGATCTAGCCCGTCAACCTCAAAAATTGTGTCTGTAGTGTTAGCTGCAATGTAGTTGCCGCCGCCAACTTTATAACGAATCTCAAAACCAAACGTCGCGCCATCAATGCCACGGCTCCAGGATGCTGTCATCCGGTTAGTCTTTGTTTGACCAGTCGTGACCTCTTTGAATGAAAGAGTTAGTTCTGTTGGCTTGGCCGGTTGATCGTTGAATAGGGTGACATCATCAAAAACAAGATCATCGCCCTCGTCAGCTGTCTTGTAAATACTGTCATTAAACTCGACGCCTACAATTCCAAACTGGCCGTCGCCCGCATCAGTAACAGTCAAACAACGGAATTTTTGATGCTCAACACTTGTCGACGTAATTGACCAAATTGATTGCGCTGATGGAGCTGAGCTGAATGCTGCTGTAGTTACAACGTTCCCGGAAACGCTTGTAATTCCTTTCGCCTCAATCGTTCCATCAGCAAGCGTGCAGTGCAGCTCATGAGTTGTGCCGGCAGGTAACGGGTCAGCGGATTGATCGAGAGTAATTTGCGTTGTGGTCGCACTAACAACACGACCGGCAAGGCGTACGCCTTGACGCATTTCGTCCGACACCGCAAAAACTTGACCAGGCAGCACGACTGCACCTTGCAAGCCAGTAACAAAGTTGACGATTTCTCCATCAAGCTCTTCTGATGCAAGAGTCCAACGCCCAAGGCGTTGCGCTTGGAATTTAGATGTAGCGCCAAAAGCAACAATCTCTTTCTCTTGGTAGCCGTACTTTGAGATGAGCGTTGCATCCTCAACGCAGACGTAGTTTGATTTATAAAAGTTTTGCGGATCGTTATAGCGGACACGAATCTTTGTGCTGCGTGTTTTCAGCGATGACCCTGAGTAATTAAACGCTCCATTAATAACATTGCTGTTGGTATATAGGTGGACTGGCGCCACATCGGTGCCGTTCAAATTGCCGTGATCTGCAGCCGCCTGAATTGTATTTGCCTGCCAAAAGAGCATCCCGCGAAACACACTGGCTAAATCCTGCAAAACGTTGAACGCTTCAGCTTGCGATGAGATAACCGTGTTGCACGCAAAACGCGGCTCAGTGCTGCCATCAGGGTTAGTAACAAGCTGGTTTGCGTATTGCGCAAGCGGATACAGGTCAACCCAGCTAAGGTTTGACGCTTCTACAAAATCACCCGCCCCATACCTTTTGTTGGTAACCATGTCGTACCAACAGCAGACAGGACAAGTTGTCCATGCTTCCTTGAGGCTGCCGTCAAACGCACCAAAAAACGACAAACTGCCATCTGACCTAACTGAAGCATTTGCAGGGATTTTGACAATGCGACCGTGGATCTTGTAAGCCCTAGTTGGAAGGCTTGAGAATTGCCTGGTCGACAGAGAGATTCCTGCAGTAGCGCAAAACGGATAAGCCGTCCGCAATGATTGAATTTCAATTAAGCTTGACCATATGATCCGATTTGCTCTGCTATTTGCTAGCGGGATATTCTTTTCAACTTCTCTAAAATTATTGAATTTTACTTCAAAATGATTTTCCCCTAAGTTGACTTTCGTGACGCGAATGTTCCATGGTCCTTCGCCTGGAAGATTGAGGCGTGGAGTTTTAAACTGATAATTACTAACAGCGATACCAGTCTTCCTTGTGTCGTAGACGTTTTTATACGCTCTACCGCGAGCCTGCACGTCAATGGCAACAGCAATTTCTCCATTAAATAGCTGACCCTTTGCCAACCCTTCCTGCGCTGTTGAAAACATGCGCGGGATGGTAAACAGCAGCTCGAATGACTCAACTTCTGTATCTGTGATTTGCCTGACAACTGACCCGCTGCCATAGTCGCGAGCAGTGACTTGGTTGTTTGCGTTTAGCGTCTCGCTGTAATTTTCACCGATCTCTGTGTTTACATCAGTAATAGTTGATGTCCCGTTCTTGCCCTGAGCCAGCTCTGACTGGGTGCGACCGCCAGGCTTAAAGTCATACGAAACATCTTGATTTGAAAAATTGCGCGCGCTGCCGGTTCTAATTGGCGTTTCCTCAAGGAAAATACCCTCCTCCGCGCCAACCAATCCAGAGATTGGACCCTCGCAAAGTAGGTCTACAAACTTGATGACAGAAGTGGAATTTAACGCCATGATTTAAACGAGGTCGTAACCGTAGGATTGCCAAAACAATGTGTTTTTTGAGTCTGATCTATGATCGATAATCGAAATTCGACCTTTAATTTCATCGTCATTGTCAACATTGGGGTGCTCGACCCGGTGCACCCATCTATAGTTATCATTGTTATTTAACAACCCTTGAACTGTCGCTTGTGAAGTGGCAATTACTTGGTCTGGGCCATCTCTTCTGACAATGACTTCAATTCTGTAGGTGAAGAAGGCGTCAACAAGTGTAGAACCTTTACCGCTCACAAAATCAAACAATCCGTCGCGTAGCTCAAGAATAAAATCGAGTTTGTCTCGCCTTCTGGTGCTTTCATCAATATTACCCTCAGTCTCTGTTTCGCCGTTGCGCAGGTCTATAAATTTATTGATTGCTTTAAAATCATTATCGCTTCCTCTTACGTTTTTTCTTGTGCGTTTAACTTGAACGCCAGATGCAGTTTCAAAATTGCCAAAGCGAAGCTCTTCTCCTCCGACTCGGATGGTGCCCTTGCCAGGGTTTTTGATCGCTGTTTTTAAAGGGTCAGATTCATCCGCTACATCAACATTTGCGCTGATCAAATGACTACCAATCAGAACCTCTCCGTAGGCCACAGGTATAGTCGCTCCAACACCTACCGAATTAGCTGCACCTGTGTAGGCGTAAGACTGTCTGCCGTCAGTACCGCGTGTGACTCCCTGCGGGCCGTCAGTGCTTGATGCCTCACCGCTGCCTAGCCTGTTGCTGCCTAGCTTTGGAATTGTTGGCTGTGGTGATAGCAGTTGCGAAACACCGCCGAGGACCAAGGAGAGGCCAATAGAGCCAAGAGCAATACTTGCACTCGCTGCAAATGTCGCACCAGCGCCAGCAGTACTAGCGGTAATAGCAGCATTTCCAAAACCTAAAAAACCAGCTCCAGCCGGAGCAAAAGTTACCGCAACGGCGATTGCCGCCACAACTAAAACAGCGCCAGCGATTACTTTCCCAACACCGCCACCACTGCCCGCAATAACAGGCACAAGGATCAAATCCTTGCTGCCAAACGGCAGATGTAAATCCTCAACATCTAAGTCCGCACCAGCTTGAATCAAGCGATAGCCAACACCATGCTCATGAGCATGAATTAGCTCATCCTGGAATTTCGGCGAGTTGATACAAAGCAACTTGATCGCATCTGCTGGTGTGCGCAAGTCGTAGTACGTGTGCTCAGCACCGTACCGCTCACCCAGATCACCCAGCAGTCGGACGACCTGCTGCATAGCGGAACACTGCTGCAATCCTTTCGACATAGTACCGCCGCAACGGCTCAATCGCACTCAATGAATCCTGCCGTTGGTGAAGAATCAACTCGTCAGGCAACAAAATCGCAGCGTGCATTGGCGTTTTCGTGCCCAATCGCATAATCAAAACATCACCGGGCTTTCGCCGCTCCAAGAACACCTGCTCAAACCCAATCGCTTCCGCCTGTTGCAGGAAGATGCTGTCGCAGACCTCTAAGTCGTCTGGGCGTGAAAAGTCAGGCAACTCAACGCCCTGCAACCCAAACCAATCACGGATCAACGTAAAGCAATCGTTGACGCCGTACTCCCACTGACGACCTACAAGGGACTGATAGTTGACCATTGCTTGTCTGGCACGCTCCAAATATGCCATGGCAGCTTAGTGCCGGTGCAGGAAGATTTATCAGCAGGGCTTGCCGACCCTCCCATTGGGTGTGAATGGACGATTGCTTCAACCCTGCCGTATATAGCAGCCGCCGCATAATCACGCGGCTCAATCACAAAATCTTGCTCTGGATCTTCTGCAATGTTCCGACAACGCCAGTATTTGCCATTTACAACAACACCACAAGCTTCGCGGGGCGCTTGCTCCAAAGCGTGAGCCTCAGCTTCAGGTCTGAAGTCTTGCACCAGGGAACCCTCCAAACGGCAATAACCCTGTCGGAAACCTTTTAGCGCAGCTGCTGTAACGCTTGCCGCACTGATCGTTTGCCTGAGTGGTTGATTTGTCATTCAAGTCAAAGTAAGCCGTGCCGTTGTAACCACATTCCGTGCCTTTGTACTGCCAAGGGCAGTGCTCTAGAACTTGGCGGCGTGGCAACGCAAGATTCGTTAGATCAAGCTTGCTGGTTAGCTCAAACTCAACCAACTGCGGATTTTCATTTGCCACCCTGTCGATATACCAGATTTCATCCTCAAACTTTGCGGTCGGATCAGCCGTTGCGTTGCCATCGGAAAAGTTGCTGGCATCAAGAAACTTTTTGCATGTCCTGATGCGCGTTACCTTTGCTTGCAATGGGTTGTAGAGCAAAAGCAATGCAGAAATAGCATTGTTCGCATTGGCAATTTTCATCGACGGCCTAGGCAGCGTGCCCTTTGTTGACAGCTCAAACCCATCAACTTCAATCGGATAGGCCGCGTAAGTCACACCGTTGAAAACAATATCCGCATTTAGCTCATTCGTTCCAGCGTGATAGTAAAAAGTCTCGTTAACGCCATTGACCGCCTCGGTCAGCTCAAGCTCAAACAGCTCGATAATTGCTGAGGGCTCAAGAAGCTGTATCTGCTCTTGAATTGAATTTGGAACAGTCATGCTTCAAATACCTGCTCAAATGTCGCCTGGATCGTCGCACGGTTTAAGTAGGGAATTGACTTGCTCCAGTTGCGACAGATGTACTTGCCGCTGCTATCGCCAGGTGGCGTGAAGTCAAACTTTTCAACACCACCGCGAGCATCCAAGAAGTCTTCAATGGTGTCAGCATCGGTTTCTGAAACCTCAAAGGTCAGGTCGTAACTCTTCGGATTTTGGTTGAGGCCAAACGTGGTGCGTTGGCTATACCCTGAACCGAACTGTGCGATTCGCACGTTGGGCTGGCTTTTCTTTTGGATGCCGTAGGTCGGCGTAATTGAAGGGAAAGTAGCCATTAGCTCAGAAGACCTCCAGGACGTTTTTGCTTGGCAATTTCAGACTGGACAGCCAAACCAATGGCCTTGCCGAGTGCTTTTTGCTGTTGGCTATCACCCTCGACATTAGAGCCTGAAGCGTCAACATTCACAACGATGTTGGTAGGTCCCGCTCCACCTCCAGAAGCCTCAACGCCAAGGCGGCCATCAGGGCTTCTGCGCAAAGGCATGATCGCCTCTGGTCCAGCCTCACCCATAAGGCCAGTGCCATTCGCAAACGGGAACAAGGTAGGTCGATTAACTACACCACCTCTTGCGAACGGAACAACTCCGTTTCGACCAAATGCGTTGCCATTCGCAGTCGCAGTGAGACCGTCAGTAGTCGTTACAAAACCAGAGCCATCACCACCGCTGCCAAGACCGCCACTAAATCCGGAAATAATTCCCTGAGCTATTGTTCCGAAAAGACCTGAACCCGACTCAAAAGTGCCGCCCATGTTGCCAAACAGTGCCATGTTGGTGGCAATTTGCAGCATTTGTCTCGCAAGGTTATTCAACATACTTGATGCAGCATCCGCAAGCGACTGAGTGCCCATCACCGCACCCTCCAGCGCATTAACAACGCCGTTAGCGATGGTGTTTCCGATAGATTGATAAAGCTGATCAAGCTGTTCAGCAGCAGCGATCTGCTCGTTGAGAAGTTTATTCTTCTCAAGAAGATTGCGAACTGCTTTTTCATCTAAACCTTGATTATCCTCTGCAAGGTCTCTGATTCGCTGCTCAATCTCTTCTTCTTTCAAGCGTCCATCAAGCTTTGCTTGCAGTAAGTCATTTTGACTCTGAAGATCAGCAAGAATTTTTTCATTCTTTTCAGCCTGAGCCGCCCTAGAAGCAGAAAACTTGTCGTTAATTTCAAAGATTTTTTGATCAGTCTGCAATTCAAGTTTTTTAATTTGCAGATTTTTTTCTTCCTGAGGAATTTTTTTGTTATTTATTTTTTGAATTCCTGCCGCTTGCTCTTCAAGCGCTATCTCCATTTTCAGAGCAGCTTCCCTGACTGGATTTTCAGCTCGCTTAGCTTCCAGAACCTGCCTGTTCAAAGCATTTAGTCGCTCTGTCAGGCTGACTTCTATCTGCAGCTCAGGAACGCGACTTTCTCTTGTTTTGCGCTTAGGCGTGTCTGCAGCTCTAAGCAGCTCTAATTGTGTTGGCTCGATACCAGCGCCTTCTGGGATAACTTGGCCGCCGAATCTTTCTACAGCAAGGCGCTTACCTTCGCTTGTAACTACGTCTTTAGCTGCAGCACCTTTTCTAGCTGTCTTAGTAAACGGCTTTAAAAACTCTTCAATTTCTTTTGCTCTAGCGCCCGTAGCTTCGCTCATCAAAGCGTTGAACTGATTATTTAGCACAATATCTCCAACAACCTTATTTATTGCGGCTAACAACGGAGTCAAAGCTCTTGAAATAAACGCTTGAACTTGAAGTATCAACGCATTAAACAACTTGCCCATCTTGCTGGCTTCAGTGCCCAAATCCTTCAAGGCTTTCAAGCCGCTGCCACCGACCTGTTTCGCCATTTCCTGCGTCATTAACGCAGCCGCTTCAGTGACTTGACCCTCTTCAATTAGCTTCTCAATACGGAACTGCATCGCATCAGAGCTAAACAAGCTCTTTTCGGCCATAAAGTCAGCCGCACCACCAACACTGGTCAACGCTTTGCCAGCATCGACCATACTTGCAACAAACTGATCAATCTGCTGACCAATGGCGCTGAATGCAATCTGCGCTCCAAATGACCCTGTTAAGCCACCTGCAGCGCCGCCAATGACTGATCCCGCTCCACCGCCAAATAGCAGCGGGAAGCCAGCGCCAAGACCAACTTGCTCAAGACGTTGCCTTCTGAGCCTGCGAGCCTCAGGTGATCCCGCAATGTCTCTACGCCCTTGAATAGGGCTGCTTCTGAGACGACCAATCTCAAGCGCTCTGTTGAACTCTGGAGAGCCGGGAGTACCTGCCGTTCCAGCAATAGGTGATGCAATACGTCCGGCAAAAGCTGGTGATGGCCCAAATGTTCGACCTCTGAGCCCAGGGATTGGAGCGCCAGCCAGTCGCTTTTGACGCGCTCTATCAGACGCCTCAAGTCTTCTGTCAAACTTGTCAAGCGCTCTTAAATCAGCCGCTAACAACTTATCTACATTGTCTAATTCTATTTTTTGCCTTTTCTGTATCAGCTTTAATTCTGCAAAGTGAGCATTTTTATCTGCTCGTATTTCGGCCATTTCTAGTTTTCTGATGGCTTCCATTTGAGCTGGAGAACCAGCAATGTCTATCCTGCCGCCAATAGGACTTACTGCTTGTCTGCCAGATGCAGCAATCTGAGCTGGAGAGCCCATCATTGCCGGCGTTCCACGAACAGGGCTTGATGGAAATCCTTTGCGCTGTTCTTTGAGAATTCGCAGCTTGGACTGTTCTAAACGAATACTTTTTTCTAAAATGCGAAATTCTTTTTCAGCACTGCCAAAACGTCTTGCGCTTTGCTCGGTTGTAGCTTTTGCTAACTGTTTTCTCAACTTGCTGACATTGAGGCCCTTTGCCTCCATCTCGTTGATTTTGTTCAACAAGCGGGCACGCTTTTCCTGCGTTTTGACAAGTGTGTCTATGCTTAAAGCTTGATCTCTTGTCTGTTTATTTATTTGCTTTTGCGTTAAATGAATTTTTCTGTTATAGCCGTCAAGTTCTTTAATTTTTCGCGTTGCCGCAGATAGCTGGTCTGTACTAGGAAGAGCAAGAATAGGCTGTTTTTTTCCGCCTTTGCCTTTACCAATGCTATTTACAGCCCTATCAACCTTCTTAAGCTCTCGCTCGATCTGCTGAGTATTTAGCTTGATATTGACTTCGTACTCAGCGGCCACGACTAACCCGAAGACATTGCCTTCAGGTTAGCGCACCTTCCGAAACTGAGCCTGCTGACGAACCCTCTCCATCTCCTTCTCCTCTCGCTCAGACTTCAACGCCAGATACACGCTCCAGCCTTGCAGCTCTTCAGCTGACATTGTGGAGCGCAGCTGACCCAGCGTCATTCCGAGCTTTTCAGCGATGAAAAACTGCAGGAACAAGTAGTTGTCCTGCTCAAGCGTCGCTTTTAAGGTCGTCCGCTTCTTCCACCTCTTCCATGCCTTGCATCTTGGACATGATGTCCAGCACGATGCTCATTGGAAGTCGGTTTTGGATCTTGGCACGGTCACCATCTGAAAAAACACGATTGCCAGCCTCGTCCTCAGCCTTACGGATCAACATTTGGATCGCAAAATCCAAGTTGTCCTCTGTACGCCCCAAGTTCAGCGCCTTCATAGTCTTGTTGATCGAGTCCCGATCAGCAATGGTCAAAGGCTTCCAATACAGCTTGATAACGACCTCACCACCTTTTTTGATGGTATAGCTGCTGCGCTCTTCGACGCTAAACGCCTTACACAGCATGTCGATTGCGCGTGCTTCAGCCATAAAACTCAGTCAACTAGCACAATATAGCTCATCCTAAGCGAACGCCTTGAAAAGCTATGTCTAGGTCAAGAAACAAACCTGTATCTCTACTGGTTTCCGTATAAATCTTGTACCAGCTTGGTCCTGGCTTGGCTGTACTTCTCTGCGGCGGCCTAGTTTGACCGTAAGTCTTGGGAACTCCTTCGCTGTCTGGAAGCTTGGCTTGTGGATTATTGACGGCATATCCTGCGTAATCAGCCAAGTTGCCGATGTATAAGGGGCTGTTGATTGGAACTCTTAAAACAGGGCGTCGCAAAAAGTTTCGAGGAGTAGGCATGTTCGGAGCCTGCCAGTCACGATCAATGTCCACGACTGGCTTGACTGGAACAGTATTAAGTGCCCACAACTCACCAAAGTTTCCAGTCCACCAAGGACCTTTCATTTGCAAGCTGAAAACAATCTCTGGACCAGCAGCTGCTCGTCCATCCTCAATCAACTTACGAATATCCTTAGTCAGCTCAGTGATCGGCTTAGCCATTAGACCGCAGTAAATCGACAGCTAACAACGCTGACAAAATGACTGTCGTTTTCGTTGGTTACCGCAGTAGGACCATTGACTTGACCAACACGTGGAACCGCTGAATAGGTATCGGTATAGCCAGAAGCGTTGACTGAAGTCAAGCCGTCAATAACGGACTCCGCAATCGCAACAGCTGTAGCACTGCCCCCATTTCTTGGCGTAAAAATGCCACATTGCACCGTTCCAGCGTATTGATCAATCGCTGCGCCGTGAGGTTGGATCGTTGACTGATCAAAGTTGATCGTCACCATCACGTACTTCTTTGTCTTGCCAGGCGTTGTAAACGGCATATTGTCAAACACCACCGAAACCGTGTCATCTGCATCTGTCACCGCAGTGTTGATTGCAGTCTCGATTGCAGCCCTGGCGTTTACAAGCGTCATCAGAACACCACCCGAAGGATATACATGTACTCCTGATCGCCTCTAAAGGTCCGAATATCTTGAATCCTGGCGGTTCTTTCTGATCCGGCGAACTGCAATGACACCTCGTCTTGCAGCGTTGCTTGATTATCACCAATCTGATCTGGTGTTATGTAAAGACGAGCTGTATTCTCCTGATACCCAGACTCTTCGTCAGATGCAATAAATTCAATCGGTGCGTCAAACGAGTAAGACGTATCAGTCGTTGACACCGCACCAGTTGCAAGATCGTAGCTAGCAGACGCTTTCCTTACATAAGTAATTGTCGTGTCGAGCGATTTGCCCAGATCAGCGACAACTGATTTGGCGACGTTCTTGAAAAGCGTGTCAAGTTGGCCTGCCATCTCAACCCCTCACCATACGGACCTGATAGCTGCCGCTACCGCCAAGACAGTAGGCACCCAGATACGACTGCAACCAAGGATAAACATCGAAAACGTTGTTAACTGTTCCCGTCGCTTGGCTCGACGTGTTGTACTTGACCTCCATCTCGCCAAGCTTTACAGACTCATAAAGCCCCGTGTCACCTGTCGTTCCAGTGATTGCATCCGTATCGTTTGCCAATGCATTGGCTAGCTCATATGTCGCATACTTGATGTCGTTTGGAATCGCGGAACAGGCCAGCTCAACACGATCTACGTGATAGTTGTTTCGTGGCCAGCTCAGCGCTTGATCCGCATTGCAACGATCACCATAAAAATTCAACGTATCGATCCAGCGCGTGGCTGAAATCAATGCACGGTTCTTTGCATCATCAGTCTTGTTGTCCCACTGCGTGCTGCTTGGAACGGTTTCAAAGTAGGCGTCAGCCTCTGCCAGCGTCACATAGCTGTTGGCGTTTTCGCTTTCAAGT